>Ga0315321_10001543_pt1 | contig 17760 bp, 14 predicted proteins | sample M180m21515metaG_FD_203464 | JGI IMG/M metagenome (GOLD analysis project Ga0315321, IMG submission 203464) | Ammonia-oxidizing marine archaeal communities from Monterey Bay, California, United States - M1 80m 21515 | ecosystem: Environmental > Aquatic > Marine > Intertidal zone | place: USA... | reverse complement strand
GGTCGGGTGGCCCACAAACAGCACCAGCTCGTGAATGAGCACGGTCTCGACCGCGAGGTAGCCGTAGCCGAGGCCCGCCACGTAGAGGATGCCGAGGCCCACGCCCTTGAGGCCCGCGGAAGCGCTTCGCCCCCGCAGCAGCAGCGGAAGGCCGATGAACAGCGCCCCCGCGACCAGCGCAAAGGCCGTCTGAATCACGATGCTGCGGTACACGGCTGCGAGCGGCCGGTCCTTTTCGCCCTGCACGGTCTGCATGGCGGACTCGAGGTGTGCGCTGACCAGCTCGGGGTCGTCGAGGTACGGCCGGTCGTCCGTCATCACAGCGCCCTGCAGCAGCATCTTGCGCACCTTGGCGTCGGGCTCCTTGCCAGGGTCGAGGACCAGGTCGACCCGGCGGTAGCGCTGGATGGCCTGGCGAAGCACCTCGGCTTCTGCATCGGTGAACGGACGCGGCTTCACCAGCAGCACCGTACTCGACCCCGCAGCGTAGGCCATGTGGCGCCAAGGCTCCTTCACGCCACGCTCTCGCAAGGCCTGCGCAGCGGCCCGCGCGATGACCTTGGTGCCCCCACCTCGACCGAAGGACACGGTGCCATCGGCATCGAGACGGTCCAGGTAGGTCGCAAACGCCTCTTTGGTCTCCAGCAGGCTGGGCGACCAGGCGTTGGACAAAAGGCCCGCACTCGACCACAGGTTGGCGTGGACCATCTGGATGATGCGGTAGTCGCTGGAAGCGTGGAGAATGGCCGCCCGACCATCGCTTGCGATGGGAACGACACCAGGCTTGGCGTAGGGGTTGTAGTCGTTGTCGGGCCAGCGGTCCGCGACGATGTGCATGATGTCGCCGGCGATGTCGATGGCGTCGATGTGGGTCCAGCCCTCAGCCTGGGCAATGGCGACCTCGCCGCCGGCAGAAGCAGCGAGAATCGCCACCCTCGCGCTCTTGTCATCGGACTTGTGAAGGTCGTGGACCAGCCCGCGGTTGACCAGACGCCGCACTCGGGGTGCCGCAGCTTGGTCGAGAAACACCTCCGATGCGCTGGTGTTGTCGAGCAGCATGTAGGTGCCGCGCTTCTCGTCGGTGTGGACCGCGATGCGCGTCAGGGGGGTCCACAAGGCGTACTCGACATTCTCGTCGGAGTAGCCAGCGGTGTACTTCACGGTGAACACCTCGCCGGCAAGGCCTGCTACCAGGGCGATACCGGAGAGTGCGACCATCGCGGCGGACAGGCCACCGAGCACTTTGTCGACCTTGGGGGACACGAGCAGAAGGCCTGCGATGCCCGCACCAAGAGTGACCACGAACACCGCGTCCGGACCCGCAAGCGAGCCCAGCACCGGAATGAAGGCCACCGCCGCCACCGCTCCGCCGATGAGGTCGGCGCCGTAGAGCTGACCGATGTGGGCCTTGCGACGCTGAAAGATGCCCGCGAACGCAAGACCAGCAATGGAAAAGGGCACGCTCAGCACCGGCAGCAGCGCCATGAACCATGCCGGATCGAGCAGATCGTCCTTGATGTGGGACCGCTCCTGGTAGGTGACCGGGGGCCGGTCGAACTGGACGGTGACCGGAAACTCGATGGTCGCGACCACCGCCAGAAGCGTGAAGACGCCCTGCAGCAACACAATCCAGGCCAGCCGTCGCTCGAGTCCCTCGTCGGGAATCAGCTGGGGCCACAGGTGCTGGAGGATGGCCCCCACACTGATGCCCAGCAACGCCAGAGCAAGCGCTAGATGGGCGAACTGAGCAAATAGCACCACCGCGAAAAGACGCGTCAGCAGAAGCTCAAACAACACCAAGTTGAAGCTGAGGAGAAAGGTGGCAATGGTCAGCGCCCGAAGACGCGACTGCACGGTAGAGCCAGTCGGCATGGGGACCCCGCTTCCGAAGAACGCCCCGTAGCCGGGTCAGCGGGTGGCTTCGACCTATATGACGCTGCCCGAGCCGGACTTTTTGCCTACGACGGAGCGAGCGACCCCACCCCGCCGCTCACCCCGCTCCAAGACGCCGCGCCCGCATGACCGGCACCCCACGCCGCCTCAACGCGATAGCGGCCCGGTCTTGCCGTCGGAGAACCGGTGCTCGACTGGTCCCACCTCAACGCCGCGTCCTTTCGACAAGCCCTCCGGACCGGCCACGGCCGGGTGCTCCTGTGTGTGCGCCAAAGAGGCGACGCCCCTTGCGCCGAGGCGGTCCTTCAGGCGTGCATTCGCTGCGACACCCATGACTGGCAGCTCGAAGGCCACCGAGCCGCCTGGCTCTGGCGCATCCTTGATGAAGGTGGCCTCCAAGACGCCCTGTTGGAGACCATCTTCGCGGCAGGTCCCACCGCCACTCGCGTCGAGGACGCCGATCAGATCTGCGGACTGGCTCTCCTGGCCGCGCAGGCGGGGCATCCCAGTGCGGAAGCGCACCTCCATGCCGCCCTGTCCCACCAGCCCGACCCCACCCGCGGCATCGTGGCAGCCCAGCAGCTTGTGGAGCTGTCTGGACTCGACGGTCTCATCACCGTCGCGCGTCACATCGGACGTCATCTCATCGACGGGGACACCCGCTACCTCGATGGACTGGGGCTCTGGCTAATGCAGGCCGAGGACCACCTGGGAGCCGCTGCGGTCGAGGAGGTGCTGGACCGCGTGGCCGCCATCGACGAGCGCGTGGCCGCCGTCGTCGCCTCCTGGGACGACTCAGAGACTGAAGACGACGACTTGCCCCCACCGCCCGCACTCGAATCGGTCTCTCCATCCGAGAGCGGCAGCCTGCTTGAGATCGCTCGCACCGCCGCTCTCGCGCTCGCCGACGGTCGTCCAAGCCCCGTCCCCGCCTCCACGCTCGCCCGCGCGCTCGCCCGACTGGCCCGCCATGGCCTGTCCGAGCTGGACCCCTTGCTGGTGGCACTCGACGCCCACCCGTCTGACGAGGTCCGCCGACAGCTGAGCCGTCTCCTCGCTTGGCACAGCCACGAAGCGCTCCGCGCACTCGCACTCGCGGGTCCTCTCGGCCACCCCGACCGCCTACGACTGCTGGTAAATAACTTTGAAAGAGGCGATGAACGCGCCATCTTCACGTCTCTCGACCCCAGCCTCACACCCCGGCTCCGCCACGACGTCGGCGACCTGCTCCTGCGCATTGCGGCCCGCCATCCCACCATCGAGTGGACCCCCGCGCTGCTCCACATCTACCGCCACGCGCCCAGCAGCCTGCATCGCGAAGACGCCCTCGCCCGGCTCATCGACACCACCCGTGCGCCGGCGTGGATGCTCGCCGAGGCCTGCTGGGACGCCCACCCTGCGGTCGCCGAAGTCGCGCAAGAAGTGATGTTTGCCTGAGAAACCGGAAGCGCGTCTCAGAGCCCGCCAGGTCCGACCTCGCGCCCGTGCATGGCATCGAGCGCTTGGGCCAGTCGAGCCACCGTGCCATCCACATCGCTGAGCTTGTCGAGTCCGAACAAGCCGACGCGGAAGGTGGAAAAGTCGGCCGGCTCACCACATCGCAGCGGCACCCCGCCCGCCACCTGCACGCCTTGCTCTGAAAACGCCCGTCCGGAACGCACGTCGGGGTCGTCCGTGAAGGAGACCACCACACCGGGTGCCTCGAATCCGGGGCCAGCCACGCTCGGAAAGCCGTGGTCGGCCAGCAGGACGCGCACCTTGTGTCCAAGCGCTACTTGAGCCGCCCGCGCCCGCTCAAATCCAAAGGCTTCGGTGGCTGCCACGGCCTCGCCAAAGGCGCGCAGAGCATCGGTTGGCAAGGTCGCATGGTAGGCGTGGCCGCCGGCCTCGTAGGCGTCGAAGATACCCAGCCACCGCTTCAAGTCCACGGCGAAGGAGGAGCTGTCCCGAGCCTCGACCATCGCGCGTCCACGCTCGCTCAACATCACCACACCCGCACACGCCGGCCCACTCCAGCCCTTCTGCGGCGCAGTCAGCAACACATCGATGCCGATGTCGTGCATGTCCACCCACAGCGCACCCGATGCGATGCAGTCGAGCACCAGCAGTCCCCCCACCGCATGGACCGCCACTGCCAGCTGGCGAAGGTAGTCGTCGGGCAGCAGCACTCCCGACGCCGTCTCGACATGCGCGGCGTAGACCACGGGCGGTCGATGGTCGGAAATGGCCTGCACCACGTCGTGTATGGGGGCAGGCACATAGGCGCCGTCCACCGCGCGCGCACACAGCACATGGGGCTCGGGCGCGCCGATGGCCGCGTGGATCTGGGTCCACCGATAGCTGAACCACCCGTTGCGCACGACCAGTGCCGGCGGCCCGTCCACTGGGCTCAGCTGCCGGGCGACCGCCTCCATCGCATAGGTGCCGCCGCCGGGCACAATGGCGATGCTGTGGGCGTTGTAAACTCTACGAAGGCGCGCTGACAGGTCGCGCATCACCTGCTGAAAGCGCAGAGACATGTGGTTGAGGGCGCGGTCGGTGAACACCACCGAGAACTCCGCAAGCCCTCCTGGGTCGACAGACTGAGACTCTGTGGTCATGGGGCCTCCTCAGACCTCACGCACGTATCCGGCTACCCGCCGCGCGCCGCCAGCACTCCGCGCAGCTCGTCCGCCAGCTCTTCACCAAAGCCGTAGAGGGCCTTGGCCTGCCTGTCGGCGACGCTCTTCGGCACCCACGACATCATCCGGTCGCGGCACCACCGCGCCACGCCATTCTGCCAGTGGGCCACCGCGCCGATGCGCCACGACGTCTTCTGCACCTGCTTGACCCGGTCGAGGCGCACCCCCTCCAGCCAGGTCTCGAGGCCATCGCAGCTGACCGCCCCGCTCCCGAGCGCAATCGCCACAGACGCAGCGTCTTCGATGGCCATGCCCGCCCCCTGGCCGAGGTTGGGCGTGGTGGCATGCGCAGCGTCTCCCAGCAAGACCACACGACCCTTGCCAAAGGTGATGTAGGGCTGGTCGCGCAGGTCGCCATGGTGGAGGACGCTCGACCCCTCTGGGGACGCGGCTTCGAACTCCTGCAACCGCTCCAGAACGGCGTCCAGTTCGGCATGCATGCCCCCGAAGCGCGCCTTGACATGGGCGGCAGTAGACGTGCCTTCGCCGGGAGTTCCGGCCGGCGCGGACTCGACCAAATAGCCGTAGACCCGCCCCCCCGACAGCGGCACCAAGCCCGCTCTCTTGCCCGGCGCCCAGCGCTCCACGGTGACCTTCGGAACTTGAGGAAAAGGCACTGCGAACCGCCAGCAAGTCTGCCCTGAGTACCGACTGCCCGACGAACCAAAGATCAAGCGGCGCACGGTCGAGTTCAGGCCGTCCGCCCCCAGCACCAGATCGACCTCCGTCATCTCTCCGTCTTCGAAGATGACGTCGACCACTTCATCACGGGCTCGTATCGCTGCCGCTCGCTTGCCCAGCTCAAGGGTGCCGCCGGCGGCTTCGAGGGTGCGCACCAGCGCGGCCTGGAGGTCGGCTCGGTGGATGTTCACGCTGAACGAGCTGCCGGACAGCTTGGCCGAGTCGCCCGTCATCAGCACCCGCTCGCCCGACATCATCTTGAACTCGCCGATCGGCACAATGTCTTCAGGAGGCAGGACGATGCCGAGCGCATCGAAGACGGCCCCCGCATTGGCCTGGATGGTGATGCCAGAGCCGACCACCGATAGCGCAGGCGCCTGCTCGACAATGCGCGGCTGGAGGCCAATGCGGTGTAGGGCAATCGCGGTGGTGAGGCCGCCGATGCCGCCACCGATGATGAGGACGCGAGGAGAGGTCATGGGGTCTCCGGGGGCTGGAACAGAAGAGAGGGACAGGCGCCCAGCCCGACGAGCTGCACCGCCATGAGCTGGCGGAAGGATGCGGACTGAGCGGCGACGGACGCAGAAGAGCCGGGCTCGCCAAAAGCACCTGCGAGACCCCCGATCAGACTGATCAGATATGCGGCAAACCAGCCGTGGCCGGCCAGCACGCCGTTGCCAGGAAGCCGAGAAAGAACGCCGTCTTCGCGGGCAGTCCGAAACAGCTCAGCGAGTGTTGCGATGAACGGGCCGAGGTGGGGGTCGGGCGCGTCTGGAAACAGCGACTGCTTGAACATCTCGCGCGAGAGGGCGGGATGCCGAGCGTAGGCGGCAAACAGCACCCGCGCGAGGTGGGTGAGCTGGTCGAGCAAGGGCGCGGTGGAGTCGAGCGTGGCGAACCCGAGCTGGACCGCCTCTGCGATCTGGTCGTCGAAGCAGGCGCGCAGCAGGCCTGCCTTGTCGACGAAGTGGGCATGCACCGTGCCCACACCTACGCCAGCCGCCTCAGCGACATCTCGAATGGTGGCCCCGCCGTAGCCCTGCGACACAAAGCGGTCGCGGGCTGCCCGGAGAATGGCCGCGCGAGTGCGGGCCTTGCGGTCGGCGCGAGAGGTCATACCCACCATTGAACACGTTCAATGAACATGTTCAAGTTCGGATTGTCAGAGAATAATGCGGTAGGGTCCCCGCGCGTCCGGCGCCCCTCGCCCGGACCTCATGGAGGCCGAGTGGCCGAAGCCGCGTCCCCAGCTCCCAAGGTGACAGCGCCCTACCGGGAGATCAGCGCCCGGGCCATCGCGCTCGGCATTGTCCAGGGCATCGCCATGACGGCGGCCTTCACCTATGCCGGGCTCAAGCTGGGCTTTGGGGTGGGGGGCTCCACTGTGGCTGCCATTCTCGGCCTGGTGGTGCTCCGCGGCCTGTTCCGAGATGGCAGCATCGTCGAGAACAACATCAACCAGACCGTTGCCAGCGGTATCAACACGGCATCCTCAGGCGTGGTGTTCACGGTTCCCGCGCTGCTGTTGCTGGGGCTCGACTTCGACCCCTGGATGCTCGTGATTGCCGCAGTGGCCGGCAGCTTCATGGGCATCGTCGTGATCATTCCGCTGCGCAAGCAGATGGTGGAGCTCGACCGCCTCCGGTTTCCTTCGGGCACCGCAGTCGCGACGCTGCTCAAGGCCACCGCCTCCGGCAAGGAAAAGGCGACTCTGCTGGCCATCGGCGCGGTCGCATCGGCTGCGCTGGTCATCGGCATTGAGCAGGGCCTGCCCGAAGAGTGGGACGTGGGCGCATGGCTGGGACTGCCGCCCTACCTCGGGGTGGCGCTGTACCTGTCGCTCATGAACCTCGGCGCGGGACTGCTTTCCGGAAAGGGCGGCATGCCGTTCTTTCTGGGCGGAGTGCTGGCCTGGTGGTTCCTGGCCCCGGTCGCCGTCACCATGGGCTGGATTCCCCCCGAGGTGGCCGGCGACGCCACGGGCACCGTCGACTTCCTCTACGGCACCATGTTCCGCCCGCTGGGCATCGGCATCCTCATCGGCGGGGCCCTGATGGGCGTCGTACTGGCCTTTCCCGCCATCAAGGCCGCCATCGGCAGCCTCGCTTCAGCAGTCAAGGTGCAGCAAGCCTCGGGCGAAAAGGTGGGCGCCGATGAGCTGCCCGCTACGGTGCTCTACGTCGGAATCGCACTGTCGGCGGTGGTTCTCACCGCAGTGGTGTGGATGCTCGACCCCAGCCTCGGCCCCGTGCGCATCGTGGTCGCGGGCGTCGCCGGCACCGTCTGGATTGCCGTCGCAGGGCTGATTGTCGCCCAAGCGACCGGCATGACGGACATCTCGCCGCTGTCTGGCCTGGCCCTCATCGCGGTCACCCTTCTGCTCGGCATCACGGGCGCGATGGGCTCCGAAGACGGCCTGCAGGACACCGCGGTGCAGTCCGCCGTCGTGGTTGCCGTGGCCGTGGGGGTCGCAGTGTGTGTGGCAACCTCCCAGTGCGCCGACATGATGCAGGACCTCAAGACCGGCCACATGGTGGGCGCGCGACCCGCCGCTCAGCAGATGGTGCAGTTTGGGGTGGCCTGGATCGGACCGCTCGTGGCCATCGGCACCATGATGATTCTGTGGACCACTCCCGACGGCTCTCCCGGCTTTGGCCCCGAGAGCGTGGCGTGTCTACAAGGTGCGGGGGACTGCCTGTCGGCGCCACAGGCGGGCGCGCTTCAGGGCATGATCAGCGGCGTGGTAGACGGCAACGCACCCGTCGACAAGTACCTTGCTGGCGGCATTATCGGCAGCACTGTCACTCTGTTTCCCGTCGGTGGTCTGGGCGTGCTGCTCGGCCTGGCGATGTACCTGCCCTTCTCCATCACCCTCGGATACGGCATCGGCTGCATGATCTCGATGGCCATGCAGAAAGTGAAGGGCGCGCGCTGGATGGAAGACAAGGTGGTGCCACTCGCAGCCGGACTCATCGTGGGCGAGGCCCTGACCGCGCTCATCTTCAGCATCGGCAAGGCCTTCGGCTGAGGGGACGACAATGACTGCACTCGCTTGGATTCTGTTCATCGCCGGCACGTTGCTCGCCACGGCCACCGGCGCCCACAACCCTCCGATGTGGGTCCCCTTTGGGGGCGGCATCGCGCTGGCGGTGGTCGGCGCACTGCTGCTGCGGCGACAGCTTGCAGCAGCCGGAGGGAAAAGCGACGGAGACGATGGCATCAGCGACCTGCCCGGCCTCAGGCAAGCACTCCATGGCGTGACCGCCCAGACCGCTGCGCTGGCCTCACTTCCCGAGGGACAAGCGGACCTCCGGCTGTCACTGGAGACCCTCCTGATGGAGCAGCTCCTCCCCGTCGTGGCCGCCCGCGGACTTCTCTCGAGTGCCCACGGTGTCGAGGCCTACGCCAAGGTGTTCACCCCGCTGGCCGGCGGCGAGCGCTGCCTCAATCGCGCGTGGTCGGCGCTGGCAGATGGCCACCCGCGCGAAGCCAAGACGCAGCTCGCCCGCGCCCAGGCGCACTTCGAGGCCGCCGAGCTGGGATGGGTCTCGACCTGACCGCAGCGGGTTCAGCTACCGCCAGCTCGCCAGCCAGTCCGGCACCCGGTCTTCGAGGAAGTAGCGCGGCGCCCATGGCGTGCCGTGAACGAAGCCGACATGCCCGCCACCACGCGCCACCTCGACCGTCACATGGTCGGACAGCTCGTGGGCCTCGGGGAGCACGTCGGGGTGCATGAAGGGATCATCGGCGCTGTGCACGATGAGCGTAGGACGGGCGATGTGGCGCAGCACCGGCCGGCTCGATGCGCGGGCGTAGTAGTCCCGGGCGTCTTCGTAGCCGTGCAGAGGAGCGGTGAAGGCGTCGTCGAATTCCACGAAGGTGCGGGCCTTGACGGCGCGGTCGAAGGCATCGGGCAGCTCGGAGCGCAGAAAGTCCTCGCGGGCATAGAGCCGCTCGCGAAGCCGCTTGAGCAGGATGTTCTGGTACACGCGTGACAGCCCCTTGCCGATGCGATCTGCGCAGCGGGCGAGCACCAAAGGCACGGACACCGCGACCCCGGCATCCAGAGGCAAGGTGTCTCCTTCCTCTCCGAGAAGACGCAGCAGCACGTTGCCTCCAAGAGAAAACCCGACCGCGACTCGGGGCCGCTCCGGGAAGCGCTCGGCCAAGGCGTGGACCACGGCGAGGGGGTCTTCGGTCATGCCGGAGTGGTAGGCCTTGAGCACACGATTGGGCGACCGTCCGCATCCTCGGAAGTGAAAGCGGCACACCCGCCAGCCCTCTGCGGCGAGCGCTCGGGCCATCCCGCGCACCGGGGGACTCTCCCAGTCGCCGCCCAGGCCATGGAGCACCAGCGCAATCGGCCCCGCCTTGGGACCCGACCACGCCAGCTCGACGAAGTCCCCGTCGGGCAGCTCGAACACCTCCCACTCCACCGGCTGGGCCTGCTGACGTCGCAGCGTGTTGGGAAAGATGGTCTGTGCGTGGCTCCCCCGCAGCCACCAGGGCGGGGAGAAGGTGCTGTCCACGATGCGTCCCGCCATGCTGGGCTCCTCACTCGGCACCCCCACCTACCTCGGTGCAGAGACAGCGCCGACAGCCCCTCCCTGCGGCCAAACCGCCCCTACTTCAGCGGGAAGCTGCGCAAGGACTCGGCAAGCTCCACCAGCTCGGCATCGCGGATGTGGTCGGCCCGCCACAACAGTCGGAAGTGGTCGGACCCCAGAGCGTCGGCCGCCACCAGCGACACCAACCGACCCGCCTGGAGGTCGTCTTCGACAAAGTAGCGGGGGAGCACTGCCACACCCCAGCCGTCGAGAACCGCCGCCCGAATCGCCGCGATGCCCCCTAAATGAAGGTGCCGGGCAAAGTGCCAGTCGACCGCATGGGCCTGCTGGTCGAGGAAGTAGCCCAACAGCGGCAGATCTGCAGTGGAGTCGACCAGAGTGAGCTGTTTCACGCTGTCTGGACACAGGGTCAGCGGCTCGGCACCCACAAAGACGTAGTGCTCGGGATGCAGCAGGGCCTGTCGAATTTCAGGGCGACGTGGGCCAGCGCTCAGCACACAGGCGTCGATGACCCCTCGCTCCATTCGGTCGAGCAGGTCGGCGGTGTCCCCCATGTAAAGGTGCAGCGTGCGCTCGGGGCACTCCTCGGACAGAGGGCGCAGTGCAGGCTGCAGCCACGACAGCCCAAGCTCGTAGCGGGTGCCCAGGGTGAGCTCATAGGGCACGGGGCGGCCGTCTCCTCGCGCAACCACCCCACATCGAGCGGCGTCGAGGAGCAGGCGACGGGCATGGGGCAGCAGGCGCTGGCCCGCATCGGTGAGGCGCACTCGACGGGTGGTGCGCTCGAAGAGCTTCACGCCGAGACTGTCTTCGAGGCGACGCACCCGGTCGGACACCGCAGCGGGGGACAGGGCGACGTTCTCCGCGGCGGTGCGAAAGTGGAGCACGCGGGCCACGGCTTCAAAGCAGCGCAGGGACTCCAGATCCAGGGAAGGGTCCACCGATCCTCCGATTGTACGGCAATGCCATATATTATCCCATCAAACACGCCGATGCTCATCACAATCGAGCTTGCTGCGCATTAAAGCGTCCCCCCTCCCCCGGCTAGCCCATATCGGAGCCTCCGTGCCCTCCGTGCCTCCGTCCGACGACCACAAGACCTTGGCGTGGTGGACCGTGCTGCGCGGCATCGCGGTGCTCAACATCGTCGGCTGGGCGGCGACCTGGGGGCTCGTGGACGCGGAGCAGCCCTCCGTGCGCGCCCACCTCGGCCTCAGCGCCATCTACGTGGCTGCGTGCGCCTTTCGGTCGTTCTGGCCGCGCATCGATCTGGAGCGCACTGTGCTCGTCGACAGTCCGCTGTCAAGCATCGTCGCCGGTCGCACCGCCGCGACCTTTGCCGAGGTCTCCTTTGCCATCCAGGTGGGCCTGTTGGTGCACCAGCTGGGCGGGGCCGCTGATATCCCAGCCCTCCAGAACAACCTTCCATGGCTCATTGTCGCACTGCTCAGCCTCGCTCAGGTCTTCTGCTGGATCGGCGTGGTCAGCCTCAGTCATCTCGGCCACGCCATCGAGGAGTCCATCTGGGGACTCACCTTCGCCGTGGTCACCGTCGCGCTCATCTGGGCAGCGCCAGCTCTGGAGGGCACCCTCCGCTGGCTGACCTTCGCGGCCATTCCGGGCTGCATCGCCTACGTCGCGTTCATGGGGGTGGTGGACGTGCCCATGTACGTGGGCCGGTGGCGGCAGGGCAAGCAACAAGGCGAAGTATTGATGGGGCTTGTCGAAGGCTTCAGCGATGCGCTGCGCCGACGCGAGGCCACCCGGTCATGGGCGGTCTGGCGGCCCGAGGTGGCCTGGCTCACCGGCTACTTCAGCTTCGCGGTGTGGGCGAGCCTCGGAATGGTCCACATCGCCACACTCTGAGGCGATGGACCACGCCGTCGGCAAACCCTGGGTTCTTGCCGTTGAAGTGGACGCTCTGAGCCCTCTCACCAGCCCGTCATGGCGGTCCAGGGGTCGGTGTGGTGCCGATTCATCGCCGTATTGGGCGTTCCACGGGAAACGAGGCTCACGCAGTCGCCCCCAGACAGCACCGTGGCCGCGCCTTGCACCATGGGGTCGGTATCGCCGCCTAATGTGGTCGTGAGATCGTCGAGGGCCTCGCAGTGGGGTGCCATCCCGCCAAACCATTCGGCCGGCTCGTCGCGATTGGCCACCTGGAAGGTGATGGGCGCCACAAACAGGTCGCACATCTCGAAGTGCTCCATGCCCACGGGCTTTCCGACCGTCTTGGACCCCACGCGGTGCACCGGCAGGTAGGGCTCCAGAGCAAACGCGAGCATCTCACTTGCCGAGGCGGTGTCGCCCGTGGTGAACACGACCACAGAGTCGACCGCAATGGCGTGGTCGTGGGCCTCCAGCTCAGTGAAGGTGTCGGCGTCTGCGTGCTCGGTGTTGTGGATGTAGTGCTGAAAGACCTCTCCATCGTGACCGGGCAGGAGCAGTCCTGCGAGGTGACGGGCCACCGCGATGAGACCGCCGCCGTTGTAGCGAAGGTCGATGAACACAGTGTCCACGCCGGCTTCGGCAAACGACTCAAACAGTGTGTCGAGCGCCGGGTCGGCGGGCTCCACAAAAGAGGTGAGCATGAAGTAGCCCACCACTCGACCATCCAGCTCAAACACCCGCGACCCCAGCAGAGGCGGGGTGATGACCTCGCTCAGAACGACGGTCACGTCGCGCACCTCGCCGTCGAGACCTTCCACGGTGTAGACGACCTCCGCGCCTTCGTCGCGCGGTCCGTAGGCGGCATCCCACTCCGCCGAGCTGGTAATGTCCTCCATTGCCACGCTGTTGAGCGCCAGCACACGGTCTCCGCGCGACAACCCAGCTTGCCCCGCCGGGCCGTCGGGGTACACCAGCGAGACCACCGGAAAGCCCTCGTGGTCGTAGATCATGCGCATGCCCACGCCGAGGTATGCGCCCTCTTCCCAGTAGGCAGTGGCCTCGGAGAGGTCCTTGGCGTAGCTCCAGCGGTCGAGCGCTTCGTAGCGATGGTCAGCCAGGTAGACCTCGGGACTGGCATAGCCAACGGGCTCGATCAAGGGCGAAAACTCAGCCCACAAGTACTCGCCGTGCATGCGGTCCGCGACGTAGTCAAGGCGACCGCCGAGGGTGCAGTCCTCCGGCTGGGCGCTGTCCTCGACGAGCTTATAGCCACACCCAGCCAAGCCCAGCAGCAGGAGACCAAGGCGAAGGGGCATGGAACCTCGGGGGTCGGAACGCAGCACCAAGGGGACTCATCGGTCCGGCCGTCAATGTACCCAGCCCGCCGCGCAGAGGCAGCCCTATATGACCGGCCGGGGGACCCTTGCGAGCAGTCTCGCTAAACCCCACCCTCGCGAGCTCCGCCCAGCACTCAAGATTCCGACGACTCTGTCGGCGTTGGCGAAGGCCCAACGGTCATGAATCCCACCCGCACCAGCACTGCAATGAGCCACACCCACGGCGCCCCGTGCATGGCGAGGTCTCCCCAGTCCAGCAGCTCCATCCCCGTTCCTCCGCCGGCCACCCAGCGGAGCTTGCCGAGCAGGTGAGGCTCCGGCGTGAAGGGCGCGAGGCCAAGCGTGAGGCTCACGAGAAACGGAGGGAGCAGCCGCTCGAATGGCGACGGAGATCTTGCGGCTTGGGACATTGGCTACCGATATCATGCACCAGACGCAATCATGCCCCCAGACGCAGTCAACCCAGGCGAGACTCCCCTTCCCCGGTGGCCAAGCCGGAAGGTGTCTCCATGGGCTCCGCACCCACCCCACCACGGAGTCGTGCATGCGCAGTGCATCAATCAAGACAGGCGCCTTCGCGGTCGCCCTTACGCTCATGACCGGGATGTCGGCCTGCGATGGCCAGCTTCCAGCCGAACCATCCGATGCTCCGCCTCCGGCTCCCAACCCAATCACTCCGCCTGTCGAGGTGGTCACTCCGGTGCCCCAGCCCGACCCCGCGCAGGAACAATGCCGGTTCGGGTTCACCGCCAACGACGCCAACATGGGCTTTACAGCGATGGAGGGGCTCGACGCCGGTCCCTGCACGTTGAAAGGGCTTCGGGCCCATGGCAGCCGGCTCACGGCGGAGTGGACCGTTCCCGGCAGCGACACACACTCCGTTCTGGTGGGCACCGAAGGTTGCGACGAGGGCGAGGCCCATGGCCCCTTCGTGCTGGTGTCGTTCTCGGAGGAGCTGTCGAAGTGCACCGGCCTGCGGGCCAGCTTGACCGCGGCCATGGCCAAGGGAATTCTCCCGTCGCCCACCAATGTCCGCGAGGAGAGTGGAGAAGAGACTGGACCAGATGGCGACGGCAAGCCTCCCCCTCCAGGCGCAAAGCCCACCGCAGACAGTTCCATGCCAGCCGGCATGGCCGCCGCCGAACAAAAGACGCCACCGGATGCGAAGCCCGCGCCATCCAAGCAGCTCCCTCCAGCCAAGACTCCCTGACGCTCAGCGGCCCGGCACGGGAGGCAACCAGCCCTCCGCCGTCAAGCCCACGCGCACCGCCGCAGCGACCCGGTCATGGCCCACATCGGTGAGATGGCAGTCGTCGATGAACGCGCCGCCACCGCGGGGCCCCGACAGCTGGCTGGCGATGTCGACGTAGCCGACCGAGTCATGGCTCCGCGCAAGCTCCGCCAGCATCTCCCCGTAGGGGGCGAGCGCGCTGGGGTCGGGAGCGATGGCCTCGCGGGTGAGCAGCAGTCGGGCGCCGCTGGGTTCCAGCAACGCAATGATGTCGAGAAGATTGTCGCGGGCGTCCGACAACGGGACGGCCGACGACGACGCACGCCCGGATGCGGCCTGAAGACCAAAGCGCGCCAGCTGGTAGAGCGGCACTCGGGACAGAGCACCTGACACCGCCAGGTCGGCCTGCCCGCCGGCCTGCCACGCCGCGTAGAGGTCGTTGTAGGGTCGCGGCGAGAACGTGAGAATGTCGTTGTGCCCCACATACAGCACCACAAGATCGGGGTCGGCCACCTCCAGGCGGGTCTCGAGGAAGCGCCGAATGTGGAAGGTGGTCCAGCCGCCCACGCCAAGGTTGACCACCTGGTGTCCCCCGCCGAGCTTGCGTTCGAGCGCCGCCGGCCAGAACTGGTCGAGGTTGTCGTTCTGCCACGCGCCTCCGGTCGAGCTGCCCCCCATGGCCAGGATGCGGGTTGTGGCGGGGCGTCGGTCGGGCGGAGCGACCGGGTAGTCCTGCAGAGGGTAGTCCTGCCATTCGCGCCGGTGTTCGAGCGCCTCAAAGCTCGAGAAGGTGCCGCCAAGCTCGTCGGCAGCATGCGGCGCTGACCGCGCGGACTGTCCCGTCAAGCGCATCCCCAGGGCGGTCCACCGAAGCGCTTGATCGGCGAAGAAGGCCACGAGCACGAACAGCAACAGGCTGGCTGGGTTCCAGCCGCGCGGGCGGGCCACATTGACCCACACCAAGGCGGCCAGGCACACCCCCACCACCCCGCCGTAGGTGACAGCCATGCCATGGATTGGGGCGAGTGCGGCCACGATAAGCAGCCCGGCAAGCGCCCCCAGCACCATTCCCGGAAGAGGTCCGCGTCCCAGTTTTCCTGGAAGGAGGCGGGCCACTACCACTGCGGCCAGTCCAGCGAGCGGCATCACAAGGAGCCCCAAGGCGCCGTAGCCGGGGAGGGCGATGCCACCGAGAACCACCCCGGACACGCCCGCCACAGCAGGCCGAAGCGTGTGGCGAGACCGCGCCAGAGCGGCGCTTTGCGCGAAGAACCACACCGAGGACGACGCCAACACCGGCCCCGCGATGGCAGTGAGCAAGGGCTGTGCGGGCACGACGCGGACCGCCTGCAGAGCCGAGACGAGGTCGGCGAAAGACAGTGGGAGCACCGCGAGCAACGGCATCACGCCCACGATGGCCAGGCCCGGGCCGACCCACCCGCGACGGACCGAAGTACGGGCACACCCAGCCAAGCCCAGTGCCCCGAGCAGTCCAACCATCGCACGGAATAGCCAGCTCGGCTGCGGCGCCACAAGGCGCAGTGACGGAGTGGACACCGCCTTCAGCCCGATGCGCCGAAGGCCACTGCGAACCGAAGCGCCTTGCTTTAGAGGACTGCCGAAAGGACACCGGGCGGTGGTTGTGATGCCGCCGGTCGTCACGGTGGCCACGACCTCCCCTTCTCCGCGGGCGAGGGTCGCCACCACATCATCTTCGTGAGGCGCGGGCAGCTCCGTGTCGCAGGACACCGGCTGGGGCACCGGCATCGACTGAGTCGAGCCATTCGCGTCTTCGCGCAAGACGACCACCATCGCGTAGGGCCCCGACCCACGATCGAGCAGCAGAGCGACAGACGATCTGCCCGGCCCACCCCCCAGCCGCAGGTCGAGGTGGCCGCTCTTTGGCAGGCGGGCTTCGACGGTCAGCTCGGCAAGATCGGCCTCCGGGGCGGACCACACGGTGTGAGAGGCCAGAGACCACCCATCCCCCGGCATCGCGGGCGGACCGACCAGCTTCGACAGCGCCAAGGGCAGCTTCTTTTCTGCCTGATTCCAACCTGGGGGCCCGGCTTCGAGCGCCGCGCGCTCGGCGATGACCACAGTGCCCAGGCCCAAGCTGAGCCCAGCGAGGGCAGCGAGAAGCGTGACCACCCACAGGTGGCGGGGGTCGGTCATCGTCTCGCCCCAAGATGCCAGGCCGCAAGCCGGGCCGAGAAGCCCACCACCGTGGTCCAGCGCACCTTGCTGCGACCCGCCCGACGCTGTCGCATCGCGGCCGGAACCTCGGTCACCACCCAGCCACGGGCCTCGGCCTGCCAGATCAGCTCAGGGTCGAGAAACCAGTCGGTGGAGCACAGCGCCAGCTCGTCGAACCTGCGGCGCCACATCAGCTTGGGACACCCGTTGACATCGGCCGAGCGGGCCCCGAGCACATGGTTGATGCGGGCATAGGAGCGCGTCACCAAGCGCCGTCGCCAGCCGTCGTGGCGAGACACCCGGCGCACCTTCGCGAGATCGGCGCCATGCTCACAGGCTGCCACCAGCGAGGGCAGCACGGTGGGATCCACCTGGCCGTCCCCCCAGCCCCAGCCCACCAGTTCCATATCGGACCCATCCTCGGCACGAAGACGGTTCAGCCCCGCAAGGATTCCACCACCATAGCCAGCGTTGTCGACCAGGTGGACCACCTCCACGCCCGGTCGCTGGGCATGGGCATCGAGCTGTCTGCCCGTGTCGTCTTCGCTGCCGTTGTTGACCAACACCAGGCGCCAGGCCCGGTCACACGCCGCCAGCGCGCCCACATAGGCATCGACCACCTCGTCTACCAGAGGGCCCTCATTGAACAGCGGCACAGCAAGCCCGAGCGACATGGCCCTCTCAGCCGAACAGCTGCTGCTGACGAAGTTTGTCGATGGTGCCCCAGCGGGTGCGGACACACGCTGGTAGCGGCTCGTCGCGCTGGAGGAAGCCCGAGAGCCACCGCCGGGTGACGGGATCGGACGGATAGCCCGAGCCCACCTCGCCAAGCGCTTCGATGCGTGAATCGCGCACCAGCTTGGCGAAGATGCTCGCCGCGCCCACTACCGGGTAGGTGAGGTCGGCCTTGGGCTCGATGGTAAAGGCGGGCACTGCGGCCCCCCGCGCTCGGAGTGCGGCCACCAGACGCTTCTGGACCGCGGGGATCCCGCGTGGGTGGGTGGGCGCGTCGATGTAGACGTGGTCGGGGGCGAAGCGGGCGATGAGCTCCACAAAGGCTTCTTCCTCGAGGGTGTTCATGTTGCCTGCGTCGATTCGCTTGGCGGAGATCTCAACGACCTCGGACTCGCCCAGAGGACCGAGCTTTTCGCGCGCGGCAAGGCGACGCTTGACCGACAGCTTCTTCGAGTCGTTGGCGCCTGCTGCGCGGAGGATGACATCCGTCGCAACCTCCGCGTCGACGCAGAAAGCACCCACCACCAATGGGCCGAGGACACAGCCCC
>Ga0315321_10001541_pt1 | contig 17778 bp, 15 predicted proteins | sample M180m21515metaG_FD_203464 | JGI IMG/M metagenome (GOLD analysis project Ga0315321, IMG submission 203464) | Ammonia-oxidizing marine archaeal communities from Monterey Bay, California, United States - M1 80m 21515 | ecosystem: Environmental > Aquatic > Marine > Intertidal zone | place: USA... | reverse complement strand
CCCTGATAAATCGGGTGTTTCTGAATTTTGCTCAGAACCAACCCATATTTCGCCATCTCCATTGACATCGATCATTGCTTCAGCAGAAGTAACAGCACGAATTTGTGTGGCACCCATGCCGGTTTTAGCATTAGAAATAACGTCTATTCCAGTAATATTGTTGAGTAATACTTGGTAGGAAGCATTGTATTGGATTGTACCATCCTTCCAATGCTGTTCACACACACCTGCGCTTGATCTAGGCATAGCACGTGTATCATACAGTTTACAAATGTGTGCACCATTATCTCCGATTGACCATCTGCTATGATTCTCAACAGTATTTGGATCTAAAACAGTTCCATCCATACCACAAGGCGATTCTTGAATACACATCCAAACAAAGTTGTAATCTAGTTCAGTTGCATATACTGAATCATATAATTGAACTCCTTTGAAACGGACACCAAATGCTTCTGCAATAGACGAGGAGTATCCAAAATCATCCATTACTAAAACATCGCCACCAGCAAAAACAAATTCTTTGATTGCACTAACTTCCGCTGGGGAGTATCCATCTTCAGAAGCAAAGGTAAGGAACCCATCGGAAGAGAATTGTGGTAATGAGATAGTATCACGTTCAACACCGGCAATTATGAAAGTAGTATTTGCAGGATCTTCGATATCTGCTAATAACAACGGAGATGAAACCAGAGATTTGGTTTCAATACCCATATCATTGATATCATAACGGAACTCAGACATATCATCCCAATCTTCGCCATAGGCAGATTGTCCATCATCGTTGCCGATATTGATTACTTGGGATACCACTGTTGAAAGGAGCATCAATAATACAAACCAAAACGCCAACTGAAGAGTAAATCTTCTGCGGTTAAAGCGCGGTTTGTCGTCCATAAAATCACCCCTAGTACAAGATACAGACACATGACGCACTCATTTCGGTTTAGAAGGTTGTGGACTACTGTTGAATTGTTGCTCATCGACGTAGACGTATACTAGCGCCTATTTGTGTCACTTCTTGAGCAGGTACACAACACATTCCATCCTCCATTGGCCAAGGAAGTTTTGTAGTATCAATTTCAGATACCACTTCGACTAACAGTTCTGTTATTTCGCCACTTCGAGGGTCGATTACAATATCTCCTAGGTGCCCAAATAAGTCACCATTAACGTCTACTACAGGACGCTTTAGAAATTCATTACTAAAACTCGCCATAACTAGTCCCCGCCCTCTTCTAAGGGCAATAACCCCGTCCACTTCAATCAACCGGCGAATTAAGCCGCTCACATTGATTCCATGCCGTAACCAGTGTCACGCGAACGCTTAATGTTAGAAAGACCAGAAGTTAGTCTCTCTTCCATCTTAGAATAATATTCTAGCATATCCGGGGTTACTGTCGGTCTTACGCGAGAAATTGCATCTTCGAAATGACTCTTTGTGACCTTCTTTTTGCCTGCGCGCATTGCTATTAGAGCCGCTTCTCTACAAACCGCTTCGATATCCGCACCTGTAAATCCATCCAAATTAGATAACAGGTCTTTCATCGAGAATTTTGAGAGTGGCATCCCAGATGAATGGATCCCCATAATCACTTCACGCGCCTCTCTGTCTGGCGGTGGAACGTGTAAAACGCGCTCGAATCTTCCACTGCGCAATAGAGCAGGGTCAATCATCTCAGGACGGTTGGTTGCTGCCACAATGATGACTCCATCCAAACTCTCTACCCCATCCATGCTAGCAAGTAATTGATTGACTACCCGATTAGATACATCTGAACCTCCGGATTGAGAGTTTGATGACCTCATTCCCGCTATTGATTCAAACTCATCAAGGAAAATTATCGAAGGTGCTGCTTGCTTCGCTTTCTTGAAAATCTCTCTAATGGCTTTCTCAGATTCCCCTACCCATTTAGAAATCAATTCTGGACCTTTTATTGAAATGAAATTAGCTTTTGCTTCATTTGCAATCGCTTTAGCAAGTAATGTTTTACCGGTACCTGGTGCCCCGAATAGAACAATTCCGCGAGGAGGTTTTATTCCAAAGTGTTCGAATAATTTTGGTTTGGTCAATGGCCATTCGACACTTTCTTTCAACCTATCTTTAATCTCAACGAGACCTCCGACACTTTCCCATGATACATCAGGTATCTCGACATATATTTCGCGAAGTGCGCTCGGCTCAATTTCGCGGATTGCAATGCGGAAATCATCCATTCTAACTTCCATCTTCTCCAGAACCTCTGGTGGGATGGTTTCTTCTTCCAAATCAATCTCTGGTAAATAGCGGCGTAATGCTTTCATTGCAGACTCTCTAACTAAAGCTGCTAAATCCGCACCAACAAATCCATATGAATTTTCTAAAACCCACTCAACATCAAAATCATCTGCAATTGGCATCTGTCTGATGTGCACATCAAGAATCTCTTTTCTTCCTTCACGGTCAGGAACACCTATCTCGATTTCACGATCGAAACGTCCTGGTCTGCGTAATGCAGGGTCCATGGCATCTCTGCGATTTGTCGCGCCGATGACTATGACATTATCTCTACCTTGCATTCCATCCATCAGTGTAAGCATTTGAGCGACAACTCTGCGCTCTACTTCTCCACTGACATCTTCACGCTTTGGTGCAATCGAATCGATTTCATCGATGAATACAATTGCTGGAGCATTGTTTGCTGCTTCATCAAAAATTTCACGTAATTGTTTTTCAGATTCACCATAATATTTTGAAATGATTTCAGGACCATTTATCGAAGTAAAGTGTGCATTTGTCTCAGTAGCAACTGCTTTGGCGATCATTGTTTTACCAGTTCCTGGAGGGCCGTGTAGGAGAACTCCTTTTGGTGGATCGATTCCTAGTCGCCTGAACAATTCAGGGTGTTTCAATGGTAATTCAATCATTTCTCTAACTTTCAATAATTGTGTTCCGATTCCTCCGATGTCTTCGTATGTAATCCCTTGAGATTGGCCTACATCCTCATCATCAATCGCTTCATCTTTGATTACAATATCTGTATCAGAATTAACTTGAACTATTCCTTTAGGAGTGGTTTGTAATACTGCAAAGGGTAATGCTTCTGCGAAAAGTGTCATTCCGGGGATAAAAATTCTATCTCCTGCAACTACTGGCCTTTTGTTAAGGCCTCTTCTAGCAAAACCTTCAATTCCCGGGCCAAATTTGACCTTTTGCTTATTTGCCATTACTGGTGATAGGATTAGCTTAGTGCAAATTTTAGCATCGACTTTGGAAACTGTTACGCGGTCCCCTAGGCTGACGCCTGCGTTTTTTCTAATAATTCCATCAACGCGAATTATGTCCATCTTTGCATCTTCTGGACGGCTTCTCCAATAGATTGCAGCTGTGGAGCGATTTTCCCCTTTGATTTCAATAATATCTCCCGGTTTTAGGTCTAAACTATTCTCACCAGAAATACGAGCGCGGCCATGGCCTACATCACTCGGTATAGCCTTTGATACCTTCAACGATATTGATTCCGATTCTTCATCAGACATAGATAACCCCCTCCGGGTAATCCTTCTTCAACCTCGGTATCACTTTAATCCACGCATCTAATTCAAGCGGTGGATTCATGTCCTTAACACCAAACGGAAGGCCATGACGCACGTGTTAGAGTCCGGCCTAGAATTCATGGAAAGTAATAACCCGGATGATCTTCCAAAGGTCAAGGGTTACAATATCATAAATGGACAAATAAAATCTTCATCTGATGGAAATGTATTCACTAGCAAAAACCCAGCATTATTGATTGATACGCTGGGAGAATTTCCACTTTCAACTAGAGAAGATGTCCATGATGCAATTGCTGCTGCTCGTTCAGCATTAACTGGATGGTCTGCTACTCCAGCACCTACCCGTGGCCAAATCATTGGCAACATGGGACGCCTACTGATGGAGCATAAAGATGCAATCGTCGCACTTGAGACTCGTGAAATCGGAAAGACGCTGAAGGAATCAGCTGGAAGTGTTCAGGAAGCGATTGATACCTGTTTATTCTTCCAATCTGAAGGTCGCCGCCTATATGGCCAGACTGTTAATTCAGAATTACCAGATAAGGAATTATCCACTTACCGTAGACCGTTAGGTGTATGTGGAATTATCAATGCTTGTAACTTCCCTGCTGCAGTTCCATTCTGGAAAATCATACCTGCATTGATTTGTGGAAATACCTGTGTTTGGAAAAGCCCACAGGATGCACCTCTACTTTCGTTTGCTCTAGCACGTATTATGCATGAAGCAGGATTACCAGACGGTGTAGTAAATCTAGTTCATGGAAAGGGAAGTGGCGCTGGACAATATATTGTTGATGCTGTTGATGAAGGATTGATCAATAAAATTTCATTTACAGGTAGTACTGAAGTTGGAAAAGCAATCGGTGAAGTCTGTGGAAGAAACTTGGTATCCTGTAGCCTAGAATTGGGTGGAAAGAACCCTCAGGTTGTAATGCCATCAGCCGATATTGACAATGCTGTCGAAGGTGCATATTGGGGCGGGTTTGGTACTGCAGGACAACGATGTACTAGCCTAGGTAATCTAATTCTTCACCAAGATATTTATGATGAATTTATGGAGAAATTAATGGCTAAGGTAAAGAGTACCCGTATCGGAGATTCTCTACGTCATGAAAATGTTCTATACGGTCCAATGCTATCTGAAAAATACGCTAAGGATTTCCTGAAAGGAATCGAGATGGTTGAGGCTGATGGCGCTGCAAAATTGTGGGGTCGTGGACGAATCTCTAGTGGTAACACTCCAGATAACTTCCTGGGAACTCCTGAAGATGGAGTATACATGTGGCCACACGTTTTTGCAGATGTCACTGAAGATATGAAGTGCTTCCACGAGGAAGTTTTCGGTCCTGCGATTACAATTGTAAAGGCGAAGGATTTCGATCACGCATTACATCTTGCAAACGCTTCTCCTTACGGGCTTTCAAGTTCGATTTACACCAATGATCGTCTTGAAGCATACCGCTACAAAATAGGAATTAAGGCTGGAATGACTGGAATTAATAATTCAACCACTGGTGCTGAAGCTCACCTACCATTTGGTGGAGTGAAAGGTAGCGGTAATGGAACTAGAGAATCCGGAATTTGGGTTATCGAAGCTTACTCTTATTGGCATGCGGTAAATGATGAACTATCCGGGAAGTTACAACTGGCTCAAATGGATGTTGATGATGTTGAGATGATTGAAGCAGAAGTGGATTACTCCTCTCTTGCTTAATGTGGGCTTAGGCATATTATCAAAAACCTAAGTCACTAGGACTCCCCATAGGGGAATTGTTGTGGTTGAACCAAGACATCTGCCAATGGAAAGGGGATTCGGAAAAACTGAACGAATGGATAGTTGGTGGAAGTCCCCATTAGCAATGGCAATTTATCTCGGACTTGCAGTTACATACGCCACTTGGCGAGGTTTTATGGAAGCCGATTTCTGGATTTTTAGTGAGTTCGGATTATCTGGTGGTAACCAGACTATGGCTATCGAAAATAATGGAAGCCATGTGCTTTCACCACTATATTCTCCACTGATTATCCCAGGTGCAGATGGTCTTGGATCATGGGTTCCAGAATATCTTTGGTGGATGAGTCCGGCAATGTTTATTTTATTCATTCCAGCTGGATTTAGAGGAACATGCTACTACTATCGTAAGGCATACTACCGCTCTTTCATGGCTAACCCAGTAGGATGTGCAGTAAGTACACCCTATGACAATTATAATGGCGAACGTCGACTCTTCTTATTCCAAAATTTACATCGTTATTTCATGTATCTTGCAGTTGCATATCTCTTCATCCTTGGCTATGATGTTTGGATGGCTACACAATTTCATGAAAGTGGATCTCCTGATTCATTTGGAGTATCTGTAGGAACTCTTGTTCTTCTTCTCAATGTAATTCTTCTTGGAGGATATACACTTGGCTGCCACTCATTCCGTCATGCTATTGGTGGAATTAGAAACAAATTCAGAAACGGTGGAGGCGCTGTTGCTGAAGCATGTTGGAAGAGTTGTACTAAACTAAACAAGCACCACAATAAGTGGGCCATTTACTCTCTCTTCTGGGTTATGTTCTCAGACTTTTACGTCTATGCATGTACAGAAGGCTGGTGGACAGATGTCGTTCTATTCGGGGGGATTTGATGAGCGAATATGAAACCCATGAATACGATGTCATCGTCATCGGAGCCGGTGGAGCCGGTCTAAGAGCTGCTATTGAAGCCGCACGCAGTGGTGCTAAGACTGCAATTATTTGCAAATCATTACTTGGTAAGGCACATACTGTAATGGCTGAAGGCGGTGCTGCTGCTGCTCTTGGAAATGCAGATGATAGAGATGGCTGGAAAGTCCATTTCAAAGATACCATGAAGGGTGGAAAGTACCTCAACAATTGGCGAATGGCACAAATTCATGCTCAAGAGTCCGCAGATAGAATCCGTGAACTTGAACAATGGGGCGCTGTCTTTGATAGAACCCCGGCTGGATTAATCAATCAGAGAAACTTTGGTGGGCATACTTACCCACGTTTGGCCCACGTTGCAGATTCCACAGGTCTAGAGATTATTAGAACTCTACAAGAAAAGGGAATCCATTCAGGCATTGATATATTCATGGAATATACAGTAAGCCATCTACTGCAAGATGATGACGGAACTTGTACTGGCTGTGTTGCTTACAATAGAGTAGATGGAGCAATGCATGCTTACTCTGCAAAATCAACAATTTTGGCAACTGGTGGAATCACACGATGCTGGTCTGTATGTTCTGGCTCTTGGGAATACACTGGCGATGGTCATGCTCTGGCATTGAATGCTGGTGCTGAATTAATCGACATGGAATTTGTTCAATTCCATCCTACCGGAATGGTCTGGCCACCGAGTGTTAGAGGTATTCTAGTTACTGAGGGTGTACGTGGTGAAGGAGGAGTTCTACGAAATTCTGAAGGTAAGAGATTCATGTTCGACAATGTTCCAGAGATGTTCAAAGGTGACCACGCTGAAACTGAAGAAGAGGCCACTGAATGGGTCAGACAGGTTGTTGCTGGTGAAAAGGCAAGTGTTAGAAGACCTCCTGAATTGTTAACACGTGACGTAGTTGCTAAGGCGATTAACAAAGAAGTTGCTGAAGGAAGAGGCTCGACTCATGGCGGCGCGTATCTTGACATTGCAAACCAACGCAGTGCAGAGGAAATTATTGAAAAGTTGCCGAGTATGCACCATCAATTTAGAGAACTTGCTGGAGTTGATATCACAAAGGAGCCGATGGAAGTCGGTCCAACTGCTCACTATGTGATGGGCGGAGTTAGAGTCGATGCTGAATCTCAAGAATCTACAATTAGCGGGCTTTACGCTGCTGGTGAAGTTGCTAGTGGTTTGCATGGAGCAAACCGCCTAGGTGGAAATTCCCTTTCTGACCTAATCGTATTTGGCAAGAGGGCGGGAGAATTCGCTGCAAAGCGTTCTGCAGAAGTTTCTCAGCCTGAATTAGATGTGAAACAGGTAGAAGTCGCAATTGAGGATAATCTCAAACCTCTGAAAAGAGAAAACGGCGAAAACCCTGGGCGCGTATATGACGAATTGCGCGATATGATGCAAGCCAAAGTTGGAATTATTCGAACTGAGGAAGATTTGAAGAGTGCTTTGATAGATCTAGATGATTTTAGGGTGCGCATTCAAAATACAAGCTCAGGAAAATCGATGGTTTACAATTCAGGTTGGCACCAAGCTCTTGATTTGCAAAATATGGCAGATATTTCAACAGCATGTACCTTAGCTGCCCTTACCAGAACAGAAAGCCGCGGTGGACATACCCGTGATGATTTTCCCGTACCGGATAAAGGAATGTGGAGCCACACTACAAACGTAATTTGGAAAGATGGTGCTGAAGTAAAAATCCGACAAGAAGAATTGGATCAGCCTCCCGAAGAATTAGAACAATTACTTGACCGCTCAAAGAAGGAGGCCTCAAAATGACTGACATTAAGATGAGAGTATTCAGAGGCCAAGAAGGCGAAGGCGAATTAGAAGAATACGATGTGAAATTGGATGAAGGAATGGTACTCTTAGATGCCATACACCGTATTCAGCATGAACAAGAACCTGACCTCTCTTGCCGTTGGAATTGTAAAGCGGGCAAATGTGGTTCATGTAGTGCAGAAATAAATGGTAAACCACAATTGATGTGCATGACTCGTATGAGTGATATTATTGAGGAAACTCCTGAAGATGAAATAATCACTGTCCGCCCAATGCGTACTTTCCCCCATGTTAGAGATTTAGTAACCGATGTATCATGGAATTATGAGATGGCTAAAGCGGTTGCTCCAATCAAAGGACCTGAAGAAGCGGATTGGGAATTTAGTCAATTTGAGGCAACAAGGGCCCAAGAGTTCAGAATGTGTATTGAATGTTTTATCTGCCAAGATACTTGTCACGTATTGAGAGAGTATCAGAAATTCGATGTCTTTGGCGGACCTAGAACTCTAGTCCGTCTTGCGAACTTTGAAATGCACCCAATGGATCAAGAAGATCGTGTTCCAGAAATAAAAGAAGAATTTGGAATTGGATATTGTAACATAACAAAGTGTTGTACAGATGTATGCCCTGCTGGAATCAATATCACAGATAATGCAATTATTCCTCTCAAAGAACGTGTTGTAGACCGCTATTATGACCCTCTAAAGAGAATCTGGAGAAAAATTACTGGCTCTGACCTCAGAATGTAGTCAAGTTGTTATTTGTTTCAACTTTATCAACAAAAATTAGTATTTAGATAGAATACTTCAATATCAATGATGCATAGTACATACCATGCAGCCAAACAATCCAAACCAAGGTCCCGGTGCCCCAGCGCCTGTTTATATCCAGACCGCCCCAGTGCAGCAACCCATTCAGCAGCAAGTACAGCCGATGATGTATGGCACGCCTCAAGCGATGTCTGGTCAGGCGATTGTGATTTCCCAACCCCCAGGTAATGGTATGGCAACAACTAGTCTTATTATGGGAATTCTTGCAATTGTCTGTTATGGACTTGGCTACCTAATTTGTCTCACATGGTTTGTCGGATGGTTATTTGCAATCCTTGCAATTATCTTCGGCCATATTGGATATTCGAATGGCTCGCCTACAAATGGTGGAGGCGGCCAAGGACTTGCAGGATTAATTATGGGTTATTTGACCATAATAGGCTATATTCTACCGTTCGTATTTGTTGGAGCATTAGGCGCTGGAGCGATCTGATTAATTTCTCAAAGCAATTTGCTACGAATACAGTATAGGCGACTGACGTTCGACTTTTGATCAACTGTCGTAAAGTATTGTTATCGATTGATTGACATTGATGTTGTCTTGGCCATCCTCATAAATTATCGATAATTCATGTATTAGGAATGTGTTGAAATGAATTGTATACCAACTATCTGAGTCCCCGTCTGCGATTTGTGCGGTTTTCTTTTGGCATACATCATTTTGTTCATCGACAATATTCCACGAAATTTGTACTGATTGTCCCCCTGTTTCAATATCTTCAATCAAACTAGGGTTTTCAACGATTGAATTTATTTCAATCATCACCGGGTTCGGGCCACCATTAGCAGGATTGGGGTCGAATGTCAGAGTTTTCGGATTGTTCGTATTTGATTCAACCCACTCTATCTTTAAATCGATTTGAATTGTAATTGTTGTTTTTTGTTGTAAATTTTCTTCATCGATAGCATATGCACTGATATTGTAAATTCCATGTTTGTAAAAGTCAACCCTGATAATAGAATTTGAGCTAGCATTAACCATTATAGGAGAACGACCGTCCATTGTTTCGATTCCAAAAGTAAGTAAATTATTATCGGCGGTCGTTAATGAAAAATCAAAATCTATGGAAACATTAGTCGTTGAAATTAACTCACCGTCTGAATATGATTCTACTAGTGTTCCTGATTTTTTATCAGAATCAACTATGAGATTAATTTTGGGCTCAGAGGAATCTTCAGATAAACATCCTGCAAGGCTTGAAGAAAGGAGTATGAACAAGACCCACGCATAGTTGCCTTGCCCCATATTGTTTGCTAGTCAGATTTCATATAAAATCACAACTAAAGTACAAATGAGGCCTTTGTTCACTTTCCCATTAAGAGGGTAGACAATAGGATGTTTTCAATGACAGACACTTGTAATTCTTAGATCACTCGCTGAGAGATAGTAATTCTGCACCTTGTATGACTTGGTCCCCGGTATTGTAGTATATTGCCTCCACAATTCCATCATGTCCTGAAACAATCTTATGCTCCATCTTCATTGCTTCCATAACCATCAAAGGATCCCCTGCTTTGATACTCTGCCCAACTGTTACCATCACATCTAGGATTTTACCAGGCATTGGTGCAGTAAGTCCACCATCATCATCAGCACCTGCTGCTCCTACTTCTACAAGTTCATATTGAAGGGTGTGTCCGAGGACATGTACCCACCAAGTATCCTCAATTTTTGTAGCGGTTACCTTATGCTTTCGACCATCTATTTCTAACCAAATCTCATCACCCATGTGGGCTAATGAGCCTTCATGCATGAAAGTCATACCAGATTTTTGTGGATCAATTTCTTTCCTACCATCTGAGGTTTTAAATTCCATCAAGGGTACCTCCTTGATAATTGAGAGAATGGCGATGGGCTCTCACTAGAACCGGAGGACATAGTGATATTTTTCCCATGGTTAGTGGATTCGCATGCCGCTGCAATTAGTAACCCAGCATCAGCAATAATCGATTGTAAATCAGGATTCCAACCGTTCGGCCAGAGTCTGTCAATCATATCAGTCGTGGTCCATCCCTCAACAACATCGGGATGATCACATAATTCTCGAAGGAAGCGTATATTGGTTGTACAACCTAGAACAACAAATTCATCGAGGGCTCTTCCCATCCTCAGAAGAGCCTCTTTTCTAGAGGGGGCCCATACGATTAGTTTTGCAAGCATAGGGTCATAATCGGGAGTTACGGGATCTCCTTGTCGTACCCCAGTATCAAGCCTTACACCTGGTCCGGTCGGTGGAATAAATTTCTTCAATACACCTATTGCTGGCAAAAAATTGTTTGCAGGATCTTCTGCATAAAGGCGTACTTCAATGGCATGCCCTCTAATGTTTAGGGGGCCACAACTCATTTCTTCTCCCCCTGCTATTCGCAATTGTTCTCGAACCAAATCAACACCAGTTACCATTTCAGTAACTGGATGCTCGACCTGAATTCTAGTATTCATTTCAAGAAAGAAAAATTCTCCCGTTGGAGTAACTAAGAATTCGACAGTTCCTGCTCCCTCATAATCAACAGCTCTTGCTGCTGCACATGCCGCTTCACCCATCGCTTCACGTAATTCTGTATCGATAGCAACGCTTGGAGATTCTTCGAATACCTTTTGATGCCTTCTTTGGATGCTACATTCTCTTTCACCAAGGTGAATTGTTCGCCCATATTTGTCTGCAAGTACTTGAATCTCAATATGGCGGCTTCCTGTTAGAAGTCTCTCAACATAAATTCTATCATCGCCAAATGCGTTCAAAGCTTCTCGCATTGCAGCCTTTGCTTCACTCTCAAGATTTGCTTCATCGTGAACAGCACGCATTCCCTTACCGCCACCTCCTGCTGTTGCTTTGAGTAATAGGGGATAGCCTACTGAAGGAGCTACTGCAAGCACTTGTTCGAGACCACCATCCACCTCTACGCCAGGAATTACTGGAACGCCTGCTGCCTTCATTGTGATTCTAGCAGTCATTTTATCGCCCATCTTGATTATTGCCTCGGGAGAAGGTCCAATCCAAATCAAACCAGAATCAATTACTGCTTGGGCAAAATCGGCCCTCTCGGAAAGGAAACCAAAACCGGGGTGTATTGAATCACAATCATTTGCAATCGCTATATCGATAATCTGGTTCTGATTTAGATAAGTTTCAGCAAGCCCTTCGCCTTCTAATTGGATAGCAATATCTGCAAGTTCGGTGAAAAGGGAACCGGCATCATTTGCAGCATGGATGGCGATTCCTTCTATTTCAGCTTCTTTACAAGCGCGTAAAATTCGGCATGCAATCTCACCGCGATTTGCGACGAGAGTGCGCTTTAGCATCGAATCACTCCTCTGGCTTCCAGTTAGCACTACGCTTCTCTAAGAATGAGGTTAGGCCTTCTTGACCTTCTTCGCCACCACGCATTCTGCTAGTAAAATCAAGTGTCCATAATCGTAATGATTCATCATCACCGTTCCACCTATCAAATCCAAGTGTCAATTCTTTAGCAGCAGTTACTGCAGATGGTCCTGTAGAACGTACTTCAGAGATAACCTTCGATATATCGAGATCGTCGTTAACTGCATCTATCATCCCGATTCGTAAGGCCTCGGCAGCATCCATTCTTCCCGCTAGCATTGCATGGCGGCGGAAATTAGCGCTACCCATTCTGCGGTAGACATACGGCCCAATTACCGCTGGAAGAATTCCCAATTTACCTTCGGATAAAGCAATCTTGACATCTGATTTACAAACCACATGATCAAGACATGCGATCAGCCCAGCGCCTCCCCCGAGTGCAACGCCCTGAATCATACCTATAGTGAAGCAAGGATGAGACCAAAGACCGTTGAATAATGAGTCAAGTCTTTCAGAATCTATACGGTTTTCTTCTGGAGTGTTTGCACCTGCATCCCTCATCATATTGATATCGGCTCCTGCACAAAAATGCTTACCCTGTCCTGAGAGAGTAAGAACTCTGAAATTAGAAGTTCCATCTTCTGCAGTTAGTTTACCAGTTACGCCAACCGAGTTTTGAGCAGTCCAAGAAAAGACTTCGATTAATTCAGTAATCATCTGTACATTGAGAGCGTTATATTTGTCTGGACGAGCCAAACTTATGTGAGCGATACTATCTTCTATTTCCAATTGAATAAGTGAAGTTGTTGGCTGATTATTCATTCTAATTCCTCAATTGCAAAATTTAAAAGTTCAATTACATTCTAAATACGCCAAAACGATCATTTGGCAATTTAGCATTTTGACTAGCGGCGATGCACAATCCAAGTACATCCCTGGTATCTCTCGGGTCGATTATTCCATCATCCCAAATACGGGCTGTTGAATAATATGGGCTGCCTTCAGTTTCGTATTTTTCAAGAATCGGGGAGCGGAACGAATCCAGTTCTTCTCCAACCATCGGTGCTTTCCCTTCCCTTGCCCTCTGATCTTGTTTGACAGTAGTTAGAACATCTGCTGCTTGAGGGCCACCCATCACCGAGATACGACTATTCGGCCACATGAATAGGAATCTTGGGTCATATGCGCGGCCACACATTCCATAATTTCCAGCACCATGAGATCCTCCGATGATTACAGTAAATTTTGGAACATTTACACAGGATACGGCTGTAACTAATTTCGCACCATCCTTTGCAATTCCTCCAGCTTCGTAGGCCTTACCTACCATGAATCCAGTAATATTCTGTAAAAAGATTAGGGGAATTCCTCTTTGCCCACATAATTCAACAAAGTGAGCCCCTTTGAGAGATGACTCTGAAAACAAAATTCCATTGTTTGCTACAATGCCAACTTTGTATCCATGAATATGCGCAAAACCACAGACAAGTGTTTGTCCATAGCGAGATTTGAATTCATGGAAACGGCTTCCATCAACAATTCTTCCGATTATTTCCTTGATATCGAAAGGGGTGCGGTTATCTGCAGGAATTAATCCGAGTAAATCTTCAACATCGTGAAATGGCTCTTCGGTTTCTCCTCTCTCAAGTGGCGCTAATTCCCTCGAACCTAAATTCTCCACAACATTACGAACCATTCGTAGGGCTTCAGGTTCATCTTCAGCGAAATGATCCGCTACACCGCTTTGCGTAGTATGAACATCCGCTCCACCAAGTTCCTCTGCTGTCACCTCTTCTCCAGTGGCTGCCTTTACCAGAGGTGGCCCTGCGAGGAAAATCGTACCGTTTCCTTTGACGATAATTGATTCATCACTCATTGCAGGAACATATGCTCCACCCGCTGTACAACTACCTAAAACTGCAGCAACTTGGGGGATTCCGTCACCTGACATTCTTGCTTGGTTACGGAATATTCTACCAAAATGCCCAATATCGGGGAAGACCTCATCTTGCATTGGAAGAAAGGCACCTCCTGAATCTACGAGGTAAATACATGGAAGATTATTTTCATGCGCAACTGTTTGAGCACGAATGTGTTTCTTAACCGTCATTGGATAATATGAGCCACCCTTAACCGTAGCATCATTTGCAACAAAAAGACATTCGCGCCCATGAACTAGCCCGATACCAGTGACTAGTCCCGCACTATTTGCTCTACCATCATATAATTCAAAGGCCGCAAGGGGTGAAAGTTCGAGAAAAGCAGTACCTGGATCTATGATCTTCTCAATCCTTTCACGAGCCAATAATTTACCACGACTTCGGTGTCTATCGACGTATTTTTCACCGCCGCCTTTGTTAACTAAATCCAGTCTTTCACGTAACTTTTCAATCAGTTCTTGATTGTGAATACTGTGCTTTTGAAAATCGGAATCTGAACGGTTGACACGTGTCGCTAGTCTATCCATGTCAGCCCCTCCATCTTGAGCGAAGGTAGAGTTCGACTTGAATCAACCGCTTACACACCCAGCACTAAGCGCCCTATGTCGCGTAGCCCGGGAGCCATTCCCACAATCATCACAGCGAGAACAATTAGGACGCGCAGATGCTGCTGGCGCCTTTCAATACGCATTTGAGCAAACATCCAGATGATTAGAGTAACCAATGCGGCTTTCACTAAAAAGAAGAGCCAAGCGCCTTCTCCAAGAATTCCTAAACTATCTCCGACTTGGATTACCGAATCCGAAACAGGATGCTTTTCAGAATAGCCAAACCAGTCTATTCCCACCATTGTTGCAAGGCCATCACAAAGTTGACCAAAGAGCATACCAGCAACCATCGGAGTAGCTAGAATCCCTCTTTGCGATAACATTTCAACCGGATGGCTCGACCTATCTTCACTTTCCCATTCATCCAATGTCAATCCATCTGGAATCAAACCCACTTCATTACCAGTTAATCGTAATTGGGCGAGTTCCTCTTCGCCACGACGCCAAACCGCCCATGTGATTAGTAAGGGGATTGCAACGACTACAAGAATTGGCCAAATTACTTCGTTATCTTTTGGCATCATTCCGCTATCTTGAGGCCATGGAGTTGCTAACAATTGCGCCCAGTGTCCAAGGCCCATTGTGATTAATCCAATCGCAAAGGCTAGCATAGAGCGTGGGATTGATTCCCATGCCCAAGTATTATGGATTACTACAGCGATCATAACTGCGCCAGCGATTGCACCGCTTAGAATCCAGAAATGACCGGTATCGTGTGCATGAACATTAGGTAGTACCAATAATCCAGTGAACGCAATATACGCCATAAGAAGCATCGTCAAGAGTGATAGATGATTCTTTTTTGCAATATGCCCAATAAATCCAGAAATAATAACCCAGGCTGCAAGATGAATGTGAATCAGAGGAGAGATGAATAGTACATCCACTCCTTCCTTGAAATAATCTGCATCCTCCATGACTCTAAGGACTGGCGCTAACACTACCCAAGACATTAGTGCCCAAATCATTCTATCGTTAACAGGAAGTTCCCACTTTCGAAATAAAGCTTGAAAAACGATAACTGCGGCGACCATCGTCAGAATGTAAACCACTGTGTTGATCTGTGAATATCCTGCATCACCACTTACCCCTGCATCTTTGACAATAGGATCCCAAATGTGGATTTTGATGAAATCATCCCAGAACAATTCAGGAGCAAAAATTAGCCCACCGACAATTATGATACCGATTAAGCCAAAAATAGAGAGTAAAATGCGCTCTCCCTTAGAGAACTCCGTATCTTCCATGGTTTAACCTCACACAGCATCAGGTGATGAGGATTGCCCGTGTTGGCTCACTCTTCTTCGTGATCATGGTCACAATTTTCATCGTGGACATGCTCTTCTTCTTCTTCGTCTGCAGCGACACGCGGTTCGTGGACTTCTACAAAGGAAACTTTGCTTGCGCCAACAGCGTCTCTAAGAACTGTCACTAATCGGAATTTCTGCATTGCTGCATTAGTATCGAAAAGCATGGTTTGTGGGACTATGACTGAAATGTCATCACCATCGAATGAGACTTCAAATCCTTCATGGCCTGTGTTTGACTCAAGTAGTGCTGCGACTTTCTCTTCCTTGTCTTCAATAACTTTGACAATCTTGTAATCATATTTCAGAGTACGACCAGCCATAGGATGGTTGTAATCGATTCGTGCACGGCCTGCGGCTAAGTATGACAGAGTTCCTTGACGACCTTCGATTGAAACAGGTCCACCAATGTATAGTGACTTAGGGTCACGGACATGGCGCAGAAGTTTGTCGATTGAGATAGTCTCAATTTGCTCCGGGTCTTTTTCTCCGTAAGCATCCACTGCGGCAATTTCCAAAGAAATATCCTTGTTTGCCTTTGCAGATAGAAGACTTTCTTCAAATCCTGAAATCAGGTTTCCAGAGCCTACGACGCACACTAAAGGCGTGTAATTACGCCCTTCTTGATGCATCTCATGCTCCTTTGCAACATCTTCTCTTGTAGTTTCAATTAAATCGCCGGATTCTACGTTGTATAAATCATATTCAACGTGGACAATGGTTCCTTCTTCCATGGTATCTCACCTATCGCCCCCAACGGGGGCATTCCGGCGACCGACCGTCCCTATTTCAATCAGTTGGGTGTCGGCGGGGTGCCCAAATCGCCAGACTTGCTAGTAACATGAGGCTCCATCCGCCCCATACCAAGTGGATTCCAGGTAAATCGTAAACCATAATTCTAACTAAATCACTTCCTTCCATCAAAGAGCGGGCTTGGGTGCCGTCCATTATCAGAACAATGTCACCATGCCACGTAGTGACTCGGTCGACTTCTGAACGCGCTCTTGAATCAAAACGGATTACTCCTGGCTCGACGGTATCGATTAATTCTCCATCTTCATAGACATTGATCACAGCCCCCAGATAGCCATCCCCTACTTCCAAATCATCGGTCTGAGTTACTACTTCAACGAATTCAAATTCGTATCCGCCCCATTCGACTTTTTCATCTTTAATCATAGTCACACTGTGCTCATAGGTCCCTCTATCGATGATTGTAGTGCTCATTATGTGACCAATCACAAGCAGAACCAATCCTAAATGAATAAGGTGTGCGAAGAATGGAATCTCTTTCTTTCCTACATTTTCTTTGATGAGCGAGAGAGTTGCTGGAACGGCAAATAGTGCCGGCAGCAAGACCACCATGCCTATTTGGCCACGGCTTAATGAAGCCCCCAAAATATCGGTTGAATCATAGCCTAAAGAATTACCAAAGAACCAAGATGCTACAATAATCAAAGGTGTCGAAACAAGGAATGCAAACACATGTTGTGGTTTATGCCTGATACTCCACATTATCAATGCAATCATTACTGCTGCAATGAAGGGTGCACCATACAATTCATGTGCAGCAAATTGAATCGAATCAATACTTGAAATTAGAATAACTAAAGTCAAAATAAGGTACAAGCCAACCGCAACTACTGGGGCCCAAAGAGCAATTCTTTGCTGAAACTTCCTTTCTTTGAATGAAAATTTGACCTCATCGCCCTCTGCTGCAAGGAACCAAGGTGCGATAAATGCAGTCATGCCGATTCCACAAATCCAG
>Ga0315321_10001539_pt1 | contig 17786 bp, 16 predicted proteins | sample M180m21515metaG_FD_203464 | JGI IMG/M metagenome (GOLD analysis project Ga0315321, IMG submission 203464) | Ammonia-oxidizing marine archaeal communities from Monterey Bay, California, United States - M1 80m 21515 | ecosystem: Environmental > Aquatic > Marine > Intertidal zone | place: USA... | reverse complement strand
CTGCACACGTGTGAGGACAGCGTTTTGAAAATCGCCTACCAACATCTGGCCTTTGAACGGTCCAAAACGGTCATCAGTAATCTCCACAATGTCACTGGCTGATCGAACCCATTTGTAGGGAAACCAAACCGCCGGCGGATCGAGTTTGCGGGGTTTTCCATAAAGATTTTTGGGTGCAGGGATGGAGGTTGGGTGTCCGTAAAAACGGCCGTCCTTTACGTGGTTCAATTTGCATGCGCCAATCCATGCGCCTTGATTTTCCGTGACAAATAAATCTTTGTCCGGGCCGAATGTCTTAATACCGTTTGGCTCGCGGAATCCGCTAGCGAAGGGCTGGGCCTTGCCGTCCTTGGCACCAATACGCAACGCCCAGCCCATGTTGCGTACGCCCCAGTGGCCCGCGTGCCCGGCGTTAGCGACTACAAAATTACCCTGTTGATCCAATACAGGCCCGTAAGAAAATGAATTGTAACTGCCGGTGTAATCCCAATCGTTTGAAATGCGTTCGAACAGGTCGGCAATCCCGTCGTTGTCGGTATCCTTTAGGCGGGTGATCTCGGCCTTATTACCCAAATAGATCATGCCATCTTTAACCAAAAGCCCCATCGGCTCATTCATTCCTCTGGCAAACCGGCGGAACTTGATTTCCTTGGTAGGGCCAGTGGCATTTTCAATGATCCACACCTCGCCGGTATACGTGCACACGGCAAGCTTAGAAGGGGTAAGCCAATCCATTCCGGTGACAAACAGGTTCATCTCCTCCAGCGCGCTCAGTGGTAATGCTTCGACTTCGTAATACGGGTTGAAGACAAAGCTCCGACGTGCCTTTGGATTGGCGGGCAAGACAACTGATTTCGGGTCTGAGAATTCCACCTTGGAGGGTTGCCAATTGCGGGCCATGCGCTGGGCGGTTGCTTTGTCTGGCGCAGTGAAGCTCACAACATCAAATTCTGTTTCAGGATTTTCATCTAGAGTAATGTGGATCTGCGTTAGCTCTCCATTGTATTTGAGCGTTTTGTTTCCCTTGGTGCTGCCTTCGACGGTGAATAGTTCTTCCTCAAACTGAAGATTGGATTTGGTTGCCGTGATAAAGCCCTTGCCTTTCAAGAGCGCGACAAGCACGTCTTCATCTCGTTGAATGGCGACTGCTCGCGGTAGGTTCAAATCCACCGGCATGCCGGCCTCAGCATGCGCCAAAAAAGTGAGGTCGCCTTTGGCGGAGCTTAATCGAAGGCTTCGGACAGTGGCTCCGTTTGAAGCATAAACGGAATGCTGTACATCTGTGATCTGGTTCAGCTGATATAAAAAAGTTACCCGACCGCTGCGGGTGCTGAACCCCTTGTATTGTGGCTCGAGTCCGTTTCGGGCTGTCTGCGCTGGTGTCTTTCCCTTGGATGTCTTGCTCCACATGGGAACGGGCGGATTGCCCCAAAGCCGTTCGCCATTGGGCTGACATATGAAGGGGCGTTTGGCTCCGTGATAACAGGGGCCAAAGAGGTTCAAACCCCCACCCTTCCACACCGTATGCGTCCGGAGTTGTTGTGTGTCAAAAGCCAGATGCAGTTCGGGGGATAAGTTAACCACCACACTGCGGCTGGACTTGGTCATTGGGGCCATTCGGATCAGTTGATCGGCAGGGTCGTTGTGCGGTAGAAGTTCCGGCTTTTTCGTCGCTGCGATTGCAGTGATGGCGGTGACGGCGAGATAGTAAAACGGTTTCATGAGTGTAGAAATTAAGTTGGCGGGGTTTAATCGTTCCCTTCGCTTTCGGTGAGTTGCCAGTTTTCCCCGAAGAAACCTGCGTGCGCTACCCCTTTGGGAATGCGCTCGGCAATGGGGACGCGCATATCCAGCACGGCGTAATCCGGCAGCTTGGCGTTTTGCATGGAGTTGCTCATGTGACCGAACTCACTGAAGGTAAATCCGCTGTTAATGACAATGTAGCGCCGTAGGTTCATGGGGTTTGGATAAATCAAAACCGGAACAAACCGGTCTGTGGGCCATGACTTGTCCTTGATGCGAATGTCTTTCTCGGTCCATTCGATGGGTAATTGGCCGGCTATTTTGGCGATCATGGGGTTGCTTTTCGGGTCGCCCCAAAGAATGAGGTTGGAAGCGCGATCTACGGCAGAGAGTTTGGATGAATTCTTAACGATAACATTGCCACGGAACTGCCGGTGCCATTGGCTGATGGCGTCTTTCATTTCCTGCTCAACCCATTCGCCAGTAGATTTATTTATGGGGTCGGTGTTGGGCGGCACGAAGACGAAACGACTTAGAAAGGCATCATCAATAGGCCCCTGTAAGCCGGGTGATTTGGTTAAATTATTCTGGGCCAAGGATTTTACGGCTTCCCAACCTGTTCCAGTGTGGAGAAACATCAGTGGTGCATGTCGGTCCGGTTTTGTTGCGAGTTTTTGGTTGTCGATGGTGATCGTGTATTTTGTGGTGCCTTGGTCCGGCTCCTTGAGTTTGTCGAGCATTAGCTTGGTGACGTTCTGAGTTTTGACGCGGAATTGATGATTCCCCAAGTACTCGGCCTCGACTCGGGCTTCCTTCCAGTGTTGGGTGAGCCCATACACGCTCACCCACTTCATGCGATTATAGCGGAGTGTGTGAGTGGTGAACTGGACTTTGCTAGCGTAAGCATTGTTGCCATTTTTGACGGCGGCATCTACTTGGCGGGAAACTTCCTCCTTGGCCTTAGGTTCATATTTATGGCCCGTCTTTGGGCCAATGATGTGGGTGAGCTTCATTCCTTCGCGCTTAAATGCTAGCGCCATTAAGTCGGCTGCGGCCTTTTGTTTATCGGTTTCACCACTGTAGGCCACGGTGGTGGTGTTCAAGAAATTACCGGCGATAGGAGGCACATCATAGAGTTTCCATAATTTCTGCTCCCACCAAGTTGGCTTGGGTTCCTTTTTAAAAATATCCTGATATTTGGCTGTATCCACAAAACCAGCGCCTGGGGCGACGGCAGCCCATTGATCGGCATAATGTGCTCCTAGATGCCATGCTCCAGCTCCTCCCATTGAAAACCCACGTAACGCAGTGCGTTCATTATCAATGGAGTATTGGCTTCTAACATGATGCAACGATTCCATTACGTCCTTCTCCCCGGCAAATTTATAGGCATTACAAAAGCGTCCATAAGGATGAAGTACAATCGTATTCTGTGGTCGGAATTGGCTCGTCTTCTTAAGACGTTCGGTGAGGAAACGAATTTCGCTTAACGTATTGTTCCGACCATGCAGCCAAATATCGAGACGCTTATTTTTATGTATCTGATGGGAGAGCTCTGAGGGGATATCTAGGCCATAAGGAATCACTGAATCATCCAGAGTTGATTTGTAGCCGCGGACAACTAAACCAGTTTCTTTAGTCCATGGATGTTTGCCAGCTTTCAGTTGGTCAGCACGTTGGTGTCCGAGTGAGAGGAGATGTTTGGCATTTGGTACATCTTCGGGTTTGTAGAACATATTGTCGTCCAGAGCATAGTGAACAGCATTATGGAAGATGATGATGTCAGGCAAAAGTGCGTGTTCGCCTATTTCATCGATTTTTACCTGTAGAGATTTTAATTCTGCATTAAGGGTTAGTCGGTCATGGTGTGTAATTGATATGCCAGCCTGCGGGGCTTTGGCAGCAGGCAAACTGATTGTAAATAAAACCAACGCCAGACAAAAATTCCGCATGAACATGAGGCATGCTAAATACTAGGATGTCGAATGGCAATGTGACATTTACTTGGCGGAATTGCTTAGAATTTCACAGTTAGGCAATGCCTTTTGAAGGTCTTGAATTTCAGTGACTTTGAGGCCGTCATTGTCCAATAGATTTAGGGACCGCAACTTAGTCAGTTCACCCAATGCTTTCACATTAGTAAGCTGGTTTTTCGACAAATCTAGAATAACTAAATTATCCAAACCTTTCAAAGAATCGATGTCCACGATTTGGTTTTCACCCAGGTATAGGTATTTGAGATAAGTTAATTTTTTTATGGGCCGGAGATCGGAAATCTTATTTGAATTTAGGCTTAGTAAATTTAACTTAGACAAGCCCGCCAAAGGAGCAATATCATCAAGTTGATTTTCATCCAGAGTCAGTGCCAATAAATTGTTATGCTTCTCCAGCGGTTTTAATTGGGCCAAATCATTGAAAGAAAGATAAAGGGAATTGAAATGTGTAAGTTCAGATAAACAGGTAATGTCAGAAAGCTTATTACCAGTTAAATCAAGTTCATCCAGTTGCTTAATGTCCTCCACCAAAAGTTCCGGAGCCGCCCTAGAAGGAACCAACTTAAGGGCTCGGGATTCAGTCATCGCCTGATTCTTCATTTTACGTAGTGCCTCGTTAATTGCAGAACCCACCCGAAACTCATTGGGGTCATCTCGCGCAAATCTTAATTTTTTCAAATCAGCTTGCGCAATAGTGTTGTTAGTGGCCGGGCTTGGAGAAACTCCGCTTGTTTCCTTAACCTGCACTCGGGAAGCATCAGGCTGATGGCTTGTCGGCGGCTCCTCACAGCCAAATGCAAAAAGGCTATATATAATTGTAATCAGAATTCTCAATTAATAAATCTATTCGTTTTCCGAATAAAAAACGGAGCAGGACTCCCTGCTCCGTGATTCTAATTTAATAAAGTAGGATTAACTGGATTTCTTTTTCGGGAAGAAACGATCCAGAATTCCAGGGATGCGTTTTCCGATCTCTGAATCAGGCGCAACTCTCATTGCTTCACGAAGAACCGACTCCGCTTTTTCCATGTTTTTAATCCTGAAATACATATTTGATTTCTGGAATAGAATTTTTTGAAGAGCCTCTCCCTTGGGTGATTTCTCCTTTTGCAGTTCATCAATTTTAGTGATCAATTCCTCAGGTTTCGCCCCGCGATTATCACGCATGATAGCCTGCAGAGAATCATCGATCTCGGCGGCTGCTAAAACGTTCTCATACTTAGATTTCAGTCCGGCTTTGTTGTCCGGATCTAGAGTTATGATTTCGTTCATATCATCCTTACGCAGATTAGCAGCTTTGCTTCCCATTAAGCCTAATGCTTTGTCCAGTAATTTGGCGCGCTTAATTCCCTTTGTGGCATAAGCATCTTCTAATGCGTCTGGAATGGCGGTCTTAGCCACCATATCTTTCACCCAAACCTTGGCCTCCTGACCGCCATAACCAGAGGTCCGGAAAAACACCGCACCCTCAGTATCGACGAGTAAAATACTGGGAACCCCAGTAATCTTGTATTGTTGTGAAAGCTTCTTATATTGTTCAATTTCCTCCGGTGTTTGCTTCGACTTATCACGAGGATTATCGAGTTTAAGCAAAACGAAATGCTTGGGCATCTCGTTCTTAAAATCGTCCTTGACTAGAACATTCTTATGCAGGGCTTTGCAGGGGGGGCACCAATCTGATCCAGTAAACTCCATTAGAATGGGCTTACCTTCCTTGGCAGCCTGTTGTTTGGCCTTCTCAAAGCTGACCAACCAACCTTCTTCAGCATAGGCATTGCCAGCCAATGTAAATATTACCGTAGCCAACGCCACGCGTAATGAACCTAATGTTAGGGGATTCATAGTTGCTAGGAATTACGCTAGGCTTGGGATTGATGCAACTTATTTCCCCAGACCCACTACCTGAAACACAGCATATTTCTGTAAGTAAACTTAATTATCGCCGAATTCAACTACGCCTTCGCCCAAGAAGTTCCCCCGTTTCCCGGGCGAGCAAACAACCAAAATACTTTCGAATCTCGTTGAGACATTGATTGCGCGTCCTTCCTTTGGATCGAAAGTAGGCTGCGACGTCCTTGCCCAAATTACGCTTCTGGTATTCCAGTAACCTGCAAACCTTTCGCCTACACTCTCAAACTTCCAGTCCTTTTGGAGGTTCGCCGACGTTCTTAAGGAGTTACACGGGGGAGGATTAGGGGGCGTGGATTTCGCAATTCGGCAACGCCTTCTTTAATTCCGCCAGGCCAGTGTAGGTATGTAGATATTTCTTGAACTCATTTTAAAAGATCTCTTTTTCATTTAAGTTTGTTCCTCGGTTTAGATTGTTTGATTTTTCGGAACTGCGGGAGGAAAACATAACCCCGCTTGACTCCCCGACGTTATGGGGAGTTAAAGGGGGAGTAGGGAAATGGAAAAAAATCGACGCAGCGAGAATACGTCGATATAACCGGGCCGGATTAAATTTGCTCCCGTAGCTCAGTTGGATAGAGCAGCGGTCTTCTAAACCGCGGGTCGCTGGTTCGAATCCAGCCGGGAGCGCCATTTTCAGGCAGCTCAATATCGGGGGCGTTCCTTGTTCAAATCATCCGGGTCAACGGTGAGTTGATCTTCAATATCCAGAAACTTGGCGATGGCTTTGGGCGGATATCCAAAGACGGTATCGTAGTAGTTTTCGTTGGTGAATGGGTTGTATTTGCCTGTGCACCCGGTAACTAACAGCAGGCTGATCCCCAGCAAAATGCTTTTGATTTTCCTCATTCCCATCCTTTCGTGCCGTAACACTCAAAAGTTATTAACAATTTAGAGCGCAGTTTACAAGCCTGTGATTTGCCGTATGGCAATGATCATGCTTTAATGTCGGGTGCTTAAGCTCGAATATTTTTTGGAACTGGCAAGAAGTCATGAGGCTGAATTGGCCGCACCAATTAAGGCGTTTTCACTTCCGGGCTCCAAGATAGAGATAGGCGACGAGCCAAGCTTGATGGGCGTGGTGAATCTGTCGCCCGATTCATGGTATCGGGAAAGCGTCTGCCTCAACACGAAGGATGCGATTTCTCGCGGGAAATTATTGGCAGCTCAGGGCGCAGCTATTGTGGATGTAGGTGGGGAATCGACCTTGCATGAGGCGGAACGGGTGGATGCAGTTGGGCAATCAGCTCGCTTATTGCCGGTGATCACCAGCTTAAGTGCCGCGGGTGTAGCCGTCAGTGCAGAAACCTATAATCCGGAAGTAGCCAAACAATCTCTCGAGGCCGGGGCGAGCATCATTAATCTTACGGGTGCTGGCGAGGCCGAGGCGATTTATGAATCGGTTGCGACGCACGAGTCAGCGGTGATTATCTGCTTCGTTCAAGGTGCAAACGCTCGGGAAGTGGCTGATTTGAAATTGAATGACGATCCGGTTCCCATGTTGTTGGATTATTTTGGGCGTGAAATTGAACGCGCGCAGGCAGCTGGTGTAAGCCGGATTATTATTGATCCTGGTTTGGGTTTTTATTACCGGAATCTTGAGGATAGTGCGGATCGGGTGCGGCATCAGATGAATGTTTTTTTAAATACATTCCGGTTGCGGCAATTGGGTTGGCCGGTTTGTCATGCCCTGCCCCATGCGTTTGAATATTTTGGCGAGGAGGTGCGTACGGCGGAATCGTTTTTCGCCGTGCTGGCGGCGTTGGGCAAGACGTCACTCTTCCGAACGCATGAAGTGCCCAAGGTGCGGGCGGTATTGGAGACGCTCCGAGCTTATTGAGGGTGGCAAAGGAAGACGCCTTCCTCCTGATTTTCCGATAGGAAAGTTTGGCTAATACGGAGCCCATGTTCGGCAAACACCTTGGTGGCGGAATCAGGGGTGTAACGGTGGGAGACAAAAAGTTGGAGAGAGTCTCCGGATGCGAATCGGATGAGCCGGTCCCCGATTGATACCTGGGTATCGGCTTCGAACATATAATCAGCATGGAACCATTCGACGTGATCTTGGCGACGTATGTTGATCCGCAATGTGCCGCCGGTAATTTCGTGTTCAGTGAGAAATTGCTTCAGCCAACGTCTTGTCGGCGGATTATCGTATTGATCCAGGATGGGCTCCATGCCGCTTGGTGCTAGGTTTGCACTGGCAAGGAGGTGGTCATTATTCTCCATCAGTGACCGGACTTTGGGGAGGATCAGTGTTGGAGGGAAATTGGGGATGATGCCGAAAAAAGTAAATAGGCGCGGCTGTCTTGCGTGAGGCTGTAGGAATTGGGAGGCATTGTTCGCTGCTGCCAGATCGAAGATCAGCGGAGTGCCGGTTGGGATATTGTTTTTCTGGGCGAGTTGGGCAGCTGTTCGGGCCAGAGGTTCACTGACATCGGTTGGGATGAATTCAATGTCGCGATTGAGGGCATCGAGGATCGAAACCTCCTTTTCACCGCCTCCGCAACCGAGGGATACGAGCGATCGGATTTCCTCGGGTAAGTGTGGGGCAGCTTCAAGGTAAGCGGCGCCGAGATCGGCGGTTGGGGCGCATTGTTGATGGAGTTCCAGCCAAAGCTCGGATTGACGGGATGACGCGTAGAGGAATTTAGGTGGGACGAATCCGTGTTCTAAGCTCTCGGCCAACTCAGCCTCTAAGGCTTCGGGCGTTTGACTTTCGTGAACCCAGGCCGACTTCATTCTCCGGTGGCGTTTTCTTCAGTGGGCGCGGCGTCTGGTTTGATCTTAAGCTTTTTTTCGGTGTGTTCGGGGAACAAAACGTAGAGAAACATGTACACGATAACTCCAGTGACAGATACATACATCCATAACGGCCAGGTCCATTTGGCAATTTTCCGATGTCGATCAAAGCGTTCGCGCAACGCGTGATTTAGAGTGATGAAGATTAAGGGGAGAATTACGATCGCTAAAATAATGTGCGTGATGAGAATGAAATAATAAAGTGTATTGACGATTGAGGTTGGGTGGCTCAAGGCGGTGTGGGCGGCCGAGTTATAGTGATACCAGAGATAGCACGCGAGAAAGACGGCCGAGGTAGCAAAGGCCGCAATCATGGAATTTTTATGAGCTGCCTTATTGTCTTTTTTGATGAAGTAATATCCAAGCAGCAAGAAAACGGATGCTAATCCGTTAAGGGCGGCATTAATGCTTGGCATTTGATCGACGTTCATGGGGCCAATTGGGTCAGCGCTTTTTTAATTTGATCAGCTAGATTCGGGGCATCCGACTCAAACGATGCCCTTACCTGCCCTTTTTTGTCTACAAGGATCAACAGGGAACTGTGAATGAACAAATCATTTGGAGATTCCTGATGAGCTTTCGGTTTCGGTTGGGAAACCATTTTTAAATCATCAACGGCTAGTCTCATCAAAGTCGGTTTGTCGCCAGTCAGAAAATGCCAGCGATTTGTTTCCGCACGATTGAGCTGGGCAAATTTTTTCAAAACTTCAGGCGTGTCATGAACAGGATCGGTAGTTAGTGTAACAAAGTTGAGAGATTTCGGTAGATTTGGCAGTAGGTCAGCAATCGTTTGGGTAATTTTTGGGCAGATCGTGGGGCAGCGTGTGAAGATGATGTTTGATAGCCATGGTGTGCCGACTAGTTCGTTGAGGGTGAATGTTTCCCCCATATGGTTGGATAGAGTAAAAGGCTGAACCTGACTGATTAATTTCAGTTCAGACCCAGAGTCCATAGATAGGGACTTAATTACAGGCTGATTTGAGAGTGTACGCTCTTTTTGATTTTTACGCCCTAGGATAAAAATAGCTATGAGGGCAGCTAGAAAGCCGAATAACGACCATTGGACGAAGTCTTTAAAATTTGATTTCAATATGTCGGCCTTTAGTAGCCGCTGACGGCTTATTTGCTGGAGCTAATATTTGCAGCCAAGTCAGGTTCTATTTTGGCCGCCTTTCGTTTTTCTAGCTCTGCGCGACTTTTTGTTTCTAGCCAATCGTCGAATTTATCTGGGTGAACCACTTTTAGGTATCCGTTCATGTAACCATGGCCATCACCGCAGAGTTGGGCGCAGGTGATGAGGAATAAATGCTCATCATCTTCTCCCTTGGCGGGCATGCCATTTTTGTCATTAAGCAATTCAGAATTCACTTTGAAGTGTATGGGTAACTGTAGCCCAGGGATGCAGTCTTTACATACTCGCAGCGGTAGTACTTTAAAGGAATGGATAACATCCATTGAAGTCATTTTTAGTGCAACCGGTCGATCCCATGGCACCACGATGGCATTATCTTTGCTGCGTGCTGTGGTGATGATGACGTCATCGACATCGGTCTTTTCCGGGTCTATTCCAAAGGGATTATCGACCTTGTTTGCAAATCTCAATGCCTGTTTTTCAAAGCGTCCATCGTTACCCGCATAGCGTGCGTTCCAGTCGTATTGTTTGGCTAGGATGTGGAGTTCAAGACCATTGCGATTACCCTCTTTGGACGCTGCTTTGATCTTTTCCATCTGCTCCTCGTTGACTACATCAGCCCATAGTGGGACAGCGAAGCATGTGATGAGTACAACTTCCACTAGAATTACGCCATACTCAGCAACCGTAGTGCCGACCTTTGATCGAACACCGTGATAATCGGCTTTTGGGTTTGTTTTAGAGTTAAATTTTATAAGTGCAGCTAAAAAGTATAGTGACCAACCAACGAATAATATTGCCATTAATATATGAACAAAAACGATCATCCTATCAACGTTCTTTCCATGGTTACTCACAGGTGGGGGGGACTTGAACACGTTGAGCATCAGGTTCTCTACCGTACTGTCCAACATTTTAAACTCCCTGGTCTTCTTTCCATCTGGCCCGACAGGTCCATCGACCATCATCATATTCACGAGAACAACAGCCGCTATGACTCCGAGGATAGCGGCGAAGCCGATAAAAAATGCTTTATTCTTCATGTTTTCCTAAAATATTTGTTTTGGCTCTCTGGACGGCTTGGAGAGATCGATTTCTTTTATTCCAATGAGATCAGGATTTTTCAGGATCTTTTCACGAGCCGCAGCAGCTTTAGCACGACGGGCTAGGAAGATGAAGAAAGCTCCGAGACCAGATAGCATGCAAGTTACGATGATCAATAACACAAAAATACCTGCATTCATCCCTTCAGCCATCGGAGAATCAGATTCACCATAGCATGTAGCGCAGGCGGCAGCGTTTTGTTGAGTTAAAAATAATCCAGTAACCGTTAGATAGCCGATGTGCTTGGTCTTTTTTAGCATTCGCCGCCCGTAGACCATCAGGGCGATGCCCATTATTAGAAATATAATCCCCATGATCAGAGCGCCCAATTCGCCTTTGGCTCGGTATTCAATAACGCCCCACGCCCCTACTCCTAAGCCAAGTAGTATGGAGGCAATAATGAAGACAATGTGGAATGCTTTAAGTGACATGCTTATTATTTAGGGGGTTCGATTTCGGCTGGCTTATTAATTCCAATCGCGTGTTCTCCGTGTTTCCAAGTGTTATCAGTTCTCCCTGGTTTACCACTATTTGATTCGTAGGTCTTTGCTTCACTACCTACAGTTAACCACATCATACCAATGAAGAAAAGTACTGTGGATATTAAAGTTAAACTGATTGTTTTGAATTTCCAATCCCATTTCAAGTGCATGAAAATTACAATTACGGTTGCCGCTTTAATAGTGGCTACTGTCAGTCCAAAGATGACCGCTGTGAGTAGACCAAATTTTTCAGCAACTCCCCATTTATCAATTGCGTAAGTAATCAATGTGCCGGCTATCAATACTCCGCCAACCCAGTAAATCATTCGTTTGAATGTATTCTCGTACCATTCTGCGTTGTGTTCGTCTGCCATAAGCCAGTTAGAATAAATAAAGGATTGGGAATAAGAAAATCCAGACCAAGTCTACAAAGTGCCAGAATAGGCCTGTGATCTCGATTCGATTTGTAAACCGGTCGGGGTCAGATTCGTACATGCGGCGGCTGATGGGCATCAGGTGATAGAGCATCACCAGAATACCGCCAAAAACGTGCAGTGCGTGGAGGCCGGTTAAGGTGTAATAAACCGCAAAAAAAGTGCTGTGGGCCGGCTCATAACTGCTAACGCGGCTGATCTGTGAGGTTTCGATCGTAATGGCGTGACTGTGTCCGCCGGCATCAGAGGCGTGACCATCGGCAGCTTTGGCGTAGCGCTGATCCGTCACTGAGGCATGTTTTTCGGTGTGTTTATCCCAGGTTCCATGCGCTGGTTCAATTTCCACAGCGACGACACCTTTGTCACGGAAAGTATCACGTTTTGCTCCGGTTGTACGCCCATCGTTCCTCTTATCGTGCCGCCAAGCAAATGCATGGCTCCAAAAATAGATACCAAAAGCCTCTCCAACTTTGTGGTGTTTTCGTTCTCCGTTTTCGTTTTCGGTATAGTAGCCTACAATGTGACCGTCTAAAGGTTTATCTTTGGTGTCAACGCTGCCACTGTCCCAAACCTTTCCGTCAATGTTGTAGCGGGCACTCCAAATTTCCTTATGCTTTTCCCGACATTCTTTGTTGTAGGAATCTTGGCCAAACACATTGGCAAATACGGTTTCGGCAGCCTCGTCATCCACGAAAGTAACGTCATAATGTGTGAATTTGGCAGGCCATTCATATCCCCATTTGACCATTAAAAACATACTTGCAAAAATGACGGTCAAGATTTTCCATTTTCGATACCCGTTCCAATTCTTTAGTTTTAGGGAAACCCAGGCGAGAACGATCGTTGCTGAAGAGGCGATTAGGATGAGCGTGTTAAAGGCACCAACCTCTTTACTCATTAGCCCCATGCTCCAGTTGCCGGGTTCTGCACCGACCCTTAATAGGACGTAAGCGGAAAAAAGCGCGCCAAAAAGCATAACTTCGGAGGCGAGGAACAACCAGATCCCCACCTTGCCGTTATAAAGACCGCTATCAGGGCGTGCAGTTGAATTGTAAGGGATTTCCATTTGTCGTTAAATTACGCGGTTTTTGGCCGGTTCGGTTCCGTTTGTGGAATGTAATCCTTGTCTGCTCCCGGGACACTGTAAGCATAAGGTTCTCCGTGAACCTCGGGTTCCTTTGTAAAGTTTCCATGTGGCGGAGGTGTGGGCGTTTGCCAGTCCAATGTGGTGGCTTCCACTGGGTTATCGTTCTCCACCTTTTCGCCGTTACGAATACTGTGAAAGAAGTTCACGATGAAAACGATTTGTACTAGGAACATTCCGAATGCACCCAGTGTGATGTATTCATTGAGGCGAATGATCAAATCCGACAAGGCGCCGGAAGTGACATCCGGGTTTTGCACTAGCGAATAGGTGGCGCCTCCGTCGCTCATGCGGCGACTTAATCCGGCAAAGCCCTGAATGAACATCGGCATAAAGATGATATTCATGAATATCAACGAGCCCCAGAAATGCACTTTACCCCAGTACTCGTTCATCTTGCGGCCAGTCATTTTTGGGAACCAGAAATAGATTCCCGCAAACATGGCGAAAATCGTCCCCGGTGCGACCACGTAGTGGAAGTGAGCAATCACGTAGTACGAATCATGCAAATGAAGGTCTGTGAAGCTGAAGCCTAAGGGCAAGCCCGTGAGGCCTCCGATGCCAAACATCGGCAGGAATGCTAGAGCGAACATGGAGGCTGGGTTAAATCGGATTGAGCCTTTCCACAGCGTCATAAACAGGCAGGTGAGGAGGATCACCGATGGGATTGATATGATCATGGTGGTTGTCTGGAAGAACGTGGCCACCTTTGCGCTCATACCGGTGAGATACATGTGGTGCGCCCATACAATGAAGGACAAGAAGCCCAAAACGAACAGCGCGGCGACCATAACCTTGTAACCCCACAGCGGGCGACGGGCGTTATTACAGAGAATCTCTGCCACCATACCGATCGCCGGTAGAATGAGCACATAAACCTCAGGGTGACCCAAGAACCAAAATAGGTGTTGCCATAGCAAAGGGCTGCCGCCGCCTGAAACAGCCATTGGAGTTGAGCCGGTATCAAACACGCCAGAAGGCAGGAAGAAACTGGTATCAGCCACGCGATCCATCAACTGCATGATACCGGCTGCTTCGAGCGGCGGAAATGCCAGGAGGAGGAGGAAGGCAGTGACGAATTGCGCCCACACAAAGAATGGCATGCGGAACCACGTCATACCCGGCGCGCGCAGCTGGATGATGGTTGCGATAAAGTTAACCGCACCCAGCAGTGACGAGGTGATCAGCAGGATCATGCCAATGAGCCAAAATGATTGACCGTCGGTTGGGATTACAGACGCCAATGGTGAATATGACGTCCAACCAGCCTGAGCTGCTCCACCAGGAATAAAGAAACTCACCGTCATCACCACACAGCCCAGAAAGAAGCTCCAGAAACTTGCCATGTTCACTCTAGGAAAACACATGTCTGGTGCGCCTATCTGGAGTGGTACCACGTAGTTTCCAAAAGCCGCAAATCCCAGGGGTACCACCGCGAGAAACACCATGATGGTGCCGTGCATCGCGCCAAACTGGTTGTAGGCGTCCGACGACATTACCCCGCCTTTAAAGACCGGTTCCCCAGCGTTGTTATGTGCGTACACATGCTCGAGCACGGCGCCCATGACGGGTATTGCCTCACCCGGCTTGGCAATCTGCCAGCGCATAGCCATGATTAGAAGAAAGCCCACCAGCAAAAAGAGCAGCGAGGTGACGCCATACTGAATGCCGATCACCTTGTGGTCTGATGAGAAAACGTATTTGGTCAGGAAATGCTGGTTGTCGTGGCCGTGATCATCATGGCTTTCATGATGATCTTCGTGCGCTACATCCGGTTGGGTAGTGGTTTCCATTGCTAATTACTTCTATGCGGCTCGATCCCAGACCATCAACCCCAGTAGTAGGGGCAGATAAAGGAGCGAATAGTAAAACAAGCGGCGGGCCGATTCCAATGTCATTTCCCGCGAAAATTTCCAACTGAGCACCGCGAAGTACAGGCTTAAAATCACCGCACCGACGCAATAGATGATACCCGAAATCCCTAGTAAAAACGGTGAAATCGCCGCCGGAATCAGGGCTAGAGTATACAGAACAGCGGACTTTCCGGTGTTGGAGGCGCCTTGCTCTCCCTCGGAAATCATCCGGAAACCGGCCTTCTCGTAGTCTTCCCGGTAAATCCAGGCGATCGCCAAGAAGTGCGGCAGTTGCCAGAAAAATAAAATCGCCACCAGAGACCAGCCTTCGGTCGCTATGGCACCCGAGCTGCCGGTGGCGGCCGTCCATCCCATTAGCGGCGGCAACGCGCCCGGGATGGCGCCGATTAAGGTGTTGGATGTGGTGACCCGTTTCAATGGTGTGTACACAGCCACGTAAGAAATCAAGGTCACTGCGCCCACCACACTCGTGATCAGATTCACCTTGAAGGCAAGATACACTAAACCAATGGCCGCCATCGCGCCGCCGGCCAAAAGTGCTCGTTCCGGGCTAATGGCGCCGGTCACAATCGGCCGGTTCGCGGTGCGTGGCATTTTGGCGTCAAAATCTTTTTCCAGATATTCATTCAGCGCCGCTGCCCCTCCAGCTAAAATGCCCGTGCCAAACAGCGCATGCAGCAGTAATGGCCAGTCAAGCCCATTGGCTGAGGCGAGGTAAAAACCCATCGCTGTAGTGATCAGCACCATCGTGGTGAGGCGCAGTTTGACCAGTTCGGACCACAGCGCGAATTGAGCGCGGAAGCCCTGTTTCGGTTCCATGATGGCCGCTTCGTGTTTCATTAGCTGGCAGCCTCCATTTGAGTGTTTTCGTCAGATTCTTCTTCAACGGCTTTCCGACAGGCCGGGAGTTCACGTGACCGACTGATCACTGTGCCCATGGCGCCCGTCAACAATGTGGCCGCGCCAAACAGTACATGGAGTGTGGCGATGTCGGCAGGCTTGTATTTGAGAACGGTCAAAATGCCCAGGGTGGCCTGCACCAGCACAAGGCCAAGCCACATCAGTGAAAGTTTGCTCAGCGTATGGCTTTCTCCCAGTTTGCGTTGCGTCAAAATGGCGGCTCCCAAAACCAAGCCGAGGATCAAAACCGCCATGACACGGTGAAACATGTGGAGTGAAACATGGCTGGCTTGAATGTCCTTGCCGGTCGTTAGGAAGACCGCTGGGTTGCCTTTGGCGTCCAAGGTTTCTTGGTTCGTATAGAGCTGATTTTGGAGTGCGGTCCGGTCGGCATTGTATTTGGACAGCATTCCTTGTTCGGTGGACGGCCACCATTGGCCGTGGGCTTTTGGGAATTCCCAGACCGGCAGTCCGGCGTGCTGATGGCGCATTGTGGCGCCAAGAATCAATTGCAGAAAAATCAGGAGCGTGGCGTAAAAGAAATGGGAGCGCACCACTCGCGGCGCAAGATTTTCGACTGTCTTGGCAGCTTTGGAATTTTTCCACCATCGACTAGTGAACAGTGCGATACAGGTCAGCACGATCAAAAACACCTGCGCGAGCGTGCCGTGCAAGACGCCGATTTCGTCTTTCAGTTGGGTGACCCGCAGGCCTCCCAAGACGCCCTGCACGATTACCATGCTGTAGGCCATCGTCGCCCACCAGCGTAGAGCGGATCGATTCTGGAAGATTTTGACGAATGAAAAAATGGCCATTAGAGAGGCCGCCACCGCTATCAGCACAAACATGGTCTGCGTGCGAACACCCATTAATCCCAGTGTGATTACGACTCCGGCAATGGCTGCCGTGCGGGTTCTCCCGGTGGTTTCGCGCGTCCATACCCAAATTGTAATCCCGGCAGTAAACAGGCCAACCAGCGAGGCCATGAGGCGGTGGGCGTGTTCCTCAAAGATCCCGAATTTGCCGAGCCATTGATCAAGTGGCAGCAGGAACATGTTGTAGCCGAAACTGGTCGGCCAATCCGGCACGGTTAAACCTGCCTCGCGACTGGTGACCAAGCCGCCCATGCCAATCAGGATAAACGTGCAAAAAACAGCGAACACCGCAAACCGATGCAACCAAGTGCTGTGTGCATTTTCTGACATTTGGACCCAAAAATAAAGGAAACGCCCGTTTTTATGGGAAACCCCAAGAAAGTCGCTGCCGTAACTCCCTTCGGACTACAAATTAGCACCGGAAACCGACATTCGGCAAGTTATTTGTGAAAAAATTCACAATCTAATCAGAGGGGAAAAAGGCAGGAATATAGGCTAATTATCAGATTTCACGAATCAAGCCGGTCATGGTCAGTGCCGTGTGGGCCGCCTCAAAACCGCGGTTGGTTTTCGGAGAAAGGCAACGCGCCTTGGCTTGGGCTTTGTTTTCCAGAAGCAACACCTCATGGATCATAGGAACGGTCGTGTCAGTGGCGATCTGTGCGAGGGATTGCGTGACCGACTGCCCGATGTGCTCAGCGTGCGTGGTTTTGCCGCGCAGGATAACGCCCAGGCACAAAACCGCTTCGGGGCGGAGGCGTTTGCGTTGGGCTAGTTTAGCGGCGGCCACAGGAATTTCAAATGCGCCGGGCACGCGGATCAGCTCCACATCGTTCACACCACTGCCGGCCAAGGTCTCCAATGCCGCATCGATCATACTGTCGACATATTCGGCATTGTACACCGAAGCCACGATCGCGATGCGAGCGGCTTTTTGTGGAGTGGTTTTGCGAGTGGTCTTTTGCAGCATAGCTAGATTCGGTGCCCCATCTTATCGCGTTTGGTGCTGAGGTATTTTTGGTTGTGCTTGTTCGGCGAAATTTTGATTGGAAGCTGTTCAACAATTTCCAATCCGTATCCTTCGAGACCTACGACCTTTTTCGGGTTGTTGGTCAGTAATCGTATGCGGCGCACGCCTAGATCCGAGAGGATTTGCGCGCCCAATCCGTATTCGCGGAGGTCCATAGCAAAACCCAATTGCTTGTTCGCTTCCACGGTATCCAAGCCTTTCTCCTGCAATTTGTAAGCGTGAATCTTGGGGGCCAATCCGATTCCCCTGCCCTCCTGACGCATGTAGACAATCACGCCGGCGCCTTCCTGAGCGACTTGCCGCATGGCGTCGTCCAGTTGTGGTCCACAATCGCAGCGCAGGCTACCGAATATATCGCCGGTGA
>Ga0315321_10001535_pt1 | contig 17816 bp, 13 predicted proteins | sample M180m21515metaG_FD_203464 | JGI IMG/M metagenome (GOLD analysis project Ga0315321, IMG submission 203464) | Ammonia-oxidizing marine archaeal communities from Monterey Bay, California, United States - M1 80m 21515 | ecosystem: Environmental > Aquatic > Marine > Intertidal zone | place: USA... | reverse complement strand
AGGAGGAGAAGGGGGCTCATCGCGAACTCCGGAGTGCATCTCGGACGGGGGGGCGCCGCCGTGGCGTTGCCTCTCCCATGGCCGGGCCGGCGGATATCGATCACGCGTTTTCGCGACTTGCCGCGATGCGCTAGGGTGGCATCGGCTCCGAGTGGGCCGTCGCCTCCATGCAGCTGGGCCGAAGATGCCGATGTGGTCATCAACCTCGAAGAGCACCCTCCACGGCAGCTTGTGTGGATTGCCGGCTGTGGCTGACATGTTTTACACATCGCTATTGGTGGCGATGCTTGGCTGCGGTGCCTCAGACTCCGCACCGCCACCGCCCGACTTGTCGACCCTGCCTGCGCTGCCCGACCGCGTGGGCGACGTGGACCTGCCGCGTCACCTCGACCAGCAGCGGGATCTCGTGCCTCTGACCATTACATTTGTGGGCGAGGTGCGCGGCGAGATCGAGCCCTGTGGCTGCCCCACTCTTCCCTACGGCGGCTTTGAGCGACGAGAGCGGCTCCTCAATCGACTTCGAGCCGAAGAGGCGGTGGTGCACCTCGATGCCGGCGAGCTGCTGGTGAAAGGGCTCATCACGTCGAGCGAAGCGGATCGGATCGACCGGGCGCGGGTGGTGCTGGCGCTGTCGGAGCAGGTGGGTGTGCAGGCGTGGGTGCCGGGCCCCACCGACTTGCTGGCGCTCGGGCTCAAGGGGTTGAGAGACGTTGCGCGGGGACGGCTGGCCGGGCCGCCCCCCATCTCGGCGACCTGGCGGGGTGCGGACGGCGCTCTGGTGTTGCCGCCATCCCGTGTGGTGGAGGCGGGGGAGCTGAAGATAGGTGTGGTGGGCTTGTCCGCGGAGCCGACCGCCCCGGAGCTGAGGGGCCAGGTGACCACGCTAGACCCCGTGAAGGCCGCGAAGGACGCGGTGGATGCGCTGCCTCCCAACCTCGACTTGGTGGTAGCTCTTGGCAACATCGCCGACGCGGAGGCCGACCGTGTGGCGCGTGAGGTGCCCGGCATCGCTGCGGTGCTGTCGACCCGCGGGAGGGTGCATGATGACGCTCGGCAAGAAAAGTCAGGCACCCCGCTTGTGGTCGAGTCTACCGACCGTGGGCGCTATCTCACCGTGGTGCGCACCCAGCTGAGGGCCGGCTCGGACGCGCCGCTGCTGATGACACCGGGCGACGCGGAGTGGAAGACCCTGCGCACTTTGCTGCGTCAGCAGGCGGCCTTGGCCGAGGGCGAGGCGGCCGAACGGGAGGCTGGGCAGGCGCGGGTGGCCGGGAAGCAGGCGCTGTTCGCTGAGGTGGGGAAGGGCCGCAACCTGGCGCACGTCTCGTATGTGCCACTTGCCGAAGACCTCGATGGTGAGGCGGTAGTCAGTAAGAAGGTGGCCGACTTCAAGGACGAGACCCTGCAGCGTGCGGCTGCCCGAGCCGCAGAACCTCCACCGCCGCTCACTCCCACCTACGCGGCCTCGTCGGGGTGTGTGTCTTGCCACTTGTCGGAGTTCGCGCGCTGGGCCCACTCCGACCATGCCCGGGCCTGGGAGTCGCTGCAGGTGCGCCAGGAGGTCGACAATCCCGAGTGTGTGGGCTGTCACACCACAGGCTTTGGGGAGCCAGGTGGGTTCGGCGAGCTCACACGGGTCAACGTGGGCAAGTTCAAGGCGGTGCAGTGTGAGGCGTGCCATGGGCCGATGGCTGGGCATCCCGGCGACCGGAGGGTGGGGCCGCGTGCCATCACGCCGGAGCGTTGTCAGGCTTGTCACGATGCTGCCAACAGCCCTGACTTTGACTTCGTCACCTACGTCGCAAGGGCGACCTGCCAGGGGGGGGAGCCGGAGGTAATACAAGCGGCTCCTTGACGGATGGCGGGCGCGGTTGACGGATGGCGGGCGCGGTTGACGGATGGCGGGCGCGGTTGACGGATGGCGGGCTAAGCTGAGCTTCGCTTCGACCCGGAGCCCCTATGCGCGCTTCTTCGACTTGTTCCCTCTCGGTGCTGCTGTGGGTGGCATCGGTATCGACGGCCTGTGGGTCGGACAAGGGAGACTCTCCGGCTGCCGACGACGGTCTGTTTTCCGGTGACTCCGGCGACTCCGGCGACTCCGGCGACTCCGGCGACTCCGGTGATTCTGGAGAGGCGCCCATGACTTGCGCGGCCCCGGTCTGGCTGCCTGGCGACTACGCTCCAGCGGCGACGGAGCTGGCCGGCATCTGTGCCGACGGCAACGCCATCGAGGGCGACTTGGTGCTGGGGGGAAGTGAACTCACCGATGAGCTCCTCGCGGATCTCGACTGCCTGTGTGCGGTCGGCGGCATCCTCCAGATCACCGGCACCGGACTCACCGAGCTGACCGCGCTGCGGGCTCTGGAGGCCACCGGAGGTCTGGAAGTCGTGGACAACATGCGGCTGGAGACCCTCGCTGGGCTCTCCGCGCTGTCCACGGTGGATGGGGCGTTGCTGGTTGCTGGAAATGTGGAGATGGTACGGATTGAGGGGCTGTCTGCCCTGACCAACAGCGGTGCCGTTTCTCTGGTCGACCTGCCGCTTGTCAATCTCCGCGGGCTCGAGTCGCTTGTGACGGTGACCGGCGATCTCACCCTCGACCAGCTTCCGGAGCTGGTGTCGATGGAGGGCATGTCGTCGCTCGACTTTGTCGATGGCAACTTCTCGGTCACCAACACCGGTGCCCACGACTTTAGCGGTCTCGACAGCATCCGGCGGGTGCGCAATGCGCTGGTGCTCATGGACAGCCAGGCTTCCCTCGAAGGGCTCGACAGCCTGGCCACCGTGGGCGGCACGGTCCGTCTGGAGCGGGTCAGCCGACTTCGCGACCTCAACGGTCTGTCCGGACTTGCCGAGATTGGAGGTCACCTGAGGATCGAAGACGCCGCGACCCTCAGCTCGATCTCGGGAATGACGGCACTGCGCAATGTCACCGGCAGCGTGTGGCTGGAGCGCACCAATGTGGGCTCACTCGCGCCTCTGCAGACCACCCTGGCGGTGGGGGGGCTCAAGCTCGACACCAACCCCGAGCTCACCTCGACTGCCGGGATGCCCCCTGTCATTGGGCTTTCGGAGCTGGAGCTGCACTGGAACAGCTCGCTCGTTGAGCTCACCGGACTCGACACGGTGCGCACCATCGACGGCGACCTCCTGGTCAACGGCCACGTGCAGCTCGACTCCCTTGTGGATCTGCTGGGCGTGACCTCGGTCGGTGGCGACCTCAGCGTGCAGAACAACACTGCGCTGAGTCGTGCCGACGGCGAAGCCCTCCGCGATGCCATTGGCGTCGAAAACATCGGCGGAACTGTCACCATCAGCGGCAACGGCGGCTGAGGCCCCGAGGAGAGGACATGACCTTGCGGACTCTGGCACTGGTGGGCTTGTCGACTGCACTTGCCCTGGGCTGTCGCAACAAGGACTCGGGGGACTCGGCGGACCCCGGCGACACCGACACCGACGAGCCCGCAGTCGAAGATGTGGATGGCGACGGCTACACCGAGGCGGATGGCGACTGCGACGACGCAGACGCTGCGGTCAACCCCGGCGCCACCGAGGTCTGGTACGACGGGACCGACACTGACTGTGCGGGCGACGATGACTACGACGCCGACGCCGACGGAAGCGCGGTTGGCGACGACTGCGACGACACCGATCCCAACGCCTATCCGGGTGCTGCGGAGACTTGGTACGACGGTGTGGACAGCGACTGTGCCGGCGACAACGACTACGACGCCGACAGCGACTCCTATGAGGACGGCGAGGACTGCGACGACGGCGACCCGCTCGTGAATCCCGATGCAGTTGAGATCTGCGACGACGGGGTCGACAACGACTGCGATGGCGAGGTGTCGGGTTGTGGTGTGTGGCAGGACCAATCGGTCACCACCGCCTACGCCACGCTGTACGGCGATGCAGGGGCTGCGCGTCTCGGCCAGGGCGACCCCGGCGTGGCTGCTGGTGGGGATCTCAATGCCGATGGCCAGACCGATCTGGTGGTCTCGGCCATCTTCGACAGCACCGTCGAACGCCGGCAGGGTGCGGTCTATCTGGTGTCCGGCATGCCCTCGGGCACCGACAACATCGGCAACGTCGCCCACACCAAGCTGGTCGGCGATGATGCCGACGACTGGGCCGGCTACGCGATCGCAGGCGCAGGCGACGTCGATGGTGACGGGCAGGCCGACCTCCTCGTGGGGGCCACCCGCGACGACACCAGCGGCACCGACGCCGGCATCTCCTTTGTGCTGCTTGGGCCGGTCGATGGCGATGCCGTGTTGGCCGAGCGTGCGGACGCCGCCTGGACCGGTGTGTCTGCGGGCGAGATCTCCGGCGAGCTGGCCTGGGTGGGCGACTTCAACGGCGACGGTCTCGACGATCTTCTCGTGGGCGCTCAGTGGGCGGGCGACGATGCGGGCGCGGCCTACCTAGTGCATGGTCCCGCGACCTCTGGCGGCTCGCTGGCCGCGGCCGATGCGATCTTCACCGGCGTGAACACCGATGACGAAGCGTCTTCCAGCCTGTCTGGCGTGGGCGACCTCGACGGGGATGGCCTCAACGAGCTCGCGGTGGGAGCGCGCAACGCCGACCTCGACGGAGAGAACTCCGGTGGCGTCTACGTGATCCTTGGCGGGCGCACAGGCAGCCACTCGCTCGATTCCGCCGACACCATCTTGATGGGCGAAGGTGCGGGCGCCGAGGTGGGCTGGGGTGTGTCCATCGCGGGTGCAGGCGACACCGATGGCGACGGCTACGACGACATGATCATCGGTTCGCGAAAGGATGCTGATGCTGCGGTGGGTGCAGGCGCGGCCTACATCGTGCGGGGTCCGGTGGCCGAAGGCTCCTGGAGCTTGTCGCTGGCGGATGCCAAGCTGCTCGGCGAGACGGCCGACGACTTCACCGGCGACAGCGTTGGTGGTGCCGGCGATGTCGACGGCGACGGATACTCGGACGTGGTGGTTGGCTCGGGCTACTCCAGCCTGGGCGCCGAAGAAGGTGGTGCGGTCTATGTGGTGCGTGGTCCGATGTCCGGCACAGGCAGTCTCGCCGACGCCGATGGCATCTTGCGGGCCGCGGCGGCTCAGGACCGATTGCGTACTCGCGGAGCAGGCGACCTCGACAATGACGGACTCGACGACATCGTGGTCACCGCTCAGCTTGCCGACGACGGCGATGAGGCCGATGCGGGCGCCATCTATCTGTTCCCGGGTGCGGGCCTGTAGCCTCCGCCTCGCGGCCCTTTGCGGGCTCGGCGCCTCCGCTGGCTGTGCGCCGCCCGAGGTGCCGGTGGTGGTGTTGGTCAGCTTCGACACCACGCGGGCCGACGCGCTGGGGTGCTATGCAGAGGAGTCTCACTGGGGGCTCGATCTGCCGGTGTCCAAGCGTCCGATTCCGCGCACACCCGTGGTCGATGCGCTGGCTGCCGAAGGTGTTCGCCACGCCTGGGCTCTGGCCCATGCGCCCACCACCTTGGCATCGCATGCGAGCTTGATGAGCGGCCGTGACACCCGGGGGGTCCGTGTGCCGCGCAATGGCTTTGTTGTGCCGGTCGACGTGCCGCTGCTGGCGCCGCGCTTTGCAGCCGCGGGCTTCGACACGATCGGAGTGGTGGGCGCGAGCGTGCTGGCCGCGGACATGGGGCTGTCCCGGGGCTTTCGGATCTACGACGACGACGTCACCGAGAAGGTGCGCCGACGCTACGAACACAGAGCGGACCAGGTGGTGGACCGCGTGTTTGCGGCGGTCGACACCCGCAGCCGATGGTCCGGCCACCGTGAAGAGCCGCTGTTCTTGTTTGTGCACTTCTTCGACGCCCACAGCCCCTGGCAGAGCGCCCCGGCGGAGGTGCAGGCGCCCTTTCTTGCCCAAGATGCCGACTACCAAGGTGCAGTCGATGGAACATCGTCGAGTCTGGACTGGCTGGTGCGACAGACCAAGGTCGGACGGGTGGGCACGCGGGATCGGAAACGGGCGCGGGCTCTGTACCTGGCAGAGGTCGCGGCGATGGACCGGGCGCTGGGCCGGCTGTTGACCGGACTGCAGGAGCGCGTGCCGGCCTCGAGTCGGTTGGTGGTCGTGGTGGGCGACCATGGTGAGGCGCTCGACAGCCCGAAGACCCGTCCGTATGGCCATGGCTTTGATGTGGACCTGGTCGCGACCCACGTGCCCTTTGTGGTGCATGCCACGGGTGCCTGGGCGAAGTCTGTGCCCGCCGGCAAGGTGGTGGATGCGCCGGTGGGGCTGATGGATGTGGCCCCGTCCTTGGGCGCGCTGGCGGGCCTGCCGGTGGATGAGACCGCGTCAGGCATCGACCTCGCACCGCAGTGGGCGGGGGCAGCGGGTCCCGAACGCGTGCTCTTCGCCGAGGGGACCAAGCCCGTTGAGGCCGAGCAGTCTCCCAACTGGAACAACATGCGCAAGGAGCGGGCGGCGGTGTCTGGAACCAGACTGCTGACCCACACGCCCTGGGCGGATGTGGCGGGTCCGTTCCTGTACTCGGTGGCCCCAGGGCAGCCGGCACTTGAGGATGCCGCCGTGATGGGTGCTTTGATGGGAAGGCTGCGAAGCTGGGACCAGGGGGCGCCGGGCTTTGTCGATGAGGACATGACGGTGGAGACGCGCGCGGCGCTCCAAGCGCTTGGGTATCTGGAGCCCTGATCAGAGAGCACTGGGCTTGCGGCGGCGAGTAGCAGTTCAGCGGCGGTGCTCAGGGGGCCTGTAGCCGCTTGATCTGCTTCATCAAGGGCTGGTCGCGCTGGGTCACCAGGTTGACCACCAGCCCTTCCCGCCCGGCGCGAGCGGTGCGCCCTACCCGGTGGCGGTAGTTGTCGAGATCTCGGGGAAGGTGGACGTTGATGACCCGGCCCACCCGCGCGATGTCGAGCCCGCGGCCGCCGAGGTCGGTCGCGAGTAGCGCGTGGACTTCACCATTTCGGAACTTCTTCAGGTTGGCCCGGCGCTCGATGCGGTCCATCTCACCCCGGTAGACCACGTGGGGAATGTCGAGCTCATGCAGCCAGCTCGACACCTCGTCGCACTGGGCGCGGGTGTTGGAAAACAGCAGGCTGGGGGTGGTGGGGTCCTTTGCGAAGAGGTTGCGCAGGATGTCGATGCGCACGCCACCCACGACGGTGCGGTTCATGGTCTGCAGGGTGCGCACGAGGTGCTTGCTGCCCTTGGACCGGATGCGAAGGGGCGGCTTGCGGAACAGCTGCACCACCGAGGATGCGAGCGGCTCGGGCAGGGTGGCCGAGAAGAGCGCGAGCTGGGCGGCCCTTGGACAGGCATCGATGATGCGCACGGCCACCCGCCGGAAGCCGGGGTCGAGCAGCTGGTCGGCTTCGTCGAACACGAGCATGCGCACGTCGTCGAGACGCAGCTCCCCGCCGTCGAGCAGCTGCACCAGACGTCCCGGCGTGGCCACCAGGATCTCGAAGGCACCGGCCACATTGCGCTTGGCGACCTGCTTCTTCGAGCCACCTAGCACCGACCTCACCCGCAGCCGAGTGCCGTGGGTGAGCGACTTGAACACCCGGCACACCTGCTCGCCCAGCTCTCGGGCGGGCACCAGCACCAAGCCCCGTGGGCGCCCCGGCTTGGAGACGCCTCCCTTTCGCGGCCCCTTCTTACCCGCCGGGTCGGCTTCGCCACCGCGCAGCTCGAGGGTCTTCAGGTGGTGCAGCATCGGCAGCACATACGTGAGCGTCTTTCCGCTGCCCGTCTCGGCGACGCCGACCACCGACTTGCCGTCCAGCAGCGCGGGCAGAGCGCGGGCCTGGATGTCGGTGGGGGTGGTGATGGACTGTTCTGTGAGGCTCGCCACTAGCGTGGGCAGGAGCGGGAGCTGTGCAAAGGACATGACCACCTCGGGTGCAGCGCGTGGGCCTGGGACACCGGATCGCTCGTTAGCCTGGGGCTGGGCGCTCATCCATCTGGGCCGTGTATGAGGGGGGACGAGGGGTGTGACGGGGCGGACTATTTCCAGGTCCATACAAAGCACGCCCCACCGAGCGTCTCGCTGTCCATCACGTGGACCTCCGCGCCATGTCCCTCGGCAATCCGAGCGACAAGTGCGAGCCCAAGGCCCACCCCGCCCACATCCAAGCTGCGAGCCTTGTCGAGTCGGATGAACGGCTCGAAGATCTGCTTCCGGTCGGCCCCGGGTACCCCCGGGCCGTCGTCATGGACTGCAATGGCGGTGCCGGAGCCCTCCAGCCACACCCGTCCCGTCGCCCACCGGGCTGCATTGGAGACCAGGTTGCCGATGGCGCGCTCAAGGTCGCGGTGGACCGCAGATATGGTGCCCGATGCCGTGACCGAGACTTCAAGCCCGGGTCGCAGCCGCCGCGCTTCGTCAGCCAGCGTTCCCAAGAAGCTCTCCAGATCGATGTCTTCGTAGACTCCCTGGACCGCCCGCGCCCGCGCCCACACCAGCAACTCCCCCACCAGCTTATCGAGCTGGTCGATGTCGCCTTCCAGCTCACGGAGCCGCTCAGTGCGGCTGTCTCCATCGGGCTCGCCATCCAGCAGCTCCACCCCGAACCGCATCCTCTGTAGGGGACTCCGCAGCTCGTGAGACACCGCGTGGAGCAGCGCTTCTCGGTCTCGGACCAACGCCTCGCGCTCCCGGATGGCGGCCTGCACCCGGTCGGCCATGCCGTCGAACGCGGCGCCCAGTGGACCGAGTGCTTGGTCGCCAGAGAGGCCGCTGCGAGCATCGAGCTGGCCACGACCGAAGCTCTGGGTGGCGCCGACGAGCTCGCTCAGCTGACGGTCGAGCGGCAGCAGCCACATGGCCACGAGCAGCGCCAGCACCACGAGAACACCCACCAGCACGAATGCCGCGAGGGGTGGACCCGACTCCGGCCGCACCACAGGCCCCAGACTGGCCCCAAATGGTTGTCCTGCGAGAGGAACGTGCAGAGTCGCGCCCACCGTCGAGAAGACGGGCACTGGCTCGCCCCGCTGAAAGGCGGCGCGCTGAGTATCGCCGAGGGTGGCCAGCAAGGCTTCGCGGGGAATGAGCCGCACCGGGTGTCCGAAGGTGGCGGAGAGGGCGTCGAGCGCGGCGTCTTGCTCGGTGGGCGCCGCGCGTCCGAGGCGGGCCGCAGCTTGGGCTGGAAAGCCTGAGAACACGGAGACCGAGCCGTCCCAAGGGGTGTCGTCCCCTCGCTCACGCAGAGTGCTGGCGAGCAGCAGTCCAACGACGAGAACGGCTGCCAGCGCGGCATACAGCCGTAGGAACAGTCCCCTCATTCGTCGTCTTCCAGGCACACCAGCTGGTAGCCCACACTTCGAATGGTCCGAATCTTCACCGCCGCAGACCGCTTGAGCTTGCGTCGCAGCTGGCTCACGCGCACATCGATGCTGCGGTCCACCCCGTCGTAGGCGATGCCGCGCAGCTCTCGCACCAGCATTTCCCGCGACACCGGCTCACCGGCCTTGCCGACAAGGGCCCACAGCAGGTCGAATTCGGCGGTCGTGAGAGGAACGGGAGCGCCTTCCAGCAGCACCTGTCGTGTGGCGGCATCCGCGTGGAGGGGGCCTGCCGAGCGGGTGGTGTCGGCGGGAGGGGCGGCCTCGCCCTTGCGACGGAGCAGCGCGCGCACCCTTGCCAGCAGCAGCCGAGGACTTGCGGGCTTGGCCACATAGTCATCCGCGCCGAGCTCGAGTCCCACCACCTGGTCGATCTCGTCGCCGCGTGCGGTGAGCATCAAGATGGGTGTGGTGAGGCCTTCTGCGCGCAGGCGCTTGCAGATCGACAGGCCGTCTTCCCCGGGCAGCATCACGTCGAGGAGGATGAGGTCGGGCCGAGTGCGCAATGCGGTGGGCACAGCTTCGCTGCCATGGTGCACCACGGCCACCTCGAAGCCCTCCCGCGTGAAGTAGTCGCACACGAGGCGGCTGAGGCGCACATCGTCGTCGACGACCAGCAAGCGATGGGATGGGGCCATTGACACGCCTCTCGTCTGGTGGGGCTATCGACTGTCCGGCCCGCTTGGCAACCGCGGCAGCCCCCCCCTTACGCTTGCTCACGAAACGCGGGCGGATGCTCACGGGGTTCCGGCCTACAGCATGTGTGTCCCCTGTAGAACCCGCCCGCCCCTGCTGAAGGAAGGTCTCATGGACGCCCGCGTCCGACTCGCCATGCTCGCCATCAGCCCGTCGGGGTTTGTGTTCGACCCCAAGTCAGGCGCCACCTTCACGGTGAACGAGGCCGGGCGCATTCTCCTCGAAGGCGTGCGCGATGGGCTGGACCTGGCTGGCTTGGCCAATGCTCTGTCCGAACAGTTTGACGTTGGGGGCGCAGACCTTGAGCGCGATGTGCTCGAATATGTGCGCTTGATGCGTAAAAATGGCCTCTTGCCCGCATCTTTTGAGCTTCGGTAGCAGGAGTCCACCATGAAGTTGTCTCCTCCGGTCATCGCGGTCAGCGGCCTCAACGCCACCGACAATCCGGGTCCCGGTGTGGCTGTCATTCGGGCTCTGCGGGCCGACCCGCGCTTCGTGGGCAGCATTGTGGGTCTGGCCTACGATGCCCTCGATCCGGGCCTATACATGGACGGCCTGCTCGACGCCGCCTTCCTGATTCCCTACCCCTCGGCCGGTCGCCACGCGCTGCTCGCACGTCTCGCCCACATCTCCAGCACCGTCGGTCTCGACGTCCTCATCCCCACCTTGGACAGTGAACTGCCCGCTCTTTTGGGTCAGGAAGCGCTGCTGGAGACCATGGGCATCCACACCTTCCTGCCAACTCGCGACCAATATGATGTGCGGTCCAAGGCAAGGCTCCATGAGCTGGCCACCGACCACGGCCTGCCAGTGCCCGACAGTGTGGTTCTTACTGATGTCGAGGCGCTGTACCGGCTCCATGAGCGCTTCGACGGTCCCGTTGCCGTGAAGGGCGTGTTTTATGGCGCTGCGATCTGCCATAGCGTCGATGAGGCCGTGCGGGCCTTCCATGGGGTCGCCGCCGAGTGGGGACTGCCGGTCATCGTGCAGAAGTGTGTGCCCGGTGAGGAGGTCAACGTGTGTGCAGTCGGCGATGGCGAAGGTGGACTCGTCGGCGCAGTCCCCATGAAGAAGCTGATGCTCACCAAGTCCGGCAAGGGGTGGGCGGGCGTCACGATAGCCGACGATGCACTGCTCAAGCTGACTTCGGACTTTATGAAGGCCACGAGGTGGCGCGGTCCGTGCGAGCTGGAGGCCCGCAAGGAGTCCGATGGCACCCTCCACCTCATCGAGATCAATCCGCGCTTTCCCGCCTGGTGTGACCTCTCGGCAGGTGCAGGGCAGAACCTCCCAGCGGCCGTGGTGTCGCTGTCACGTGGCGATGACCCCTTGCCGCTCCCCGACTACCGCGTGGGCACCGCCTTTATCCGCATCTCACTTGACCAGATTGTCGACATCTCCGCCCTCGAAGCCATCACGACACGCGGCGAAGTGCTCCCGGGTGCCCGCGTCACGCCACCTCCCACCGCCCTTCCGCTGGAGCTGTGATGACGCGCCCTGCCTACATCCGTCCCACCTTGGTGCGCCACCGCTCCGGCCTGATGAACAAGATGGGCGCCGGTCCGGCGGTGCGTGCCCAGGGGGACGTCGCTGGAGCCGATGTCGAGGAGCTGGTCGAGGCCTATGGCTCGCCGGTCTTTATCTACGACGAAGCGCGCATTCGTGACACCTGGCGCGAGCTTCACGATGCGTTGGTTCGCCGCTACCCCAAGGTGGCGCTCGCATGGTCCTACAAGACCTGCTACCTCGACGCCATCTGCCGAATCTATCACCAGGAGGGCGCTCTCGCCGAGGTCGTAAGTGGCATGGAGTTCCGAAAAGCACGTCGCAACGGCATCGCGGTCCAAGACATTGTGTACAACGGTCCCCACAAGGATGCCGAGACTCTCACCGAGGCGCTGGTCGGCGGAGCCCGGGTGCACATCGACCACTTCGACGAGCTGGCCCAGTGTGAGCGCATCGCCCGCGAGCAGGATGTGCAGCCTTCTGTGGCGCTGCGACTCAACATCCACACCTCCACTCAGCCCCGCTGGGATCGCTTCGGCTTCAACCTCGACACCGGCCAGGCCTGGGATGCCGTGCGTCGGCTCATGGCGGGCGGTGTCCTCAAGCTCACCGGTCTGCACTTCCACCTCGGCACCTTCATCCTCGATGCCCGCGCTTATGCAGAGGCCACCTGCAAGCTCGTTGCGTTCGCCAATCGACTGCGGTCTGAGCTGGGCATTGTGCTCGACACCATCGACCTCGGCGGAGGCTTCGCATCTCGCAACCGGCTGCGGTCCCAGTACCTGCCAAGCGAGCAGGTCACGCCGTCGCTGTCGCAGTATGCGGAGAAGATTGTCGATGCCTTGAGTGGGTTGAGCTACCGCCCCGATGAGCTGCCCACGCTCATTCTTGAGACCGGCCGCGCGCTCATCGACGAAGCCGGCACGCTTGTGAGCACCGTCGTGGCCAACAAGCGCCTCGCGGATGGTCGCCGCGCGATTGTCATCGATGCCGGTGTCAACGTGCTCTTCACCGCCTACTGGTACCAGCACCGTCTCACGCCCACCAAAGAACCCATGGGTGCGCCCGAGCCCACGATGGTCTATGGCCCGATGTGTATGAACATCGACGTGGTGGGCAACAACCTCATGATGCCCCCCATTTCGGCGGGGGAGCGACTGCTCGTGTCGCCAGTCGGCGCATACAACGTGACCCAGTCGATGCAGTTCATCGAGCTGCGCCCGGCCGTCTGCATTGTGCGCCCCGATGGCAGCCACCACCTCATTCGGCGCCGCGAAGTGCTGGAGGACCTCACGGGCCCGGAGCTGGTGCCGGACTGGCTGGAGAGCTCGGCGGGCTCAGGGAGGACTGCGTGATCTCCGAGCTTCAGAGTGTGGGTGGGGTGGTCGTGCTCCAAGCCTCGGGCCCACAGGCTCCACCCCCCACGCCCTCCGGGGGACCTTCGACCGTCGAGCGGCCCTCTCCAGGTTGGCGGGGGACGGTCGACTTCGCCCTCGACATGGTACTTCACAGCTATAGTTCCGTCTTGTTTGCGCGCTCACGTTGGATTGGATTCCTGCTGCTGCTCGCGAGCTTCGTGGTGCCCGATGTGGGCCTTGTCGGTCTCGTGGGCGTGATTGCTGCGAGCCTGCTGTCGCTCGGCCTGCAGCTCGACCGCCAGTCGGTGCGCGATGGACTGCTCGGCTACAACGCGCTGTTGGTGTTTCTCGCGATTGGCGCCCTGCTGGACCGCTCGGTGGCCTTCTGGGTGCTCGCGGTGGCTGCAGCCCTGCTCACCGTGCTCATCCACGTGGGTCTGTCGGGTGCGATGCGCTATCACCTGCGGCTGCCCGCCCTGTCACTGCCCTTTGTGGTGGTGACATGGCTGCTGGTGGCAGCGGTCCCCCATCTCAAAGGCGTGGCGTGGGTGGGGCACCCGCCGGCTGTGGACCTGGGTGCACTGCCCGGGCCCGCTTTCTTGGATGGCTTTCTGCGCAGTCTGGGGGCCATCTTCTTCCAGCCCCACTGGGCGGCGGGCCTGTTGGTGCTCGTGGCGCTCACCTTGTGGTCGCGGATTGCCGTGGTCCACGCGCTGGTGGGCTTTTGTGTGGCCTGGACGGCGGATTCCTGGCTGCTCACCTTCCCGCCCGACTTCTTCCACATCTACGCCGGCTTCAACATCGTGCTGACCGCCGTGGCGCTGGGTGGCATCTTCTATGTGCCGGGACCGGGTTCGCTGGTGTTGGGTGCATCGGGCGCCCTGGTGAGTGCCCTCGTGACGGTGGGTGGACTGGCACTGCTGGCGCCACACGGTCTGCCGGTGCTGGCGATGCCGCTCAACATGGTCGTGCTGGTGACCATCTACGCCCTTCGACTGCGCACGGCGGACACCCTGCCGCGCTCGGTGGACGGGATGGGCAGCAGTCCCGAAGCCAACTTGGCTTGGTTCCGACAGCGGATTGCCCGCTTCCGCACTGGCGTACCGGTTCGACTGGCACTTCCATTCCGCGGCGCCTGGGTGGTCACCCAAGGCAACGACGGGGCGCACACCCACCAAGGACCCTGGCGCCACGGCCTGGACTTCGAGGTGCAAGATAGCGATGGTCGCCTTCACACGGGCACCGGGGCCCATCTCGCTGACTACCACTGCTACCGACTGCCGGTGACGGCGCCGTGTGTGGGCACCGTGCTCCGCGTGGTGGATGGTGTGGCCGACAACGTGCCCGGTGAGATGAACACTGAGCACAACTGGGGCAACTTGGTGCTCCTTCAGATCGCGCCGGAGCGCTACTTTATGCTTGCTCACCTCGCGTCGGGCTCCATCCGGGTGCGCGAGGGTGAGACCGTTGTGTTGGGTCAGGAGCTGGGGCGCTGCGGGGCCTCCGGTCGGGCACCGCGTCCCCACCTCCATGTGCAGCTCCAGGCACGTCCCGAGATCGGCGCCCCGACTGTGGCGGTCGGCTTCCACGACCCACTCACGCTCGCTGCGGACAGTGCCGAGCTAGCCCCGTTCCGCATCCCCGGGGAAGGTGATGTGGTGCGCAATCTCGTGCCCACCCCCCAGTCGGCTGCCTGGGCGCGCATGCCCATCGGGGCCCGCCAGGAGTGGACCGTCACCGAAGACGGTGGGTCGCGTCAGCTCGTGCTCGTGTCGGATGTAGATCTGCTTGGCGCGCGGGGTCTGCGGGTGGACGGGACCGCTGCGCGGCTGGTGTTCGAGAACCGTGGGGCGAGCTTCTTCGCGTATGGTGTGCAGGGGCAGGATAATGCGCTGAATGCCTTGTATGCGGCCATTCTAAAGGTCCCGCTGGATGGCGACCTCGGCAAGCCCAACGCTGTGATGAGCTGGACCGACACCCTCGACCCCCGCGCCCTGCGAGCGGGTTGGACCAGCTGGCTTCGCGATGCGCTGGGTGCCTTTCTGCCCGTGTCCACGCCGGTCATCCACTTTGTGGCCCGTCGCCAAGACGGTGTGCTGGTGGTGCAAGGAAGTGCGCCGGACCTGTCGACCCGGGCGGTGCTGGGGCCCGAGGGTCTGCGCGAAGTCACGCTCGTGGCCGACGGGCGCACGGTCACGATGGTGGCTGCGGGCGGCTGGCAGTGATCACCCTGCTTGTGTGGGGTGCGGCACTGGGTGGCAGCTTGTCTGAGCTCGAAGCCCAGCTCCAGCAGTTTCCGGATGACTATGCGACGGCTGTTGCGCTGGGAAGGGCGGCGGTCGACGCGGGCGATGGTGAGCTTGCGTTGCGCGCTTGGCTGCGGGCTGCGGAGGTCTCGGGCGGCAACCTGGAGTCGGGCCAGGGGGTGGTGCTCGCGCTGACCGCCGTGGGGCGCCATGCTGAAGCCCGGGAGGCCGCAGATGCTCTCGTGGAGGAGTATCCCGACAGCCCTACAGTGTGGTCGGTGCATGCCTGGGCCTGGCGGTGGGTGCCGACGCTGCCTCATCGCTCGGCATGGAAGGCGACTCGCAGCTACGAGACCGCCATCGAGCTGGGTGGCGGGGGCGATGCGCAGTGTGGGCTTGGCTACACACGTCGTGCGCTCGGCGATGGGCGGGGCGCCCGGGAGGCGTTCACGGCCTCCAGCTCGGCCTGCGGACGGCGGGGACTCGCCGAGACCCCGGACGGCTGGCGGGCGTGGGCCAGCATGGCGGGTGGACTCACGGGCTACACCGAGCATGTCTGGCGCGAGTCCGGCAACCATGTGGGCGGACAAGTGGGGGCCCGCTGGTCGGACACCGTGGGCGTCGACCTCACGGCCCGGCGCGTGTCCACAAGCGGGGTGCGTCCTCCTCCCAAGGCTCGGGAAGGCAAGCTCGGACCGCCTCCAGTGGTGGATGCCACCGTCGTGCAGACCGAGGTGTGGGCGCGAGTGGGTGCGCGCTCAGGGACTGCTGGCGGAGATGTGCTGGTCGGCTCTGTGAGCATCTCTGGAGACGATTCTGGCTCCGCGCTCGCGGCTGGCGGACGGGCGTGGATGCAGGTGTCTCCGCTCACGCTCGGGGTGTCTGGCGTGTCCACGACCTATGACGACAGCGCCCACCTACAGCTCGGTGTGGATCTTGATCTGCCGATCTCTCCGTCCGTTTCGCTGGGTTGGGGGGTGGACCACACCCGGCTCTTCAGCACCACCACCGTCGTCGATGGCACCGGCCAGATCACTGAGGTCGAGCTGTCGGACTCAGGCATGTCGGGCTGGTTGTTGGGCCGCTACTGGTTTGCCAAGCCCGATGTCACGCTGTCGGTGGGTGGCCGCATGGGGCGTGAGGTGAGCCCTGTGCGCCTCGCGCAGCCCGCCATCTGGAATCTTGACGAAGCGCTGCTTCGGAGCTCATTCGCCGATATCGGCTGGCGCGTCGACGGCCGCTTCACCTTCTTTGGCGGCGTCGAGCGCGTCCGACTCGATTCCCCCCCTGAAGAATCGCCTCTTTCCCCCGGCGAGAGCATACTGACGACGGGCTATGTCGGCCTGCGCGTCGACCTCGGGCCCCGGCCCACGGAGGAGCCATGACCCCGATTCGTGCCAGCCTTGCAGCGGTCATGCTCTTGCTGACAGTGGGCGCGCCGACCATGGCTCATGCCAGCGAGGTCTCCCAGCTGTACCAGGCCTCCTACGATCTGGAGTCGGTGCAGGACTACGCCGGCGCGCTGTCCCGCATGGACGACATCGGTCAGCCCGATGAGGACTACGTCTACCACCTGCGCCGGGGCTGGCTGCTGTACCTGTTGGGCCGCTACGCCGACTCTGCAGAAGCCTATCAAGCGGCCGTCCACACCAAGCCGAGCAGCATCGAAGCCCGTCAGGGCCTCGTGCTGCCGCTGATGGCGCTCAAGCGCTGGGTCGACGCACGCAAGGCCTGTGAGGAGCTGCTGGCTGTCAGTCCCGACGACTACCGAGGAAACAGTCGCCTCGCTTATGTGCTCTACAGCATGGGGCGCTATGGCGAGGCGGCCAAGCTGTACACGCAGGTGTTGGAGCACTACCCGAGCGATGTGGAGATGCAGGCTGGGCTGGGCTGGGCTGAGCTCAAGCAAGGCGACACGGCGGCCGCTAGGCGCACATTTTCGGCGGTGCTCCGGGTGGCGCCGAGCCATGTATCAGCCAAGCAGGGGCTCGATGAAGCTGAGTAGGAACGGACGTGGGTGTGGCAGGGCGACGGGACCACGCTGGGTAGGGGGCCTGCGCTCGACGAGTCGGCCCGATTGACCGGTCTGGATTCGGTCCGGCAGAGTTCAAGAGCGGCCGATGTTCACTTCCCTCCCTGGTGTAGGGGGAGGGGCCGACGACGACCCGGCCATCGCCTCCTGTTCCCGGACCCAGGCGTCGTGCCGGAGGGGGTCGCCGAAGAACAGGTTCCGGGCTTCGGGCGACCGGACGGCCCACTCCTGGCCTTTCATGTGGTCTGGCAGGGGGATGGTGAAGTCGTAGCGGTTGTGCTCTGCCCACAGCGCCTCGGTTGCGTGCTGTTCGGACAGCACTCCACTGTCCACCTTCTCCATGATGGCGAAGCAGCGGTTGAAGTACTGCTTGAAGCCGGGGTCTTCCCACTCGGTGTAGATGGGGTCCGCCGGGGGTTTGTGGCGGCTGAAGCGCCCCATCAGCATGACCGAGCCCAGGTTGGTCTCGACGAGTAGCGTGCCGATGGCCCAGACCCGGTACCACGCATTCCACAGGTCGAAGTCACGCCAGGAGACGTACGTGGCCCACACCAGTCGGTCGGCGTAGGAGCGCACGCGCTCTTGGATCGTCTCCACGGCGGCAAACCGAGCTGGATCGAAGTCGTTGTCGTCGAGCGCACGGAGCAGAGGCGGGACCAAGGT
>Ga0315321_10001533_pt1 | contig 17836 bp, 13 predicted proteins | sample M180m21515metaG_FD_203464 | JGI IMG/M metagenome (GOLD analysis project Ga0315321, IMG submission 203464) | Ammonia-oxidizing marine archaeal communities from Monterey Bay, California, United States - M1 80m 21515 | ecosystem: Environmental > Aquatic > Marine > Intertidal zone | place: USA... | reverse complement strand
GCTTGCAATTCGGGATAGAGAGCCTTGTATTTTTCGGGTGACTGGGCTCCGCCCCTGATCACGGGATCCAAGTTGGATGCCCCATGTGGCGCATTGAAGGGAAGATAAAGAAAGAACGGCCGATCCTTTTCCTGCTTAAGGAAGCGAAGAGCTTCTCGTTCGAACAAAGAAGTGCAGTAGATCCCCTTGTCCTCGGTCGTCGCTTTGAAATTTCTAAACATCGAGGGCACCCCGTAACGCTCATGGGTATAGTAATCGATCCCCGTGTTGGAGAAGCCGTAGAAATCATCGAACCCCCGTGAAAGCGGGAGAAAGCGCTTATGAACGCCAAGATCCCACTTCCCGTAGATCGCCGAGGCATAACCCGCCTTACCCAAAACCTCGGGCAAGAGAATTTCCCTTTCGTCCATGCCTCCGACCCTCTCAAAGGTGCCTTCGTACTCTCCGGGTTTGTATTTGTACCCGTAATCCGGGGCCTCGTTCCTGATCATGTCGTAAATTCCGTTACGCTGGGGATAACGTCCGGTCAGAAGAGCCCCCCGGGAAGGCGTGCAGGCCGGCCAGGCAACGTAGAAGTTTGTCAACTTGACACCGCCCCTGGCCAAGCGGTCAAGATGCGGCGTCTTGATCTCCTCGGAGCCAAAGCATCCGAGATCGCGATAGCCTTGGTCGTCGGAAACGATCAGGACCACGTTAGGTTTCCTAGCCTCGGAAAGAGTACAGCAAACCAAGCAAAGCGAAAGGAGGAGAGAAAACCGAAGCTTGAGAGCCTTCATCAGGAAAGAATCCTCATCCGATTGACCGGAACGTCAACCCGCTACTTTTCGAGCCCCCACTTTTTGCGACCGTTCGAAAACCTCCTAACATCAGAACTTGACGGTTCGGGTTGATTGACTGTCCGCGCTTTGACTCTTGAGCGACTTGAGGGTTTTCCAAGAATCGAGGTCCGGATCGCCCACCCTCACATCATAAGTTTCTTCCTTTTCAAATACCGGAGGACGAAAGGAGTTTCCACGGATTCGCAAGGCGTAAACCAGTTCCCCCTTGGAGTCCTTGACTTGGATGACCGGGCTCTTCATCCCCGTAATCTTGAGGGCCGGCAAGTGAGCGGCTGGTTCCCGGCCATAGTTGTCAGTGTAACGTATGGTCTTGGGCCAACCGGGAAACTGATCGTTCGGCTTGGGATTGGCTGCATCAAAAAGCAAACGCCAACATTCCATGGTGATCGCTCCCGACTTCGCATTGAATCGAGCGATACCGAAACCGGAAGCCTTGTCATGCAAGGTGGCAAGACGTCCCTTGCGGTTCTTGGCCGCAGGATTGCCGATAGCAAAGACGCTAAGCTTGTTATCCAGACCATCCTTGTAGTCTCCCGTATTTGGCAAGCCCGGAGCGGGGCGATTGCGAACCGGACGTCCTTCCTTGTCGGGACGCCAAGAACGGGGGTAACCGGCGGCAATGCTTGGCACACAAAAGGAAAAGCCCGCATCCCCCCAGTCGTCAATCCCGTGCCTGACGATGGAGGCAAGGTGTTGGTCACCGGCATAGTGAAAGACAAAGCCACGCCGCAATTCGTCCAAGGCCCGGTTGCGACCGGACTGAGGCCACCCGTTGCTGTCCAGATCGGCCACTATGTACTGTTGCCCGCCTCCATGGTAATTGGCCAGGTTACCGAAAATCGTTTGAGAAAGGGCTACCTTCAGGTCCGTGCCCTTCCAGTCCCCCGCAAAGTGCCGGAGAAATTTCAACTGCCTGTCGCCTAGAAGAACCAATCCGTCCTTGTCCACCGAGGACGGATCAAAGTCAGGATCCTTGACGTGATCGGGCCGTCCTTTCCAGTAATTTACCTTCCCCTCGGGACCGGATTTGAACTTGCGGTCTTCCAAGATGGCAAAGCCCACCCTACCATAGATCATGTCCCCGTAGTAGACCCCGATCCCCCGCTCCACCGGAGTCGGGTCGAAAGGAGCGGGATGATGATCTGTCTGGGTACGCTGAACCGCATTGACGAAATCCGGATGCATGGCGTACCCCCCTTGGGAATGTCCCTTCATTCCTCCGCAGTCACGTCCGGAAGCTCCCCAGATATTCCCCTGGTAAACGTCATGGTCATCAGGCAATGCGATGGTCGGACGATCGCGCATAAGATCACGAAAGGCCCAACCCCAAAGGTAGATTTTGCGCAGGTAATTGAGCACCGACAGATCAACGGGACTGCGGTGAATGCCGTACCCGCCGACATCCTCGTAGATTTGATCACCCGAGAAGAACAGGACGTCCGGATTAACGATTCCCACGTTCTCGACCAACTTGGAATTGGGAAAGGCGGTGGCCTTGTTACCTGTAAATCCTGCCACCACGACCTCCTTCTTGTCTACCGGATCCTTGCGGATCACTCCCTCGAAATACCTTTCCTTGGCTGAACCATCCCTCTTCCGATCCTCGAAAGCGACCCGGTAGGAAAGGTCTTGGGAATCATCCCATTCCTTAACACGGAAAGTCGCCGTTCTGGAAAGCGGATCGATAGAGGCAACCGCTTGCTTTTTCCATTTTCCTGACCCGTCCTTGGTATCAAGCCGGACCGATCCGGATTCCTTTTTCCCCAAGGGAGGCATCTGGGCAGTCAGGTTGAGAGTGCCACGGCTCAAGGTGTGCATGGCATAGAGAATCGGCCCAAAGGCAAGATCGGGACGGGCTTCCACCATTCCTCCTTCCACCTTCCAATCCGAAAACCAGAAACGGGACAACTTCCCCACTCCCTTCGCATTTGATTGCTGATCAATATTGCAACCGATGGCCAAATTCCCTGCCAAGGTCTCGCTCTTGATCATTGGAGAGGAAAGCCGAACCAGTTCTTTTTCTGTTCCCCCGTCAAAGGCTAGCAGGCGCAGACTATGAGACCCTTTCGTCTTCGAAGGAGCGGCTTCCAGCCTCAAAGTGAGATCCTTGATTGAAGGCAATGCTTCCCTTGACTCAGTTTTCCCAATGAACAATTTGCCATTCGTCCTCACGCCTGCCACCAGACCCTTACCCATGAGCAAACTGGCTCTGGGATCGCGGGTTTCCTGATCAATGACTCCAACCATAAACCCAACCGAACCTTTTTTCGAATTCTCCTCGATACCCAACCGAACGGAAACGGCAAACGAAGCCTTCGGGTCCGCAGCGCTCAGTCCGTGGGTGAGCAGATGCACGTTCCGGTTCGCACCGTTGCGCATGCAAACGATCCGTCCATCCCGAACGAGCCAGTCTTCCATCGGGTTCGCCCAGTACTCCTCGCCCAACCACACCCGATCATGCGTGTTCTTGAAGTCACTGGAGAACTCCCCGGCATTTAGAAAACAGGCGGAGGAAAGAAGGATCAGGAGATACAAGGGTTTCATATTTTTGCTTGCTGGTTAAAGATAAGCAGGAGGTCGGATCAGTTTGCGTATGCAAAAGAGGGAACACCAGAGATACCCAAGCCGTCCACCACGAAAACCTTGCCCGCATCCGGTTCATCCAAGGTCTTGTGCAAACCGGTCGTTACGAACAGGCGCTCGAGATTCGGCCCCCCAAATGCGCACGCTGTTGTTTCCACGCAAGGAAAGTCGACTTGATGCAAGAGGTCTCCAGACAAAGGGTCGATCCGCAGGACCGTTCCTCCATGACACATCGCCACCCATAATTTACCCTCGGCATCAATGGTCATCCCGTCCGGTGAACCGACGAAACCTGCCTCTCCGGTATCGACAACCTGGGAAGGCTCTCCGATTTCCCCCGTTTCATTCTCGAACGGATACGCCAAGATCTTCTTGGTCGGGGTGTCGATATAATACATCACGGTCGCCTCCGCGTTCCAACAAATCCCGTTGGAGTTCGTGACGCCAGTTACCTTCAGGCTCAAGTTTCCAGCCAGGTCAAACATGTAGAGATTAGCATCCCCGGTCTTCTTGACCGTACTGATCGTACCCGCCCAAAATCGGCCGGACGGGTCGCACTTGCCATCATTGAAACGGTTATCCGGCCGCTTGTCAGCCTCAGGGTCAGCGAGGTTCGTTTTTTTTCCTGATCCCGGATCGAAGGAATAAATTCCCGAGTCACCGGCGCAAAGAAAGCTTTCTTCTTTCATCGGGACAACCGTCCCTATGCGCTCACCCATCTCCCAAGTTTCCTCGCTCCCGGTCTCCCCATTGAGGCGAATCAGCGCGTGGCCTTCGATGTCTACGTAGATCAAATGTCCGTCCCAAAAGATCGGACCCTCTCCCCATTGGGAAACGCGCGAGCCTAAGGATTGAATCGTAATGGATTGGTTCATGCTCCTTTATTGGTCGCCTCGCTCACGGCTTGCAACCAATTCCTTGCAATCAGTTCATGGCCTTGGGGCAACGGATGGACTCCGTCCCAAATCCATTGCTCGGGGCTCACTTTCCGAGCCGCCTCGTCAAAGATTTCCTGTGTTTTGACGTGAATGGCTCCGTAGTCCTTGGCCAGACGCGGAACGATCTCGCAAAGCTTGTCCACGATCGCCCGCTTTGCCTTGAACGCCGATGGATCAGCCAGTCCGCCCGAAGCCAGCACGAAGGGGTCGAGCAAGACCACTTTCAGATCGGCATTCGCCTTGCGGCTTGCATCCAGAATAAAACGATAGTCAGCTTCCCATTCCTCCAACCCCTTGTCCTTGGTTACCGTACGGCCAACGTCATTGATCCCGATCAAAATACTCAACCAGTCCGGTTTCATATCGATCGCGTCCTTCTGCCAGCGGGCCTTCAGGTCACGGACTTTGTGACCGCTCATGCCACGATTATAAACGTCCAGTTGCGCTTCCGGCATATCCACCCCCAAACGGGCGGCAATCAAGTAGACGTAACTATGCCCCAAGTAGTGGTTGCGGTCTCTTTGGTTTCTTCCCCACTTCATGTCCGTGATGGAATCCCCCTGAAAGAGGAGGCGTGATCCTTTCTTGAACTTGGGAAGGCTGTATTCGTAGCCACCGACCTGAGCAAAGCCCGTCTTCTCGTTAGCCATGTTTTCGGAAGAAACGCATAGGGCCGCTCCTCCGGTCAAGCCAATGTTCATGAATTTTCTTCGATGCATTCTGTGTTCCTTTTTTTCCGGTTTTCGTGACGAATCAGAATTCTACGATGGGGCGGTTGCTCGGATTGCCTGATCCCAAAACTCAATCGTAATTCAAGTGACGAATAGCTCCAGGCAGATCTATTTTAGCAAAACCAGAAAGGAAAACTTCTCTTCCAGCAATAACCTTACCTGCTCTTCCAGTTCCGCCAACCCAATATCCTTGAGGCCTAAGCGCCTTAAAAGCTTAGGCGAGGGGGTGGAATGAAATTCATGACCGCTGTTGCCAAACTGCATTTTGTTGATCAAGCAATTCGATAAAAAAACCATATCCACAAGAAAGTGGATGTCGGGATCCTCCAATCCGATCCGTTTTTCGCGTTCCTCAGTGTGATGCCAGCGAATCGCTTGGGTCAACTCCTCCGGCATCTCCCATTTTTCAGCGATCATTGATCCGAGTGTTTCATGCTGAAGCAGGTTTCTCGCTACTTCCATTTCATGGATAGACATTTCTTTTCTTTTGGCGGAAAGTAATTCTCTTCCGAAATTTCTTTGATCAAATTTGATTTTCGCGACCTTGCCGATGTCATGCATAAGGCCGCAAGCGTACGCCTTGTCGCTATTTTCATAATCGATCAAGTCGCTGATTACGGTGCACCCAAATGCAACACCGACCGAATGCTTCCAAAGGGATTCGACTTTGAAAAATGCAGGGAAAGTGGTGTCGGTAAATATAGGCAAAGCCGATACGTTAAGGATTATCTTTTGGACGTTTTCGAAACCAAGCTTGTGCATGGCATCATGAATCGAAGTAATTCTACTTTCTTCGGGTTCGAGAAATTCAACCTTGTTGACCACTTTGAGAATTTCCAAGCTTATGGACTGATCGATTTCAATCATCTCCTGTATCAAGTCCAAAGTGACGTCAAAGTTTCCCAACGCCTTGATCAGTTCATCAAGGATTTGAGGCAAGCTCGGGAGTTTTTCCTCCAATTTGCCAATTACCTGCTCGTAAGTAATCTCTTCTCTGGACATGAATCGTTGGTTACCCTTTTAGCAAGTCTGCCGACTTGGGGCAAAACCAAAATAATGGCCCCAGGCAATCCAATTGATCGGAAAATTGGAGCTCGGCTTGATCCGCGCCCAGGTCATTGAGGACCAAGCAAGGGAAAGCCAATTATTTTCTTTTGGCCTTTTTCTTCCAGGAATCACGAAAGAACTTCATAGCCAGTTCGTTGACGTCCTGATCCGGAGGCAAAACAGGAAGGCCCGAACCTTTGACTCCGTAAGCCGTGCATTCAACGCCTAGAAGATCGCATTTTTTCTTCACGAAAAGCGCGTTGTCAGGATGATGCACGCGATCGTTCCGACCCGAACGGTTGTATATGAAGATGGGGGGTCCCCCCTTTCGCAAATAAGGAATGGTAAGCAAGGGAGTGCCCATGGGTTGCTGAACTGGAAAAAGGGAGCGAATGCCCAAATCTTGGGCGTGCCCGACATAGCAAGTGATAAGAGCGCCTGCGGAGCCACCGGAAACCGAGATTCTATTAGGATCAAGGTTGTATTTCGCCGAATTGGCCTTGAGAAACCGAATCGCCTCGGCGCAATGCTTCATGATTTTGAGATAGTCTTTCTCAACGTGAACGAGAAAAGGATAATTGACGCTGGCAAAGGCCACACCCTTTGGGTAATGACGCCTCAGCATCGAACTGCGTGAAAAGAAGGCTTTGTCGCCGGCCTTGAATCCTCCCCCATGGAAGTAGACAACCAATGGGGCGGTCTTTTTTCCTTTGACCTCCCACAAGTCAAGCACACTGCGATCGTATTGCTTGCTGTAGCGAATGTTCCGATGGGTGGGTTGAAGCGACTGGCCAAAGCAAAGCGGGCCAAAAAACGTGAGAAAGGTAAGAATTGTGATTACTTGTTTCATGTGAATACCCGAATAATTGTTTTCCAGATTATTTCCTTTTCCTCTTTTGAGAGTTCGCTTTCAGACCGACCTCCTTGGCCCATTCTTCCCAGCGAGTCCTCATGCCCGAAACCCGCTCTGGAAACTTCGAGGCCAGATTCGTCGTTTCCGTCCGGTCCCGGCTTAGGTCATACAACTGCCAAGGATCATTCTTTTTTTGCACGAGTTTCCATGAGCCTTCACGAATGGCTTGCCAACCTCCGTATTGAAAAAAGAGAGGCTTTTGACGCTCGAGCTTTTTGCCGGCAAAGGAAGGGGTAAGGCTCATGCCATCCAAAGGAGGAAGGTTTTTCGGATAGCTCGCCCTTTCACCGGCCAGTTCCATAAAGGTGGGCACGAAATCGATCAGATGGCAAGGCTCGCGGGAAATCGAATTTTCGGGCAACTTGATCCCATCAGGCCAATGCGCGATCATGGGCGTACAGATTCCTCCCTCCAGTCCCTGAACCTTCCATTTCCTCAAGGGGCTGTTGGTCGCGTTGGCCCAGGATTGGCCGATTGCTTCGAAGGAGCCCACGCTTCCCCACTCCGCCATTAGGTCTTTGGCTCCCCTGCCGGGCCTCTCATGACTGGATCCATTGTCGACCAAAAAGATGATCAAGGTGTTGTCCAGCTTTCCCGTTTCTCGCAACTTGGCGATCAAGCGCCCGACGTTTTGATCCATACGGTCAACCATCGCGGCATGGATCTGCATGCGTAAGGCTTCGTCCTTTCTTTGCTTATCGGATAATGCGGTCCATGCCTGATGCTCGGGTTCGCTCAGAGGCACTGTGCCTTCGTCGAACAAACCGATCTCCAGTTGCCTTCGGTAACGGGCTTTCCGGACAACCTCGTATCCCTTGTCATAGACGCCCTCGTACTTGGCAATATCCTCGGGATGAGCATGGAGAGGCCAATGCGGTGCATTATAAGCCATATACAGAAAAAAAGGGGCGTCCTTTTCTTCCTTTTCGTCCAGCCATTCCAAGCCCCAATTGGTAAAGGCATCGGTAGCAAAAAAGTCTTTAGGCGGATGGTAGGGTTTGACCAATTTGTGATCAAAGGCCCAAGTATAGACCGCCCTCCAACCCGGAGCATCCTCTCCCTGCCTTGCCTTGTCTCCGGGATTCCAAAAGTTGATCGCTCCCCCCAAAAAACCCGAAAAATGATCGAACCCCCGCTCGTGCGGGTTGAAGCTTGCATGGTGCTTGCCTGACCACCACGTTCGATAACCGGCTGGCTTAAGGATTTCCCCGATGAGGACGGTCTTGCTAAAGTCCCGGTCACTTCGATGGTGATAGAGTCCCGTCAGGAGACTGATTCGGGTCGTCCAGCACTTCGACGTATTGTAAGCTTGGGTGTACCTAACGCCACTTCTCGCCAAACGATCGAGGTTGGGTGTCTTTATTTCACCCCCATAGCATCCCAGATCGGAATACCCCATGTCGTCGGCCATGATGAGAACGACATTGGGCCGACTGGCGCAAAAGCAAAGCGATCCCCCAAAAAGGACAAGGCCGGTAAACATGGGTAGGAAGTGCTTCATTTCGACGGCCTGGGGGAACCCCGCGCCAATTCCCGTTTCAGTTGCCTTAGCAAAGCCTCGGTCTTGCCCTGGTTCGCGGATGCGACGTTTCTCGTCTCGTCGGGATCGGTCTTTTGATCGTACAGTTCGAGGAAGACGGGGTTAGCGTCCAAGTCTCGATAATCAAGCCAGGCAACGAGGCGATAGGCTTCCGTGCGAAGCGAATAGCCCATCAGATGATTCTCAAAGAGTTCGCGGTCCCAGGAATCCCCTTGCTGCTTGATAATTTTACTTTCCACCTCCTCGATCAAAGGTCCGAAGAACGTCTGGCGCATCCCGGGAGAAAGCGGGTTGGCCGCCCACTCCCGGAGGGCAGGGTTGGGAAATTGGCTGATGGCGTGCTTCTTCCATTTTCGTTTCGGTTCATCAAGAAGCGGAACGAAACTTTTCCCAGCCAAATGAGCGGGTTGGGGCAAATCGGCCAGTTCACACAAGGTTGGATAAAGATCGATCAGCTCGACCAAGGCGCTGGTGGATTCGCCGCGGGCCTTCATTTCGGGAGTCCAAACGATCAACGGTACACGGGTGGCTATTTCATAATTGGTCGCTTTCCCCCAAATGCCCATGTCCCCCAAATGCCAACCATGATCGCCCCAGACCACGATCACGGTGTCGTCCCGGATACCCGCTTCGTCGAGAGCCTCGAGCATCATTCCGATTTGTGCATCGACGTAACTGACGCAGGCATAATATCCATGCAGCAGGGTCTTGGCCAGTTCCGGGCCAATAGGTCCCTTCTTGGGAATACCATGGCGGGTGCGCAACTCGAAGGAAGCATGCAACCCCGTAGCCGCCCCACCCTCCGGGCTCTTGGTTTGCTTAGCCAATTTGATTTTTTCACGATCATACAGATCCCAATATTTTTTCGGGGCGACAAAATCGAGATGAGGCTTTTTGAAACCGAGGGCTAGAAAGAGAGGTTGCTTGGGTTTCCTCTCCCTATGGTCCTTCAGGGTGGCGATGGCAAGCCTGGTGCTGAACCCATCGGAATAGGCATGATCGGGAACGTCTGCCGACTCGTAAGCCGGGCCATGAACAAGCCCTCCCGAACCTGCCTTACCATACTTCGCCAGCATCTTTTCCTTGTTCGATGCCCAAAGTTTCTGGTTCTCCGGCAAGGCATAGTTACCCGGCAACCACTTCATCTTCACCGGACAACGAGTGTAGGCGGGCTTCCGACTCCAGGAATGCTTATCGTCGGTCATTCGGCCATGATAAATCTTTCCACAATAAACCGCCTCGTATCCATGCTTGATGAAATGCTGGGGCAAGGTAACGATTTCGGGATTCAGCTCCCGAAAATAGGCTGTGTTCTCGATCACGCCTATTTGATCCGGTCGCGCTCCTGTCATCAAGCTCGCCCGGGAGGGACTGCATATGGCCTGCTGACAATAGGCCCGGTCAAAGCGCATGCCTTCCTTGGCAAGCTTGTCCAAGTTGGGAGACTTGGCGATAGCCGAGCCATAGCAACCGAGCTCCGGTCTCAGATCATCAATCGCAATGAACAGAACGTTTGGACGTTGGCCGAAAAGCAACGAACCTGCTAACAACGATAGGATTGCAAGTAGATGGGCGGGGAATACTCTTTGTAAGCGACGATTCATGGTTCCTGGCAAATCGGACTCAGCCGTTGCCACAGAACAAAGAATCGACGCTTATAAGCAGGCTCAAGTCCAAAAGGAAAGGAACCGGCGGGAAAACTTACAAAGTTGCCAGAAACGAGGAACTTTCCTCGTATTTTTTCAATATCTCGTGCTCTATCTCGATAAGCCGGTCTTCATCCAGCCCAAGTGATTCTATGAATTCGGGGGAAGCGACTTTTGTAACGTAATGACCACTGTTGCCAATCTCGAGCTTCTTCACCAGAAGATTGGCCAAGTATACGATATCGATCAAGTGATTCAAATCGTCAGACTCGACGCCCACCCTCATGGCCCTGTGACCCTGATGATGATAGCGAATGACAGCTGTCAGCTCCGCAGGCATTTGCCAGAATTCCATCATTAGACTGCCTAGCGTATCATGCATGAGGCATTCGTTGATCATTTCGAAGTCGTGCAGATCCATGTTGCCTTCCCGGGCCGCTTGAACCTCCGCGCAAAATTCCTCTTGGTTGAACTTTATTTTGATCAGCTTTCCGATATCGTGAACCAACCCACAAGTGTAAGCTTGATCGGGGTTTTCGTATCCCAGTTCTTCCGCCAAGATAGAAGAGGCGACGGCAACGCCCAAGCAATGCTGCCAAAGAGAAGCAAACCTGAACGTGGGAGGAAATTCTACGTTCTCCATCAAATCGAGAACAGAAACGTTCAGGGATATTCTCTTGGCATGCTCCAGCCCTATCTTGTGCAAGGCATCATGAACCGACGTGATCCTGGGTTCATCCGGTTCAAGGAATTCCACCTTGTTGGAAACCTTAAGGATTCGAGAAGTTATGGCTTGGTCTATCTCGATCAAGTCTTCTATGCTTTCAAGACTTGAATCGATATCGGACAATCTCTTGATCAATTCCTCAAGGATTTGTGGCAGGGTTGGGATGTTTTTCTTTATCGCATTGATTACGTCTTCATAAGAGACATCGGAAGTAACTGCTATTGTAGTCATGATCTATCAGTTTATGGGATTTAGTAAGCTCGATTGGTGATCGTTCTTGTTAGGTTTAGTTTGTTTGTATTGGTAAAGAGCGGGCACGAGAAAAACCCCACGGAGTTGACGTATAAACGGCAGAAAATCTTTAATGATAAGTAATAATAATTGTATTTTGTACACCGCGTGCTTTATTTATACAAGTATAAAATGTCGCCAATTCGGGTATTTTTTCTACACATTTGCGTCAGGCATTCATGGAAACCATACCTGAATTCAAGCGAGATGTCGCTTTGACCTAGGCCCTGGGGGCTTTAAAAAACAAAGATTGAATCCCAGAAAACAAACCGCGGCTCTACGAAAAAACAACCTGATCGAGCATTGAGATGCGGTCACCCCCCGAAGGGAGACCGCACACCGTCGGGTGCTTGAAAAAGCCCGGTTGGTCTAAATCCTTATTTCCAATCGCTTGGGGCGACTTGTCCAAGAATGATGAACTTGCCCTTGCCTTTCGGCTCGAGAACATAGCACACGCCCATAGGTTCGGGATAAATTCCGGTAGCCGCTTCAAAGGGATCGTCATGAGCCACGATTACGGTATTCCTGCCCTTGGGGGGCATGGCTGAAAGATAGGGGGTTACCTTTTGCTTCATCTCTGTCATTTGCTCCTTGGTAAAGTCCTCGTGAGGAAGGAAGTTGAAGGCCGCGTTCTTGTCATATTCACCAAATGCCAGCCATGCGGTTTGCCAGGCCCGAAAATATTCACTGCTCCAAACCTTGCCAACGGGGATATTGTAAAAACGGAAGGCCCGACCGATATGCACTGCCTCATGCCAACCTTTTTCACTTAGAACACGTTGCGTCGAACCGTCATTGACGTCTGCTTTGACTTGATCGGCATAGTCTTTTTCCGTGGAAGCATGACGGATATAAAGTACAAGCCCTCCTTTTTGCATCTTTTTAATAAGGGCAGGCTTGCTCAATTCCTTCGCAGCAGCTTGGGAGAAGGAAGGAACAAACATTGCGCAGATTGCCGGAATGAAGAGAAATAAAGCTTTGGTTTTCATGGTCTTGTACATGTGGAATTTCTTTGAGTTTAGAGTAAGATGCTTTGCCCGAACCTAAAAGCACAGGAGGTTCGGTTCTTATGATTATCTCATACAGTAATGGAAAAAGCCCGAAAATCGAACCTTTTTTGAGACTGAGTCTCATTTTATTCGCGAACGCTTTTGTGGCAAAAGAGATTTGCAGGGGAAACTCAATGACCTTAAAAGTCGGGGCAAATGAGTAAGCAGACCCTTCTCCGGATTTTTTCACTCTTCGCAGTCCTGTGCGCCTTCGCGGTTGACCTCGCATTCGCCCAAAAGAAGAAGCACGACAGGAAAACCGAATGGAAAAAGCACGTTGGCAAGCCCGGGCCAGACGGTTGGCGGGTGAACGTCATTCAACCGGATCCTCACGATGACGGCCCGGACGGTTTCAATTACCACGACTGGGATGGCGATGGCGATCTGGACGTACTCGTGAACTTCGAGGAAGGCGGGTACAGCCGCCTTTACTTCAACCCTGGCAAGGCAAGGATAAGGGAACCCTGGACCGACTTCATCGAGTTCGAAAAACATGGTAAATGCGAGGACTCCGGGATCGGAGACCTCGACCAGGACGGCGACGTCGATTACGTCGCCAACGGCGGGCACGTCTTCTTCAACCCTGGAAGGAAGGAAGTGAGAAACCCTGCAAAATGGACCAAGATGACGCTTTTCAAGCAAGAAGCCCGTAATCCGGTGGTCAGCGACGTTGACGGCGACGGGCTAAACGACCTGATTATAGGAGCCAGGGCTTGGTATAAACAACCCGTCGCAAACAAGCAGGTCGCCACCAATTGGAAACGGTATGAACTGGGTGATGCAATCTGGCCAATGAGTGTGTTTGTAACCGACTTGGATGGAGACGGGGACAAGGACATCCTCGTTCAGGAGCGCAGAAGGCAAGGTCTGTTTTATTATGTCAATCCAGGCAAAGACAAGATAACCGAACGCTGGCCGGTCAAGGTAATCGACGCTCAGCCAAGCGGCATGTTCGCGGCCCACGGAGACGTCAACGGAGACGGCCTTCCCGACCTGATCAAGGCGGCTGCGAAAATCCGTATATTCCTGTGCAAAAACGAAAAGGGCCCTCCCCAATATGAAAGGGTCGAGATCGATATTCCCGCCCAGCCTTCGAGCGTAAGGGTTCAGCCCAAGCCCAAGGGCGTCGCCATCTTCGAGATGAACGGGGATCCGGCCTATCCGGAAATCCTGATCATCCCGGAATTCGAAGCCCAGTTGTGGTACCTGACTCGAACGGGGAAAGGAATGTGGGAAAACACTTTAATGAGGATACCCGCCCCCGAATCGCGCAAGAAGATGGACAATGCCTTTCTCGTCGACCTGGACGGAGACGGGGACTTGGATATTGCCACGACTGAGGAAAACGGGGGATGGGGAGTCATCTGGTTCGAGAACCCAAGCAAAAAATAACGATATCGTGAAAGCCCTGCATCCACTCGCACGCACAGTTTTTCTGTTCTTGGTCTTGCCTATTGCCTATGCAAAATCAATCAGGCCGGAACTCAAATTGAAGACCCCGCTGGATCCACTCGGAGCGAAAATGGAAGCTGGAGTCGGCCTTAAGGAGATTGAGAGTTACTCGAGAGTCTTTGGCTTTACGGACAAGGATAACGATGGCAAACATTCGAAAGTCGAATACGTCGACAACGGAAATTACCTGAATCCACAATCCCGGGCGGGGATTTTCAATGCCTCCGACAATGATCGGGATGGTTTCGTGTCGAGAGCCGAATACGTCCTGAACCGAATCATCACGGACGAGGCAAAGGCGATCGTCCAGGCAATGGACGCAAACAAGAACGGCACGGTGGATCGTACGGAGTTCATTAACCAATCCATGACTGACAAGAAGTTGGCCGCGCAGGTTTTCATAGATCTCGATACGGATAGAAATGGCATCCTCCATATCCCAGAATACTTGAAAGTCTGGGGAATGTGGGCGAGACACGACAGGCCGTCGGCTGAGAAAAGAATTTCCGCTCGCAAGGCAGAGCTTGAAAAGTCCAATCAAGCGAAACCTGCCCTACCCCCACCGAATATTCCGGGACGTCCAGGTGGTCCGCCATTCGGCCGACCGGGCTTGGCCGATCACCTCATGCGATATGACGCCGACAAGAACGGGAAAATAGAGTTGGAGGAATTGTCCGGACTTATACGTGACGCAGACCGTAACAAGGACGGGGCATTGGATCGCGAGGAACTCAACGCGATACGGGTGCCAAACTCAAATCGCAAACACCCCTTGAACCGTCCGTAGAGCCTCGCCCAAAACAAACCCTTCCTTAAGGCGCATCATTGTCAAACACTTGAGTCCCTCCCCTGGAAACGGAAGAATTTTTGCATAATTTGGTTTGAGGTATTGGCGAAGGTAAAAGTAAGGTTGCGGTTATCCCCAATGCCTTTTTCCAAACCGAACGCAAGAGACAAGTCATGAAACTCGAACGAGCATGCGCCCGCCGCGCCTTTATTTCCCAGTCCACCGTAGCCGGAGCCGTCGCCTGGACGGCGGGCAACCTGAAAGGATCACCGAAGCAAAAGGCAGACCTCATCAAGGTAGGGCTGGTGGGTTGCGGTGGACGAGGAACCGGAGCATGCAGCCAAGCCTTGCAGGCGGATCCGGGAGCCCGACTAGTCGCCATGGCAGACGTTTTCTCTGATCGGCTCGAAGGTAGCTTGGAGAGAATCAAAGCCATTCCGGCCGTAGCCGGGAAGATTGAGGTACCCCCCGCGAAACGCTTTGTCGGGTTCGAGGCCTTCGACAACTTGATTGACAGTGGCGTGGACGTGGTCCTTTTGGCCACGCCTCCTCATTTTCGTCCCGCCCACTTGAAAAAGGCAGTGGATGCGGGCGTACACGTCTTTGCCGAAAAACCGACGGCCGTGGACAGTCCCGGGATACGATCCGTGCTTGCCTCCTGCAAAAAGGCGAAAAAGAAAAGCTTGTCCGTGGTTTCCGGCTTATGCCTGCGCCACTCCCTTGGGTTCCAGGAACTAGTCAGCCGACTGCGGGCAGGTGCCATTGGAGAGCTCCTCACCCTTCAGGCAAATGATTACCGCGGACCGATTTGGTACAAGGAACGACAACAAGACTGGACGGACATGCATTACCAGATGCGCAACTGGTATTACCACACTTGGCTCTCCGGGGACTTCAACGTCGAGCAACACATTCACTTTCTGGACGTCTGCTCGTGGGCCAAGGGGGCTTACCCGGTCAAGGCAATCGGAATGGGTGGCAGGCAAGTCAGGACGGATAAGAAATTCGGTAACGTCTTCGACCACCATTCCGTGGTCTACGAGTACGAAGACGGAGCCAAGCTTTTCAGCAACACCCGACAGATGAAGGGTTGCAAAACCGGCATGAACGCCGAAGTACAAGGCTCCGCAGGCAAAGCCCGGTTTTCCGAGAGACGAAATGGAGTGACCATCGATGCCCAAGGGAAGGATCGATGGGTCTATCGCGGAGAAGACAATTACGTCTACCAGGCCGAGCATGACAAGCTCTTCGCCAGCATACGCGCCGGCAAGCCGATCAACGACGGGGAACACATGGCCAAGAGCACCCTCTTGGCCATCATGGGTCGCATGGCCACCTATACGGGGCAGGAAATCACTTGGGAAATGGCTCTTAATTCAAAGGAGTCCCTTGGCCCGGAAAAACACGAGTGGGGACCGGCGCCAGACGCCCCAATCGCCATGCCCGGACTGACCAAGTTCGTTTGAATCCATCGGCGTGCGCGATATAGCTTCATTTTTTACTTTCCTTGCGCTCGCGGCCTTCGCCTCGGCCAAAACCTATCGACTAAGTCCGTCTGACAATTGGTTCGGCCTGCTGCATGGAAACAATCTCCAGCCAGGGGACGAAGTGATTTTAGAAGCGGGAACCTACTCGAACGGGCGGATGCTCGAGCTCAGTCATGTCGGGACAAAAGAAAGTCCTATCGTCATACGGGCGGCCGATCAAGCCCGCGTAGTATTCCGCAGGCCGGATGCCCGCCAGAACACTTTCAACCTCGCGGGCACGCAATACCTCACGATCAAGGGCTTGGAGATCACGGGCGGTTCGACGGCCATTCGAATGTACAAGCAGGATAACAGAATGGCCAAGTTCGTGACTTTGGAGGCATTGCACGTCCATCACGTAGGAGGCCCGGCCGTAACCTGCAACCACCCAGGGAATCTCTACGAAGGAATGATCTTTCGCAGAAACCACATCCATCACACGGGCGGACATGGCGAAGCATTCTACCTGGGGTCCAATTCGACACCCGACGGAAAAACCCAGGCCCAGTTCTTTCACGGGCGTATTGAGGGTAACTACCTGCATGACCTCAACGGGCCGAAAGTCTCGCAGGGAGATGGCATCGAATTGAAAGACGGGAGTTGGGGAAACCTTGTGCGTGACAATGTCATCCATGACGTAAAGTATCCGGGGATCATCGTCTACGACGCAGATGGAAAGGAACCGAACGTAATCGAGGGCAACCTCATCTTCAACGGAGCGGACAACGGGATTCAAGCGGCCGCCGACGCCATTATCCGAAACAACCTGATCCTCAATTGCAAGGGAGCGGGCATTTATTCACGGGACCACCAGAGCGCCGTGGTTGGAAATTTAAAGATCCTCCACAACACCGTGGTAAGCAAAGGAAGAACCGCTCTACGGCTAATCGCTCCGACCGAGGGGAAATATTCAGGTCCGATCCTGATTGCCAACAACGCATTCTATGCCGGGGTGGCCATGAAGATACCCGAAAAGAACTTCATCCTATTTGCAGGCAATGCTGGGCAAGGAAGCATATCGGGAGGAAAGCTCGGACGGGGCGAATGGAAAGGCCATGGGAATATGGTCCGTGACCTGACTAGGAATCTTTACCCCCGATCCGGATCGATTCTGCTCGGCGCAGCGAACCCAAAATATTCGGCGGACAAAGATTTTGAAGGAAGGCTTCGGGGCACTTCTCGGAACTCAGGCGCTTACCGGTTCGATGCCAAAGGTCCTGCTTGGCCAATCCAGAGCGGATTCAAGCAGGTGCCCTGAATAATTAAGGTCACTCGGTGAATTTCTCTCCGCACTTGCTTTGGGCGTTGAAATCTTTTGTTTCCGGGGCATGAATGATCAAGTTCACCCCACCTGATCAACCCACCAAATACACTCGCCATGAAAAAAGTAACCGCATTGCTCCTGTCTTGCCTTTTGGGGCAGATAGCCTTCGGGGCAGTATACGAACTGAGGACGTACGTCACCAACCCCGGCAAACTTGACAACCTCAATGCCCGCTTCCGCGATCACACCGTGGGCTTGTTCAAAAAGCACGGAATTGAATCGGTTGGCTACTGGGTACCCACCGACGAGAAAAAGTCCAAGAACACCTTGATCTACGTCATCAAGCACGAGAGCAGGGATGCGGCCAAGGCATCCTGGAAGGCATTTGTTTCGGACCCCGCATGGAAGAAGGTGGCCCGGGAATCGCAAGTGGATGGAAAAATACTAGCCCAACGGCCTGACTCCGTATACATGAACGAGACCAATTACTCTCCCGATTGGAA
>Ga0315321_10001531_pt1 | contig 17844 bp, 9 predicted proteins | sample M180m21515metaG_FD_203464 | JGI IMG/M metagenome (GOLD analysis project Ga0315321, IMG submission 203464) | Ammonia-oxidizing marine archaeal communities from Monterey Bay, California, United States - M1 80m 21515 | ecosystem: Environmental > Aquatic > Marine > Intertidal zone | place: USA... | reverse complement strand
CACCCCGAGCTGGCCATATCGGGAGGCGGAAGCATTTTCGACATGCTCACCTACGACAAGTACTTCGGAGGCCTCGACGATTTCAACAAGAAGAGGGGGCGATTCGAGGCCTTTTTCGTATACAACCGGGCGACCACAAGGGGCGATCTGTGGGAAAGACTGAAGAACAACAGTTCCAACGACAATGTGCAGGCTATCCTGCAGAGTATCCCCGCGGAAGGACGACCGGGCAATTTCTGGACGAGGTTGCTGGAAGATCCGTTGGTTTCGACTTTCCCAGGGGTAAAGCTTGCCGAACTGCAAGGGTTTGCCTTCTTTCCCAACCGTCGGGTGATTTTGTCGGCAGGGGTGAGAAACCCAACCGAGATCGAGGTCAATGCAACCGAGGCGGAGATTCGGGATCTTTGCCTGGAGGAAGCCCGGTCGGGTTTTGCCGATTTCTCGGGTGAGATCGAATCTTTCGTGGTAATGAAGGAGGGTTCGGATGCCAAGGTATCCAGGTTGGATGGCAACGTTTCCCTTGCTAAACTTGACTTTGCCGAGTTTGCCCTTCGAGCCGCGACCCTCAAGATGGGAAGAACCGGAGACGGCGGATATGCAGTGATCATCGGAGGGGTGATTGATCCTCGGGGAAAACTCGAAAATCACGGACGCTGGCTTCCTTATCCCATGTTGGTGCCCATGATGGTGGGGACGGCCATGTCCTTGGAAAAAGATTATTATTCCTCCGATGCGGCCTACGAAATAGGTCGGCTTTCCCAGCAGATGCTCTTGGGTGATTTGGAGTCGAAGGAACGGATTCGTTCCTTTTATTGGGCGGCTCACCAGTTGGCCCGAAAGATGAACTTCATGCAAATGGCCGAATTGACTCAGAGTTGCCCCGACTTGCAGGCGGTGTTCGACCTCGCCGGCTTGATCAGGATGCGCAATGGCCCGCTTGCCGAGGCAGCAGGCAAAATCAAGTCGGCCAAGCGGAACGCGCTCTTTCCCTCCGTTGGCCAAGAGGTAAGCCCCGTCGATTTCGAAGAACTCGAGCATAACAAGACGAAGGCAGAAAAAAAATTCGAGGAGGATTTGCGGATCATCTATGCCGCTACCTTGCTGTCAGGCGATTCTTCCGCCGTGCTCAAGTTCGTGGAGAGTTATCCGGTATACGATAAAGAGGGGGACAAGATCGCTGCCGAGGCCGCCCTTGAGGACATCAAGCTGGCCATGAGTTACGGAAGCGAATCCCTTCGGCACTTGCTTGCCCGAAATCAACCCATTCATCGCAAGGGTCCGGTTCTTGCCTTCGTATCTTCTGTTTTCCCTCTCTTCGGAGGGAACGTCATCACTCATCTTTCCCACAGCCATCACTCCCTGGCTCTTTTTCTGAAGTTGACCTTGCTCGGAGCGGCTTTCTTTTGCCTTCTTCTTTTTGTTTCTCAGGTGTTGCCCAAGCCGGAATACAAGCGTACCGAATGTCATTTTGCGTTGCGCTGGACAAGGAGGTTCTCGGCTGCCTCGCTTTGGGGTTTGCTGACGATTTTGGCTCTTGAACCGACCCTGCTGCAGACCCCTAGGGGACAGGTTTCGGTGGCAGGTTTTGATTTTGCGCTTGCGAATCTTCTCGCCTACGCCAATGAGGAGTCTATGGCGGAACAAAATCTAACTGGTGTAACGGCGATCATCGCTGGTACGTTCTTGGCGGTTCAAATCGTGATTTTCATGGTTTGTCTTTCTCGCATTTCTCAAGTGAAGAACGAGGAGATGAAACCCGGTCTCAAGCTGAACCTTTTGGACAATGAGGAAAACCTCTTTGACCTGGGGTTGTACGTGGGGCTCGGAGGGACAGTGCTTTCCTTGATTTTGCTTTTGGTATTGGGGACAAAGAACGATGCCCTGATCGGTGCCTACACCTCGACGCTCTTCGGTATCCTTTTCGTTGCCGCCCTCAAGATTTTCGTAGTTCGACCCTATCGAAACCACTTGCTGGTCAAGCAAGCTGAGGAGAAGAGGTATGAACCGTAGTCTGCTGCTGGTCGTTTGCGACTTTCTTCTTCTTAGCATTCTTGCTCTGGCCCGTTTCGATGTGCCCAAGGATGCAGTTATCCCCAAAGATCAACAGAAGGTAGTCTCCAAGGAGGTCGTTGAAAGAATTTCCGATGGGGAGAACTATGATGATGTCGTGGCCGAGCTGGAGGCGACCAATGAGACGCTGCTGGAGAATTTGAGTAGCGATAAGGAGGACCTTGAGGAGCAAAAATTGAACCTTGAGGAGCAAATTGCTCTTCGCCGTCAGGAATTGGCGGACAAGGAAGAACAACTTGCGTCCCGGGATGAGACCATCGCTCAAAATGAAGCCGCCATTCAGGCAGCCAAGGAAGAGTCCGAGCAGTTGGAGGAAAAGCGCCAGGAGATCGAAAGAAAGCGGGAAGCCCTATTGCAAAGCAATGCGGCGTCCAAGAAGGAGTTGGAACTTTTGGCCAAGAATTTGGCCGATGCCAAGAAGCGCTCAGACGAATTGGCCGCTTTGAAGGAAAAGAAAGAACAGGAGGCTCAGTCCATGAAGGTTGAGCTGGCCGCCACCCAAGAGAAGGTCAAGGCGGAGGAGCAAAGGGCTGCCGAAGCCAAGGCTCTTTTGCTTGAGGAAAAGAAACGATCGGATGCCTTGGTTGCGTCGACGACCAAGATTGACGAAAGGATAGACACTCTCAACCGGGACCTGAAACAAGATCTGGCGGGAGTCGGGGAGGAATTGAGGGGTGTTGGCCAGGAACTCAAAGGAGTGGGTGAAAACATTGCCGGGGTAGGGGAGAAGATCACTTCCGTGTCCAATGAGGTGACAAGTGTAAAGCAGGACGTTTCCAAGGTCGGTGAAGAGGTTCAGGGAGTCAAGGATACGGTTTCCGATGTCAGTCAGGAGGTTCAGGGAGTCGGATCCAGGGTGGAGACCATCCAACAGGACGTGAACGATCAAGCGGCCGCGCAGGAAGAGAATTTCCGAAAGCTTTCGGAAAGACAAACCAAGACCGTGAATGAGATTTTTTCCAAGTATGAGGAGAACAAGGTCAAGCTGACCTTTGATTATTCGCACACCAGCGGACTGTTCAGCAAGGAAACCGCCGATACTTTCACCATGGATACCATCATCATGGTCGAAGGAACGTTTGCTTATTCCCTCGTTCATGCCAAGGACAGTCCGTTCAGGCTGGATCCACGACCCCGCAAATTGATCAAGATTTCGGGGCACATCACGAGTCCCAAGCTAAAGGCACCGATTCCAGTCAAGGAAATTGCCTTTATGGATGATCCCCGGATTTTGATCGTTCCTCTCAACGTTGATCCTGCCGAGTTGAGAAAGAATTCCTCCATCGAGCTGTTCGGTTCCCCAAAAAACCCTTATTTGTTCGATGAGGCGGTCGTGGTGGATGCAAAGGAGGGGCGATTCGGGCAAACCGATTTCATGCGCGATGAACGGGACGCTCGTTACATCAAGGTCAGTCATACTCGTTTTGCATTCGTTACCGGGGCATTCGATCCAGGCAAGGGGGACTTGGTCTTTTCTCAGAAGGGTGAAGTTCTCGGGCTTCTGGTCAACCGGGACTATGCCTTTCACGTCAAGAACCTGGGTGCTCGGATCCATGGTGGTTCGAGGACGATCATGGGCCCCACTTTCAATGCATCCAAAGCGAACGATTTGACGGTTTCTCTGAAGAAGAAACTATTTGGCTTGAATAACAAATTCAGATAGAGTTTTCGGCTTTTACCCTCTTTCGTTTGAATTGTGCCTGTAGACCAAGTTGAAGACGCCGTGTTCGGAGGAACGATTCGGTTGGACGCATGATTTTCCGTAATCCATGATAGCCTTACTTTTTTTGTCGATATTCGCTTTGTCGATTGCTTCCTTGTTTGCTTTGTTTGCTTTGCCCGGCTCGATCAAGGAGCGGGGTTTTTTCTCAAGGAAGATAGAACTGCCGGTCGAGCGTTCTCATTGGCTTGTCAATTTGCTGATCCCTTTTCTTTTTATCTTGTTCGCCTACGGCTTGAGCGTTCACGTCCGTTATACTTGGATAGATTTTGCCGAGGCGCACTATGTCACGGATGCCGGCGAAAAAGAGTTTTTCAGGCCTCAAATGGTAAGGGGCGGAGTGGCCTTACCTAACACTCATGACAGTTTTTACTTTGGTAGCATTCTGCAAAAGGCACTCTATGAAAAACATCAGGACAATCATCTGATCCCGAGCGTTTACACGAATGGGATGATCACCTATTTGCCCTACCTTCTGCTCAAGGCCTTTCCGGACAGATGGACGATCGAGGAACTTCTTTTGAAAATTCCGGTTTGGGTAGCGGGGTTAGTCTGTATTCCTCTCGTTTTGATCGGACGATTGTACGGGAGCTCATTGTGGGGCTTTTTCGCCGCGTGCCTGGCCGGGGTCGCTCACAGTTATTACAACCGTACTCTGGCGGGCTATTATGATACGGACATGTTTTCGATTACCGTTCCCGCCTTCGCGTTCTTTTTTTTGTTGGCCGCATCAAGAAGGGAGTCAGCTGGTTATCTCGTTGCTGCCGCAGTTACTCTTTACCTGAGCAGGTTTTTTTACGGCTCGACCCAAGCCATTACCTGCGCCATGTGCCTGGTCTTCATTTTTTACCGCCTTGGGATATTCATACTGGAAGCACTGGAAGCGGCGTTTGGTAAAGGAAGGGGGTCTTCCTCTTCGAACTTTTTCTTGTTGTTGCTGGGTCTTCCTTCCTTGAGGTTTACCTGTTTGAGCGTCGTTCTTGTCGGGTGGGCCCTGGTGGCCGAATCTTGGTCCAGCGGAAAGGTCATCGAGGATAATTTTATCCGCTTTTGGGTCGGATTGCTTGTGCCGGTTGCTCTTTATCTGGCGGTCAGGCTAAAACGGAGACCCGACAAGATGCCTTCTTTGGGAGATGAGCTTTCAAAGGATGGCGATGATCCGAAACCTGCAAAAGCCGAAAAAGCTCTGACCGCCTTCCCTTTGATTTCCGATACCGCATTGGCGGTTCCCTCGGTCACCGTCCTGCTCCTTCTTTTTTTGGGAGTCGTTCCCATCTTTGATGCCGGTCCATATTCCGGCACATGGGCGAAGTTAACCGGCAAGCTTCAAAGTTATTCGAGTTCCCGGGTCGCAGGAGCAACGATTTCCGGTTCCTCCGGATATAACCTAAATTTTCTTGATGTCAAAAGTACTATCAGGGAAGCCGGTTCCCTTGATCAAAAAAGCAAGACGATCAATGATATCAGAATGCGCAACCGGATCTTGGAGGATTTGCCATTGTGGAGGGGAGATTGGTTCAATGATGACGGTACCGCTTCTCTTGCCCAGCCTCCCGACGCTAACAAAAAGTACAAATGGTGGAATCCTTTCGAGAAGACCTTCAACTCAATGGAGCAGAGCTTGCCCAAGTATGCCGGAGACCTGAATCTCAAAACCGCCTTGTTGGCCTTGCTTGGCTATCTGCTGCTTTGTTCGCGATATTGGGAGTTTCTCCTGGGAGCTCCGTTTTGGTTCATCGGGTACAACTGTTTCTCTCATTTCGTCGATAGTCCTTTGGGGCTGCGGTTTACGGTACATGTGGGTAATGTTGCCTCCATTGGCCTTGTCTTTTTGCTTCTTGTTGTCTCTTGGGCCTTTTTCCGTTTGTGTTTTTCACTTGTGAGCAAAGGAAAAAACGATCGTCTCAAGAAAATCTTGAGGATCGTTTTCAAGTCAGCCTCTTTGCTCTCGGTAGGCGTGGTGGTCGTTCTGTTCGCTTGGCCAAACGTAGATCATGCCAAGGGTTACCATTCGCACGTCGTTTATCCGGTCAAGACGATCGAAGTTTTGGAGGAGCTCAACCAAGCATCTGATCCTGATGACTTTGTCGTGACTTGGTGGGACTATGGATCGGGTTGTTGGTTTTATGGGGATACCAGAACCTTTACCTCGCCCGCTCACCAAACTCTCGACAATTATTTGACGTCCGAGATTCTGCGTGCGAATTCTCACATCCAGGCCGCCAACCTGGCCCGCTTGAAGACCGAAACGTTCGTCCGCTTGCAGGATGATAAAAAGTCAGGAGAAGCTGTTTACGACACCGCCGTGCAGGAGATCTTCCAGGACGGTTCCTCTGATCTCGTGTTCTATCAGGGGCTTTTGGATGAGATGAATGATGCGAACGCCTCCCTCCCGACGAAGTCCAGAGACGTCTTTCTCTTCATGCCTTATGAAATATTGAGAATCTTTCCAACCATTCTGAGTTTTAGCTCGAGGAACCTGTATTTTCCTTCATCCTCTGTAAACTCCAGAAAAGAGATACCCATGAAGATATTGCGTAACGGCAGACGCCAAGGGAACACCCTTTTCTTTGACGGAGGTCACCGAATGGACCGCAATGGTGTTTTGAAGTTAGTTGAGGCAGATAAGTCCTTTGTCCTGCCGTATGGCAAAATGATGACAGTCGGAGAGGAAGGTCAACCTGCCGAAAAGGTAAAAGGCATTGAGGTCGAAGGCTTGAAACTTTCTGCTTCCTCCAAAGTCGGCACTGGAAGAACATTGATTTTTGTTCGGGAAACTTTCGATCTCGTTATTCTATCTGCCGAAGTTGCCCGTTCTGATTTTGCCAAGCGATTCTTTATTGATCAATTTGATTTGGAGGTTTACCAAAATCCGCTTTTTGCTCAATCGGCAAACCCGAGGAGTTCGCCTTTTTTCTTCAAGGCCGATGGCGTACAGATTCTCAACGGCGGTACGAAGATAATCCTTCGAGCGGGTGGCGGCTATCAAATCGAGGCTGACAGGCTGAGTAATTTGGCGAAGATGCCCAATGTCAAGGAACCGCTCCCCTTTGCTTTCCATAGGCGATTGCATGACAAGGAGACGGGCGAAGTGTTAAAAATTGCAAGTGAGGGAGCCAAGGACAGCAAGTTTCACATCATACAGACTAATCTTCCCGGTTTTATCGGGCAGCAGCGGCCCCATATTGTTTCGAAAGAGACCGAATCCTTATCGGAAATCGCTTTGACCAATAACCTCGAACCGGATGTCCTAAGCCGTTTCATGGACAAGGATCGGTCTCACCAATTTGTCAAGGGAGATGTAATCAAGATTCCAAGCAAGGGTTATGATCTTTTTCCGGCGTGGTTTTTCATGGACGACAAAGCCTTCAACAGTTTGTTGATTCAGGGGTTTCTGATGGAGGATCTTGATCCATCCCTTTATGAAAAGGTCGCCTCTTCACCTTGGGGTAAGGTTTACAAAATTCTGAAATGATGGGTTGGAAGGAAATCGTCCGTTATTTTCCTTGGATTGAACTGTCAAAAAACCTAATTATATCCTTGCTCCCATAGCGTTGTTCAAACATTTTTAAATTCAAACCACCAAACATTTTCAACATGAAGATTCCAAATCCCCTATTCCTCATAGCGTTTGTCTTTTCGCATTTCCTTTATTCGCAGGACAAACCGAACGAAATCTCAGACCCGAGGGGTGCCATAATTATTGCCGACATGAAAGGGGTTGTGGTCGTGACCAACAATGCGACGGGAGCTGCTCTTCCGGCTGCATCAGTTCAAGCGGGCCAAATTCTTTTCGATGGGCATACGGTGAAAACCACAGGCAAAGGTTCTTCGGTCGTCCTGCTCCTTTCCAATGGTACGGTCACGACTTTGAAAGCCGATTCCGTTCTGAATATCAAGAAATTTACCCAAGCTAAATTCGACGCCGGTGCCGCTAAGCTCTCCGAACTCGAAGGAGAACCAAGTGCCTCGGAAACACTCATCGATCTGAATATCGGGGATATGGTTGTCGACATCAAAAAATTGGATAAAAAATCCAATTTCAATATCGAATCACCCGTCGGCACGGCTGGTATTCGGGGGACGCGAATAGGAATGAATATTCAGACGGCTCCCGGTGGCGGCTTTACCAGTAAGGTTACCGTTCCCGAAGGTGTCATTGCCTTTACTCCTCCCCCTCCTCCTCCCCCTCCAGGTGCTCCTCCAGGTGCTCCTCCTCCTCCCCCCCCGGCTCCTGTCGCCGTGAGTGCTGGCCAAGCCGTCACGCCTTCCGTTACTGCCACTGGTACCGTATCGGCACCACCCGTAGCTGTTCCTGCTCCGCCAGCTGACTTGGCTGCGGTTAATGCCGATTTGGATGTGGCAGTCGCCGGAACAGCGGAGATTACCGTGGCCGAGATCGCCACTGCGGTCGAGACGGTTGCTGAAGTTGCTCCGCCACCTGCCGATGCCCCACCTGCTGACGAACCACCTGCTGACGAACCACCTGCTGACGAACCACCTGCTGACGAACCACCTGCTGACGAACCACCTGCTGACGAACCACCTGCTGACGAACCAGCAGCTCCTAGCGACGAACCACCTGCTGACGAACCAGCAGCTCCTAGCGACGAACCAGCAGCTCCTAGCGACGAACCAGCAGCTCCTAGCGACGAACCAGCAGCTCCCAGTGATGCCCCACCAGCTCCCGGTGACGAGCCTCCTGCTCCCGGCGACGCCCCAGCTCCCGGCGACGCCCCAGCTCCCGGCGATGCCCCAGCTCCCGGCGACGCCCCAGCTCCCGGCGATGCCCCAGTTCCTCCTCCTGGCGAGGCACCACCACCACCGCCACCCGGACCTGGCCCGGATGGACCTCCGCCGCCTCCTCCTCCCCCAGTTGACGCACCATCTGTAGATCAAACGGCTCTCCGTGAAGCCAACCCTGTTATTAAGGCCAAGCAAATGGGTATTGCAGCCGATGATCCGGAAGCAGCTGCCTTGGCAAATGCATTTGTTGAAACCAAAGGTTTGTCCGCCGAAATCCTTAACTCGGACGAAGGGATGAAAAGCTTTGTTGATATTTTCGACATAGAGGATGGACAAGCTGCTCAGATGAGAGAATTGGGCGTGGATATGAAGAATGTTGATATCGGCGATTCACTTGGTGAGTTGGTCGCTGCTGCGGGGTTGCTTGAAACTGCAAACAAAAATATCAAATCGGGTGCCGTTAACCCCGCTGATGCTGCGGGTTATGCCAAAAAACTAGTGACGAACTTGGGCGATTCCGCTGATACCGTTGCCAAAGCAACCAAAACAGGCAGTTCACTTGATGCGGGTTTTCTGGATAATCTTATCGTGAACGCTGACAATGCGAAAGAAATCGGAAATGTGGACTTCACTGACCCGATGGCACTTGTGCTTGTTGACCTTAAGGCCAAATTCCCTGAGCACGCTGCTCAAATTGACCGGAACAAGGACAACGCTCAAGGAATTCTTGATGCACTGAACAGGGTTACTCCTGAAGGAGGGAAGCTCGAATCGGGTTTTATGCAAATACTATTGCAAGATCCAGCCTATTTCGACTCGATTTCATCCACGCTTGTTTCCAATCCGAATTTGCCTTCGCAGTTGTTTGCTGAACTCAAGAACTTGAATCTGTCGACATCCGAGCTTTCGAAGGTTTTGGCGGATATTAAAGCGGGGCCACAGGTGACCCCACCGGGAAGCCCTCCTAGTCAAGTAGCCCAGCTTACTCTTCAGGATGAAGCTGGTATGCTCGGATTACTCGATAGCCGCTCCTTTACTGGTGGTGTCCTTGATCCCGTGTTGTTTGCCGCGTCCGATCAAGTTCTTGCCAGTGTCTTCTTCACCGAAACTTCGGACGCTTACACCGCTTTAAGTAATTTGGATCGTAGTCAAGGCTCGTCGACCGACGATTCTGGTGCTAGTGACGATTTCAAGGAACTTATTCTTGGGGCTAAGGACATTTCATTTTCCTCAGGTGTATACGCATTGAACTCTGCGTCTCCGGTAGATTTCTTGGTCGCGTCTTCCGACAAACTTACCCTTACCGGAAATGTGATTTTCAATCCTTCTTCCACTGATTCGGACTTGATCCTGCTTTCGGCCGGAACCGTTGATCTCTCTGGAGCGAGTTCGATAAGCTTCGGTGGAGATGAGCTCGGAATAGGTTCATTTGATTCGTTGGAAGTCAAGAATGTGGATTTGAAATCGGACAATCAAATATCCCTGCGGTCTCTGGATAGCATAGTCATAAACAATTCGAAAATGGAAACGTCCGGAAAGGGTGCTGACTTCGTTCACTTGTTGGCTGCCAATGAACTTCAGGTGAACAACCTGCGCTTCTCCGAATCGGTCAAGCGAATTGCAATGGAAGCCATGACTATCAATCTTTCGAATGTGAATTTCCCGTCTGCTTCAACTATCAACTTGAACAGTCTTTACGGTGGAATCGATGGAAAGTATCCCCATTTCAATTCCATCCAGCATGGCCGAGTCAACTTCATTGAGCAAATTAGGTACGGAAGTCATTTGATTATGGACCGCGCTGCCTTCGATACGCATGGCGGAAGCATTACCATTGGCAGGAGCAACTAGTTTATCCTTGGTTGGAGTCATTTGGCCGTCCAAGGCAAACTTACTGAATACCCAGATTGTTTGAACGAAGAGGTCGCCGAAAAATTACGTAAATTTTATGAAATACATACTGACATTCATCTTAGTTTCAGTCTTTTCTTTCACGCTGCCAGTTTTCGGGGATGCCAATTCTTCGGCAACAAAAGCTCCTTCCGGAGGTGAATCTGTCCTTCCCTCCGATTTCTTTGCTGATGCTTTGGCCAAAGCTAAGGCGGGCGACGATGCAATGGGCACCCAGCGATTGGTTGATGTCAAGAGCACTGAGCTTACCCCCTCTCTCAGTCTTAGCTCCTCCTACAAGTATACTTCCAATCCTACCAAAAGCACCAGTTCGGATAAGTTGGAAGACGGTACGACTTTTGATCTTAGCCTTATGATGATGATGGGATTAGGTGAGTACGGTATCGGTGATGACGTGCTTAGCACTCCTTCCCTCATGCTCATGCACATGCGCACGTATAATGATCCCGTTCAGGATTTCGGGCATGAATTGAGGGGCTTGGATATGGATATCCAAATAGCCGGACTAACCATTCCTTTCGTTCTGCCGAACGATTATACTCTATCCGTTGGAAACACCTACGTTCGGGCTATCAATTTCCGAAACAGGGGAACCGCTTCCGCTCATCATTTCAAAGGTGACGTCGTAATGTATTCGAATACCCCTTCTATTTCCCTAACCAAGACGATACCTTTGGAGAATGGCGATATTTTGACGGCTACCGGAGCGTTGAGCTATGCAATATCGAGCGGTGATACTCTATCCGAGACTTTGAAAACCAACGCCCAAGCCTTGCTTGAATCAGGTCTTACGGATACGGTAGCGGATCTCCAAACGGGAGCATCTTATTCATTCAACTTGTCCTACATCAAACCTGTTTCCGATAAGCTCACCTTCACTCCTTCTCTTTCGGTCTCCAAAATGTACTACAAGAAAGGTGGAAACATCGGTAAGGCTGACATTACTTACGTAGCGGGTTTGGGTACTTCCTATACCATCAACGAATGGCTGACCCTTTCTGGAGCCGCCAATTATACGGCGAAAGATGGTAATAGGGATGACGTCATTGAATTCAGAGATTTCACCAGTGGCTTTTCCTTGGCAGTCAACCATTCCTTTTAAAAGGTAAGGGTGGCGTTTTTCGCCTTATTGAGTAATCACCTGATTCGCACTCCGTGTGCGTTGCTTTTCTTTTTTTTAGCCGTTTGTCTCGTAGTTGCGGATGGCCAAGTCACGAGTCCTGAGATAGAGAAGCTTATTCAGCTTGGCCGTGCCGAAGTAGACAAGGGTGACTTTGCAAAGGCCTTGGGTTATTTTAATAGGGCCATGGGATTTTTGAAACAGGCTTCGCCCAAGCATCCCTGGAACGAGGTTGTACGCAAGGAGATTCGAATAGCCAAAGGGAGATCCCTTGTAGCCAGGTATCAAAAGCGGTCGGGCTTGAAGATTATTCAACGAGACGAATTGCTTCCTCTTGGCGACGAACCAGATGAGATTCTCGTAAGTCAACGCTTTGGAACGGTCTTGGCGAGAGAGGTTTGGCAGCCGAAGGAAATTAAAGGAATCGGAGAATTTATTGGCATAGGCAGACGGTTGACCGTTCTTCCCGAAGCCGGAGTTGAGCTTTATTTCGGAGATGCGAGCAAGTTTTCACTGCGAAGTGTGGACGCAGCTAGCTTCGCCTTGCCCGAGAACAACATCTTTGACCTGCATTCAGGATCCTTTGTCATTTCTTCTAATGGGAATGACAACAGCACGACGATCAAAAGTCCTTTGTCCACGATTCGGGCTAGTTGCGATAGCCCATTTGCCCTCATGATCGGCATCACGACAAATGGTGGCCTCAAGATCATAGCTCTTTTGGGAGAATGCAAACTAGAGCAAGAAAAACTTACCTCCTCGGTTCTTTCTCCCGGAGAGTTGGTTTTTGCCCTCCCCGAAGGGTTCAGCAGGAAAATGAGTGTCGAATTGAGTACATTGATGGTTACTTCCAAGTTGATGACTGGTTTTGACGATCCTCCCGTTTACCTCAAGAAATTGAGACAACAGGCGATGATTCAAGCTCTTCGAACACGGAAGCGATACAAGGCAGTGGTAGGAGATGCGAAGAACAGCAAGGACTTCGAGATCAAAGTCCTTAAGCCCGAACAACCCTAGAGCATTCTTCTGAATATTGCCTTCGTTTGAGAGCACTCGGGAAATTGGAAAATGGGTTGGTACGGAAAGTCTGTCTTTTCTTTCTCGTGCCGTTGTTTTTTCATGGTTGCGTAAGCACCCATTACGACCGATCCGAAAACTTTCAGTTTTCGTGGAAAATAGGCGATTTCAAAAGTGCCGCGATCGAGGCGGAGAATTTGTCCCAAAACGGTCCCAAGAGAGATCGTCTCCTTTACAAGCTCGAGGAAGGTTCGGTTAAGCGCTTGGCTGGCGACTTGGACGGAAGCGTAATGGCACTGGAAGAGGCTTCAGCTGAATACGATCGCTGGTTCGGGGTTCACTTGAAGACGGAAGCTCGGGTTTCCGAAGCATTTTCGTCTGTTGTCGGGTCGGCCGAATGGAAACCCTATAAATCGAGAGTTTACGAACGGGTCATGATGAGAGTCTACCAAGCTCTCAATTATCTCCAACTTGACGAAAAGGGGCGGGCCCGTGCAGAAATTTTCAAATCCAGGCAAGCGATTGAAGATTCAAAGGAGATTTGGAAAAAAGAACTCATCGTAGCTCAATCGAACATGAAAAAGAAAGGAGTCGATCTTGATCAGGGAATCAATGCTGAAGGAAAAAACCTTTTGAGAGACGAAAGATTGAGGATCAGGGCCATGGTACCATCCAATTTGCCCGAGTATGTAAATCCTGCCGCGATCTATTTGGAATCCCTCTACTTCCTTAGGACGGGGTCGCAAAGAGAAGACTTTGATAAAGCGGCGTTCTCCTTGCGCCAGTTGGCTTCTCTTTTTCCTCAAAATAAATGGATACAAGATGACTTTTCGGACGCGAAGAAAGGCATAAGGAGCCCAGAGTCCATTACCTATGTTTTTTTCGAGACAGGTCGAGCTCCCGTCCGCGTGGAAAAGCGGTTTGATCTCCCCATCGTTTTTTTTGCAAACCAAGCTCGGATTCCCTACCTTGGCATAGCTCTCCCAAGCCTCAAAACAAATGATCAGTTCCTTTCGGGATTGAGAATAAATACAAACACTTTGGCGCAACCCGTCCAGACCAAGGTACTTGCGGACATGGATGCGATCGTCGCCAAGGAATTCGACAAAGATTACCCAATCGAGCTTTCCAGAGCAATTTCAGGGGCGTTCGTGAAGGGGGGGCTTCAATATCTCGCAACCGATTCGGTAAGATCCGAAAATGATACTGCCCGAGCAATTGTCGGAATCGGAATCGGTCTGCTTGCACAGGCCACCACCAAGGCCGATTTACGGGCTTGGGGTACTTTGCCCAAGCAAATCCAATTTTGTAAGATCAAGACTCCTGAGGATAAAAAATTGACTCTAAGAGGTGTTGGTGCAACCTTAAGTAAAGAGGTTGCTTTGAATCCTTCTTCCTCTACGAATTTGGTTTGGGTGAGAAGTGTGTCAGCTCATACCCCCATCCGAGTCGTTGGTGTTCTTTCCCTCGATCCTTAATCAAAAAATGATCAAATACAATTCCATCCACTTCCGGTTTCTTCTGGTTTTGCTCCTCGTGGGCTTTGCTTCCCTTGCTTGCAGCACTAATCCCGTTCACCAAACGACAAAGAAAAATCCGGGGGACACAAGTGCCCTTCCTGACTTGAAGCGCGTTTATATGAGCAGTTCCCTTTCCCGGAATCTGCAGGTGGTTAGCATTAACCAAGCAAAGGCAAATGAAGATCTCCTCAAGATCCAGGTCAATTTGGAGAATCTTACCAAAAAACCTCTCAACCTTAACTACAAAATCGAATGGATGAATGAGGATGGCATCGTAATTAACGATTCTTCTGCAGTTTGGATGCCTCTTTACGTGCGGGGAGCCGAAAACGTTGCGGTCCAGTCCGTTGCCAGCACTCCAAAAGCCAAGAACTTTTGGCTCAAACTTCAAAAAGCCAAGTAATCCTCAAAACAAGCATGAAACCTTACTTTTTCCGCCTTTCTTGTATCCTTGCCGTATGTTTGCTTTTTTCCTGCAGTGAACGCAGACCCATCGGGCGAAACGCCGATGCCCGTTATATCGAAGACAGCAGTGAGAAAGGCTTGGTCAATCTTGACAAGATTAATTCCCAGGACTTTACGCGGGCCGCAAACAAGTTGCTTCAGGATCTGTTTACGACCGGTGCCTTGTCGAAGGCCCCCGATCAACCGGCAATCCTTCATGTGGGAGAAGTCAGAAACGATACCCAGACTTATTTTGACACAGACCTCTTATTGCAGGGAATGAAGAGAGACTTGCTGGCTAGTAACCGGGTACGAATCTCAACGACGGAGGGCAGCAAAACAACCGATCAGTATGCCAAGGACGTGAGGGCGAAATTAGGGAGAGGCGATCCTTTCGCAGTTTTTCATCCCCGGCCTTATTTTTCCCTTTCCGGAAAGATCATCGAGGAAACATCCAGGGTAGACAAGGTTACGCAAAAAGACTTTTATTTCCTGATGACCCTGACGGAAATCGAATCCGGGGCCGGCGTGTGGTTCGGCAGGGAATTGATCAGTAAGCAGGGGAGAAGAGGATCGATTGGCTTTTAGCCTGCTTCGATTCTTGGAGCAAAGAGCAGGCTGATTGCCTGAGAAGAGGGCAGTCGGATATGTCTTTCGTCTTTTCCCGTAACTATGCCTTGGATTTCAAGGACATCGCCTCTTTGTAAAAAAAGAATGCTTTTGCTTTCGTCTTTCTTGATATCTCTTCTTTGTAATTCGTAGCGGTATTCTTTTCCGTCCGAACCTATACCGACAAAGGATATCGTTCCCTTTCGTTTTCTGACCGGGGAAACTAACCGGCAACGCCCGGGACCAAGCGGAAGGGCAGGGACATCGGCCTTACTCAGGATTGAAAATCCGAATTTGACTTCTCGGGTTTCCAAATGAAGGGGGGAATTGATTTTTTGAACGGTTCGTGGCGGGTTTATGCTCCGCACCTCGTGACTGTAGTATTTTGACTTTTGGATAAGGAATGGACAAGGCAACCCATTGAAGTAAGGGGCATGCAAGTTGATTCGTGAATCTCCTTGCGTCAAAACGTGAGAATCCTCCTGCAGGTTCATGCAGCTATCGGTTCCTGCCGGATCCATCATTATCAGGAATCCTCCTGGTTTGAGGTGACTAAGCACTTTCTTTAGCCATTCGGTTCGGCTTCTGCTTGCCGCTTCCTGATGAATCTCATTGAGAGAAAATCCAAGTAGAATCAAATCGAACTTGCGGGCATTGGCAGGGGGAACCTCATTGCTCAAATCCTTTCTCGTGGTGAAAATTTTGCTGTCGGGCCAAAGTCCGATGCAGGATTGATGAAGGTTTTTCATGGTAGCGAGACTTTTACCTGAGTAATCCCATGCCTCGAGGGTCATTGGATTCTTCAGTCCCCATTGTCTCAGTAGAAAAAGGGAGGCCAAGCCGCTTGCTCCACTCCCTGATCCCAAATCCAGGATGCGAAGCGGCCCTTTGCGTGGAGCCTTCCAGTCCCTCAAAAAGTATGATTCCGATAGAGCAAAAGCCATTGCTTGCCAGGTGCGGGAAAAAAAGAAGTTGCCATAGGATAGAATGGACAAATCCCTTGAGCCATAAGAATTCGGATCGAACGAACGCGTTTTGTTGAAACGATCGCTTTGCTCCACGATTTCGCGCCGAATGACATTAAGGAGCTTGTCCTCGGAATAATCAGGCCACTTGAGGGTTGCTTGCTTCCACCACCAGTCCTCAATTGAGGCAGGAAAGAGTGGCAGGGTTGTCGTGGGGGTCATCCCAAAAGGGTCCAATGCCTTGGGTTGGGAAGACGGCTCAACCCGGTCATGGGCGGGATAGCGGGTGGCTTATTGAAGCTTTCCCCCGTAAACGGCTTGGTCTCCAAGCTGTTCTTCGATTCGGAGCAATTGGTTGTATTTGCAAATCCGGTCCGTACGCGAGAGTGAGCCGGTTTTGATTTGGCCGGCGTTGGTCGCAACCGCGATGTCGGCGATCGTCACATCTTCTGTTTCACCGGACCGATGAGAGATGACCGAAGTGTAAGTTGCTTCCTTGGCCATTTCGACGGCGTCAAAAGTTTCGGTCAGGGACCCGATCTGGTTTACTTTGACGAGAATGGAATTGGCTACTCCCTGATCGATTCCTTTTTTGAGGAAATCAACATTGGTAACGAAGAGATCGTCACCGACCAGTTGGACGCGGTCTCCGATCGCATCGGTCAGTTTCTTCCAACCGTCCCAATCATTCTCGTCACAACCATCTTCTATGGACCGGATGGGGAATTTATCCACGAGATCGGTGTAAAAAGCCACCATCTCATCGGAACTACGCTCCGAGCCGTCACTTTTTCCAAAAACGTATTTCCCCTTTTCCGCGTCAAAGAATTCGGACGAGGCAACGTCCAAGGCAAACTGAATCTCCTCACCAAGCTTGTAACCCGCTTTGTCAACGGCCTCGACCAAAGATTCGAGGGCAGCTTCATTACTGGCCAAGTTCGGGGCAAAACCGCCTTCATCCCCTACGGCGGTGGAAAGGCCTTGGTTCTTCAGCACTTTCTTGAGGGCGTGAAAGATTTCGCACCCCATCCTCAAGGCTTCCTTGAAGGTCTTGGCTCCGACTGGCATAATCATGAATTCCTGAACGTCGATCGGGGCATCGGAGTGTGAGCCTCCATTGAGTACATTCATCATCGGGACGGGCAGGACTTTGGAATTCGGGCCACCGAGATATTTGTAAAGAGGCAACCCGCAGGCACATGCCGCGGCATGAGCAGTTGCCATGGATGCACCGAGAATGGCGTTGGCCCCGAATACCGATTTGTTCGGGGTGCCATCGGCCGAAAGCATGGCTTGGTCAACCGCCGTTTGATCAATCGCGTCGATACCTATGATGGCTTCCGCTATCTTTGTATTGACATTCTCCACGGCTTGGGAAACCCCTTTACCCAAATAACGGGCCGAATCCCCGTCGCGAAGCTCGATGGCTTCGTGTTCACCGGTACTTGCTCCGGAAGGAACGGCTGCTCGTCCGAACGCACCTCCGCTTAGTTCAACTTCGACTTCTACGGTCGGGTTTCCTCGGGAATCAATAATTTCACGTCCGTGCACTTCGATTATTTGAGTCATTGTATGGAAAGGTCCTTGTTTGGGATTAAAAAAACGATCATGATGTCCTGTCTCTTCTCGGTTGTCAAAATTCTTCGGAAAAAGAGAGCCTCGCTTTCGGGCGTACTTTTCTCTAGAAGGGTTAGTTTTTTGCAAATCATGGGAAAGCCACGC
>Ga0315321_10001530_pt1 | contig 17852 bp, 20 predicted proteins | sample M180m21515metaG_FD_203464 | JGI IMG/M metagenome (GOLD analysis project Ga0315321, IMG submission 203464) | Ammonia-oxidizing marine archaeal communities from Monterey Bay, California, United States - M1 80m 21515 | ecosystem: Environmental > Aquatic > Marine > Intertidal zone | place: USA... | reverse complement strand
ATGTTTAATCAAACTAATATTGTAAGAGCAAAAGAAGATTTTGCAAAAAAACGTTATTGTGTTATTGATAATATACTTGAAGAGGACTACATTCAAGCATTATATGAAGCGGTGCTTGCATTTCCATATCAGCTTAGATCAAGAGCAACTGGCCTTGACGTACAAACCTACCCAGTAGATTACAATACCACAGAAGAATTTAAAGTTACTCTTGATGAATATATAAGAAATGCAAAAGGCAATTTCAGTTACTTTCATCATGTTTTTGTTGCCGCTAAATCAAAAAAGGAACATGCAAATGAATATGTAACTAGATTTAATTACAATGTTACTGAAGATTATAGTTTATATACTCCCAAATATACATTTCACGACCTCGCTACAGAAGTCACTGGTTTTCCAAATATGCAAGCAAAACACGGTAATTATGGATTTTATGATTATCAAAGTTGGCTAAAAATGCACAACGATGTGAGAAGATGGTGTGCTTACATATTCTATTTCAATCCAGCATGGCAACCAGATTGGGGAGGACAACTTTGTATTATGGACGATGACGTTAAAGAAATTCGTGAAAGCATTATCCCGTATGGAAACAGACTGGTGCTTATGGATGTTAGTAAGGTAGATATCAATACACACTTTGTATCGCCAGTGAGCATAGGTGCTGACCATCCTCGTTACAGTCTAAGTGGATGGTTCTATCAGCGAGATAAAGATGGTCCAGGGCCAGAAAAACGGTTGACAAACCCATAGAACCGTTGTATACTTATAGTATGATATGTAACAGGAATGGAGACATCACTCGTGCTAAACAAAATAAAATATACTTCAAAAAATTATAATGGATTACAAGTGGCTTGCGATTGGATACAAGATCTCGAGGAAAGCAATAGTCGCTTACACAAAGAAGGTGTAATTGAAAAAGCACTTGTGGCAGCAAGACTAGGAAGTCATAGTGCAGAGTGCTTCTTGTACAACTGCTACCTAGCATATAATCCATACTTCATGTACAATATAAAACAAGTTGCTGAAACATCTGGCTATGAACACAGAGAAAATCCTTGGGTTGCATTTTGGGGATTATGTGAAAGTTTACGTACAAGAACTATCACAGGCAATGCGGCAAGAGAAGCAGTGCAAGTTATGAGCGAAAAGTTTGATAGCGAGCAATGGAACCTGTTAGCAAGACGTGTGCTTATTAAAGATTTACGTTGTGGTATCACAAGTAAAACACTAAACAAGATAGTTGGCAAAACAGAATGGAAGATTCCTGTATTTGAAGTACAACTAGCAACAGACTCAAAAGGACATCCTAAGAAACTTGCAGGCGAAGTTATGATTGAGCCAAAGTTAGATGGTGTAAGAACTATTGCAATCATCCATGCAACTGGTACTGTAAACTTGTACAGTAGAAACGGTAAAGAGTTTGAAAACTTTCCGCACATTGCAGAAGAACTTGCTAAGATAGCAGACACATTTAGATCACACGATACTGATGATATTGTTATTGATGGTGAGATAACTGGCAAGAGCTTTCAAGAACTCATGAGAGGTGCTACTAAAAAAGATCACACTGCAACTGACAGTGTGTTTAACGTGTTTGATTTTATGCACTTAGAGGATTTCAAACGTGGCTTTAGTAACATGAGTCAAATTGATAGACTACTTGCACTGGAAAGTATAGTAAATAGAGTACAAATGCAAAACGTTGTAATGGTTAAAGGCAAGCAAATTAACCTAGACGAGCCTGAAGCACATGAATTTATGGCAAAGTATGCAAATGATTGTGTGGCTGAAGGTTACGAAGGAATTATGATTAAGAAACTTGATGCTCCATACGAATGTAGACGTAGTACATTTTGGATGAAGTGGAAGCCAGTTATAACAGTAGACTTGGAGGTAATTGACATTGAAGAAGGAACAGGAAGAAATGCAGGACGTTTGGGAGCTCTTGTATGCGAAGGTGTCGACGAAGATCGTACCATACGTGTTAACGTTGGAAGCGGCCTGTCTGATAGTGATAGGGATGACTTTTGGACTAGAAAAGATAGTCTAGTTGGTTATATTGTCGAAGTAAAAGCAGACGCAGTAACACAGAATCAAGACGGAACATACAGTTTACGTTTTCCTAGATTTGAAAGATTTAGAGGCTTTGAAGCAGGCGAGAAAATCTAATGCACAAGGTTTATTTTGAAATACGTTACATTGACCAATGGTATGAGATCATTGCAGAACTAAAAAGATGGTTTGGTAACGAATGGAAAGGCCAACGTGGCATACGTAAAAAGTTTCACAAAACAATGTGGAGCCTAGACGCACACACTGTTTGGTTCCTTATTCCTGATTTATCATTTAAGACTTTTATGGATTTAAAAATGTCAAACTCACACAAATTAAGATAAGTACAGCATGCTTTTAGGTTTATTAATATTATTTGTAGCACTAGCACTAAGTGGAATTGCCGCTTACTATAGTATCATTGGTTTGACTGCAATCTTTGCGGCGGCTGTAATACCTATTATTGTTATGGGTGGCATACTTGAAGTTGCTAAATTAGCCTGTACTGTATGGCTACACCAAAACTGGCAACGTGCAAGATTTGTGATGAAATTGTACTTGGTACCAGCAGTAGCAGTATTGATGTTTATTACTTCAATGGGTATATTTGGCTTTTTAAGTAAAAGTCACATTGAACAAAGTGCCATGGGCACAGAGCAAATAGAACAAGTCAAAGTTATAGACGACAAACTGCTTAGAGCACAAGCAAAAGTAGAACGTTGGAATACAGAAATTGGAAGGCTAAACAGAGGTGAGACATCAGGACGTATTGATGGACTTATCACAAGAGAACAAGAACGTATTGACAAAGCAAATAAACGTATACAACCACAGATAGATGCAGAAAATAGCAAAGTAAAAGGCTTGCGTTTACAAGCAGACAAAGAGATTGCACAACAAAACAAAAGACTTGGAGATGCACAAAAACGTACCAGTGCAGACATTGCTATTGCAGAAAAAAGACTAGCACAACTTGACAAAGATGTAGCGGCATATACCTCACAAGGAACTACCACAGGTGGAGTATTTACTGCTGACGTGGATAACGTTAAGAAAGGCAATCAACTACGTGCAAGCCAAAAGCCTGAACGTGATGCATTAGAAAAAGCAATTGCAAAAGCAAAACGTACAGAAATTGGTGTAGCCAGTAGAGTACAACGTGAGATAACAAATATAAACAAACGTCTAGCAGAACAGATAAAAGTAGTTGAGGCAAACGTAGAGAAAATACGTGCAAGTATTACAAAAACTATTGATAGTGCGAATGCAAATATTGCAAAGTACACACTAGAAGCCGGAAGCAGTAACAAAAATGTTGATCAAAGAATAAAAGAACTTGAACTAAACATTGAAAGTATGCAACCAGAAATCGACGGTTTACGTGAAGAGAAGTTCGTTTTTGAGAAGCAATACCGACAGTTTGAAGCAGAGGTTGGTCCGGTTAAATACATAGCTCAACTGATTTACGGGGATAATCCAGATCAGAACCTATTGGAAGCCGCAGTTCGTTGGGTTATAATACTAATCGTAGCAGTGTTTGATCCGCTTGCTATAATGATGTTACTTGCCGCGACTGAAACATTTGCATGGCGAAGACAGGATAAGGAGACAATAGTTGAGACTGTTGCGACGATGCCGAGCCCTATGCCGGTTGAAGAGAATAAAGAAGAACCAGAGCAAGAAGCTCCAGCGGAACCAGAGCCAAAACAACCAGTTGAGGATGGATCAGCAGATGAAGAGCCTGGTGAGACTAGAAGCGAGGATAAGTCTAATGGAGGAGAAACTGGAGTCGATATTGAAAAACATATCGAAGATCCTAAACCCTTAGAACGCACACTACATGTTGAACATATAGTGTTACCTGAGCCAGATGAAAAAGAAGAAACATATCATCATGCATACGAAAATGAGTATGTACCAAATCCAGAGATTGAAGAAGAAGAAGTTAAAACAATAGAAGTAGGAATACCTGTTGAAAAAACTGCTAATATATATAACTGGCAAGAAGAAGACATCAAAGAAAATCCAGTTGTTGTCAATGTTGAAGAACCAACAGAAGAAGAAGTTCAAGCAGTAGAAGAAGATATTTTTGAATGGAAAGAAGAAGATGAGGATGATCCTACTAAACGTGCAAAACGTATATGGAAACGTCTAAATCCAGACGATACATTGAAAAACAACGAACAGATGTTAGCACATGGTGAAATTGACGTTTTACCTTGGGAGCAATATATTGATCAGTCTGATGAAAAACTAGAAGAGTTTGCAACTAATACATTTGGTGATACATTTCCCACGCATCCAATTAAAGGTGATACTTACGTAAAGACAGATGTTTTTCCTAGCACACTGCACAAGTTTAACGGTGAGGCATGGATACAAGTAGACAAAGAAACATCAACTTCTTATGTTTACAATGAAATGTATATAAAGCATATAATTGAAAAACTAGGTTCAGGTGAGTATGATCCTGAGTTACTTAACGATGCAGAACGTTCGGCAATAGAAGAGCAACTTAAAAAGGATGATCTATAATGGCAACCGCAGATAAAGAACAATACGACAAGTGTAATTTTTGTAATAAAGCCAAGAACGACGTCGAAAAGCTCATAGTTGGGGATAGTGTAGCCATATGCAATGAGTGTGTTAATTTATGCGGTGATTTGCTTACAGAACTAGCTCGCAATACAGTAAAACCTTTAAATTTCAAAGACATAGATCCAGTAGAATTGAAAGTATTTCTTGACAAATATGTAGTTGGTCAAGAAGATGCAAAAATAACATTATCTGTCGCAGTTGCAAATCATTATAAAAGAATAAGCAACACATCAAAAGATTTAGAATTGGATAAAGCAAATGTATTGCTATTAGGACCAACAGGTTGCGGTAAAACATTACTTGCAAAATCAGTAGCCAGGTATTTAGATGTTCCTTTTGCTGTAACAGATGCAACAAGCATAACAGAAGCTGGTTATGTCGGAGATGATGTAGAAACATTAATTGGTAAACTATTAAGCAATGCAGGTGGCAATGTTGAAAAGTGTCAACAAGGTATAATATTTTTAGATGAAGTTGATAAAATATCACGTAAAAGCGAAAATACAAGTATTACACGTGATGTTAGTGGTGAAGGTGTACAACAGGCATTGTTAAAAGTAGTAGAAGGTACAGTGTGTAGAGTGCCACTTCCTGGAGCCAACAGAAAAAATCCACAAGCAGAAATGGTCGAAGTTGATACAAGCAATATACTGTTTATTGCTGGCGGAGCCTTTGTTGGTATTAACGAAGTTATTAAACGTCGTGCCGAAGGCTCAGGAATTGGTTTTGGCGTTGATGTAAAAACAACGGATCAAGGAAAACTAGATGATCTTGAACCAGATGATCTAGTAAAATTTGGTATGATTCCAGAATTTGTTGGACGATTTCCAACATGGGTGGGCTTAACAGAACTCACAAAAGAACAACTAGTACATGTACTAACAGAAATACGTAATAGTCTAATTGCACAATATACCTATCTATTCGAAACAGATGGAGTGAAGTTACGTTTTAGTGATGAGGCACTACTAGAAATAGCAACCAATGCTTCAAAAAGAAAAACTGGTGCAAGAAGTTTACAAGCAGAACTTGAACGTATTCTAATGCCGCATATGTTTAGTTTAAAAGAATATGCAAAACAAAAAATTACTGAAGTTGAAATCACGACTGAATTAGTAAAATATCCTACAAAAATTGCTGCCTAAAACCAAAAAAAGGTTGACCTTTTTGCACAATACGGTTATACTATGTGTATGTATAAAGGTAAACAAGTTCATTTTTTTGGTTTTAGAGGCTATGAGTACGTAAGTGCAGTAAGAGTTTGGGGTCTGCCTGACTTCATACATCCTGTGCATGACAGACGTAGTTACATAGAGTACGATCCTATCAATGACATTGGTATCTTTGCAAATAAAGAAACAGAAGAACTAATACACAGTTATAGACGTGAATACGCCGATATGAATAAAAAGGTTGACAATGTCTAATACTGTGCTATACTGTTTATATTGTTAGAGAATAGGAGACTTTACAATGAAAAAATCAAATAACAAACTAATTGTGGCTTTACTAGGTGCAACTGCTCTTTCCGCTTGTGGCGGAGGTGGCGGAGGTGGTGGCGGAGGTGGCTACACCAATAATCCAGGCGTAAGTTTAGTATATCAAAGACCAGTTGCACAGGCAACTGTAGATGTATTTGCTGGTGGCAACGAAAATTCACCATTTGTAGGTGATACATTTATTACCGACCTAGATGGCGATGGTGCCAGTGATGACATGGTTATTGCAGGCAGAGAAACAATGCCATTTGATGGTAACACAAACAGTAATAGACTCAGTGTGCATTCGTTTGAGAATGGGCAGATGGTTGACAAAACTTCACAATGGTTCTCAGGCACAGACAACGTGATTATAGGTACAGAGCCTGATGTAAAATTTGCAGACTTCTTTAATACTGGCAAGCAAGATATGTTTGTTTCGCACAGTACAGATAGAGCATCATATGGTCCTGCTACGTTTTTTAAGAACAACGGATCAAACTTTACAAAAGTAAGTATTCCAACAGCAAACATTTGGTCACATGGCAGTGATGTTGGCGATCTAAACAACGATGGATACAAAGACATATTCATGTTAGACTATGGTTATAATAGTACAGTAGCACTAAACAATCAAGTTAATGGATTCACTACAAAGATAGACTCACGTGGACAAGCAGGTGATTTACGTTTTGGTGGTTCAGGTGCAACTATTGGTAATTTTATGAACAACGGTGGCAACAACGAAATCATTATTACAGATGCTGCTTGTCCAACAAATGGAACTGCGGCCAGTTGTAGTAATACTAATGACACTAAAATGTACAGTGTAGACTTTAGTAATGGTGATGTAAAATACACTTGGATTGCAGATTTACCTGCAGCGGCAAACAGTGCAAATAGTGATCACCATGTAAGAGTAGTCAATCATGATTATAACGAAGATGGTAATGCAGATGTTATTGTGTTCAGTAGAACAAGTAGTAACTGGAACACCGAACTTAGTGAGATACAGTTTTTACAGAACGATGGTAGTGGTAACTTCACAGATACTACAAGTTCCACACTTATAGGATACAAAACAGATACTGCAAGTACATACAAGCCAAGATTCTTTGACATAAATGGCGATGGCAAAACAGATATACTTGTGAGTGGTAGTGAGTACGGCAACGGTGATGGACAAGACAGTCATCAGTTCTTACTTAAAACTACTGATAACAAATATGTTGCGGCCTATCAGAATGTTTTGAAAGGTTTTATAACTGATGTTGCAAGTATAAGTGGTAATACAACTAACGGTAGTACTGTTAATATCTTTACAGGTGATGATGGTAACAAGTATCTTGTAACATGGGCAAGTACTGCACTTAGCGGTGCTGATACAAATATCACTGTGTTCATGAGTAAATTAGATGGCACAACTATTGCCGCTGGAACTGCCGTAAACATGATACAGAATGCATGGAGTTACTTGAGTGATGCACAAGCCACTCAAGCACTAGTTGATACTGGACAAGCATTTGCAGGTGGTACAATAATTGATATCAACAAAGCATTCCAACCAATTGGTACATTGCAGATGAATGGCTTAGCTCTAAATGGTAGTGTGTATGGTTTTGATGTTGGTAATGTTACAGGACAAGCACTAGACGGCATTGGCAGAAACTATGCAGTGAATCTTGCTCCTACCAATATTGACACAGACGGTGCAGTAATGTTCAACAGTATTGCTAGTTTTAACACTAGAACTGCTGATGGTGTTACTGTAGGTGTTGACAACGAGTCACAACAGTTTACAATGGGCTACAACATGTGGTCTAATGCAGACGAAGAAACTGGTGATGGTACAACATACAGTGTGCATATGTCAAAGTTAAACAGTAATCCTTGGATGGGCTTCTCAGGTGTATGGGGCGAAGTTGAAAACACTAACATTGTTGACAGTGTTGTAAGTTACAAACAAGGTGGATTTACTGCTAAAGCCAGTCTTATGCATGTTAAAACAAACTTTACTAAAGGTTTGGTAACTGATGTAAGTGATCAGGTAGGTGCATGGACAGAGCTAGGTTACAAAAAAGGTGGCTTAGAACTTGGTGCTGGAGTACATCCTGTGATGCTAAAAGGTAATGTTAAAGCAAACGTTCCTACTAGTGTTGACATGAGAGGTAACCTACAGTACACAGAACATAAATTCAAGTTGCCAACACACGTAAATGGTTACTTGAAAGCAAATTACGACTTTGTCTTAGATACTAATACTAAGATCAAAGTTAGTACTGCCGTAAGTCAAAGCGGTGATAAGAATGCTAGTGTAAAGTACACTTGGTCATTCTAATCAAAATTTGACAAGGGACTCCTATCCCTTCTAACAATAAAGTTGCAAGGTTTTTTTATTCATTTCCTTGCAACTTTTTTTTACCAAAACTCTTTACAATGTACCAGTTTCCGTGTATAAATAATATTGTAAGTTGCTTAATAGGACTTACATTTAAATCTTGCTTTTATAAAGGAGAAAAAAATGACAAGAATAACCTCACTCGACCTAAACCCATTTTACCGTAACTCAATTGGATTCAATCAACTGTTTGATAGAATTACAAGCAATATTGATACGGCATCACAACAGAACTATCCACCTTACAATATTATACGTACTGGTGATGAGTTGTACACTATAGAAATAGCGGCAGCTGGTTTTGTTAAAGCAGATGTTAGTGTAGAAATGGAAAATGGTACATTGACTATCACTGGCAATCAGCCAAAGAAGGTCGACGGCGAAGATGAAGCCAACGGCATTGAATACTTGCACAAAGGTATTTCACAACGTAACTTCACTAGAACCTTTAACCTAGCAGAACATGTAAAGGTTACAGGTGCAACAATGACAGACGGAGTACTAAGAATTAACTTAGAAAAAATAGTTCCAGAAGCATTGAAGCCAAAAACTATTGAAATCAAATAACCAACGATAAGTATTAGTGGAGGGGAAACTCTTCACTAATAATAAACATAGAGAGAGTAAATGACCAACGCAGAACCAGGTACACGGATTATAGTTGACACACAACTCAAGGAACCAAATCTATTTAAGTTGATATATGTCAACGACAATGAAACTGCGATGGAGTTTGTAATCAAAACGTTAATGGAAGTGTTTAGTTACAAAGCAGAAACTGCTGAAACAATTATGTTGGATATACATGAAAAAGGCAGTGCAGTGGTAGCAGTTCTACCTTACGAAATGGCAGAACAAAAAGGAGTTGAAGTCACTGTGATGGCACGAGGTGCTGGATTTCCTTTACAAGTTAAACTAGAGCCGGATGTATGACATGCATCTTGAAATGGAAATTGAAGGTTTCTATTGCAACTCATGGCCAAAATTTACAATAAAACAAAATAATAAAATAATATACGAAGAGTTCGTAATCAATTCGCAGAAAGTAGATATGCAAATTGAAGACAAACCTTTTACAATTGGTATGAAAAATAAATCTTTTGGGGCAAATGACGTTTGGGATACCTGCCTAGACGACAACGGAAATATTACTGCTGATAAGTACATTGTACTGAAAAATATATCTCTAAATGATGTAAATTTTGAACACTATTTACACAAGTTACCATACAACAGTGTCGAGCAAGGCACGACCACTACTTTTGATCAAACAATTAGATTCAATGGTTACTGGCAAATTGACACAAACGATAATCCATATAATTGGATAATTGATCTTGCTAACACCACAGGTGATGAAACTCGCACAGTAAGTTATTTTAGTGATTATGAGAGTCGCAACTACTATGACGACCATAAAGAATTAATGGACGAGATAAAAGAAATATTAAAGATATGAAAAATTTACTAGTCGCAGTACCTCAACTTGAAGTTCATCGGCCGCCTGTGTCAACTGCTCTTTTAGCAGGTATAATGCATGGTGAAGGACACGAAGTAAGTTGCATAGACCTAAATATCCAAATGTACAACGACTGGGGCGAGAGAGAATACTATTCATATGTAGATGTATGGGAAAAAACTCGAGAACCTACTGAAGAAGAAATTCACAATATAAGAAACTTTATAGTTGAGCATTTACTTCCACACTGTGATGTGAATACAAGGGTACTAATAAGTGTTTTTACAGGCAACAGTCAATTGTTTACAAAACATTCCTGCGAACTTATACTACAGTATTATCCAGACTGTGAAATAGTTTTAGGTGGTATGGGTTGTACAAAAGGATTTGGTAGTTATATGCTAGAAACAAGTTTATGTAGCCATGTAGTGTACGGTGAAGGTGAACAGGCATTAATTGAGTTGTTAAAAGGAAATACAGATTATCCTGGAATAGATAATGAATCAACACAGATTCAAGTCAGTGATTTGAATACAAAAAGTTTTCCGGACTATAGCGATGTAAATTTTGACAAATACGACTATCTTTATAGTGATAGACGTGAAGTAAACATAGTTGGCAGCAGAGGATGTGTACGTAAATGCACCTATTGTGATGTTGCCGCATACTGGCCAAAATTTAGATATCGCAGTGGACAAAATATTGCAGATGAAATGATAAACTACTATGAAAAACATGGAATCAGCCAGTTCTACTTTACTGACAGTTTAATTAATGGCAGTCTTAAAGCATTTAGAGACATGTGCAACAAGTTAGCAATTTACAATCAAACACATAAAGCTGGATTTAAATGGGGCGGCCAGTTTATTTTTAAACAGAAGAAAACTATTACTGATGATTATTTTGATATGATATCACAAGCCGGTGGAGATCAGTTTTATGTTGGAATTGAAACTGGCAGTGACAAAATACGGTGGGAGATGGACAAAAAGTTTACCAATGAAGATATAGATTATCATTTAGAACATTTTCGAAGAGTAGGACTAAGATGTTTCTATTTAATGATAATAGGATACCATACAGAAACACTTCAAGATCACAAAGATAACCTTGCAATGTATGCTCGTTGGCAAAAGTATGTAGCAACTGGCACAATAGCAGGCATTGATCTTAGTACAAGTTTACAGTTTATGGTAAACACACCACTTGAACGTATGATCGATAGTCATGGAATAGTGTTTCCAACAAAAGCATACAATGCCGACGGTAGTGAAACTATTAATAGGTTAGTGTGGACTAGTAAAGCAAATCCTGATCTTACTTTTGAAGAACGAATACGTAGACGGTTAGAAGTTCATAACGAAGCGATAAAATATAAATGGCCTATACATAGAGGTGTGCAACGTCTTAAAACAATTAAAGGACACGTCGAAGCCTACAAGTTTAATAAGATGCGTATTATCCCAATTAGAAACATAAACTAAAAGTCAATTTCAATGCGTTTAGGATAGTAAACTGGCTTACACCATTCTGTGCCGCCGCGTCCTCTAGCATTGTTTAAATAACGTATTCCATCTAGTTGTTGCTCTATATCACTGTGATAGTGTCCAAAGCACCAAGTATCAATCTTCTTCTCATGATCTTCTTCTATACATTTTGTGAGAAAACTATTGCCAGTTGTGCCTAAACGGTGTGTACTATCTAAGTGTACATCATGTTTAAGTAATCGAGCATCAGGTACAAAATGGCTAAGCATTACTATTTTTGTTATATCAGGATGGGTTTGCAACTTTTTCACTGTTCTACATAAGAAACCTGCATCACTCATTGCCATTGCTTCTACTTGTTGTAGTGCCCACATAGATACTTTGTATGTGGATTTTGTCCATTCTTTACAATCTGTATATGCTTGATTTGATTCGCCTAGTCCAAAATCATACGAACACCAACCGTTTGTGCCAACAAAAGCCACATTGTCAATTACCAAACAATCATCTTTAAGCCATATAAAGTTTTCTATTTCGCCAATGTCTTCTGTAAGTGTTTCATAACTGATGCGTAGATCATCTAATCCCCATCGATGTTCATCGTTACCATCAACAAACATAGTCATAAGATAATTACTTGCAATTTCTTTCAGCACAGGATGCATGTCAGCACGTTCTCTACTAACATCACCAATTACCACTGCATAAGGACTGGTTGCTTTTCCTTCCCAGGAGAAATCTTCGTCCCAGGTATCTACATGTAGATCAGAAATTAAATCAAAGTGTATTTTCATTATAACTATACTTAACTCAGGAGAACAGCATGAACATAATTATTGGCAAAGAAGACGCAGAAAAAATGGAAGGCAAGTATACAGTTCTTCCTTTAGAAACAATGAAGTGGAAATCCAATCCAGAACTACCAGCCACAACTGCATACTGCTTGATTGAAAACATACCAATCACAGAAATGAACAAGATAGATGAACAAAAAGATTTGCACAATAAGTTCTATGAAAACTATCAAAAAGGTGACTTTAATTTCTGCACAAATGCCCTAGAACATCTCAAAGGCAAATGGGGTGGCGAGATAGATAGCTACTATGCTATAATGGAAGATAGAATTAGTAAATACAAAGACGCAGAAGATTTTGATCCAATACTTTACAAATAGGAGCATGGTATGTGGGAAATGATAGAACGTATGGCTAGCGATAGGCTTTGGATATACACTGGTATAGTAGGAAGTTTATTTGGAGCGGCATTTTTAGTATGGTTTCAAGGCACACGTGCTGGTTTGTGGTGCTATGCAAAGTTTGTACTAGTCATAGATTACTTTGTACAACGTTATGGATGGACCTGGTTAGAACCACCTAAGGATGCTTGGCGAAAAAAGTACCCACATGTTACAAAAAAAATTGACGAACTAGAAGATCGCATCAAAAAATTAGAGGGTTAGTGCCTAGCGGCTAAATAGAAGGTGGTTACCCAAACCACATTCACAATAACCTTAAGGAAAGATAAGATGAAAAAACTAGCCCCATTAGCAGTGATAGCTACACTGCTTAGTACGACTGCATTAGCAGACGTTACAATCTCTGGTACTTCAGAGTTTTACTACAAGGATGTTGACTCGCAAATTGCATCACAAAAAGGTGATTCAATGGGCAACTCCGATAACGAAATTAAATTTACATTCTCAAATAAAACAGAAACTGGATTAGATTATGGTATGGTTGTTGAAATGACAACTGTTGCAGATTCAGATGCAAAGATTGACGAATCATCACTGTACATCAAAGGTGACTTTGGTAAAATTACATTAGGCGGAAACGATGATGTAACAGGAAGTTTTGGCATAGGCGAGCATGATATCATGGATGAAGAAGTAGGTGGTACATACACTGATTCTTCTATACAATCAAGTGCTGGTGAAAAAGCATACGGTTCTGATTCAGACAAAATATCATACATTGCTCCATCAATGGGTCCACTTACAGTAGGCGCAAGTTACATGGACGGTGGTGTTGCAGGCGATACTGATGCTACAGCATTAGGTGCTAAATTAGCAATCGGCGACAATATTACTATTGGTGCTACTATGGCCGAACAAGGTGTATCTGGTGCAGTTGATAATGAATCACACAGTATTGGTGCAAAAATTGCATTAGGTGATATTACTGTGATTGGTGCAATGAGTAAAGTAGAAGGTGCTGACGAAGACATTGACACAGTAGGTGCTGGTGCAAGTTACAAACTTAATGACACTATGACTATTGCAGTTTCAACAATGGAATCAGAAGACAGTTTAGATGTTTCAGGCACAGAAAAAGAAAACTTGAAGCAACATATGGCTGAACTTAAATATGCTATTGCTCCAGGTTTAACTGGTTATGTGAACTACACAGACTACGAGTACAAGAACGGCGGAGAAGCATCGACTGATGATGATGGTTCAGTAGTACAATTCAAAGTTAGTGCATCCTTCTAATAGGAAATTAAATAATACAAAAGTAGCACCTTCGGGTGCTATTTTTTTTGATTAAATACTCAGTTGACAATATTAAGGAGCAAAGTATTGATCTGGGTTTTAGTCGTAGTTCACCTACTGAAGGTGAACCCTCATGTTGAGATGATTGGTGTTTTTGAAACACAAGAAGTGTGTAATGTTGCAGTAAACAATTATAAAAATGTAAGCAATAGATTTGAAAAAAATACTGCAGCGGTGTGCATACTTACAGAAAAAGTCATAGTGTCAGATTTATAAACACACATATTATAATTCCTATAAAATATAAATACATATGTCCAGGAGCTAGATTGTTCCTACCTGGGGAACAGAAAGAATGATATGCCAGTAGCAGAAATACTAGCAGGTATCGCATTGGTAAAATCAAGTGTAGACTTTATTAAGTCTAATATTGATACTTGCAAAGACATAGGTGAAATCGGTAGTGCTATCGATGGATTACTTCGAGGTAAAGACGAAGTTGAAAAACGTGCCAACAAAAGAGGCATGGGTGTTGCAGAACAATTTGACACTGCACATATTGCACGTGAAGCAATTGATGCCAGACTTGCCGCTGAACAGTTACAAGAAATTTCAAATATGATTAACTTGCGTTTTGGGCCAAACACTTGGCGTGAGATTATGGAAGAACGTGCTAGACGTATACAAGAACATAAACAGGCACAAAAACAAGCAAGAATAAAAGCACGTAAGGAAAGTGCTGAACTATGGTCTGACATCAAAGCGATACTATTAGTAATTGGTGCTATAATGGTTGCATTCGCTGGCGTTGGTGCCGCAATCTATTATTCATAATGTCCCATGCTTTTTTGTTAATAGTTTATCTTGGCTCAAAAATTATCAGCAATGACATGTACTTCAACAACATAGACAATTGCAAATACTTTGCAAGTCGTTTCAACAATCAACCGCCTGTGCCCAATCGTACTGCTGGCGAAGATGAACCAAAAACACGCAGTTACACAGCAGTGTGCGAGCCTGCACGTATAGGCAAAAACCAACCAAGATACAATTAGGTACAAAATTTTGACGGTGTTAGAATTTTGACGATTATTTGGTACAAATATCCATTAAGTTATTTTTTGTTATATGCAATATTATCCTTATAAGTAAAATTGAGAGCTAGAATTTTCATCTAGGATGAGTAACGCGAAAAGAATAGGGGGCTGTTCTTGCGTTACTCAGCAGGCGAAATTCCGAGGATGTATATGGAACAAAAAATACAAGAATTACAAGAAAAAATTAAAGTGCTAGAACAAACACTTATTGAGATTAATACATTGCTTAATAAAGTACTAGTGAAGGAAAAACTAGAAAATGTGTAAATACTATAACGGAATAGAGATTTACCTTACAAATTGGAGACGCCCGTGTTAAGAGTATTATTGACACTTCTAATAATAACGACTGCAGGAAATGCATTTGCACAAACAACAAGCAATGTAAACACTGACAGTAAAAGCAACAGTACCGTGACCACAGATGCGGATACAAAAACAATTGTGATATCGCCTCCTGGTAGTGCTATCACACCTAATGTAAATGGCTCTGGCAGTGACCTTTGTACAGTAGGAGTTGCTGGTGCAGTACAAACACAGATACTAGGAATAAGTTCAGGCGAAACTGTTAGAGATCCAAACTGTGAAAGATTAAAATTATCAAAGACACTATATGACATGGGAATGAAAGTGGCCGCAGTAAGTGTGCTATGCCAAGATTCTAGAGTGCATGATGCTATGAAGATGGCAGGCACGCCATGTCCTTACTTAGGAAAGATTGGGCAGTCAGCACAAGATGCTTGGGACGCCAATCCAGATGCAATTCCAGAACCCGTAGTATTGGAGACTAAACAAGATGTTCAAAATAGAAATGGTGCGATCGCTGCTGGTGGCATTAGTCTTGGCTTGTTGCTACTCCTCTTACTCTAACGCAGACGTCAGCGACAATCTGTTAAAAGATAATAACATGGGTACCAATTACGACTACTCAAAGGCTGAGAACTGGTCAGGTACTTATGGCACAGGCTATTGGGGCGGAAGCACTGCTTCAGGAGGTGATACCCCAAGTGCTCCAAACAGGTTACCCAACAATAATGGTTTTATATGGGGAGGTGCAGACAGTACTGTTAGTGCAACTATTGCACTGAACACTGCATTAGAAGCTGCTGGTATACAAGTAAATGGATTTCAATACGGTTGGCGTGTTAAAAATGCTAATACAACTGCAGGTAACCTACAAACAAATACTGATCCCTTGAAAATAACAGTCCATATTAAAAAAGCAGATGGATCCACCTTTGCATCATTTGATTACACATATGGTCGAACTGGTTGGAGAACTTATACTGGGACACGATCATTTAGTATGCCTCAACCAACATCTTTCTTTGGAGATGTTATAATATCGGCACAGGCCCAAGATATTGACAACTTCGCAGGACATTACGGTCCTGAATTCAATGTTAATGCAAGTTCATTTAAAATAACCTATACTATTGATCCTTGTACGGCTAATCCTCTTAGTTCACCTACATGTGCTGGCTATGCAGATGCATTTTACAATCAACAATGCACTGCTAATCCATTGTACGATTCAGGTTGTCCAGGCTATGCTGCCGCTTATTTAACGCAACAATGCAACAGTAATCCACTGTATAGTACCAGTTGTCCAGGATACACCACTGCATATTACAATCAACAGTGTACTTTAGATCCACTATATGATAAAGGTTGTACAGGTTATGATCAGGCATATTTTGATAAACAGTGTCTAGAAGATGGCACATCAGATCCTGGTTGTCCAGACTATTTCATAGCAATGTGTAAAGCAGATGCATTATACAATATGGCTTGTACAGGATATGCAACTGCTTACTTTGATCAACAGTGTGGTTTAGATCCGCAGTACGATCAGGCTTGTGTTGGATACGTAGATCTTTCAGGTAACGACGGCGACTTTGTGGTTCTTGATCCTGTGATAAATGATGCTATTACAGTTGAACCTCCAGTGGTGGTTGTAGAAACACCGGTGATAGTAAAAGAGACAGTTGTTGAAGAAACACCAGTTGAAGAAGTAATAGAAGAGGTAGTCATTGTTGAAGCAGTGCCAGTTGATCCAGTAAAAGCAAAAACTAAAAAGATAAAACAAATACGTGAAGAAATCACACAGTCCTTGGCTGATAAAATGAGTACGGCGGCTAGTTTTGAAGTACAACAACAGATACAAACACAATTGATCAGCATGATTGGTTATGTTCCAAACTATGCCAAATATAACAAAGCAAAACTATACGGCGGTGAACTACAAGAAGAAGTTAATCTAAAGGGCGGACGCATAGTGGATAATGCATTTGCAAGATGGTTTGTAAACGATCCTAACTATGAACGTTTAGAAGCATTACAATACAATTTAAAAGGAAATTAAAATGGCAGAAATAGAATATGGTGGTATTAAAGTAGGAGGTTCAAAACTATTATTAGTATTGCCTATAGTAACCACACTTGGAGGCGGGCTATGGGCTGGTTTTGAATTCTACAAAGACTACAGAGATATGAAAGCAATTATCTCTAATATAGATACACAAAAGATAGAATCACAACAGAGGCTAATTAATCAGCAACTAGCAGATGCGATAGACTACTCACGTGATATTAAAAATGGGCTACGTGAAGACATTGTAAGACTTGAACGCATTGTTGACAAAGTAGAAGATGATATGAACAAATTGGAAGACAAAACACGCACCTATGTTGACGATGCTGAAGAACGCTTTGATACCAAACGTGACGCACTGTTGAACCAATATGTTGCACAAAAGGATTTGTTGGTAAGCAAGGTTGAA
>Ga0315321_10001528_pt1 | contig 17857 bp, 11 predicted proteins | sample M180m21515metaG_FD_203464 | JGI IMG/M metagenome (GOLD analysis project Ga0315321, IMG submission 203464) | Ammonia-oxidizing marine archaeal communities from Monterey Bay, California, United States - M1 80m 21515 | ecosystem: Environmental > Aquatic > Marine > Intertidal zone | place: USA... | reverse complement strand
CGTCCAAGCCGGAGAGGTGCCTCAAGCGCCCGGCACCCGAGTAGAGGTGGTCCGCCTCGAACGCACTGCGGCCCAGCTTGACCTGCGCATTCCCGGTGAGATCACCGGATCGCGCGATGCCACTCTCGCCACTGCCGCGGGCGGCTTCGTGGAAGGCGTCTACGTCCACCGCGGACAGTCTGTGCGGCAAGGCCAGGTCATCGCACGCGTCAACAGCTCGGTCTTTCATGCCCAGAAGGAGCAGGCCGACGCTCAATACGCACTGGCGGCCTCCGAGCTCCAGCGGGTCGAGACCCTCGGCGACCTTTCCACACCGGCTCAGCTTCAAGCAGCACGCACTCAGGTGGAGGTGGCCCGGGCCAATGTCCGCATGGCTCGAGTGACCTCGGCCAGGGCGACCGTTCGAGCCCCTTTTGATGGCACAGTCACCCAGATCGATCTGGAGGTCGGCGAGGTCTTGTCACCCTCGATGCCAGTGGCTCGCCTGGTCCAGCTCAATCCGGTCCACGTCACCGTCTCCGTTTCGGACCGCGATGTGGGCATCCTCCACGAGGGCATGCCTGTGAAGGTGTCTGTGGATGCGGTGGCCGGGCTGTTTGATGGAGAGATGGTGGCCATCGACCGCGCCGCCAACCTCAACACCCGCACCTTCCTCGCCGAGGTCGCCGTCGACAACTCCGAGGGGCGGCTGCTTCCTGGCATGATTGCTACCGCGGCCATCGGCGCGGAGCTGGGCGAGGGCTCGGTGGTCTTGCCACAGGACTGGCTGGTCACCAAGCTGGACGGCATCGGCGTGTTTCTCGACGAAGACGGTCGGGCCGCCTGGCGACCGGTCGAGGCCGGCACGGTGGTGCACGACCAAGTCGTCATCAACTCGGGGCTCGAAGCCGACGACCGCCTCATCATGGTCGGTCACCGCAGCCTCCAAGACGGCGACCCACTCATCATTTCTCGCGAAGGCGTCTGCTGCAGCAACGGTCGTCCCGTCTTCTGAGACCCCTCCCCTGACTTACCGACCCCCCGCCCCCCGGGCTGTCCCTTCGACGCCCGACGGAGTCGCCCCATGATCCGCTGGCTTGTCCGCCACGCTCCGATGGTGATGCTGCTCATCAGCAGTGTCTTCCTATTCGGACTCGCGAGCTACATCGGCCTGCCCCGCGAGGCCGCGCCGGACGTCAAGATCCCCGTTGTGCTGGTGACCACTCCCTACATCGGGGTGTCGCCATCCGACGTCGAGTCCCTCGTCACGATTCCCATCGAGAACGAGCTCGCTGGAGTCAAAGATCTAGAGAAGATGTCGTCGACCTCTGCCGAGGGCGTCAGCATCGTGAGCCTCGAGTTCACGCCCGACATCGAGATCGAAGACGCCCTGCAGCGAGTACGGGACCGGGTAAACCGTGCCAAGCCGGGCCTTCCCAATGACGCGGAGGAGTCGACTGTCCAGGAGATCAGCTTCTCCGACATGCCCATCCTGCTTGTCACCATCGCTGGAGAGGCCGACCAAGAATATCTCAAGCGGTTGGCAGAAGACATTCAGGACGTCGTCAAGCGCATTCCCGGAGTGCTCGACGCCGAGATTTCCGGCGGACTGCAGCGTGAATACCGGGTCGAGGTCGATCCTCGCCGCCTGGCGCTCTACCAGCTCTCTCTCGATGACTTGCTCAACGCGCTTCGCAACGAGAACGTCAACATCCCTGGCGGCACCGTCGTGTCCGGCGACTCCAACTACCTGCTGCGTGTGCCTGGCGAGTTCGCCACCAGTGCCGACGTCGAAGGCGTCGCCATCAAGCGCAAGGGCGATGCGCCCGTCTTCGTGCGCGACGTGTCCCGTGTCGTCGAAGGCTTCGCCGAGATCGACAGCTACTCGCGCATGAACGGCCAGGCCGCAGTCACCCTCAGCGTCACCAAGCGGTCTGGCGCCAGCATTATCGACATCAACGACTCAGTGCGCGATGTCGTCGAAGAAGCGTCCGCCTCGTGGCCGGAAGGAGTCGAGTACCGACTGCTGGCCGACCAGTCGAAATTCATCCGCCAGATGGTCAGCGATCTCGAAAACAACATCATCACGTCTCTCATCCTGGTGATGGTGGTCGTCATTGTGTTCATGGGCTTCCGAAACAGCCTGTTCGTGGCCTTTTCCATCCCCATGTCGATGCTGATGAGCTTCATCCTCATCGAAGCCTTCGGCATGACCCTCAACATGATTGTGCTCTTCAGCCTCATCCTCGCGCTGGGCATGCTCGTCGACAACGCCATCGTCATCGTCGAGAACGTCTACCGACACCTCGAGGAGGGCAAGGACGTCATCTCTGCGTCCATCGACGGCACGAGCGAAGTCTCGCTGGCGGTCGCTGCGTCCACGGCCACCACGGTCGCCGCCTTCTTCCCACTGGTGTTCTGGTCGGGCATCATGGGCCAGTTCATGGGCTACATGCCAAAGACCGTGATCATCGTACTGGTGAGCTCATTGGTGGTCGCGGTGACCATGCTGCCGGTGCTCACGAGCAAGCTGCTCAAGCAGGTCGACGGCGCCGTAGTCACCAACGATGACGACACCCCCACCAACTCGGTGATGGCCTCGTACAAGCGGCTCCTGGAAACCAGCATCGCCAACCGGTATCTGTCCCTGGCTATGGGTGGCGCGGTCTTCGTGGTCACCATTGTCGTCTACGGCATGTTCAATCACGGAACCGAGTTTTTCCCGGCAACCGAGCCCGACCGGGCGACCATCGCGGTCCAAGGTCCGGACGGCACCGACCTGTCCACCACCGACCGCATCGTGCGCCGCATCGAATCCGTTCTACGAGACACCGAGAACGTCGATGTCTACGTCGCAGAGACGGGTGTTTCTGGCGGTGGAAACCCAATGGCAGGGTCACAGGCCCAGGGCAACGCAGCCCGCATCACTGTCGACTTTCTGCCCCACTCTAACGACGCCAAGTCGGGCCAGAAGTCCCGGGTCGAGAACACCGACCTCACCATCGCCTACCTGCGCAAAACGCTTCAGCAGATTCCTGGTTTCGACATCGAGGTCAATCAAGAGGAGATGGGTCCGCCAGTGGGTGCGGCCATTGCGGTCGAGGTGAGCGGTCCTGACTTTCATGCCGTCGGCGAGCTCGCCCAGAAGGTCAAGCGTCGGGTGGCCGGCATCACCGGCACCACCGAGGTTTCCGACGACTACAAAGTCGGACGCCCCGAGATGCGGCTTCGCATCGACCGCGCAAAAGCCAAGCGCATCGGCGCGAGCACCGCCGAGGTCGCCAACACCATCCGCACCGCCGTAGCCGGCAACATCGCCACCACCATCCGCGACGGGTCCGACGAATACGACGTGCTCGTACAGCTCGACCCCCGCTTTCGGTCCAGCCTCCAAGACGTCCTCGCCCTGCGAATCCCCGGTCGCGCGGACAACAAGCCAGGCACCTACTCTGTCCCGCTGTCTGCAGTCGCCAGCTACGAGCTCGCCGGCGGAAACGGCGCGGTTCGTCACGTCGACCAGCTTCTTGTCGTCACCATTCAGGGCGACATTGCGGAAGGGTACAACGAGAACAATGTCAGGCAGGCTGTCGTCGACCTGATTGAGGAGATGAAACAGGGCGGGGAGATCCCCGAAGGCTTCGGCCTGCGCCTCGGCGGGGCCAACGACGAACAGCAAGAGGCCGGCGCCTTCCTAGCCCGTGCCTTTGGCATCGCCGTCGCGCTCATCGCCACAGTGCTGGTCACTCAGTTCAACAACTGGCGGCTGCCCATCATCGTGCTGGCCAGCGTGGCCTTGTCACTCGTGGGAGTCCTCTGGGGACTGCTCCTCACAGGCACGAGCTTCGGCATCATCATGACGGGCCTGGGAGTCATCTCGCTGGCCGGCGTCGTAGTCAACAATGCCATCGTGCTGTTGGACTATGTCGAGCAGCTACGGGAGCGGGGACTACCTGTCCACGATGCTCTGGTGAAGGCCGGAATGACCCGCTTTCGCCCCGTCATGCTCACCGCCATCACCACAGTGCTTGGCCTCGTGCCGATGGCAATGGGCTGGAGTGTGGACTTCCGTTCGCTGCCCAGCATGTTTTATGCGCTGTTCACTGCCGGCGATGCGTCTGGCTTTGGTCGTCTCCTGCTCGTCGGCGGGTCGAACTCCCAGTTCTGGGGTCCAATGGCGGTCTCGGTCATCTTCGGACTGGGCTTCGCCACACTACTCACGCTCGTGATGGTTCCCACCCTGTACAGCATCTTCGAGGACTACACGCGCTACAGCGAAGGCAAGAAGAGCAAAAAGAGCAAAGGCACCCAGGACAAGGTCGTGCCCGCATCGGAGCCGCCCACAAAGGAAGCCAACTCTGCGGCAGTTTCCGGGCGTCTGCTCCCCTTCGTCATCGTGCTGCCGGCCCTCGGACTGGTGGGCGCCGACGCAACCGCGGGCACCGTGACCCTCGACGAGGCCATCCGAGCGGCGGAGGCCAACAGTACCGACCTCGCCCTCGCCACCGAGAAGAAGGTCCAGACCGACACCCTGCGCGGTCAATCTCGCGCGCTCGTGATGCCCAAGCTGCAGCTCGGGGCCAGCTACACAATCAACCAGTACGAGGTCGCCTTCAACCCCTCCGACAGCTTCGGCGACATGGAATCGGTGTTCACCGACATGTACACCCGCCTGGGCTGGGCCACCGAGGATGCCTTCGCCATGGGCATTGCCGGTAGCGAAGCGGTCACGCCCGGGTCCAGCCTCAACTACGCAACGGGAGCACAAGCCGCCTACCTGGCCAATGTCGAAGACCGCTACGCCGCCGGAGACATTACCCAGGACGAATACGACGCCATCGTCGCTGCGATGAACGGCGAACAGGTCGACGCGCCCTCCACTTCATCGGGCGGCTCAAGCGACACCGAAGGCTTCATCATCCAGCAGAAACAGTACTTCCAGTACAACGCATCCGTCATTCAGCCTCTGTTCAATGGCCGATCCATTCCGGTGCTCTTCGGTGCGCTACGCATGATGGATGCCGCGGAACAGGACCTCGCACGCACCCGTCAGCAGGTCCATGCTGGCGTCATTCAGTCCTACTACGGGCTGCTGGTGGCGCGGTCGTCGATGGAGATCGCAAAGAAAGGCGAAGAGTCTGCCGCAGCGCACCTTGAGCTGGCAGAGCGTCAGGTCAAGGCGGGGACTGCCAACGAGCGTGCCCGGGTGCAGGCCCGTCTGGCCGTGTCGCGCGCCCTGCGTGACATCCAGGCGTCCGAGGCCCAAGTCGCGGCCGCTGAGCTCAACTTCGCCCGCATTACGGGGCTTCCGCGCGACACCGCACTCGTAGAGCCCTCTCCCGCCGAAGCACCCGAGGCCGTCGACCCACTGCTCGACGAAGCCCGCATGCGCCGCCCCGATGCCCAAGCCGCTGATCTGCGCGTGAAGGTCCAAGAAAACTATGTGTGGGCCAAGCGTGGCGAGTGGCTGCCCACCCTCGACGCCCGCTTCACCTACTCCTGGTCTGAAAACACCGGCTTCCAGGGTGAAAATGACTTGTGGATGGTCGTCTTCGAGGCCAACTGGATGCTCTGGGATGGCGGACTGCGCATCGCCCAGACCAAGGAAGAAGCCAGCAAGCTTCGGCAGAGCAAGCTGGTCGCTCGGAAGCTGCGGGAAGACATCCAGATCGAGGTCTACACCGCGTGGGAAGGGTATCGCCATGCTGAGGCCGCGATGGTGGCCGCCAAGGACGAAGTGGCCCTGGCCGACCAAAATCTGAGCCTCGCCGAGCGCGCCCTCGAAGCCGGCAGCGCGACCTGGCTCGAGGTCGACGACGCACGCTTGGGTGCGCTTCAGGCACGCCTCGTCGACCTCAACGCGCGAGCGGATCGCGAGACTGCCCTCACTCGGCTCGCACTCGCAACAGGCCGGATGTAGACCACCTCAGTGGTCGTGGCTGTGGCCGTGGTCGTGGGTATGGCTGTGACCCCGATCATGATCAGCCTCCCCATCCTGCGCCAGTCGACGTCGGGCTTCTTCGGCGGCCTTCGCCTCGGCCTGCATCTCGGCGTAGCGATTGCGCTTGGGCTGGTAGCCGCCGCTGGGGGCATCGGAGGAGGTGTCGGCCATCCCCGACACTAGTCCGCCCCCGACTGTGGACATCAGCTTTTCGGATGCCTTCTTGGTGGCGCGACGAATGAGACGGCCGAAGAGGGCCCGCTTGCTCGATGCCATGATGCGCTCTCGGATCTAGATATAGAGGACGGCGGATTTTACACAGAATCCCGCGAGTAGCCTAACGACACGGATGTGCCGACCGCCGAGCGGTGCACCGAGTCCCGAGCGGGTAGTATGAGTCGTGGACACAGGAGTCGACCGGCCGATGAGCACCGACACCAACACCCCCCGATCGGAGCCCACCTTCACCCTCGCCCTTCGGCGCAATCCGGGCGTGCCTGGAAACTGGCGCCTTCGCTTCGAAGTTTCCGGAGGTGCATTCATCCTCCGCACGGTCCGAGGCGGAGTGAAGATCGACGGCCCTCCCCTCGCTGGCGGCGCGGTCGATGTGGGTGGCGAGGATGTACTGGACTCAATGCGTCTCCGACTGGTCGACTACTCCGGCCGGCGCGCGTCGATATTCCGCATCTCTCAGCACCGCAGCACAGCCCCCGGCCGATGGGCACCGCTTCGCCCCGAGGGCGCCGATGACAACGGCACGATCCGCCTGATTCCGCCGGGTGCCGACGACAACGGCGACGCGGCGACCTCGAAGTACCCCGACCCGTCGACCAACCCCGATGCCTTCGCGGCACCGCCGGCCCGCATCGTCAAGCACCTCCGCCGTGAGCTGGCCCGCACCCGAGCGCGTGCCGATGCTCTTGCCGACGAGGTCGCCCGCTTAGAGTTGCGGTTGGTCAACGCGAACGAACAGGCCTGAGCCAAGTCGGTCTCCACCAGCCTGCCACTTGCCCCCCACAGCGTTTCGGATTTCGCCAACGGAGGCTCTTGTCCGGGCTCGCGCCGAAACGACCGAGAGCCGCCTCGACGATCAGGTCATCCCGCTGGCCAGCCGAGCGGTGAAGACAGCCATCTGGATTCTCGGCATCGGTCGGGAACCGCCCTCCAGCGATCTACCGTCAGTCGGATGATGTCGGGAGCGCACGCCCTTTCCACCGGCCGCCTCCGCGGTGGTACCAGATGCCCGAGTTGACCGCAATGGCCGCGAGCACGGCCCATCCCAATGGCAAAGTAAGCGCGTAACGGGCGTCTTGGCCAAAGCGACGGTCGAGGTGCACCCGGGTCGCCAACATGCCTATGACCGCTACGGCGGCCATCCAGGGAGTGACGGTCCATCCGATGGCGCTCGTGATGAGTGCGAGCCAGGGCGCCTCGACGGCCAGAACCACAAAGAGGACCAAGCCCCCGACCAGTGCCCAGCTGGCACCCATCCCGGCAAAGAGGTTTTTGCTCCAGCCGCGCCAGATGGCCTGAAAGCCTGCGTACATGCGGCATGAAAACAGCCGTGGACCGAACACCAGGTGGTAGAGCCCGCCCTTGGCACAGTGCGCACTCGCGAGGCCCACATCATCGATGATGGCCTGCTTGACGGCATAATGACCGTCGATGTGTCTCCACGACGCCACGGTGAAGAGCAAAAACTGCCCGTTGGCCAGGGGTCGCGGGGGACGGCGCTCCGGGTCGTTGACCTTGGCGAGGTCGTTGCCTGCGAGGATCAGCCCGACCACCGCCGGCTGCACCGCACGCTCCCAGAATGACCTGAGCTCAAGCGAGCCCATCACGGACAGCAGGCCGAGTTCGTGCGTGTGGAGATAGCCGAGGGCCGACCCCAGCGCGCCTGGAGCGAGCGTGACGTCGGCATCGACGAACAGCAGATGGGTCGCCCCCAGCTCGACCGCACGCTCGGCGCCCCGCTGACAGGCCCAGGGCTTGCCGAGCCAGCCATCGGGAAGGGCTTCATCGGGGGCGCTCCGGACGATGTCGACCCGAACACAGCGGCGGGACAGAGCATCTAGGATGGCGCCAGTGCCGTCGCTGGAGTCATCGTCGACCACAACAACACCGTCGAGCGCGTCGCCTTGAGCGATGATGGCTTCGATACAGCGCTCGATGACTGCCGCTTCATTCCGCGCAGGAACAACCACCCAGGCCGAAGTCTCGGTTGGCACCTCACCGAGCCACGACCCGGGGCCCAGCTTGAAGGGAGTGGACGCTGCCTGCTTTCGAGAGGCCGCCCAGGTCGCCCACCAGCCGAGCGCGACAATCCCCATCATGCCGCCACACACGAGATCAGCGCTCATGTGCGTGCAGCCATGACACGACCCCACTCCTGATCGGAGACCGACAGAATGGGGTCCTTCACCTGGCCTTCGGGTGCGCCGGCTGCCACGCGGGCCGACCGCCATCGACGCAGCGTGCCGGACGGAAGGGGCACAGCGACAGGCGGCCCGATGCGAGCGCTGTCTCTCTTGGCGTCGTATTCAATATTCTCGACCCGCAAGCGGGCATCAAAGGCGTCGGCGAACCGATCGAGCAGTCCCCCAGGGCAGCCCTCTACCGCCAGCTCAAACACCGGAACGTCTCCCCAACGCACTCGGGCCGAGAATCCCACCAGGTCTGTCATTCCCAGGGCATCGGCCACATGGGCCACCGCGCACGAGACCTGGGTGCCGGTGACCTTTTCACCAGTGGCGTTGAGCCAGCGGCCGGTCTTTCCGACAAATCGCAGCACAGGGGACTGCCCCGCCCTTCCGACGACTTCGAGGGTGTCCGCGAGGTCGTACCGGAACAGGCCAGCTTCCGTAGTGATGACGAGTCGCACACGCTCTCCGACGTCGAGCTGCCAGCCGAAGCGCGCCGCACCATCGTCGCCCACAAACTCCAGCACATGACCGAGAGACCACATCACACCGCCCGGCCAGTCGTCGCCGAGCGGAATGGCAAAGTAGCCCTCGCTTGCCGTGATGCCGACCTCTCTCACAGGCACCGAGGCGCCGAGTGCATGCGGCAGACGATCCACGAAGTAGCTGGCTGGACCACCCTTCCAGCAGTTGACGAGCCGCAGGGGCCAAATGTGGGCAGGTCGGAAGTCGTCCGGAGGAGGACTGCGGCGCAGCCGGCGCTCGAGCTTGAAGCGCGTCCAGCGGTTGAGGCGAGCGGCCGGACCGTGCCGCAGGGTGCCGGCCTCAAGGTCACGGGACAGGGGCAGGCGCCATCTCTGGAGCAGCCGGCTCATCAACAGGAGCGTGGACGGATTGGCTGTGGTGATGCTGGAGATGTCGGCCTGCAGCGCGAAGCGGAGCAAGGCGTACCACTTGAGCTCACTGGGATGCAGCGCGTAGACGTCTTCTGGCACGGGATAACGGGACCGCACCCACCATGGTTGAGCGGCGTGCATGCGGCCGGTGTTGCTGCCGATGGGCAAGCCACCAGGGCTGTGGGAGTGGACCGCAGGCGACACGACGGTGAGGGCGTGGCCTTGCTGGATCTCGGGGTGGTCGCGCACCATCTTGAGCACCCAGATGGCCTGCGCCTCCGCGACGCTGGCCGCCCACGAGCGGGTGCAAGGGAGGTGCTTTGGGGCGCCGGTGGTTCCGCTGGTCTCCAGCAGCATCTCCACCCGCTCTCGGGTGAGGACCTTGGACTCCCCTGCCGCGACTCGCTCCAGCCATGGAGACAGCTCGGCGTGGCTGCGAATGGGAGCGGCATGGGACAGATCGGCCAGGGTTCGCACTTTGGACAGGTCGTGTTCCCGGCCGAAGGCGGTGTCTGCCATGTTGGCCACAATGCGGCCCAGACGCTCCTGTTGCGCCGCCGCAGGATCGTCGATGGAAGCCAGAAAACGCCGCACCAGAGAGCGTTTTCCTGCTCGAAGCAGCCGGTACACCCCGGGACCTTCGGGGCCGAGGTCGATGCGAAAGCGCGCGTCGGTCAAGTCGGCTCATCCAGCATGTAAAGCGGGCAGGCACCCCCGAGACACCAGGCGTCGGGTGGCGCGTGCGTGAAGTCATAATGCCCGACCCGGTTCTGTGATGTGCTCGCGCACGAAGACGCCCGGACACCGCATGGCGACGCGATTCATCGCCACGCGAACGCCCGTTGACACCCGATCCCGCTCCCGATACTCGCTGAACTGGGCCGCCCCTTGGGTGTTCGGCGACAGGTGCCGGGCGCGCTTGGCGCGATATCGGGGGGCCGGCTGCCTACCAGGCCCGCCCTTCTGTCTGTCCGCATGTTCTCGCAGACCGGCCCGGCTTTTGCTGTCGATGTCTCCCATCGGCCCCGCCTCCCAAGACTCCTTTCCGAGAGCCCACCATGAACACCGGCGACACCGTCCGGGACACAGCCGGCGCCAGCTACGAGGTCGGCCGCTTTCTAGGACGGGGCAGCTGGGGGCGCGCCTATGCCGCACGCAACGCGGCCACCGGCGAGCAGGTTGTCATCAAGCGCGCCCTGCAGGCAGGCGACCTCGGCGGCGATGAAAAGCTGGCGGCTACCTGCCGCGAGATTCTTGCTGAGCAGGGCGCACTCGCCGAGGGTCAGCGCACCACCGCGCTTCCCGCCCTACAGGCACGGATCCCCGACGGGGACAGCTCCGCACTGGTCTTCGCCTGGGCGGGCGTGCCGCTCGCCGAGCGAGCCACCGCAGCGGCATCCACCTCCGACCTGCTCGAGCTCGCCGTGCGGGCCATTGACGCCCTGAAGGCGCTCACTTCGGTGATCCCCTTCCACGGCAACCTCACCGCAGGCAACCTACTGATCGACGACCGTGGACAGGTCTTTGTCACCGACCCGATCACGCCAACGTTCCGCCGCCATCAGGCCAAGCTGTACGCCGCTGCCGGCCTGCCAGACCACCAGCTGGCCCCCGAGCTTCGGGGCCTGACCCCTCCCCTGCCCCTGAGCGTGCCCGCCGACACCTGGGGCCTCTGCCTTCAGCTCACCCGCGCCCTCACCATCGGGCAGGAACGCTTCGGCGCGCTGCCTGTCGATGGTCTCGACAAGCCTCGCCGGGTCGCGCTCAAGGACCAACTGCTCAACCGACTCCGCAAGGAACCCTCCAATCCGGCTTTCCACAGTCGGCTGGTCGACAAGCTGGTGTCGCTGCTCAACCGAGCCCTGTCGCAGGAGACCAGTCCCACCCCGCCCTACCGCTTCCGGCATCTGGATGAGCTGGGCAAGCGCTTCGCCGAGATTCGCACCCTGGTGCATCCCACCATCACGTCCCTGGGTCGCCTCAACTGGGGCCTCCGCGCGGGCGCCGACGCCTTCCAGACCGACGAAGACGCCCGATTCACCATCAATGTGGCCTGCTCCACCGGAGTGGAGGGTCGTGACGAGATCGGCACCGGCATCGCCCTGTTCGACAGCGAGTCGGGCGAGCGGCTGCGCGACGTGCACTGCGCCTACTCCGTCGACAAGCACCCCAGCGGTCGCTTCCGCTTTCTGTTCAAGCTGCCCGAGCTTCGGCCCGGTGCCTACCGGGTGCGGGTGGCCTTCACGATCCGCGAGTCGGGCGACGAACCCACTACCGCCGAGGACAAGTTCCACGTGCGCCCGGCCCCCGGCTATGTGCCGCCGCGGTCCACCCCCGAGCGCGCGCCCATTCCGATGCGCCGGGAGCCCGAAGAGGCGGCCGTCAGCGTCACGGAGCCTGGGGTCCGCACCCCTCGGATGGCCCCGCCGACCTCGCGGGTGGTGCGCCCCGGAGATGGCGAGCGCCATGCGGGTCGGCCCGTCGAGTCGATGGAAGAAGCACCGACCGTGCCCATCCAGGCGGCGACCCCCACCCCCATCGCGCCCTTTCGGCCCACCAATTTGGCGGTCCCGCCCGTGCAGGCAGACGCCCCGCGCGTGGCCCAGCCCGAGCGCTTGAGCCGCCCCGACACCATGCCACCGCGGCGTTCGAGTCCAGGTCGAACCTCCTCGCCAGGCCGATCATCCTCGCCAGGCCGGCCGTCCACTCCCGGGCGTGCTTCATCACCGGGTGTGCGCCGCTCAACGCCAGGGGTTCGTCCCTCCGCGCCCAGGCCGGTCGCTCCCGGAGGGCGTCCCAGCGCCCCGGGGGTTCGGGCTAGCTCGCCCGGATTCCGCGACGCCCCCACCACGGTGGATCCAATCCGCACATCGACTCCCGGAGTGCGTCCGACAGCAGCCGGACCGGCCCGTCGGCCGGCTCCAGGCCCCCGCCACGTTCCCTCACAGGAGCCGGCTCCGGGCCCCGCCGATATGCCGCAGGTCGACCCCAGCTTTCCGGTGATGGGACCCTGGGTCGACATCGATGTGGCCGAGCCCACACAATCTCTCGACTTCCCCGAGGTCCCCGCCCAGCGCGACGTCCATGAGACCGCTCACACCCCTTCCGAAGGTGGTGATGATGATCTTGGCCCCGTGGGTGCGTTCATCATGCGCATGATGGACCTCATCCGGGGCGACGCTTACTACATGTTCATCGCGGTCGCAATCGTGCTGATATTCGTGCTCGGAGTCGCGCTCATCTTGTTCAGCCCCACGGACTGAGCCGACTCCCCAGCCACATCGTCGCCAACCGTCCACCCCTTGTCCGATTCTGAGGTCCACCTCATGTCTATGCAGCTCTCCGCAGCCCCTCGTCCCCCCGCAGCCGAAGAGGCCGACCTGCTGATGGTTGGCGTCGCAGAGGGCTCTTCCACCGACCTCGCGGACCAGCTGGGTGCTTTCGGCGCCGAGTTGCTCAGCGCAGCCGGTGACGACTTCAGCGGCAAGACGGGCCAGACCGCAGTGTTCCCGAGCTTCGGCCGTGTCGCAGCCAGCCGCGTGGGCATCGTCGGCCTCGGCAACAGCAGCACCACCTCGCTGCGCGAAGCCGCGGGCCATGCCGCCGCTATCGCCCGAAAGAAGGGCGACACCTCCCTGGCACTGTCGTTCGGAGACCTCGACACCACCGCCTGGAATGCGGTCATTGAGGGTGTTCACGAAGGCGCTTACGTCTTCGACCGCTACAAAGCGGAGTCCTCGCGCAAGTCCGCGCTGGCCGAGGTGACCGTGCTGGGCGAGTGCAACTCCGGTGATGGGAAGCTTGGTGCCGCCATCTCCGCTGGCCGAGCTCTGGCCCGCGACCTCGTCAACGAGCCGGCAGAGGCCATCTACCCAGAGTCGTTGGCCAACGTCGCACTCGCACTCGCATCCGATCGCATCCAGGTCGACGTGTGGGACCTCGCTCGCATCCAGGCCGCGGGCATGGGTGGCATCGAGGCGGTGGGCAAGGGCAGCGACCGCGCGCCGCGCTTCATCCACCTCACCTACACCCCCGCCGGCAAGGCCCGGCGCAAGCTCGGCATCGTCGGCAAAGGCGTCACCTACGACGCCGGCGGTCTGAACCTCAAGCCCGGGGGCGGCCTGCAGACGATGCGCTGCGACATGGCGGGCAGCGCCGCTGTAGTCGGCGTCTTCCGCGCGCTGGCCGATCTTCAGCCCGACGTCGAGGTCCACGGCATCATCGGAGCCGCCGAGAATATGCTTGGGGGCTCCGCCTACAAGCTCGGCGACGTGCTCAAGATCTCCAACGGCAAGACCGTCGAGGTCCACAACACCGACGCCGAAGGTCGCCTTGTACTGGCTGACTGCCTCGCCTACGCGAGCGGTCTCGAGCTCGACGCCATGGTCGACATCGCCACCCTGACCGGCGCCTGCATCGTAGCGCTGGGCGAGCACTACACCGGCCTGTTCACGAGCGACAACGCCCTCGCCGACGAGATCACCGCCAACGCCAACGCAAGCGGCGAAGGTGTGTGGCGCCTGCCGCTCGCCGAGCGCTACCGGGACAAGCTGAAGGCCGAGTGGGCTGACATGAAGAACGTTGGCGGCCGCCCCGCCGGGTCCATCACGGCCGCGCTCTTCCTGTCCAACTTCGTCGAGAACACCCGCTGGGCCCACCTCGACATCGCTGGCCCCGCCTTTGCGGACAAAGCCACCGGCCACTTCGCATCCGGCGGGCTGGGAGCGATGGTGCCCACGCTCACTCGATGGATTGCGTCCGAGTAGACTGCGGCTCAGAGGTATCCAAGAACACACTGTCCAACCGATAGAGGCGCCCCCCAAGCGGGGGGGGTCTCGTTCAGTTCTCCGTTCGGATCTCGGGTCGGAAGTCTGTCGCCACGGCGAAGAACTCCACGCTCTCGTTGCGGGTTGCCGGTGGCTTGAGGCGCTTGAGCTTGCCAAAGCGCTTGCGGACCATCTGGATGTAGGCGTGGGCGTCTTGACCGTCGAACACCTTCACAACGAAGGTCCCGCCGGGTCGCAGCAGAGTGCAGGCGGTGTCGAACGCAGCCTGCGCGAGCTCCAGCTGGCGCACGTGGTCACTGAAGCGGTTGCCGTTGGTGAAGGGTGCCATGTCCGACAGCACCACGTCCGCCGGACCACCGAGCGCTTCGCTCACGGTCTCCGACGGAATCTTCAGAATAGAGCCGTGGAGAAAGGTGCCCGGATACTCCTCCAGAAAGGCAATGTCCATTCCCACCAGCCGCTTCTTTCCGCAGATCTGGGCGGCGTATGCGGACCAGCTTCCAGGACTACAGCCAAGGTCGACGACACGCGCGCCGGGCTTGAGAATGCGAAATCTACGTTGGATTTCCTCGAGCTTGAACACGCTTCGCGCCGCATAGCCCTGCTCTTTGGCCTTCTTGCTGTAGTGATCCGGCTTGCGACGGCGTCCCATGGGGCATCTCCAGGGGTTTGAGTCAGTCTGTTGGGTCGATTGTGGCACGCGCTGGACCCGGCTCGAGCGCCCACCCGATCTGCGGAGATCCTCGCAGAGTACGTGCACCAGACGGCCAATGTCACGATATTCACCGTCGATTGACAGCGCCGTCTGCGGTCGGTAACCTTCGCTGCGAAGTGGCGTCGAGCGCCCTGCTCTGACGGGGCTCCTACGGTCCCCGGCACGCCCCACACTGAGAGTTCCCAATGCTGTCCCTCGACAACGTACGCCTGTTCGCTCTTCTCGGACTGGCCACATCCTTCGGCCTCCTCGGCTGCGACGGCGGCGAAGACACCAAAGGGGGGAGCGAAGAGGGCGGCTCCGACACCGCGCTGGTCTACAGCTACGACGATGCCGACGCCGACACCATCATCGACTTCCACGACGGACTCGAAGAAGACGCCGATGGTGACGGAGACCCGAACTACCTCGACGAGGACGCCGACGGCGACACCATCAAAGACCGTCTTGAGGCGGGCGACGGCGACCCCCTCACCCTTCCGCGCGACAGTGATGGGGACGGCACCCAAGATTACCTCGACCTCGACAGCGACAACAATTGCATCTCTGACGAAGACGAGAAGCTCCCCACCGGCGATGGTCCAGCCGACACCGATGAAGACGGCATTCGAGACTACGCCGACCTCGACAACGATGGTGACGGCATCCTCGACGTCGACGAGATCGGTGAAGGCTGCGCTGGCCTCGACTCCGACGACGACGGCGTGCAGGACTACATGGACGTCGACAGCGACAACGACGGTATCTACGACATCTACGAAGCCGGCAACTCCGAGTTCGACTCCGACCCTGCCGACACCGACGAAGACGGCGTCCCAGACTACCTTGACGCCGACTCCGACAACGACGGGATCTCCGACTCCACCGAGGGCGCGGTAACCGAAGAGGGCGGCGAGCCTCGCGACACCGACGGAGACGGCATCTACGACTTCGCCGACACCGACTCGGACGGCGACTCTCTGTCCGATGCCGACGAAATCGGCGTGTGGAACACCGACCCCTACGACCCTGACACCGACGGCGACGGCTACTCAGACGGCGGTGAGGTCGCAGCCGGCACCGACCCTCTCGACGCTGGCAGCGTGGTGGACGGCGTCTACGTCGAAGTGCCCGAGCGCACCAACATCGAAGAGCTGTTCACCTTCACCCTTGAGATTCAGCTCGGCGACGTCGCGTTCCTCATCGACACGACCGGCTCAATGGGCAGCACTGCAAACGCGATGGCAAGCGAGTTCACGTCCATCGTGTCCAGTCTCTCCAGCACCATCCCCGACGCCGAGTACGGCGTGGGAACCTATGATGACTACGCCTGCTGCGGCTACGGCTACCCGTCGAGCGGAGACAAGCCGTTCATTATGCGCCAGCAGATCACCAACAGCGTCTCCACCGTCAACAACGTGCTCAACAACGACGTACAGCTGCACTTCGGCGGCGACGGTCCCGAGTCCTCGATGGAGGCCATCTACCAGAGCGCCTCAGGCGAAGGCTACGACATGAACTGCGACCGGAGCTACGACAGCAGCACCGACGTGCAGCCGTTCATCTCCAGCAGCGGCGACCCCTACAACGGTGGCGGCGGCCAGCACTACAGCTCGTCCGGTTCCGGTGGCGGTCTCAATGGTGGCTTCGGCTTCCGCGACTACGCGCTACCCGTCATCGTCTTCGCCACCGACTACGACCTTCGCGACCCCGACAACGGCTATCCCAGCCCCGGTGGATGTCCGCAGGACGCCGGCCAAAACGACGTCGTCGCGGCCCTTTCCGACCTCGGCGGCTACGTCATTGGCGTGCAGGCCAACAACTACACGTCCACGCCCTACAACCAGATGGTGCAGCTCGCCAACGCATCGGGTTCCTACGCCGACACCGATGGCGACGGCGTGTCCGACGACCCCCTGGCCTTCCGCTGGACCGGCTCCAGCTCAAGCTTCCGCACCACCATCACGAGCGCCATCGAAGACCTCGTGTCGTCGATCAAGTTCGAGAAGGTGAGCCTGGAAGTCGACGGCGACGAGTGGGGCTTCGTCACGGGCATCGACCCCGAATACTTCACCGACCTCGATCCCAACTCGGGCGCCCAGGAGATCGACTTTGTGCTCGAGTTCCGAGGCGTGGTTGCAGCCACCACCGAAGATCAGCTGTTCCGACTCACGCTCACCGTGATCGGGGACGACACCGTGCTGCTCGACACCAAGGACATCATCGTTCTGGTGCCTGGCTCCAGCTACTGAACTTCCCCGGTACTCAGACCTCAAGCGGCGCTCACCTCACTCGGTGGGCGTCACTTGATCGGCAACCTACGAAGTGCGAGCGGCGCGGGTGACCTGAAGAAGTCGAGCCCTCAGCTCGCCAGTGCCTTCGCCGGTGAGGGACGACAGCTCGTGCATCTCGGTGACACCGAGCCCCTTTCGCAGCTTGGCAAGAATGGACCGACGCTTGCTCTTTGCCAGCTTGTCCACCTTGGTCGCCACCACGAGGAAGGGCACCTCTGCTGCGGTGAGACCGCCCAGCAGCGCGAGGTCCAGCTTCTGGGCTGGATGGCGGCTGTCCACCAGGCAGATCACCAGACGAAGGGAGGTGCGACTGCCGAGGTAGCCCTCCACCATGCCTTTCCACTGGCGCTGAATCGCCTCGGGGACCCTGGCAAAGCCGTAGCCTGGAAGGTCCGCGAGGATGAAGCGCTGATCGACCCGAAACAGGTTGATGGCCTGAGTGCGCCCTGGACTTCGACTCACTCGCGCGGCGCTCTTTCGGCCAAGAACACAGTTGATGGCGCTGCTCTTGCCGACATTTGACCGGCCAGCGAAGGCGACCTCCGGGAAGGTGGGCTGAGGAAGCTCGCCTGGAAAGGAGCCGATGAACTCGACCTTACCGGGCGGCGGGGGCGTGCGAGCGGACTTACCGGACCGGGCCGGCGCGCTTTGCTTGTGCGTGGACATGCCGCGAGGGTAGCCGTCCTCGGGTAGAATGACGAGCCATCCAGCCGGACCCGCCCCAATGGGGCACATGGAGGCCCGCCGTGTACTCGTGGTCCCACCCGACTGCCCTGCACGTCACCCGCACCCTGCCAGCCGACCGTCGCATCTACTTTGTGAGCGACCTTCACCTCGGCGACGGCACTC
>Ga0315321_10001522_pt1 | contig 17876 bp, 13 predicted proteins | sample M180m21515metaG_FD_203464 | JGI IMG/M metagenome (GOLD analysis project Ga0315321, IMG submission 203464) | Ammonia-oxidizing marine archaeal communities from Monterey Bay, California, United States - M1 80m 21515 | ecosystem: Environmental > Aquatic > Marine > Intertidal zone | place: USA... | reverse complement strand
GAGCAGGGGCAGGAGCTGGAGCTGCACCCGGAACAGGGGCAGGAGCTGGAGCTGCACCCGGAACAGGGGCAGGAGCTGGAGCTGCACCCGGAACAGGGGCAGGAGCTGGAGCTGCACCCGGAACAGGGGCAGGAGCTGGAGCTGCACCCGGAACAGGGGCCGGGGCTGCAGCGCGTTGAGTTTCCGGGGCAGGCGCGGCGCCTCCTGGGGCCGGAGCTCCACCGGGAGCTGGGGCGCCTCCGCCTTTGCCGGGCAGGCTAATTCGAATCGTTTGTTTGGCGTCCGGTTTGGGCGGTAGACCGATGCGTACGGTGGCCTTCTTTTGTGTCGGCGCGCCGGGTGCTGGGGCAGGCGCAGCACCTGGCGGAGGGACGGCTCCGGGTGGTGGTTGCGGTGCGGGTGGCGCTGACATATCGGCAGTTGGATTCAGTAGTGGCTGAATGGCCTCAGCCAACTCCTCCGCAGCAATTTAACACAGCCCTGAAGACGGGCAAGGCTATTCAATCCGCCGAATACCCACACTCACTTCCGTTCATCAAAACTCTCAGCGGTGATTTTGCAGCAAGCGGCTCAGGCGTGGTCGTAGTCTTTGCGGACTTGAGGGAGTTCGTTTTTGGCGATCAGGCTTTCTTTTTGCTTCCAGCATTGGGAAGAATTATTTGGATTGATAATTGTCGAATTTCATTAGTTCGGATATGGTCCATTCATTGTACGAAATGCGGTTTATAACGATCCTAATCCTGCTGTTGGCTGCGTCCCCCTTACAGGCCGCGCCGGTCTTGTTTGAAAAAGACATCCGGCCGATCCTTAAAGCGCATTGTTTCCATTGCCACGGGGAAGACGGGAGGGAACGCGCTGATCTTGATGTGCGGCTACGACGCCTGTTGCTAGAAGGCGGCGAGCACGGGCCGGCCATCGTCGAAGGCAAGCCGGAGGAAAGCCGGCTGTTCCAGATGGTTCAGTCCGGCAAGATGCCCAAAGAACAGGCGAAGCTGTCAGCCGAAGAGATCGCCCTGATCCGTAAATGGATTGCCCAAGGCGCCAAGACCGCGCGACCGGAGCCGGGGGATCCCGATACCGTGGATATCACGGCGGAAGAACGCAACTTCTGGGCGTTTCAGCCGATCCAAAACCCCAAGGTACCCGAGGGCGCGAAACATCCGGTCGATGCGTTTCTACTGCGGCGCCTGCACACGGAGGGTTTGAGCTTCTCCGCAGCCACGGATAAAGCCACGTTAATCCGCCGCGCCACCGTGGATCTTACCGGCCTGCCTCCCACGCCGGAGGAAACCAAAAAATTCATTGCCGACCAATCGCCTGACGCCTACCCCAAGCTGATCGATCGCCTGCTCACCTCGCCGCAGTACGGTGTGCGATGGGGCCGGCATTGGCTGGATGTGGCGGGCTATGCCGACTCGGAGGGTTACAACGAGAAAGACACTGAACGCGCGTGGGCTTGGCGTTATCGCGATTACGTCGTCAACGCCTTCAACAAGGATTTGCCGTGGGACCAGTTCATCCACGAACAACTCGCCGGTGACGAGATGGTGAAGCCGCCGCATACCAAGCTGCAGCCCGACCAGATCGACAAGCTCACCGCCACCGGCTATCTCCGCATGGCGCCGGACGGCACGGGCACGGCCAATAATAATGACGCCCGCAATCAGGTAATGGCCGAAACCCTCAAGATTGTGTCCAGCTCGCTCATAGGCCTCACCGTCGGCTGCGCCCAATGCCACGATCATCGCTACGATCCCATTCCGCAAAAGGATTACTACCAACTGCGTGCCATCTTCGAGCCGGGCCTAAACCCCAAGAGCTGGCGCGCACCCAACAGCCGCCGCATCACGCTCTACACCGATGCCGACCGCAACAAGGCCGCCGAGATCGAGGCTGAGGCCAAAAAGGCCGATGCCGAGCGCCAAAAGAAAATCGAGTTCTTCATCGAGCGCACGCTCACCTGGAAACTCGAGGCTGTGCCGGAGAAGGACCGCGCCGAACTGCGCGAAGCCTACCGCTCCAAGAAACGCACCGACCCGCAGAATGCCATTCTGAAAAAATACCCGAGCGTACGGCAGATCAGCGCCGGTTCACTGTATCTTTACGACCGCGAGTACAACGGCGAAATCAGCAAGCTCAACACCGAGCGGAAGAAGTTTACCGACAAAAAAGACGACGAAAAGGCGGGCGCCGAATTGAAGCGCATCGATGAGCGCATTCAGTTCTTCAAGGATGCCCTCAGCAAAAAGGTGCTCGATGCGATGGCCAAAAAGGCGAGCGACATCCGCGCCACCAAGCCGGAGGAACCCTTCATCCGCGCGCTCACTGAGCCGGCCGGCACACCGCCGACCACGTACGTGTTCTTCCGCGGCAACCACGATCAACCCAAGGACGCCGTGAAACCCGGCGGGCTCACTGTCGTGTCTGCACCGGCCATCGCCGAGAACGATCCCGCGCTGCCCTCCACCGGCCGCCGCACGGCCTTTTCCCAACATCTCACCAGCGGCCAACACCCGCTCACAGCACGCGTGTTGGTCAACCGCTTTTGGCTGCATCATTTCGGCCGCGGACTGGTGGATACGCCCGGCGACTTTGGCCGATTAGGCGAGCTGCCCAGTCATCCCGAATTGCTCGACTGGCTGGCTACCGATTTTATGAAAAACGGCTGGCGCCTCAAGCGGCTGCACAAACTCATCATGACCAGCCAAGCCTACCAACAGGTCTCCCACCGGAGCGCCAAACAGGATGCACTGGATCCGGACAACCGTCTGCTCGGCCGCATGAATGTCCGCCGCATGGAAGCCGAGACCATTCGGGACGCCATGCTCGCACTCAGTGGCCAGATCAGCCTGCGATTGGGCGGCAAGCCCGTGCCGGTGATGGAGGATGAAGTTGGCCAATTTGTGATCGGCGAGGAAAACCTCGATGGCGAACGCAAGCCCGGCAAGGCGGTCGATCTCCAGGGCGCGCAACATCGGCGCAGCCTCTACGTGCAGGTACGCCGCACGCGCAAGCTATCCTTCCTCGACGCCTTCGACGCGCCCGCCATGGAGCCCAACTGCGCCAAGCGGCCCGTTTCCACCGTGGCACCGCAAGCGTTGATCTTCATGAACAACGCCTTCGTCATCAGCCAAAGCCGCGCCATGGCCGAGCGTTTGCAGGTCAACGCCAAGGAGGATCTCGATGGTCAGCTCACCACCGGCTGGCACCATGCCTTCGGCCGCGCCACCACGCCCGAGCAGCTTTCCAGATCGCGCGAATTCGTCCATCGCCAAACCGCCCTGTTCAAGGAGCGCCAAGACAAGACCCCCGAACTCACTGCCCTGGCCAACTACTGCCAGGCGCTGATGAGTGCCAACAAGTTTGTTTATGTCGAATAACGGGCACCTACTTTCCACCCGCCGCCATTTCCTCGCGCAGAACGCGATGGGGATAGGCGGCGTGGCGTTGGCGTGGCTGTTGCAGCGCGAAGGCCTGCTGGCCAAGCCGGTGAAGCCGAATCTTGAGGCCGCCGCGCAGACGTTGTTGCCCAAACAGCCGCATCACGCCCCGCGCGCCACGGCGATGATTTCCTGCTTCATGCAGGGCGGCCCGAGCCAGATGGATATTTGCGATCCCAAACCCCTGCTCGACGAATGGGACGGGCGCGATTTCCCGGAGAAGATCAAGTACGACAACGCCGCCCAAGCGAGCAGCAAGGTGCTTGCCAGTAAATGGAAGTTCAAGAAACACGGCCAATGCGGCATGGATTTCAGCGAACTGGTGCCCGGCTTTGGCGAGGTGGCCGACGAACTCTGCCTAATCCGCAGCATGCACACCGGAGTGAATAATCACGGCCAATCCATCCACGCAATGAACAGCGGCCGCACTAACAAGGGCCGCCCGGCACTCGGTAGTTGGCTTTCCTACGGCCTCGGCACGGAAAACCAAAACCTGCCCGCCTATATGGTGCTGCGCGATCCTGTAAACATTCCGGTCGAAGGTGTGCTTAACTGGTCACCCGGTTTTCTGCCCAGCCTTTATCAAGGCACCGTCGTGCGCGCGCGCGAACCGCGTATCCTTAATCTCAATCCGCCTGCCGAATTGCAGGGGAAACCACAGGAAAACTTTTTGGAATTTCTGGGCCAACTCAATAACGACAACCACAGTTCCGGTGAACTGGATCTCGAAGCTCGCATCGCCAGCTTCGAACTGGCCGCGCGCATGCAGACTACAGCCGCGGATGTGATGGATATCTCCGGCGAAAGCGACGCCACCAAGAAGATGTACGGCATTGATAATTCGGCCACGAAAGATTTTGGCACTCGCTGTCTCATTGCGCGGCGGCTCGTGGAGCATGGCGTGCGGTTCATCCAAGTGTTTACCAAGAACCAGTACTGGGATCATCACGGCAATATCACCAATGCCCTGCCGGCGTCCTGCAAAAAAATTGACCGACCTATTGCCGGCCTCATCAAGGATCTCAAGGGCCGAGGCCTGCTGGACAGCACGGTCGTTCATTGGGGCGGCGAGATGGGCCGCCTGCCCGTCGTGCAAAACGAAAAGAGCCCGGGCCGAGACCACAATACATATGGCTTTTCCATGTGGCTCGCTGGAGGCGGTTTTAAAGGTGGCCACATTCACGGAGCCACCGACGAATGGGGCCACCGCGCCGTGTCGGACATCGTCAACCACTACGATTACCATGCCACCCTGCTGCACCAATTCGGCCTCAACCACGAACAACTTACCTACAAACGCGCCGCACAGGAACAAACCCTGACCGACGGGCAAAAGGCCCGCGTGGTGAAAGAGCTTTTGGCATGAACGACTTTTTCAACCGCCGCCAATTTCTCGTCCGCAACACGATGGGTATCGGCAGCCTCGCGCTGGCGTGGCTGTTGCAGCGCGAGAAACTGCTCGGCACGCCCAAGGACATCCCGCGTGGGCAACGCCGTTTTGACCTCAAGCCCAAGCGGACGCATCACGCTCCCCACGCTAAGGCGATGATTTCACTGTTCATGCACGGCGGCCCAAGCCACATGGATCTCACCGACCCCAAACCCGAGCTGCAGCGTTGCAACGGTATGGAATACGGCGGCAGCGTCCATTACAGCTTTGCTAACGAAGCCAGCCGCAAGCTCTTCGGCAGCCCCTGGCAATTCAAGAAGCACGGCCAATGTGGTATGGACTTCAGCGAACTGCTGCCGCACACCGCAAAGATCGCCGACGATCTCTGCATGATCCGAAGCATGCACACCGGCCACAACGGCCACGAGGTTTCCATCCGTTACATCAACGCGGGCATCCCAGGCGTCATCGGCCGGCCCAGCCTGGGCGCGTGGCTCACCTACGGCCTCGGCAGTGAAAACGACGAGCTGCCCGCCTACATGGTGCTCAAGGATCCCGGCGGTAAACCGGTCGACGGTAATCACAACTGGAGCAACGGTTGGCTGCCTAGCCTGTACCAGGGCACCGTCCTGCGCGCCAAAGAACCGCGCATCTTCAACCTCGATGCCCCCGGCCATCTGCTCGGTGCGCCCCAGGAAAACTTCCTGCAATTCCTCAGCGGCCTTAACGCCGATCAAACTGAGGCATTACCCGGTGAAGACGCCCTCGAGGCTCGCATCGCCAGCTTCGAACTGGCCGCCCGCATGCAGACCGCCGCCAAGGAAGCGCTCGATATCAGTGGGGAAAGCGAGGCCACCCGAAAACTGTACGGCATCGATCAAAACGAAACGAAGGAATACGGCACCCGCTGCCTCATCGCCCGGCGACTCGTCGAACGCGGGGTGCGTTTCGTACAGCTCTTTCTCAACGGCCAGCCGTGGGATAACCACGAAAACATCCACGCCAGTCTGCCGTCCATTTGCCTCCGCACCGATAAACCCGCCGCCGCGCTCGTCACCGATTTAAAACAACGCGGCCTTCTCGACAGCACCGTCGTCCATTGGGGTGGCGAGATCGGACGGCTGCCGGTTGTGCAATCCCGAAGCAAACCCGGCCGCGACCACAATGGCCAAGGCTTTAGTACCTGGATCGCCGGCGGCGGCTTCAAGCCCGGCACCATCTATGGTGAAACCGACGAAGTCGGCCACCGCGCCGTCGTCGATAAGGTCACCGCCAACGATTACCAAGCCACCCTCCTCCACCAATTCGGCCTCGACCACACCCAGCTCACATACCACCACGGCGGCCAACCCCAAAAACTCACCAACGACCGCCCCGCCCGCGTGGTGAAGGAGATTGTTGGGTAAATCTATTCTCCACAGAGGCACAGAAAACACAGAGATATCCTCTTAAAAACTCTGTGCTCTCTATGGTTAAATTATTTCCCCCGAAAACACCTCAACTCCTGATCCATCGGCGTTTACTCCCGAATTAGGTTTACCCGCCAGTGCCCCCGCCCAGTCCGAACCATAGAGAGCCGCCACATCCAGATCCGTGCCCGCCGGCACATGCGGGGCCAGCAACGCCGGATCCACTCGCCAGCTCAACAGCACCAAATCCCGCCAGACCGCAGTAAGAAACGGCTTCGCCATGCCGTACCCCAGAACACGCCGTGTGAAACCAAAAGTTGCCCTGTGCCGCCGGCCCGATACACTCCGCCCCGTGAGTGACGACCAACCCAGTTCCCTCTCGCCGCGTTTGATCTGTTACCTGTCCCCGATCTACGGCCTGTTTACTATTGCGGATTCTCTCGGTAAAAAAATCATTTTACTGATCCTTACCGGTGTTCAGTTACTGGTCGGCCTGGGGATTCTCTGGGCTGCGGGCTGGGTACGGCTGGACTGGGATGGGCGTGGCGTTCCCGGCGGCCTGCGCTGGATGCAGACCGCGCCTTCCGATGCCAACTGGGCTTATTCAGACCGCAAACCCAACGAGAACGACCCCGCGTTCTGGCCCGGCTACCGCGGCGCCCAACGCGATGGGGTGTACTCCGGCCCGGCCATTCGCGCAGACTGGGACAACTCGCCGCCTAAGCAACTATGGAAAATCGTGGTCGGCGGCGGACACTCCAGCATCACCATCGCCAAGGGCCGACTCTTCACGCTGGAGCAATGGGATCGCGGCGAGGTGGTCACCTGCTACAACCTCACTGACGGCCGCGGGCTTTGGCGGCATCAATATGAGGGTGAATTTGATGACGCCTATCACATGGGCGGCGTAGGCCCGCGCACCGGGCCCACCTACGATGATGGTCGGCTTTACACCCTCGGTGCCGAAGGTCAGCTCCATTGCCTCGATGCTGTGACTGGCAAACTGCTTTGGCACCTGAACATTCATGAACGCTTTGAAACCCGCAATCTGATGTTCGGTACATGCGCTTCACCCTGGGTGGAAGGTAACGCCCTGATCATCACCACCGGCGTGCGGGCGCGCGGCAAATCCACCTTGGTGGCCCTCGATAAACTATCCGGCGATCTTCTTTGGGAAGCCGAAGCCGAAAATCAGGCCTACATGTCCCCCTTCACCGCGACGTTTGCCGGCCAAAAACAAATTATTCTTGGCGCCGCCCGCGAGATGCAGGGTCGATCTCTGGAAGACGGTAGCCTCTTGTGGTCCGTTCCATGGAACATCAACTACAACAACAACATCTCCCAGCCCGTGGTGATCGATGAACAGCATCTGTTCGTCAGTGGCGGCTACGGACACGGTTGTGGCTTGATAAAATTCACCGAGGAAGATGGTGCGATCAAAGCCGAGTTCATCTGGGAGAACAAGCACCTGAAAAACAAATTCACCAGTTCCGTGCTCCATGAAGGCCATTTGTACGGATTAGACGACGGCGACAGCGATGACGTCGCGCACCTCGTCTGCCTCGAAGCCGCCACCGGCAAGGAAGTGTGGCGCGGCGATAACTACGGCCATGGCCAGGTCCTCCTCGCTCAGGGCCACCTCGTCATCCAATGTGAAACCGGCGAGATTGCTCTGGCGACCGCCTCCCCCAACGGCCATCAGGAAATCGCACGGCTACCGTCATTGACCGGCAAGACCTGGAACAACCCCACCCTCGCCGGCGGTCGCTTGTACCTCCGAAACAGTCGGGAAATGATTTGCTACAACATCGCCCGAGGCTCCGAAGGCGGCGTTACCAGGCTCCACGCCCCCAAGTCTGAAGGTCTAACTATCCTCGCCGCCGCTTTCCTCCTCATGAACAGCCTCGGCTGTCTAGGCCTCGGCCTGGCGTCATTGAGAAAATAAAACGCCCTCGGCATTCTCCAATCGCCACCCTACAGGCTCAATCGTCAGGCGTGTTCCGCCCAGCTCCCTTACGCTCAGGACGATCGCTCCGCTTTCCCGCAAGCTCGCCAACCACGGATCTGACGCTCGTTCGGTCACGGGGAACCGACAATCCTGCACTACAATCACTTTGGGGTTCACCGCGTTAAGAAATCCCAAACCCACTGGTCGGCTTCGGTCTGGAACCGATAAGGCCAACACTTCTGCCTGCAAATCGATATTCCTGCGCATCAAAGCCTGCCGTCCGTCATGCCCCAAATCTGATAGGAGTAACACGGTCATCCCGTGAAATTTACCACGCAACACCAGTGCATCATCCGTACTGCGCGGGAAATCTTCTCCCTGTGCCGGATGGATCACATCCCAACGCCCCACCCGATCACCCGCCACCAACTCCAAGCCAGTCACCTGTTTACCAATCGGAGATGAACTGCGCGCCTGGGGGCGGTAAACCTGGCGAAGCGAATACGATTCCTTCAACACCGGCAATCCCCCAGCATGATGCGTCACCAGATGGCTGACCACACATCGATCCAGCGTATCCACCCCTCGCACACGCAATTGCCGCGGCACCACCATTTTGGCTACCCATTCATTCCCGCAATCGACCAACAGCCCTTCCACATGCACTACGGGCCCTTGAGGGAGAAAGGTCATGCGCACCGCCGACCGATCTTTCTGCCATGCCAACAACAGCAGGCCGGCAAACAACCCCACCCCCAGAAACACCCACGACCGTTTCACTGAACGCCATACCCAGCCTGTGCCCAATCCAAACAACAAGCAGTACCAACCCACAATCATCCATTCTTGAGGCGAGCGAACGTACTGCCATCCCCTTGGCAACTCCGCCACCCATTGGCTGATCGCCATCATAGCGTTCATGAAAAACCACGCAGCGTGATTGAACCAAATGGAAACCGACTCCAACCAAACACCCAGCAGCAAACTCCCGAGACAACTTGCCAGTGCCGCCATACCACACACCACCACCGGCACATTAGCCAACAACGCTACTGGGTTGAAGAGGTTGAAATGATGCGCCACCAACGGCATCGACGCCAGCCAGGCTCCAGACGAAACGGCTAAGGCTCCCAGCAACCAATGGGAGGCCTCGAATAATCCCTGCTGCCAGCGAGACCACAGCAGCCTCGGCAAATAGGGATCCGGCCGCGCCTTATTCTCCAGCCATTGCGCCACCGGCGGCACGACACAAGCCAGACTAAACACCACAACAAATGAAAGTTGAAAGCTGACGCGGAAGATTTGTTGCGGATCCCAAAGGAGGATCAAAAATGCCGCCAACCCCAACGAGTTCAACACATTCACTGGCCGTTTGAGCAACCACCCACCCAAAAGCAGCGTCATCATTACTGTCGCCCGGACGGCCGATGGTTGCCATCCCGTTGCCCCGGCGTAAAACCACAGCAATGGAATCACCATCGCCGCCGCGCTCTGCCGCCCGAAACGACACACACGCAGCAGACCCAACAGGATTCCCGCCACCAACGCCACGTGGAGCCCCGAGATGGCGAACAAGTGCATTGTTCCCGATTGCATGAACGGAGCAGCTACTTCCCTCGTCAACCCCGTGCGCCATCCCAACGCCATAGCACACAGCAACTCCACGGCTGGATCATTTTCTGGCAATCCGCGCCCCAAGGTTGTGCGCCCCCACGCCTGAAACCGTTCACTCCAAGAAAGCTCCTTGTCCGAAGGTGTCACTGTCCATTCCGTCAATGCGTCGGTTTGCAATTCATAGTAGATGGCCCTCCTTGCCAACTGTTGTTTGCGATCAAAGAAGCCCGGAGCCGCGGCATGCCGAGGCCGGGCCAATACGCCATCCACACTCAAATTTTTCCCTTTGGAGATCGTGCCACTCAAGGAATTCGTGCCCGACACCATCACCCTTCCAGCAGCCGATCGCCAAACCCCGTTGGTTTGAGCTCGTTCAATCTCCATCAACACTTGAAGACGCTCACCATGGCCCGTTCTTTGAATACGAGGCGGGGACAGAATCGTGCCTTCCACCCGCGCAATAACCCCGGTTTCCGGCACCCAATGCCGTAAATCATTCAAGGATGAGGGCGCGGTATGCCCCATATAATTCGCCCAACCCAACAGGAAAACCGCCAATCGCCAAAAGATTCCACGTCCCAATTCCGCTCCCTGCGCTCCCCAGCCTGCCAACTGTTCATGACACAATTCTGAGTGCCACAAGGCTGTGGAACACAATCGGTGCATCCACCAACACCAACCCCATCCCACAACCAAGCCGATAACACCCCACCAAAGCCAATGAACCGAAAGCCCTACTTCGTTGCCAACCAATACGCCCCCAAGATAATACCCAGCGACACGCAAGGCGGGATGGTTCATGTATTAAACATTAGCATTAAGGATGTGTTTGGCAAGCTGAGTAATTTTGCGTAGCGTGCGCCCGTGCTCAAGCTGGGCGTGAATATTGACCATGTGGCCACCTTGCGGGAGGCGCGGTATCGCGGCCAATCCGCTGGCGAACCGTGCCCGGTGGAGGCGGCCCTGACTTGTGAAGCGGCCGGCGCCCACGGCATCACCGCTCATCTGCGGGAGGATCGTCGTCATATTCAGGACGCCGATGTGCGCGCCTTGCGCCGCCGCATTAGCACCCGACTGAATCTCGAAATGGCGATTGCGCCGGAGATTGTCCGGTTCGCCCTGAAGCTGAAGCCCGACATCGTCTGCTTGGTTCCAGAGAAACGTCAGGAAGTCACCACCGAAGGCGGACTGGAAGTGGCCCGACAACTAACCGCGATCAAGGGCATCTGCAAGCGCATGGGTCGGGCGAAGATTGAGGTGAGCCTGTTTATCAACCCGGACGCCCGACAGGTAGATGCCGCCGCGGAAGCAGGCGCTCAGTTTATCGAGCTGCACACCGGACAGTTCGCCGAGCACTACGGCAACGCCCGAAACCGGCGGCGGGAATTGAATCGGTTAATCGCCGCCGCCGAACACGCCCACTCGCTCGGCTTGCGGGTGAATGCCGGCCACGGATTAAACTACGAGAATCTCCCAACCCTCCACGCCGTGCCGCATTTGGAAGAGTTGAACATTGGCCATAGCATCATCAGCCGATCCGTTGAAGAAGGGCTGGCAAAAGCCGTGAAAGAAATGCTCCGCCTCATGAAAGGGTATCGAAGCAGATGATTTTCGGCACCGGCATCGACATTATCGACGTCGCCCGCATTGGCCGCGTCCATTCCCGATGGGGCGAAAAATTTCTGAACAAATTCCTTCGACCGGACGAGATCAAGTATTGCCTGCAACAAGCCGACCCTTCCCCCAGTATCGCGGCACGCTTCGCCGGCAAGGAAGCCGTCAGTAAGGCGTTCGGCACGGGTATTGGGGAGAAGCTCAATTGGCACGATCTGGAAATTGTCCATCACGAACGCGGCCGACCCATGGTCCGACTGCATGGCAAGGCGAAGGTGTTGTTGATGGAACTGGGTGGCAAGTCGGTCCATATCAGCCTCAGCCACAGCGACGGCCAGGCCGCAGCCATGGCGGTGCTTGAAGGGTAACTACGCCTCGTGCAGCGCGGCGATCACGTGCCGCAACATGCTTTCCACAAATTGTTGGCGCACAGTGTCTTCGAGCTTGGCTCCGTTTTCTTCAAGCACGTAAAAACTGTCATTGGCGCCGCCTTTGGCAGTGTTGATACGGGCCAACTCAATGGATAAACCGAGCGTGGTCAAGGTGTGCGTCACGGCATACAGCAGGCCGATGTGATCTTCGGCCTCGAGATCGAGTACGGTGAATTCTTCACTAACGTGGTTATCGAAAAGTATCCGCGTGGGAATACGTTCCCCGCTAAGTGAGGTATATTCCACGCCGGATTTCGGCAATTGCGCAAAATCCAAATCCAAATCCTCAAAGGATTTCAGGGCTTCATTCAATCGCCTGGCGAACTGCTCACGTTGCTCCACCGCCGGCAATCCGCCTGTTCGTCCATCCGTCAGGAAGAATCGATCAATCACAATAGAATCTTCCCGCGTAAAAATCTGGGCACTGAGAATATTGAATCCGCATTCAGCTAGCACTCCGGTCACGCGACTGAACAGGCCCGGCCGATCCCAAGTGCAAATGCCGACATTGGAGCAGCCGCGATCCAGATCGCGCTTCCAAATCACCGCTGGATCCAACATTCGGTTTTCGTGCAAGACTTGCTGTTTGAAAAAATCATGAACCAGCTCGATGTCCTCCACGATTTCATCCGCGGGCACAGTCCGGAAATACCGCGGCGGCAGATTATCAAAGTGCGCCTCGATTTCCTCATCGGGCAGGCGGGCTGCAATCAGCTTGCGCGTCTCGGCTTCAATTTCATCGCGGTACTCCTCTTCCGCCCGCGCAGCCTCGGGATCCTGCCGATAAAACGCGTGGCTCTTCCAGTACAACGTCCATTGCGTGATGTCCTTGAACCCGTTCCACAAATTATCCGCCGTCCCCAATGAGTCGGCCAGCGTGTGGAGCATCAGCATGTTCAGATTCTCCTCGGTCTCTAACGTCTCGGCGAATTGCCGCACCACCTGCGGATCCTCCAGATCCCGCCGTTGCGCCACCTGCACCATCAGGAGATGATGCCGGATAATCAAGAGGAGGCTGTCGGTCGCCGCTTCATCCAGACCCAGTCGGTCCGCTACGTGATCGGCCACCCGCTCGCCTTCGCGTTCATGGCGGTCGGTCTCAATACCTTTGCCGGCATCATGTAGCAGCAACGCGAGATACAAGGTGGAGGGTCGATCGATTTCCTCGAACACCTCGCGGTATTTCTGATACCCCTCCCAACGCCCTTCCCAGAGGCCATCGAGTTTCTCGATGCACACCAGCGTGTGTTCATCCACGGTGTACTGGTGAAAGAACTCGTGTTGCACCAGGCAGGTGAGCCGCCCGAATTCGGGCAGGAAACGCCCAAGCAAATCCAGCTCGTGCATCCGGCGCAGTACATGCCCCACCGCGCCGGGTTGATTGAGAATTTCCAAGAATGTCTCATGGACATGCGAGTCGACGCGCAATTTGCGATCCATACGCCAGGCATTGTCGCGGATCAACTGCGACAAATCCGGATGCAACCGCACGCTGTGGCGCTGCAATAGCAGAAACACTCGCATGAGTTTGCGCGGTTGGTCTTTGAACACCGAACGCTGCACATAATTGATTTCGCCGTCGGCAATCCGAAAGCCGTCGATCACCTGCTCGGTACTTCCACGCATCCAGCGTCCGATGGCCTGTTGCCAGCCGGGCAGTTCCACAATCGCCAACCGCCGTTCAATGGCGCGTACGATCAGATCAATGTTGCGGGCGTGCCGATAGTAATCCCCCATGAACGCCTCCAACCGCTTGGCCGGGGAACGGTTGGTGTAGCCCAACTGCCAGGCGATCTTCGGCTGCACGGCTTTGGGCAGCGCATCCACCGGCCGTTCGAGCTGATAATGCAGCTCGTTGCGGGCGCGCAACAGGAATGAATAGGCCGCCTCCAGTTTCTCCGCGTCTGCTTTGCTGATTTGCTTTTCGGTTTCCAGATCCTCAACCAACCGCAGGCCGCATTTGAAGTGCATCATCCAGCGGAGATTCTGGTAATCACGCAGACCGCCGCAGCCGTTCTTGATGTTTGGCTCTTGCATGGTCACCGCGCCGCCGTATTTGTGGCGGCGCGCCGATTGATCTTCGATGCGTTGGGCAATGTATTCGTTGACAAACGGCTTCACGCATTTGTCGTTCACCTGCTGCTCCATCCGGCTAAACAAACCCGCCTCGCCGGCTACCAACCGGGATTCGATCAAAGCCGTTTTGGACTGCATATCCTTGTTGGCCTCCTCCACGCAATCCTGCACGCGCCGCACGGAGTGCCCGATCTTCAGGCCCAAATCCCATAACATGTAGAGCACGGTATCGGTTACGCTCTGCAGATATTCGTGCGGTTTGGCCCCATTCCACAATCGGTCATCACACAGGAACTGAATGTCAATGTCGCTCTGCGGATTCAGTTCCTTCCGGCCATAACCACCGATAGCGATCACCGCCATGGCCGGCCGCTTTTTCAAATCCCCCAATGGCGCCAGCTCCACCGCCGTGGTGAATAATTGGGCGATGATGGCATCCATCACCGCCGCCCGCGCCCGACACACCTCACGGCCCAGACCACCGCTCCGATGGAGTTTTTTTAGGCGGGAAGATTCGCCCTTGAGAAACCGTTTGAAGCGCGGCAGTTCCTTGGATGGCTCGGCCCCCTCGGGCAAAGCCAACTGCTCTGCCGCCCGCGCCTTTACTGCCTCTGCCAACGATGCCATCGCGCGTGGTTACCGTAAATTGTTCCACATCAAAAGCCAAATAAGCCGGACTTGCCTCCGCTCTGCCCCGCGCCTACCGTGCGGACGTGAATCCGGTAGCGTTTGATCTCAGCGGCATAACGGTCCATTGGTACGGCATTATGCTGGCCACCGGCTTCATGATTGGGATGTGGACAGCCGGCCGGCGCGGCTTGCGCATCGGCCTGAATGCTGAAGACATCTCGAATCTCATGCTCTGGATGTTCATTGGCGGAATCGGCGGAGCCAAGATGTTGTACGTCATCAACCACTGGGGCGATGACTCCTTAAAGAATCTGTTTATGCAGCGCTCCGGCATGGTGTTTCACGGGGCGCTCTTTGGCACCGCGCTGGCGGTCTGGCTGTTCACGCGGAAAACGAAAATGCCGCTTTGGGCGACCTTCGATACGCTGGCGCCCAGTTTCGCGCTCGGCCATGCTTTCGGGCGCATCGGCTGTTTTATGACCGGCTGTTGTTACGGCAAACCCTGCGACCTCCCGTGGGCAGTGCAATTTCCCGAAACCCACGGCACGCACGGCGCGCATGTCCATCCCACGCAGATTTACGAAAGCCTGCTCAACCTCGCCCTATACGCCGGCTTGGCGTGGATGTTTCGCAATCGCAAATTCAATGGGCAGGTTTTTGCAGAATATCTTATCGCCTATGCCGTGTTGCGTTTTGCCATGGAATTCTTTCGAGCCGACGGCCGGGGCAGTTTGTGGTTTGGCACTCTGACCTCCGGTCAAGGCATCAGCATCATCCTGGTGATTGCCGGCGGCACGATGTGGTATTTGCTGTCCACGCGCGAGAAGATCGAATCGGAACCTTCCGAAGAGTCATGAGCCGGCGCGAGACACTGCGGGTGGAGATTTCACTGCCTCAAGCTCGACTGGACAAGTTCCTGAAAAAACAATTCCCCGACACCTCCCGCGGGGCCTTTCAGCGTTTGATTCAAGATGGCGATGTGCGCGTGGATGGCAAAACGATCAAGCCCACGCATCAACCCCGTGCCGGCGAAGAGATCGTTATCATCTGGCCCGAGCCCGACCCAGCCGAGGCACAACCGGAGGATATCCCCTTGGACGTTTTGTATGAAGATGATCGTCTGCTGGTGATCAACAAACCCGTGGGGATCGTGGTGCATCCGGCCGCCGGTCACGCAAGCGGGACACTGGTGAACGCCCTCCTCCATCATTGCGCCGGCCAACTCAGCGGCGTCGGCGGCGTGGCGCGTCCGGGCATTGTGCATCGACTGGACAAGGATACCAGCGGATGTCTGGTGGTGGCCAAGGACGATTCGGCCCATCACGCTTTGTCCGCCCAGTTTGCCGATCGCAAAACCACCAAAATGTATCAAGCACTCGTCTGCGGCAAGCCGGCCAAGGAACACCTCACAGTCAAGTCCCCTATTGGCAGGCATCCAGTACACCGCAAAAAAATGGCGATTGTGGAACGCGGTCGCGATTCACACACGGATTTTCGTGTGCTGGAGGCATTGCGCGACTCGGCTCTGGTGGAGGCCAGGCTACATACCGGACGGACGCACCAGATCCGCGTGCACCTGCAGCATTTGGGCTGTCCGCTGGTGGGTGACCCGGTCTATGGGGGCCGCCCGGCCCGGCAATTTGCCCAATCCACCGGCTACGAAGCCCCGCGCCAGATGCTCCACGCTGCCGCCCTCGGCTTCACCCACCCGCTTTCCGGCGAGAAAATGGAGTTAAATGCGCCGCTACCGGCTGATTTTATGGATGCGCTAAACTTTCTGAAGACCCACTAAAAAGGCCGAAATCGGCCGTTTTTCTGCTTCCACCGCCCCCCTCCACTGCGCTATCCTCCGCGGCCCGTTTTATGGCGAAACTTACCGTTAACGATTTGGATTTGCAGGGTAAACGCGTGTTGACGCGCGTGGACTACAACGTGCCGATAGCCGAAGAGGACGGCGCGATGGTGATCAATGACGACACCCGAATCCGCGCCACCCTGCCCACGCTCAAGGCCATGATAGACAAGGGCGCCAAGGTGATCCTCACCGCCCACCTCGGCCGCCCCAAGGGTGAGCGCGTGCCATCCATGAGCCTACGCCCCGTGGCCAATAAACTCGCGGAATTGATCGGCCAACCGGTCGCCTTCTGCGATCAATGCGTTGGCGATGCCGTGAGCGAAGCCGTGAGCCAACTGCAGGAAGGCGGTTTACTCCTACTGGAAAACGTCCGTTACCACACCGAAGAGGAAGCCAATGACGCCGCGTTTGCCGAACAACTCGCAGCTAATGCGGATACGTATGTGAACGACGCGTTTGGTGCCGCCCATCGTGCGCACGCCTCCACCGCCGGAGTAGCCAATGTGATCGCCGCCCGCGGCGGCCAATGCGTTGCCGGCCTGTTGATGGAGCGCGAATTGCAATTTCTGGGGGCCGAACTGGATTCCCCGACCGCCCCGTTTGTCGTGATCCTCGGCGGCGCGAAGGTGTCAGACAAGATCAAGGTGATCGATCGCCTGCTGGAAAAGGCCGATACCATTCTGATCGGCGGCGCTATGGCGTACACTTTCAAGCTAGCCCAGGGGCTCTCCGTCGGCAAATCGCTAGTGGAACGCGACAAAGTCGACGTCGCTCAGGCCGCCCTCAACAAGGCCGCCGAACGCAACGTGCAATTTCTAATCCCCATCGACAACGTGGTGGCCGCGCCCACCGAGATCGACGGCAAATTTGCCTTTGGCGATCATCGGGTGAATGATGATAAAAATATCCCCGACGACGTGGAGGGCGTGGACATCGGCCCAAAATCCGCCGACACCTTCAGCGAGGTGATCAAGGGCGCGAAGACGATTTTATGGAACGGCCCCATGGGCATCTTTGAGGACGACCGCTTTGCCGGCGGCACCTTCGCCGTAGCCCGAGCGGTGTGCGAAGCCACTGCTTCCGGCGCCAAGAGCATCATCGGTGGCGGCGACAGCGTTAAGGCGCTGAACAAAGCCGGCCTCGGAGATCAAGTCACCTTCATGAGCACCGGTGGAGGTGCGAGTCTGGAATTTCTTGAAGGCAAGGAACTCCCCGGCGTATCCGCGCTGTCCGCCAAATAATTTTTCGTATGAACAAAGAACGCAAACTGATCATCGCCGGTAACTGGAAGATGAACAAAACCGTGGTTGAAGCCACGGACCTGGTGGAGGCCCTCGATCGTGACCTCGGCACGCAGACCGATGTGGACGTAGTCGTGTGCCCGCCGTACACCGCGCTGGACGCCGTGTCCGCCAAGCTCAAGAACAGCCTCATCAAAGTGGGCGGCCAGAACATGAGCGAGAACGATT
>Ga0315321_10001518_pt1 | contig 17910 bp, 11 predicted proteins | sample M180m21515metaG_FD_203464 | JGI IMG/M metagenome (GOLD analysis project Ga0315321, IMG submission 203464) | Ammonia-oxidizing marine archaeal communities from Monterey Bay, California, United States - M1 80m 21515 | ecosystem: Environmental > Aquatic > Marine > Intertidal zone | place: USA... | reverse complement strand
GCGCGGGTGCGCTCCGACATCGACAGTGCCCACCTTGGCCCCTACACCGGCAGCACCGGCCAGGTCACGCTGGTGCTCCGCTACACCGACGGCACCAGCCTCGCACTCCCCGAGCGAAGCATCACAATCCGACCGGACATCAGCACCGTCGATCCCCACCAATCCAACAAAGACGGCTCCGACTGGCATGTCGTCTACACAACCTTTCAGCTGGACACCCACGACAAGGAGATCGACGAAACCTACATCTACATCCGGTCGCTCTCCGGCACCGGCACCTTCTGGATGGATGAGCTCAGCCTGACTCGAATCGACGGAAGCCTCCGGAACATCGTCGGCGGCGTCGCACCTCCGATCGTCACCGACAGCACCGGCAACACGGTCTATGCAGAAGGCGTCGACTACGAGGTCTGCCAGCGCGGCATCGATGGCGGCCACACGCGGGAAGTCTGCACCGGCGATGCCGACGACGGCCAGTACACCACCGTCTTCTGGGCCAATAGCCCCGGGGGCACCTTGGAGTGGGGCCTTGAGTCTCGGTACTCCTCCGAGCTGGAGCCATTCGTCTTCCGCTGGATCGATTCCGACAGCCGGCCGCCCGACGACCGCGTCTTGCTGACCTACGACGTCAACTTGGCCTACCCAACTCAACACGGCGCCACGGGGGGAGACCACCAATCTCAGCGGTACAACCTCTGTGCCTTTGAGGAGATCTTCGAGGCCCTGGACTGGTCCGACGCCCACCAAAGAGTCCTGGGCAGCGGCTCAGGCGAGCTCGGCGCTCAGAGCGTCCGCATCGACCTCAGCGAATTCCGCGGGGTCAACCGAAGCCACGCATGCTTAGAGACCGTCGAGACGACAGACGGACTCCTCCGCCAGCCGACCCGCTCCAACGCCGCGCGCTTTGCAGACACGGCCAATCACCTCATCGAAGCCGTGTACTCCGAACAACCCGCCGCCGTTCCCTACTTTTGGGACGACATGCTCAACCCAATGTATAACGGTGGACACGTGGCCTACCAGCAGACGTATGGCGGTCCCGCGGGCGCCACGGCCTGCGCGCTGGGTCCCGAGTACCTCCCCTCCTTGTGCAGCGACGTCACCGATGTGGAGCCCCTCGATCCGTCAGCGGTCATGATTCACTGGAGCTACGTCGACCGAGGGATTCGAAGCACGGCGGCGACGGCCGCATTCTACGACCGGACCGATCGGTCGTGGCTCGTGGGGACCGGCGGCATCGACCAAGTGACCCATGACTGGGCGGCCATCGCCCGTGCCTCGCCAACCGTGCTCGGCGTGTCGGCCTTCGAGTTCAAGGAGCACGACATTCCCCACTCGCTGCGGACCTTCTGGAACCACGACTCCAAGCTGGCCTTCCTGGTCGACTTCGAGTCTGAAGCCTCCAGTCATGTGCAGATCGACGCCCCCGAGCTCGCACTCGTCTCGGGCAGCGCAGAGGAAGCGGCCGATGGCAGCTGCGGAGTGAACACCAGCCTCAACTCCTCGAACTGGACGGGCAACAGCGAGGGCGGGCTGTGTGTCGACCCCGCCGACGCCCTGCACGCCACCACCGCCCCCGTCGAGACCCAAGAAGAGCGCGACCACCGCGCCGGCCTCTTCCTCGCCGCTGCCGACGACGTCGCCCCTCGGTTCCGCTTTACCTGGCAGCTCTCCGATGGCAGCGAGGTGGAGGGGGACTGGCTCGACACCACAGAGGTCGAGACGCAAGCCCAAGGATTCCGCCGCTACGAGACTGCCGCCGAGAGCGCCCCGTCTCCAGTCGACACCGTTGGTGTGGTCGTCGAGCTCACCCTTCCAGCGGGCGTGGACGCCATCGACAACCTGATGCTCTGGACGTCCACGCCGCCCTGCTTCGACGAGTGTGAAGGCGACTGACAGACAGCGGCGTCAGAGGGCAGCGAGTCGGCCGCGCTGCCGCATCGCCACCACGACCGCCACAACGAACCACAGCGTGCCAGGACCCGCCGAAGCCACACTGCAGCCACCGCCACCGCCACCGCCACTGCCACTGCCACCGCCACTGCCACTGCCACTGCCACTGCCACTGCCACTGCCACTGCCACCGCTGTCCAACACACCGGTGTCCCCGGTGTCGGCCGGTCCACTCTCTTCGGACACCCCGTCGCAGTCATCATCGATGCCGTTGTCGAGTATCTCCGTGGCAGCGGGATTGACTGCACTGTTCAAGTCGTCGCAGTCCCCATCGACGGCGACGTAGCCAGCCGGAGGCGTGCAGGCTGCGATGCCCGTGGCGCTGTCGCCAAAGCCGTCGCCATCCCCATCGAAGTACCACTTCTGCTCGGTGCACTCGGCCTCGAAGTGGTAGACCCCGCCGCCCAGTGCAGCGGCGTCCGTGTCTTCCATGGCGCCCACGAAGAGGTCCACGCCGCCGTCCCCATCCACATCTCCAGCGGTGAGTGCCCAGCCGAAGATGTCCCCCGCCTCCCCATCAAAGGCTGTCAGCTCCAGGGCAGGCACTGGATCTACACCGGCGGGCCCCCCGAGGAAGAGGGTGACCGTGCCTCCGGGGCCGACCTGGATATCACCCACCATCACGTCGTCGTAGCCATCTCCATTTAGATCACCCGCAGCGGCCACCCGCGAGCCAAAGCAGCAGTTGGCGGTGGGGCTGGCCGGCAGCAGCTGGAGCTCCGAGGCCGCATCGAGGCCGGTCGGGGAGCCGAGGTACACCCAGGCCGCGCCGCCCGCCGCGTTGGGCCCCCCCACGATGACATCCGCGTGGCCATCTCCATTGACGTCTCCGGCCCCTGCCAGTGAGAAGCCGAACCCCATCCCGGCAGTGGCCACAGTGGGAGAGAGCGGCTGCTCGGTCGCCAAGTCGATGCCACCGGTACTGCCCGAGTACAGCCAGATCTGACCCAGCGACCCAAGATAAGGCGCGCCGACCGCAACGTCGTCAAAGCCGTCCCCATCCACGTCTCCAACGCCTGCGACGGCATACCCGATGTGGGCGTTGGTCCAGGCGTCGGTGGGATTGATCTTCAGCTCCGTGCTGGTGTCGATGCCGCTCGGCCCCCCCAGGAAGACATAGGCCGAGCCTGCGTTGTACAGTCCCAATACATCGTTGTGGTCCATACGAGCGCCCACGATGATGTCGGCGTGGCCATCGCCATTGACGTCCCCGGCCGCCGCGAGACTGTTGCTAAAGAGGTCGTCGGACTGACTGTCGCTGGCCTCCACCTTGACCTCAGAGGCCACGTCGATGCCGTCGGGCCCCCCCCGGTAGACATAGACCGCCTGGACCTCCGCAGCCGACGCCACCACCAGGTCATCATAGCCGTCGCCATCGATGTCTCCGGCCGAACAAGCGACGCCTCCGAAGCGATGGTTGCTGGCGATGTCTGACGCGATGACCTTCAGCCCGGACGCCGAGGCCGGTGCGCCCGTCCCTCCAGGAAACACATAGGCGGCACCCGCCATGGGCCCGCCATCGAAGTCCCCGGATGCCCCCACGACGAGATCTTTCGTGCCGTCGCCGTCGAAGTCTCCTCGGGCATCCACCCACACTCCGAAGCGGGCGTAGTCGCTGGGGTCAGTGGGAAGGAGCTTGGCGTTGAACTGGACTTGCGGCATGGGACCTCAGCTGGAGGAACATTGTTGCCGGGTCCGACCGCAATCTCGACTTAGAGCGACCTAAATTCGGGACGGTGGCGCCAGCCAGACCCACGGAGTCGGCCTGGCGTGGACTGCGAAGCTCCGCTCAGGCGAGCTCGCCGGGGGCTCACAGTCTCTCTGAGCAGCGCGACAGATCCAACCCAGTCGACGTGGTGCTCGAAATTGCCGCAGCCCACCTGTGCCGGATAGCCCCAGAGGGCATCTGCTGCTCGGATTCGCCCATGTCCAGAAAGGAACGTCACTACCGCCTGACCGCCATGGTCGACAGCGCAGGTTGAGCGTCGAAGCTGAGCCCGGAGGTTCTGGGCCAAGCCACGAGCGCGCTGTCTGCTGTCACCGACCCGCGGGTGTTGGTGGGGTTTGACTCTGCCGATGATGCAGGTGTGGTGCGTCTTCCCGATGGGCGACTGCTCATTCAGACGCTCGACTTCTTCACGCCTATCGTCGACGACCCCTACACATTTGGGGCCATCGCGGCGGTCAACTCACTGAGCGACGTCTACGCGATGGGGGGCACTCCACTGACCGCCATGAACATCTTGTGTTGGCCCAAGAATCAGCTGCCCGTCGAGGCACTGCAAGAGCTGCTGCGCGGCGGGGCAGACAAGGTGCACGAGGCGGGGGCTGCGCTGGTGGGCGGCCACTCCGTCACCGACAAGGAGCTGAAGTACGGGCTGTCGGTCTCCGGCATCGTCGAGGAACCGGGCCTGTGGACCAACGCTGGGGCGCGTCCCGGCGACCGCCTGGTGCTCACCAGCGCAGTGGGCACTGGCATCATCGCCACAGCCGTCAAGCGGAACGACTGTCCCCAAGATGCCGAGTCTGCATCCATCGCCCAGATGCTGCAGCTCAACGACACCGCCATGCAGGCAGGGGCCCGCGGAGTGGTCCACGCATGCACCGACATCACCGGAAATGGCCTCGTGGGGCATGCATGGGAGATGGCGAAGGCCTCGGGGGTGACCGTGCAGATCCGAGCGAGCAGGGTACCGCTGTTGCCCCATGCGCGCGCACTGGCCGCCGCCGGTCACCTCACGGCAGGAGAGCGCTCGAACCGTCGCTATGTCGGCTCGGCGCTCCGGTGGCAAGGCGTCCCGGCCGACCTGCAGTCGGTGCTGGTCGACCCCCAGACCTCCGGAGGGCTGCTCTTCGCACTGCCCGCAGACGACGCGGCGCGGTTGGTGGACGACGGTGTGGGAGTCGAGGTGGGTCAGGTTGTGGCAGGTCCGGCGGCGGTGGTCGTGGCGGACTGAGCCTGGGTCCGAGCGGCCGCCCCAACCTGCCACCCGTCCCACCCGCCACGGTAGACTGCTTGGGAAAGAGGGAGGCCACGATGCGGTCGATTGTTGGACAGCTTGCGATTGGGTGGACGGCGATCGGACTCGTGAGCTGCGGGCCGTCCGAAGAGGACTTCAACGCGCTGGCGGAGCGACTGGACACCCTGGAGGCCCAGCTCGCCTCGGAGCAGGAAGCCCAGGCCGCCTTCCAGACTCGCGTGGACCAGGACTTCGTGAGCGTCACCCGACGCGCCTTGGAGATGGGCAAGTCCGGCACCCAGACGTGCAACGAAAACGGCCAAGCCTGCCTGTTTCTGTCCACCGCCAAGTCGTTCGACCTCAAGACCAACGACTTCGTCGGCTACACGACCTTCTTCTGTGACACGTCGAAGATCAAGGAGATGAGGAGCTGTCCGCATGGATTTGCCTTGATGTCCGGCCGCTTCACCAAGGCGAGAGAGAGCAAGTCGACCGCCCGCTATAGCGGCAACCTGTGCCTCGACGACAACAAGTACAACCACGTTTATTGCATCGACACCATCGAGTAGAGAGGAGGGGTGGGTGCGCTCGCCCAAGGAACCCGCAGCCGCTCGTGAGTCACTCAGAAGCCGACCGCGCAGGGGGCTCCCCTGGGGACGGCGGGACCGTGAAGATGGCCTCTGCCGGAAGGGCATCCGCAAATGGGCGACCACTGAGAACCGCCTGCCGGACGGCCTTCAGGTCGATAAAGTTGGGTTGCATTCCACCCACACGATTGAGGCTGAGCAGCCTGCGACGCTCTCTGCGACTCAAGTCGCCGTCCAGCACACACAACACCGCAAAGAACCACATCACTCGCCGGCGGTCGGCCACGGACAGTGCGGGAAGATGCGCAGCCAGACTGCTCGCTTGATCCTCTGAGTCCGCGGAAACAGCCGTACCGAGTCGACGCAACACCCACAGCTGGGTCGGATGGAAGCGTCCCTCGCACACAACCTGCTCCCGCACGGCGAGAAAGCAGGCCCAGCGAAGGTCACCGGAAAGCGCGGCAAGTCCATCGGGAAACACAGCAGCGAAGAGCTCGTCGACCAGTAGTGGGGCGAGCGCACGCACCCGCGCCTGGCGCATGATGCGCATACACACGAAGAAATTCCAGGCGGCAAACACCGGTATGCCCAGGCCCTCCACAGCTGCCCGTCCCATCGCGCGGCCGGCCAGTCGAGCAAACGCACGCCGGGCGAGCGCCTTGGCGACCTGCCCCGTCACCAACACCTTCAGCTTGTAGGCCGCCGTAAACAGCATCAGCCGCACACGGCTCTGCTCCACCAGCGGGTCGATGCCAAAGGCCGGTGCGCGGGAAGGCGGAATCTCCAGTCCAGCCCTCACGAGGTCCAAGCGAACCGATCGGCGCGCATCGAGGTTGGGGTGCATGGCGCTGCCGCAGATGATCCCCAAGCGCGTAGATGTCCGCAGTCCTTGTACGAACAGATAGCCGAGCTCAAGCGCGGTGCCCAAGACCGCGATGCTGAGGGACACGCCATAGCAAGCAAGCGCGCCCCAGAGGTCGGCGTTGAGGTCGGGCACACCCAGGTAGTGCTCCGCAATGACCACACCCAAGACAGCGGCACATCCGCTCAACGCACCCGCGAGGGCACCACTGAGCACATAGGCCCGCTCCACAGCGGCCATCTTCGCCACCAGCTCGGCCCGAGTGGCCGGCGCATGGGGGGGATTTGGTGGACGCACGGTGCGGGCGGCGAGGGCAAGGGCGCCTCGCTCGACGACGGAGATGGATTCAGGGGGGGGGGTCATGGGAAGTGCGGAGAGACGAGGGGACTCAAACAAGTGCACGGGCCGGCAGGCGGCCGGGCCATCATGTCATCGGCGGGGCCATGATGTGTTGGGAGGAGGCCTCGCGCGCACGAGCCGCGCCCTACAGCGAGCCGCCGAAGACCATGTACACGATGCCCTCGTCGTCGGTGGTGGCCACATAGTCCGGGCTGGCCACAAGGATGTCCTCGTAACTATCGCCGTTCCAGTCGAAGCCACCCGTCATCGGGAAGCCGAGGTCATCGTCTTCGGCTTCGCCCAGGATGGCCGCATCTGCAGAGCTGGCGTCGGTGTCGCCAGAGATGGGCCCGTAGTAGACGAACACCGCACCGGCATCGATGGCGGAGGTGTTGTCGTTGAGGGCGCCGAGAAGGAGGTCGGCGCTGCCGTCGCCATCGAGATCGGTCGTCGCAAAGTTGTATCCAATGTTGGCATAGGCTTCGGTGCCTGCAATCGCCGCATCGTAGGTGGCGGCGGAGCGACTTCCGCTCGTGACTGGGCCAAGCCACAAGTAGACCTTGCCGGCGCTGCTGCCGCCGGAGTCTTCGTAGGGCGCACCGACCAGGAGGTCTATGTACCCATCGCCATTGACGTCGCCAGATGCGTCGATGCTCTCCTGGGCGATGTCGGAGCCGAATTCGTCCTCCTCCGATTCGCCGGTAATCTCGACATCCGCATCGGCCCGGGTGGTGGCAGCGGTGACGGGGCCAAAGAAGATGCTCACGACGCCTTCATCCAAGTCGCCCGCTTCGCCTGTGCCCGTGAGCAGGTCGGCGATGCCATCGCCATCGACATCGGCAACGTCTGGGGAGGCCCCGAAGTTGTCGTGGGCCGAGCTGTTGCTGATGGTGATGGTGGCGTCGTCGGTGTTAGAAGACGCCGTGATGGGCCCCGCGAAGATGAACAGAGCGCCGTCATTGGTGCCGTAGCGATCGTCGTAGGGCAGACCGATGACGAGGTCGACGATGCCGTCTCCGGTGATGTCGTCCACGACAAAGTGCCTGCCAAGTGAGTCGTCGGCGCCGACCGCTGAGATCTTGAAGTCGGCAGTCGAGGCGTCCTGGGTGAGGATGTTGCCGTCCAGGAAGCCATAGATGGCACCTTCATCATCGGAGGGGGCATGGTTGTCGGGAGCCCCCACCAGCACGTCCACGCTGCCGCTGCCGTCGATGTCAATGTTGCCCAGCACGAAGTACCCGAAGTCGTCGTCGACAGCTTCGCCGGTAAGCTTCACCCCTGCCGTGGCCACGCTTGTCTCCCCGGTGATGGGCCCAAGCATCAGATAGGCCGCGCCGGCCTGGGCCCCACCGAGGTCGTTTCGGGTGGCCACCCAGAGGTCTGGCTCACCGTCTCCGTTGACATCGCCCGCGGGGCTGTGCGCGCTAAGGAAGTCATCTGCGGTCTCTCCGATCACGCTGAACTCCGCCACCGTGGCCACATCGACGCTGCCTGAGATAAAGCACTCGCCGTCGAAGGAGTCGCAGTCGCTGTCGACGTTGTCTTCGCAGAACTCGGTAGCCCCCGGATAAGTGTCGCCCTCCCCGTCGTCGCAGTCGGTGTTGTCGGCGACATAGGCGGAGGGCATGTCACACGCGTCGAGGGTGCTCTCGGCATCACCAAATCCATCGGAGTCGGTGTCGGCGTACCAAGTGGACATCGTGGAGGTGTCCACTCCCATGTCGCCGTCGTCCGCGGTGCCGGAGCAGTCCTCGTCGACATCGGAGTCATCGCAGACTTCGGTGGCCGCCGGATTGACCGCAGGATCGGTGTCGTCGCAGTCGAGGTTGTTGGGGGCGTAGTCGGGCGGGGCCTCGCAGGCTTCGGCGGTCGTGGCGTTGTCGCCGAAGGAGTCGCCATCGCTGTCCGCGTAGAAGATCGTGGCGGTGGTGAGGTCGAGACTGTCGTCCGCGTCGTCGATAAGATCATCGCAGTCGTTGTCGTAGGTGTCACAGACCTCGGATGCGTCGGGGTTCACGGCGGCATTGGTGTCGTCGCAGTCCTCGCTCTCCGTAAAGCCATCCCCGTCGGCGTCTACTTCTTCGCCTTCGCCTTCGCCTTCGCCTTCGCCTTCGCCTTCTGCCGCGGTGGTGCCGCTTCCACCGTCGCCCTCACCTTTGTCGGTGCAAGCGAAGGTGACACCACACAGTGAGATGAAAGCCAGGGTCTGAACGCGCATGGTGACTCCTATCAGGGTGAGGACCGTAGCTTGAACCGGCCACCGTGAGGGACATTATATCGCTCGAGGCTTGGATCCATGCGGCCATATTCCTGGCCACCCCATCGCTCACACCGACGACGACTACGCCGCCACGCCGGCTGCCGCAAACCGACCCACGCTTGCCACCGGGCACAGCCCCCGCACGAGGGTAGAGTGACCCCGCGTCGGGAGGGTCCCACGCACACTTCACCACGGCTCAGGTGCTTGATGCGGGAGTTCGACACCATCATCATCGGCGGTGGGTCCGCCGGATGTGTGCTCGCCAATCGACTAAGCGCCGACCCCAACCACACCGTGTTGGTACTGGAAGCGGGCCGCCCCGACTACTCTTGGGACCTCTTCATCCACATGCCCGCGGGCTTTTCCACCCCCATCGGCAACCCGATGTACGACTGGCGCTACCAGTCCGAGCCCGAGCCGGGCCTCGCAGACCGTCGCATCGCCCATGCCCGCGGCAAGGTGCTCGGCGGCAGCAGCAGCATCAACGGCATGATCTTCGTGCGCGGCCATCGCAGAGACTTCGACCGCTGGGGGAGCGCGCCCGGGATGGCCAGCTGGGACTACGCTCACTGCCTGCCCTACTTCAAGCGGTCCGAGACGCTGGCGGGCGGCGACGCTACCTATCGAGGGGAGGACGGCCCCCTTGTATTGGAACGAGGCCCGTGTGTGCATCCTCTCAACCAAGCGTTCTTTGGGGCGATGGCGGAGGCCGGCTATGAGCGCTCAGACGACCTGAACGGTCACCAACAGGAGGGCTTCGGCCCCTTCGACCGCAACATTCAAGAAGGCACCCGGCTGTCAGCTTCCCGCGCATATCTTCACCCAGTGTTGCATCGCGACAACCTCACCACTCAGGTGCGCACACTCACCCACAAGGTGCTGTTCGAGAGACGCCGCGCGGTGGGGGTCGAAGTGTCGTATGGCGGCGAGCTAGAGACCATTCGAGCTGGACGGGTGGTGTGTTGTGCCGGCGCCATCAACTCACCCCAGCTCTTGCAGCTCTCGGGACTGGGCCCCGCGGGGCTCCTTCGATCACTCGACATCGACGTGGTGGCCGATCTTCCAGGGGTAGGAGCCAACCTCCAAGACCACCTCGAAGTCTACATTCAGCGCCGCTGCAAGCAGCCCATCTCGCTGGCCCCTGCGCTCAAGTGGTACAACCAGCCGGCCATCGGGCTGGAGTGGCTGGTGAGTCGCACGGGCGCAGCGGCATCCAACCACTTCGAGGCGGGCGCGTTCTTCCGAAGCGACGACACGCAGCCGTACCCCAATGTGCAGCTTCACTTCCTGCCACTGGCCATTCGCTACGACGGCACCCTGCCCGTCGACGGCCACGGCTACCAGATCCACGCCGGTCCCAACTTGTCGGATTCGCGGGGGACCGTGAAGATCCGGTCCACCGACCCCACCCAACACCCCGAGCTGCGGTTCAACTACTTGTCCACCGAACAGGACCGCCGGGAGTGGGTGCAGGTGGTGCGCAAGGTGCGTCACATCCTGGAGCAGCCGTCCTTCGCTCCCTTTGATGGCGGAGCGGCCTCGCCTGGTCCCGAGGTGCAGACCGATGCCGAGATTCTCGACTGGGTCGCCCGCGATGCAGAGACGGCGCTCCATCCCAGCTGCACATGTGCAATGGGCGTAGACGACACCGCAGTGGTCCATCCCGGCACCCTGGCCGTGCATGGTGTCGAGGGTCTATATGTGGTCGATGCATCGGTGATGCCATCGCTCACCAATGGCAACCTCTACGCGCCCACCATGATGATTGCCGAGAAGGCCGCCGACCTGTTGGCCGGTGTGGCACCCCTTCCCCCTGTTCAAGTGCCGCCGTTGCAGGCCCCGAGGTCCCCATGAGCCGAACCCCCACCACCCAAGCTGAGCGGATGGCCGAGGCCCACCAACATATGCCGCAAGGCGTGGCCGAGAACTACCGCTACTGGGGCGAAGACAAGACCGTCTTCGTGAAGAGTCTCCAGGGCTGCCGCCTCACCGACTGCGACGACCGCACCTTTGTGGACTTTCGGCTTGGCTATGGCCCCATCATCCTGGGCTGGCGCGATGCGCGGGTGGATCAGGGCGTAATCGACGCCATCACGAGCCTCGGCACGGTCTCGGGCTTCTCGACCCCCATGGATGTGGAGGTGGTGAAGCTCATCAAGACGATGTGCCCGTGGATCGACAAGGTGCGGTTTGCCAACTCCGGCACCGAAGCGGTCATGGGAGCGGTGCGGACCGCGCGGGGATTCACCGGCCGCAACCGCATCGTCATCGTGGAGGGCGGCTTCCACGGGCTCTACGACGAGATGATGTGGAAGAGCGACATCGAGGGGTGGGATCCCAGCTCCGGCGACGACCCCGACATCATTCCGTTTGGCGCCGGCATTCCCGCCTCCACCCGCGACCTCGTGGACTTCATCCCCCTCAACGACGACGACGCCCTCGCTGCCGTGTTTGCCGCCCACCCCGGACAGATCGCTGCGGTCGTGCTGGAGCCCATCATGGGCAATTGCGGCAGCATCGCGGCCACCCAAGCCTGGCTGCAGAGTCTGCGCGACACCTGCACGGCCCAAGGCACCATGCTCATCATCGACGAGGTGAAGACCGGCTTCCGGGTTGCGCGGGGCGGCGCCCAGGAGCTCTACGGCATCCACGCCGACCTCACGACCTACGCAAAGGCGATGGGCAACGGCTACCCGGTGGCGTGCTTCGGCGGCCGGGCCGAGGTGATGGACGTAATTGGCGCAGGCGGCGGAGTGGTCCACGGCGGCACCTACACGGCCAACATGGTGGCGCTGAGTGCCGCGAAGGCCACGCTCGAAGTGCTGTCGGAGACCGATGCTCTTGCGACGGTGGACCGGGTTGGGGCGCAGATCATGGAGGTGCTGGGACGCGTGTTCACCGGCGCCGGGGTCGAGCACCGCTTTGCAGGCCCCCCCTCGATGTTCGGCATCCACTTCACGCCCACCGTGCCCACCAACTACCGCGACTGGCGCTCCACCGACAGCTCCCTCTACGCCCGCTTCGCGTGGGGACTCATCGAGCGCGGCCTGATGTTGGAGCCCGACTCCCGCGAGCCGTGGTTCATCTGTGAGGCCCATGCCGACGTGGATCTCGCGTGGCTGGAGCAGGTGGCGACCGATGCGATGGCGGCAGCACAGGCGGGCTGAGCGGAGGCTGTGGGGCCCCATGCTGCGCTGACCGTCAGGATGGCTTGCGGGCCTCACCCGAGCGCATCGGGAGGGGGGTCCACTCACTGCCGTGTCGATGCGGGGGATCTACATCGAAGCCGGCTTCTCGCAGAATGCGCACAGGGTCGCGGATGAGCTGACACCCCCCTGCAAGGCGTTGCCACAACGGATTGAGGGCGCGTTGCAGAGCGGCCACCGCAGCGTGCCTTCCGGCGACATGTTCCACGAAGAACACTCTGCCGCCAGGCTTGAGCACTCGATGCAGCTCTTGGGCGGCTGCAGCGGCGTCTGGAATCGTGCAGAAGACCCAGGTGGCCACCGCAGTGTCAAAGCGCCCCGTGTCGAAGGGCATCGCTTCGGCCCCGGCTTGATGAAGCTCCACCGGACGCTCCAGCGCGTCGCTCCGCGACCGGGCGCGGGCCAGCATGTGACGGTCGGGGTCAATACCCACAATGCTGTCCACAGGGCCGTAGTGGGCAAAGTTTGCGCCTGTACCCACGCCGACTTCCAGCACGGCTCCATAGGCCGCGCCCACCACACGCGGCCGCAGCTTGGCGAGGGGGGCCATCAAGAGGTCGAGTGTGGCCGCCATAAGCGGATGGCCGTCGGGACATCGCATCAGAGCCGGCGGGCGACGGCAACCCCGGCGCGGCGCGGGGTGTCGCATGCAGCAACGATCGCCGCGAGTGATCTCATGGGACTCCTTCGGTGCCCTCTAAATTTGGGTTCGCACTGCGCCAAGATAGCGTTCCCTGCATCCAATGGGATGACTCGGTCGGAGCGAGGCCCTGCGGGTCGGTGAAAGGCACAATGCCACGATGGACTCTGTTGGTGCTCACTGCAACCGCCTGCGCGGGCTCCAAACAGGTCTGATGTTTCCCATCCATAACGGTGCTTCTAATTCAGATATACCTCTCCGGATAGGCCAGCCCGTTCCCTCCAAATGCGGCAGACCATGACCAGCCCAGGCCCCGTTGCTCAGCGGCTCGACGCGACGATAAAGCAGGTGGCCGAACACGCCAGCTACTCCCTGCTCCACACCCTGACGCCCGATCCGGATGCCACTGCGACCGGAGAAGACCACGATCCGAGAGAGGTGTTCTCGGGACACTACGTTCCGGTGAAGCCCACGCCGCTGCCCGACCCCACGCTCGTCGGCTACAGCCCCACACTCTTCGCCGAGCTTGGCTTCTCCGACGACCTGGCGCACTCCGCAGACTTTCTGCTCATCTTCTCCGGCGACCTCAAGGCGGCCCCCGAGCCCATGCGAACACACGGGTGGGCGACCGGCTACGCGCTGTCGATCTACGGGCAGGAGCAAGTCCAACAGTGCCCCTTCCGTACCGGCAACGGCTACGGAGACGGCCGCGCGCTCTCGATCCTGGAGGGCAACTTCGAGGGTCGACGCTGGGAGATGCAGCTCAAGGGCGCCGGACGCACTCCCTACTGTCGCGGTGGCGACGGACGCGCGGTGTTGCGGTCCAGTGTCCGCGAGTTCTTGGCACAGGAGCACATGCACGCCCTCGGGGTGCCCACCTCGCGGTCGCTCAGCTTGATTGTGTCTCGGTCCGAGGGGATCCAGCGCCCGTGGTACTCCGAGAACTCCCGCTCCACCAACCCAGACAAATGGGTCGTGGACCGAGCAGCCATCTCGACGCGCGTGGCACCATCGTTTCTTCGCGTGGGCCAGCTCGAGCTGTTCGCACGGCGCGCCCGCAGGCAAGAGCACCCCCGCGCCGAAGCCGAGCTGGAGCAGATCCTCGTTCATGCCATCGACCGGGAGTATCGACAGGAGATCCCCACGGATCTCGAGCTCGGAGAACAGCTCGTTCGGCTCACCCGAGCATTCCGCGAGCGCCTGACCCGCTTGGTCGCTCACTGGATTCGGGTCGGGTACTGCCAAGGCAACTTCAACAGCGACAACTGCGCGGTGGGTGGATTCACCCTGGACTACGGCCCCTTCGGCTTCATGGAGCACTTCGACCCGGCATACCAGCCGTGGACGGGCGGCGGACGCCACTTTGCGTTCTTCAACCAGCCACGGGCCGCGCAGCAGAACTTCCACATGTTCTGGCAGACCGTGCGGACCTGGAAGGGCTTCGGGGAGGCGCAGCTCGACGCGCTCGATGCCCTTCGCAAGGGCTTCCCCGAGCTCATGAAAGAGAAGCTCGACCAGGTCTGGGTGGCCAAGCTGGGTCTGGCCTCTGACGACCCCACCTTGGTGCGGCGGCTCCTGACGCTGATGCAGCAGACGCCGGTGGACTACACCATCTTCTTCCGAGAGCTCTCCGACCTTCCCGACACTCTGACGCCCCTGCGGGCGAGCTTCTACCACCCCCCCTCCGTCGACGAAACCGAATGGACGGCCTGGCTCCGCGACTGGCGCACGGCGCTGCGACTCGACAGCGGTATCCGCACTGCCGAGCAGGTCAGCCAGCAGATGAAGGCGGTCAACCCGAAGTACATCCTGCGGGAGTGGCTGCTCGTGCCCGCGTACACGGAGGCGGCGCAGGGCGACATCCGCCAGATCCACGCGCTGCAGGCCGTCATGACGCGGCCCTACGAGGCGCAAGATGAAGACACCCAAGGTCGGTACTACACACGAAAGCCAGTCGATGCGTTCGGGCTGGGCGGCGTCTCGCACATGAGCTGCTCGTCCTGAGCGCCGCCCCCAAAGCGTCGAGATGCGCAGGATGGGCTGTTCGAGCCTGTGATTAGCGGCTACACTTCGATAAATGTCCATACGCCGTCTAAGTCTGCTCTCAATGCTGCTTTCCGCCGCCTGCAGCCCCAAACACACACCCGAGATTTCGTCCCGGGAGACCGGCATGCTGCGAACCACACTGACCACCGAGGGCGCCGCGCTCACCCTGCGTGTCGACAACATCGGCGACGAGTCCGCGCGCTTCTGCCGCTACCAAACGCCCTTCGAGGGCATCCTCTCACCCTTTCTGAAGGTCGAGGACGCCAATGGAGACGAAGCCGTCTACCGCGGCATAATGGTGAAGCGCGCTCCCCCGGATGCCCACGACTACCGCACCCTCCGAGCCGGCAGCTCCAAGGTCGTCACCTTCGAGTGGGTGGATTCCTGGGCCGTCGACAGCGGCACCTACACAGTGCAATTCCACGGCGGGCGAGTCAGCGGACTGCCCGACTCAGGGCCCATCACCGTCGTGCTGGAGTAGCTGCCGCCGACGCCAGGCCGCAATCAGGCCTGCGAGAATTCCCAGTCCTCCCAGTCCTCCCAGTCCTCGTCCTCTATAAGGCGCTGTCCCACACGTCTTCGCAGGAGTCGGCTCCACGCGCGGCTCCGGCGGCGCGCACCGGCCATCCTCTAGCGGCGGAAACCAACCCCGCGCGAGGAGGCGGGAGCGCACGTTGCCGGGAGCGCCCTTTTGGTAGAGCGCCTTCCAGAAGCGGTCGGCGGCGGGGGGGTCTTCCACACGGGTCCAGGCGCCGGCCACACACGCGGCATCGACCAGTGCTGGGTGGCCATCGGGCATGAGCTGCACCGCCTGCCATGCGACCTCTTGCGCCGTGTAGATGAAGTGGTAGCGACGGTCGACGGGCGGCGCGTGGGCGGCGATGCGCGCCTGTTCCTGGGGACCCGGAGCCAGAGCGCGTCGGGCAAGAACGCTCTCTGGGTCAATGTCTTTGGGCACTCCCTCCAGTCGCCGTGCAGTGGTGTCCGCGCCCTCGTAGCCGCCATGAAGCACTCGAAAGTCTGGCTCCAGCTCCGTGGCGACCAGCGACCATCCCTCCTCCTTCCAGGTGCGGGCCGCGCGCCACAATGCCTCGGCGCGCTCTGCATCTGCACGGGTCTCGTCGCGACCAATGGCGAGGTCCGAGGCCACATTGCGGGCCTTGCTTCGGACCCCCCAGTCCGGGAAGTGGGCCACGGCCTCGTCCCACTGTCCTTCGCGAGCGAGGCGTCGCGCCAGCAGTGCACGCATGGCATACGGCACTTCGCTGGAGGGCAGGTCGATGCTCCCCGAGAGCCCACCACCGGCCACCGGCCATCTCGGCAGAGGATGCACCGGAAACCAGCGGGCCACAAAGGTCCGCAGCTCTGATGTGGTCAGCAAGCGCTCCGAGACCCACGCCGCATCGCTCCAGTTCCCCGCCACCAGAAAGGCCTTCAGGGCGTCTTCGTAGTGGCCCGCTGCCACCTGTGCGACGCCCAGCTCCGTGTAGAGGGCGCGAACCGGGTTGTGGCGGTGGTGCTTGCACCGAGTGTGGGCAGGCAAGTCGGAAAACAGGGTGTCGGTGGGCGACGGCAGTAAGGCGACCGCCGCTTCATACGCCTCGATGGCTGGGTCCAGCTCCCCCCGACGCAGCGCGAGCTTGGCCGCCATCCACCGCCCGATGGGGTCTGAGGGAGAGGTTCGGGCGACCCAGTGCTCCGCCTGCTCAAAGGCCCCCGCCTGATAGGCCGCCCACGCGAGTCGATCGGCGCCCTGCATGGGGGTCCCCGCGGCTTCAGCGGCCGTCAGAAAGCGCTCTACATGCCAGCGATGGAGCTGCTCGGTGGGGACATCGTCGCGCCGGGTCCAGTCGGTGTGGGGACCGTGGGTCAGCCACGCCGCCAGCACGTCTGCGGTCGAGGGACTGTCGCGAACGACGGTCTTCAGCGCGTCCAGATCACCTTCCAGCGCCCGACGCGCCAGTCGGTCCAGCTTCTGGCAGAAGCGGGTGCCTCCAGCGGCGCGGTAGCGGAGACAGTGGTCGATGGCGAGGCCCGGCTCACCCCGCTTCACGCGCACTGTCGCTGCACGTCGCCAGCTGGCCGCAGCGAGTCCGATGGAGTCCACAAGACCGGCTTCCGCGAGCGTTCTCGTGTGGGCAAGCTCGTCGAGAACATCGGTGGAGTCGGCTTCTTGTTCTTCGGAGACCCGCGCGAGAGTGTACGTGGCCCAGGTAGAACGCCAGCGCCGCTGTTGGACGGGAAGGGCGAGGAGGGCGTCGAGGTGGACGCGGGCACCGTCCAAGTCCACCTCTGGGCCGTGGAGGGATCGCACCGCCTCGGCGTAGCGGCGGAACTCCTCCGGAAGGCCATCGGGAAGTGGCTGGGTTGGATCGGCACGCGTGGCGAGAAAGCCCATGACCCTCTCATCATCGACCGCCACATCGCCCAGCGCCTCCCGCAGGTCATCGCGGTCGGCCGTGTGGGTGCGCCGGCGAACTGCACGCACCGCGTCCCGCACCTCCACCCCACGGACAATGGCCGCCAAATCGGCCTCAAAGTCACTTTGGGGCGCATCGAGCATGGCCGCCCCAACCCAGGCCAGGCGCGGACTATCGAAGTACGGGCCGCACGCCTGAGCGGGGTGGGACAGCGTCGTGATCCAAGCGAAGGGGAGCAGGAACCAAGGTGACATGAGGTGGGTCCTTGTCGGGGCGCAGCCAGCCCACAGTGCGGGAGGCACCCGGCCGCAGCGGCGAGCCCGAGGGGTGGGGCTCGAAGCGGGTCGTGGCCGCAGCCCAAGTGTAGTCGCCCACACCGTCTGCCAACACCACGGAGCGGTCGAGCTGAACGGTGGGCAGCGGCAAGACCGCCTCTCCGTGGTTGTACACCACGACGTTGAGTACCCCGCTGTCCACCTCTCGCGTCAGCTCGACCGAAGGAACCGCCACCGGCACCCGACCCTCGCGGACCGCGGCAAGCGTGGGAGCGGGCCAGGACAGTCGATCTTGCGCCGTAGGCAGGCGAAACCACACCAACCCAGCGAGCTCAGGGGGCCGATCCGCCAGAAGGCCGGCC
>Ga0315321_10001517_pt1 | contig 17918 bp, 14 predicted proteins | sample M180m21515metaG_FD_203464 | JGI IMG/M metagenome (GOLD analysis project Ga0315321, IMG submission 203464) | Ammonia-oxidizing marine archaeal communities from Monterey Bay, California, United States - M1 80m 21515 | ecosystem: Environmental > Aquatic > Marine > Intertidal zone | place: USA... | reverse complement strand
TTTTGCAATTTTCTTTGTTCCTTCCTTTGCTTTATCGCCACGCTGTTTAGAAGAATATCCAGTTGCATTGTCAAGGAAATTTGACCAGCGAACTCTGGACTCTAGTGCAGATTTTCTTCCACCATCAGCAGAAAGAAATTCTGACAATTCATTTCCACTCATTTGTTCGACATCAACCAGAAGTTTGTCATCTTCAGTGTACTGTGCAGTAACACTCTTTAGGATTGCAAATGATGCTACAAATACTCCATCCGAATCGACTTCAACATTATCAAAATATTCAGTTGCTAATTTTGCAAGACCAGCATTTCCACTCATTGATTTTATCAGTCCACGCTTGACTTCGAATCGCTCCATGCCTCTGCCAAACCAATTAGGGCCATAAGGGCTACCTTCCATTAGGGTACTCAAAGCGGGGGCTTTTTGGTAGATACTCGCTCGCCGAGACATGCGCAGGGTAGTTGTGGTTCTTTGTATACTACTGCTCTTGCCTCTAACAAGTGCTCAGCCAGATGCGACTGTAGATATCACACTTGAGCGTCGTTTATCCGATGTTGATATTGGTATCAATGGAGGTGTTGTTTCTCCAAATGGGGTATCGGTCTTGATTTACGGTGAAGACGGCTATGCACACCTCCTGTCTGCAGAAAATGCAGATGATGAATCAACTGATATTATATTAGAAAATGAAACAACTAACAATCTAAATTCTGCTTCTTGGCACCCTGGTGGGAAAAGTGCATTGATAGTTGGAGATTCAGGAACCGTACTTCGATATAATTCTACAAACCATGCTTTAGGTGAAGCAGAGGGTTCGTTTTCAATTACGGATAAAGATATCAATGCAGTTCAATTTACTCCGGGCTCATCAGTTGCTTACCTAGGGACCGATGATGGTCAAATTTGGAAATATTATGCAGACACTTTCACGATGCTGGACAATCAAGCATCATCTCGAATTACAGATATTGCTTGTATGAAAAATGACAATATTTGTGTGATTTCAACATTAAGTGATGGATTAGCAGTAATAGATCAAGGAGATACAATCACTTGGCTACCGAAATCAACACCTGGTCATACGTGGGTTGGAGTCGGTTGTGAAGATCCCACTATGAATTACTGTACGGGCTTTGCAAGTGGAAAGAAAGTAGCATTAATCCAAATAGATGCTCTGGATAGCACACAATCAACACTTGGAGACATAATTATTCTAGGTGAATTAACTGGAGATTCGATTGCTGAAAATCCTGCGGCTGATTCCTCAACACTAATCGCGTTAGCACCCCTTGGAATCGTTCGTTGGAATCTGTATACCGAAGAGGCTTTCTTGATGTTTTCAAACAAAAACGCTTCAGATGTTGATATATTTCTCAGTGGTGATAGTTATGGCATGGCATGGGAGAACTCTGAAAACACAGGGTTCCTAGTTACAAGCCAAGGCCGGATTGTTTCATTCGCTCCAGCTACTGAAGATGATTCAAGCAGTATGCCAACCTTCGTGTTAGTATTGATTGCATTATGTGTGCCAGGAGTATTCATTGGTCTTCTTTATTGGAATGTGCCGTGGCTGCAAAGGAAATATGCAAAGTTGGTTGGGCGTGGCAAAAAATCAGATAATTCTTCAGTAAAAAAGGAAAAGAAAAAAAATAAAAAAATAAAACCTTTGTCAGAAGATAAAACAAAAAGTCAAACATCAAATCGGACTACAATAATTCAAAATATTACTATCAAAGATAGTGTTATTGCAGGAGACTTTCAAGCAGACATTAATACAGAGGAAAAGTTGTAATAGTTCTAAGGAAAAGCCCTCAGTGCATTCTTCTTAGATATGATTGGAATTAACTGGGCCAGTCTAGGCACTGACGTTCCCAGGGTTTAATTACATGCGCTAACAATACGCGTACTATCTTGGCCCCTTCATAGATTTGATTGTCTTATCATCTCGAAAGAACTCTCATCAGGGGAATTGTTGGTATATCTAGATTCACCCAGAACTTGAATTTATCTTTCAGAAATCTACTTTGCTTTATTGGAATAGCCCATGGTTGCAACGACAGTATGCAAAGTTGGTTGGGCGTAGTAAAAAATAGAGAATAAGCCCCTAACCTTCATGTGGTTCATACGACCGCACAGCAAACATGGAGCCATTTGAGGGTCTAGACTTCTACGATATCGAATCTCTAATGACAGAAGAAGAGGTCATGATTCGCGATATGGTTCGTGAATGGGTTGATGAAGAAGTACTTCCAAAAATCGAGCATGCTTGTGCAGAAGGAATCTTTCCAGATGAATGGAGAGTTGCCCTAGGTGAGATGGGGGTACTAGGTGCTCCACTGAAAGGCTACGGCTGCCCTGGACTCTCATACACCGCATACGGTCTTATTTGTCAAGAATTAGAGCGAGGAGACTCAGGTCTACGTTCATTTGCTAGTGTCCAAGGATCATTGGCAATGTACCCGATTTGGGACTTTGGAAGTGAAGAACAGAAGGAACATTACCTGCCAAAGATGGCATCCGGGGAATGGATTGGCTGCTTCGGATTGACTGAGCCTGATTATGGTTCTAATCCAGGTGACATGATCACCAAGGCAGAGGATAAGGGCGACCACTATCTTCTCAACGGAGCAAAGATGTGGATTACCAACGGGACCATTGCAGACCTCGCAGTCGTATGGGCTAAACTTGATGGTGTAATACGTGGATTTATTGTTGAGAAAGACGATGAAGGATTTAGTGCACCAGAGATGAAAGGTAAGCACTCACTAAAAGCCAGTGTTACCAGTGAACTAGTATTCCAAGATTGTAAGATTCCAAAGAATCGAATGCTACCTGATGTAAAAGGCCTAAGAGGTCCATTTTCGTGCCTGAATAATGCAAGATTTGGAATCTCTTGGGGTGCACTTGGTGCAGCGATGTCCTGCTTCCATTCAGCTAAGACATATGCTCTTTCTAGAATTCAATTTGGTGAACCAATCGCATCATACCAATTGGTACAAAATAAATTAGCCTGGATGCTCCGTGAGATTACTAAAGGTCAACTACTAGCATTCCACCTCGGTAAGAAAAAGGATGAAGGTACTTGGATCAATGAACAAATCAGTCTTGCAAAGATGAATAACGTAGATATCGCTCTTGAGATAGCACGTGTCGCAAGAGACATACATGGTGCAAATGGAATCCTAGACGAATACCCAGTAATGCGACACATGGCTAACTTAGAGTCTGTGAAAACATATGAAGGGACCCATGATATTCACAATTTGATTATTGGAAGGTACATCACAGGCATCCAAGCATTCACACGAACAGTTTGAAATCATGGCCCAGTCCAGGTTTTACAGTAATCAAAGGAAGTACTGCTTATCGCATCTTCCCAAATTTGTAATTCCTTTACTTGTTGTCCATCTGACCATTCACCCATATTACGAAGTTCCTGTGTATCGATTAATTGCATTCTAGAATTCTCAGCAGCAATTTCATCTCCAATAGTATTTGCAACAAGCCAATCTGCTTGAGATGCAACTCTACGATAGAATCCCCAATCAGCTAGGGAGTCATGAGTTTCACTGGCTTGTAGGTAGTGGCTTGCTACCAACCGAGGGAACCCATGTCTGTCGCTTGGTACTTCGATAAACAATGAATTTTCACCTAGAAGGTTTTGATGATGTACCCCGAAGCAATCACTAACACTCATGTCATCTTCACTGACCACTACATGAGCTAAGAAATTCTCAGGTATTCCGGTTGCATCAATTTGTAAATGGTCTTGAACAGGTCTTGCATATGGTGCTTCTAAATCGACGAATAATGTTTCATCACCCCAACCCAGATCGAGAGCCCAGTCCAGGACTAGCATGGCGTAACCTGCACCTAAACTATGTCCACCAATCAGCAAGTGGCTTTCATTTACTTCAGGAGGTAGTATCGTAATCATGAATTCGAGAGCAGCATCTATCGCAACAGCACGTGGATTATGGAACGGATGGTTAGACATTCCCGCTTCTTCATGCAGTTCATATGTGTCATAGCCAGGTGGCATTACATCCGAAGGATACTGAATAAATGCTACAGCCACACCTCTAGATGCTAGTGTATTTATCCAATCTTCATAAGTAGTAAAAAATGGATTTGCAAACCCATGAAGAATTATTGCGAGAGGCATCTCACCTTCATGATCTTCAGGGATAGAAAGATACACTGAGAATGTAATATCCTCTTCATAATCGCCTTGAATACTTTCGACTTCTTCGGGCATTGGGTATTCATGTATTGTCGTTTCAATCGAATAATTTCCATCGGCGATTTTGAGTTCAGGGGGCGAGGGTGAAAGGCCGGCCATTGCCAAAAAGCCAGGGCTGACCACCAGTAACGATGCTGAAAAAAGTACTAGTGCTAAATGCACAGAACGGGTAATCAATCGATTTTCATGATTAAATGGATTGGTAGGACGTCCTCCTGCGACAAGAGATGCACACAAAATGATGAAACAAAATACAGTTGGAAGCAAAATAAAAGCATCCCTGTAATATGCCCAGTTTAGTAATGCAAATATTGCGAATAAACCAAAAACAGTTCCAATTAATGTAGTAGCAACTAATTTTTCCCAGTGGCTGCTTTTTGGCGCTCTTGAATATGCGGCAGGTAGTGCTAGAAGGAAGAAAGCAAAAACCACAGTACTCCATTCTCTTAGATAGAATGTCCACTCGAGTGATCTAACCGCCACTGGCCACAGGGCTCCACCAATATCATAGCCTAATGCGAGTAAGATTACAGGCTCTAGTAATGCTAACAATAAACCAATCGCGAAAAATAAAGCAAACTTACGATTGGATGGCCGATCCATCCTCATGTTAATCACTCAGACATCTGGTAGGAGTCCTAATTTTGAGAAACCAGTCCACACAGGGTTTAGCCAACCCGGGATGAATCTGTGGCGAAGGTAAACTGCAGCAGCAAGAGTCAGTTTCTGGAATTTATTTAGTTTAACTCTCTTAGTAAATACATCACCTTGCTGGCGTTCTATTTGCTTCAAGATTTTATCGTAGAATGCAATCATAGCTGCTGGTGAATAACGTGTACGTCTTGGTAGAAGTGGAAGCAGTTGTTTTGCTTCTTCGAGATATGTGCGTGCTCTCTTAGCATAATGGTGAATATATGGTTCCCATGTTGTGTTTAGAACTACATCTCCATTGAGTTCAGATTCAGTGATTCCATTCGCCTCTAATTCATTTAGGGGAAGATATACTCGATTTCTTTGAATATCTTCTCCAACATCACGAAGAACATTTGTAAGTTGCATGAAAATTCCCCATGATTCTGCAAATTTCTTCGCTCTTGGATCTTCATAGCCATATATTTCGATACACATCAGTCCGACAACTGATGCAACACGATAACAGTAGATGTACAACTCATCAAATGTGCGATATCGATTATTGTAAAGGTCATCTTCCATTCCAGTAATCAAGTCATCAAACACAGTTCTAGGAATATTGTAACGCTTTACTGTGTCCTTTAGTGCAAGGAATACAGGGTCTGTGCTACTGGTTTCTGAGTAGCAGGTTGAAAGTTTCTTTCTGAAAAAGAAGAGTTGAGTTATCTTCTCAAGATACAAGTCTTCTTGTAGAATTGTATCCTTGTTTTGAAGGCTTTCTAATTCGATTCTATAAGCAACTGCTTCAGGGTCCATCTCACCTTGTGAACCAGGGAATCTGTCCTGCCAATCACCGTCTGCAATATCATCTGCTCTTCGGCAGAATGCGTATACTGCACACATTGCTAGGCGCTGATCTTCTGGAAGATACTTGAATGAGTGATAGAAATTTCCAGCTTCTCTCATTGTTAATTCTTCACAGTATGAATATGCAAGTCGAAGCAACTCGACAGGTGGATCTCTTGCCCAAATCGGTGCATCAAGGTGTTGAAAAGGATCGATTAATTCATCTTGCTCGCCAACAATCCCAATAAATGCGGCACCTTCTCTCAATGCCTCCATTGCAGTCAGGCTTACAGCCTTCACCGCATCAGCGGTTAGATTAACGGCCGCTCGTAATCTTTGAGCAGCAGTCATGCCCTCTTTGCGATGCCCAACCTCATTCTTTGCTCCACCCTTGAGAGGGAAAAGCAAGTCGAGAGGTTTGCGCCGTTCTAGCATGTCGCTCAGTAACTCTGTCCGCATCATCATTTATCAGTGTGAGGGTTATTTGCCCATACGCCCTACGGGCGGTAGAACTAGTCTGAACCTCTCATTTCACTATTTGATAAGATAAATAAATATTGTGTAAGCGGTTGTTTACTTAATGTACTGAGGGTAATAAGTTCCTGTAATTTATCATGTAATATATTTCAGCGATCTTTATTTTTCTTTAGAAGACGACTTACTCCCCCCGGGATTATCAGGGCTCGAAGTAATTTGCGAGCGTAGGATTTGATTTCATCTCTGGTAACTTTTATTCTTTCTTCGGAATTCAAAATATTACCAGTTCGTAACAATGTGACAGTTCTTTGCCCGATTAACACAGGAAGCATACAAGAAGCCTTGAGGCGGAATTGTTTTTCTGGTAGCATACGAATATATTCGACTGCAGCGTCAAGGTGGGTGTTTGTGATGTCAAGATATTCATCATATAGTGGTCGGAAAGCAACAATATTGGCATCATCCATGAGATCTTTTGGTTTGAGGTTGTAACGACTTAACCCCTCTTCAGGAATATAGCATCTACCAAAACGTAAATCTTCAGGAATATCGCGTAGAATATTGATCATCTGGAGGGCTTTACCGAATTGTATACCTTTCTCGAAAAATTCACTTTCTTTTTCAGGAGGTAATGAGATGAGATGTAACAGTGACATTTTACTCCAAAAAACACCCACTGAACCAGCAACACGGAATGCATAATCATCCATCTCCTCGTTTGTCAATAAAGCAGAAATATTTCCATCCTCATTAGCAGTACCAAATCTCTCAAGATCAAGTACTTGCCCTCCGACTATGATTTCAAGGCATTCCAAAATGAGTTTTTGGTCTTCTTCCTCATATACTTCAAGTCCAGTAACAACATCACCAACATTACGAAGTAATTCTGCTTCATGTTCATTGGTTTGAATTGCAGCAAGTTCAGAAAAATCGGGTAATACTGTCGACCGTCCTTGTGCAACATCGTTGTAATCCTTAAGGTGTTTCAGAAGAAACTCTGTCTCGCCGTGTTTTGAATCAGCAATTGTATCAGCAACTCGTGCTAGAAGATACAATAATCCAATTTGTCCACGAATCTTCTTTGGAAGATATTTCAGTGTTGGATAAAACGATCGAGATGTCGCTTCGAGCAATGCATCGATTTTCGCATTGATGAGTACCGCCATCCAATCCCCTCGCTTTGTCGGAATGGTTCTCCGTTCTTGACCCTGTGGGAAGTCAAACAGTTTTCCAACTGATGTTTTAAGGGGTTATCATAACTGAAAATTACCGGAAATTTTCTTCAACTTCGGTAGCATAAACTCAGCTCCAACCAGACAGATATTAGGTCAAATCCTACGCAAGGCTTTATTTTGAACGAACCCAGCCCCTCTATGAGGGGATGGGAATGCAGTGCGGCTCTTGCGTTGAAGAGATACCTGATGACAGTATTTTCTGTCCCGAATGCGGAGCACGTCAAGAAATGAGCCGTGCCGGTGGACTGCCCGGTGTTGGAGGCGTCGGATTAGGGGGCCAAGATGTTAGTGGCAGCCGTAATTTCGGTGTAGTTTCTGGCGAGGCTATTATGAATCAAAATATGGGTCAAGGAATGCCGGGGCAAGGAATGCCACCTGGTATGATGCCAGATCTGATGGGGCAAATTGCCCAGAACATGTCCCCAATGCCTATGCAAGGAATGCCTCCAGCAGGCGTAACTCCTCTTCCAGGGCAACAACCGCCACCAAACATCGGCGGTGCAAGAGGCGATATGCCACCTACTGCTAAAGGCCCATCTCTTGCAAGTGGTGCAGGTCCAGTTAGTGGCCAGCAACATGGGCAACAAGCCAACCAAGCAGGTGGTCTTGCAATTTCTAATAATCCCGCAAATTCTCCTACGGATGCAATGGTAAATCGAATTGCTGAAGCCGAAAGAACAGTGAAAAATGAAAGAAGAAGCCAATGGCTTCAGATGAATCAAGAATCTGCTGCTAATGTGCTATCATCGATAGGTGGAGAATTACCTGCACACCTAAAGAGCGCTGGTAATGAAGCTAGTGCAGCGGAATTCCTGGCAAATGCTATTGGTTCAGGTTCTGATGCTTCTGGCAACGAAGCATTATTTCGTCGTATGTCTGAAGTTGCGGTTAGACGAGTCGCTCGAAAGCGTGGAGTCGCCGTAGAAACTCCTCAAATCAAATCTGAAGATGGAATTCTAACTGTTAATGTTACTTATGTCGATGACGGAAGAGTTCTAGATACTCCTGAAGATTTGTCAACTGCCTTTGAACATGCGATTTCAACTGAAATAGCACTCAAGGGACTTGATGTATCAGTTGTTATTGCTCTATTCCGATCTAAAGATGGCACTGTTAGCAATGTTGTTGGCGGAGATTCTGCACCTGAAGTTACTGAAAGCGACGAGGAAATGTTTGCTTGTGAAGTCTGTGAAGGTTTAGTAAAGGAATCTGATAATGAGTGTCCGCATTGCGGCGCAGTATTCGAGGAAGAAGACGACGGTCCAACTTCCAGTGGCCCACCAAAGCGCGGCGGTCCACCTGGTCCCTCTCGTGGCGGTCCACCTGGTCCATCTCGTGGCGGCCCTCCTGGTCCATCTCGTGGCGGTCCACCTGGTCCATCTCGTGGCGGCCCTCCTGGCCCATCTCGCGGTGGTCCACCAAAGAGTGGCGGCCCCCCTTCTGGTGGTCCCGGCGGCGGTCCTCCAAAGCGTAGCGGTCCCCCTGGTGGCGGCCCTCCAAAGAGCGGTGGTCCTCCAAAGAGCGGCGGTCCTCCAAAGCGTAGTGGTCCCCCTGGCGGCGGTCCTCCAAAACGTGGCGGCCCACCCGGCGGCCCTAAGCGCGGTCCTCCAAAGTGAGATCTAGGACAATCTCCACTTGATTAGTGCCGCAATTACCATTCTATAGATTAGATGCTACGTATGGAATAGTAGCGTACAACTATGCTCACTTTGAGCAAGACTTCATTTTGTAATTGAGAATTCAACGTAGTCCTGCTTCTTTCAAACTTGCAAGTAAAACTTGGCCTAGTTCACTGGGGTCACGTGCACATGCGATTCCTGCAGCTTCAAAGGCTGCAAACTTTTCTTCAGCAGTACCCTTGCCACCTGAGATGATTGCACCAGCGTGCCCCATCCTCTTTCCAGGAGGTGCGGTAGCACCTGCAACGAAACCAACTATCGGCTTCGAGCAGTTGTCTTTGGCCCAAGCAGCAGCTTCCTGTTCTGCATTTCCACCGATTTCTCCAATCATGACAATCGCTTCTGTCTGAGGATCGGATTCGAATGCTTCTAGGCACTCGATGAATCCAGTTCCATTTACTGGGTCTCCACCGATTCCAATACAAGTTGATTGACCTTCATCAATACTCATTGTTTGGGCTACAGCCTCGTAAGTCAAGGTTCCAGATTTAGATACGATTCCAATACGTCCTTTCGCATGAATGTGACCGGGCATGATTCCTAGTTTTGCACCACCAGTTTCACCAGGTGTGATAATTCCAGGGCAATTTGGACCAATTAAGCGTACATTTGCACGATTTGCCACATATGCTGCTGCCTTTACCATGTCGAGAGTTGGAATACCTTCAGTAATACAGATTATTACTCCTGTACCTTTTACAGTCTCAAAAGCATTTGCTGCTTCAATAATAGCTTCTCCGGCAAACGGTGGAGGGACGTAGATTACAGTTGCATCAGCATCAGTTTCAGTAATTGCATCAACCATACTGTTGAACACAGGAACTCCAAGAACTTCTTGTCCACCTTTTCCTGGTGTGACTCCACCAACTATATTGGTACCGTATTCGATCATTTTTCCGGCATGGAACATACCTTGCTTTCCAGTAATTCCTTGAACCAGAACTTTAGCATCTTCTTCAATCCAAATAGCCATTTCACTCACCGCCTCCAATTAGAGATACAATTTTTTGTGCACCCTCTGCCAAGTCATCTGCAGGATGGATATTGAGATTTGATGCGGCGAGAATCGCCTTTCCTTCATCGACATTAGTTCCTGCTAATCTTACAACTAGTGGAACATCTAGACCAAGAGCCTCAGTTGCACCAATTACTCCCCTTGCGATGATATCGCAACGCATGATTCCGCCGAAAATATTGACTAAGATACCTTTCACCTTAGGGTCTTCAAGAATTATTGAGAATGCGATTTTTACTTGTTCTTCATCAGCACCGCCGCCTACATCGAGGAAGTTAGCAGGTTCTCCTCCATACAATTTAATGACATCCATAGTTGCCATTGCTAGGCCTGCTCCATTGACTAGACATCCAATATCACCATCGAGTTTGACATATGATAAGCCCGTTTCTTTGGCGCGAATCTCAACATCTTCTTCTTCAGATAAATCACGTAGTTCATCCCAGGTTTTATGACGGAATTCGGCATTCTCATCAAAACTAATTTTAGAATCCAAAGCTACTATTTCATCATCTTCTGTTTTTACAAGAGGGTTTATTTCAACCATTGCACAATCTTGGGCAATGAACATTTCATACATACTGCCTAACATTTTGAAGAATGATTTCAAAGCTGAACCCGATAGACCAAGTGCCATCCCAAGGTCCCTCTTTTGGAAGCCTAGCAGGCCAGCGTTCGGATCAACATTGATTTTATGGATTCTTTCAGGTGTATTGTGAGCAACATCTTCAATATCCATTCCACCTTCTGTAGAAGCCATGATTAGAACCGATTTGTTTTCTCGGTCGACAAGAAGTGCAAGATAGTATTCATGTGCGATTGCACAACCGGATTCAATATACAAATTGTTGACAAGTTTCCCCTCATCTCCTGTTTGAATCGTGACTAGAATATTTCCTAGAATATTTGTTGCATAAGTTTCAACCTCTTCACGAGAAAATGCGATTTTAACTCCACCTTGCATTACCTCTTCCCGAGTCTGCGGATTCAACATTGTACCTTTTCCACGCCCACCTGCATGTATCTGGCTCTTGACAGCAACAACCTTTGATCCCAATGAATCATAGGCTGCTAGTGCATCTTCTATGCTAGTACAATGTACTCCTTCAAGAACTGATACTCCTGCTGCTTTGAGCAAAGCTTTTCCTTGATATTCGTGGATATTCATGTTTCTCCCCAACCCCCTCGACCTAAAGCCCCTCCTTGAATGATGCGCTGTAATAGTGTCTAGTTCACGATGCGTTCAATAGTCAAGTTGAGTTCGCTTGAATCATGCAGGTAGTCGTTCTTGCAGGCGGAATTGGTTCACGTTTGCGTCCTTGGACAAATGACATTCCAAAATCGCTGCTACCAATGCTAGATTCGACTCTTTTAGAGAGAGTGATAGAAGGTGTACCTTCGGATTTAGTTGATGAACTCATTGTAGCAGGTGGTTACAAAGTCGATATGATCAAAGATTATTTTCGAAATGCAGATGTAGATTTTGATGTTAGAATTGTTCCCGAAGATGAACCGCTTGGAACTGGAGGCGCACTAGGTAATTGCAGAGATGTTGTCTCTGGAAGATTTGCTTGCTTTAATGGGGACATTGTTTCTTCACTGAATGTAGCACCAATGCTAGAACAGCATTCTAAGATGGGCGTTAAGGGGACTCTTGCACTTTGGGAAGTAGAAGATCCAACCCGATTTGGAATTGTTGGATTAGATAGTGAGAATAGAGTAACTCAATTCAAAGAAAAACCGAAACCCGAAGAAGTATTTTCTAATTTGATAAATGCAGGTTCTTACCTTCTTGAAGATGAAATATTCGATATAATGCCAAGAGGTAAACATAGTCTCGAAAGAGATGTTTTTCCAGTTCTTGCTGAAGAAGGAAGTTTAGCGGGTTTCCCGTTCGAAGGATACTTTGTAGATGCCGGTACTCCAACCAGTTGGCATGACGGAGTTGTCCGATGTATAGAAGAAGGGAGATACAATAAAGGCTCAGTTTCACAAGGTTCGTGGCATGAAGGAAAGCGTACAATTGCTAGAAATTCAATGGTTCAACGCGGCTGTATAGTTGCAGGTGAAGTTAGCAATTCAACTCTACTTCAAGGTGCTCGTATTGAATCTGGAGCTACAGTCAATAACTGTTTAATTGGTGAAGGAGCAATTATTGGTAGTGGTGCTCAATTATCGGGCGTGGTAGTTGGTCACCGGGCAGTCGTTCCTTCCGGCCATATCCAGAGCGAAGGTACATTTTGAAACGCAGTCTCAAAAAGGAGTTGCCTAGTCGCTTACCCATGGAAGCACCATTAGTCGTAGTCAATTTCAAGACATATACATCGGCATTAGCAAGTACTGCGGAGCAATTAGGACGCCAAATGGCTAATGTTCCAACCAATGCTAGAATGGTTGCAGTTACCAGCGCCTTCGATTTATCTAGCGTTAGTTCAATCGATGGACTTGAAGTTTGGTCACAGCATCTTGATCCAGTAGGCCAGGGTTCCTTTACCGGTTGGCTTGAACCTGAAACCGCAATTGCAAGAGGCGCATCTGGGACCATCATCAATCATGCTGAGCACAAGGTTTCCATAGAACATGTGCGCGATTTGATGGCAATGCTTCCTGATGGATTTCCAATTTGTGCTTGTGCTGCTGATGTTGCAGAGGCGCGTGCACTTGCGAAACTAGGACCTACTTTCATTGCAGTAGAGCCTCCTGAGTTAATCGGAGGAGATATTTCAGTAACTAGTGCAGACCCCTCAATCGTTAGTGATACAGTGGCTGCGGTCAAGGAAGTTAATCCAAATGTACGTGTACTATGCGGAGCTGGAGTCAAGAATGGTCAAGATGTTGCTACAGCACTTGCACTAGGTGCGGAAGGTGTACTTCTCGCCAGTGGTGTAACCAAGGCCAATGACCCAGCTGGAGTCTTAGCAGACCTTGTTTCTCAACTGTGAAGACTTCGCCATTTCTAGAACTGATTGTTCGAGTCTAGCGCGTACTAAATCCTCTCCGCCAGGACAGGTATCTCTGTGCCCACAACTCATACATGTTCTCTTACTATTTGCGAGTGGAATTTGAGATAAATCACACGCAGGTCCTAGTCTTTCATGCAAATCTATCATTGCATTCATATCATTGTAAATTAATTTCATTGCATCATTTACTAGTGTCTGATTTGCTCTTTCAGTCCAACGGTTCCACTTTCCTTTGCTCCATGACAGATTTTCTACAATGTACCTTTCAGGATTTGCAGGAAGGCCATTACTTATCTGGGCCCAAATCACCATAGCCATATTTTCTAGACATTTTTCTTCACCCAAAACAGCAGTGCCTTGAACCGTGAAGCGTAATAGATGCCAAGTTGAACCCTTTTTCCAAGCGATATCTGGTGAGATGTGAGCTTCAGTTTTGTCTAATTTTGTTTTTTCTAATCTTGAATAAGTATGCCATTGAGTAATCTTTCCTTTAATTATATCAGATATAGGTCCACATTCCATAACCGCATGATATCGATGGCAAGCGATTTCGACTAATCGGTCGATTTCATTTGTTTGTATTATTTTTCGTAAATCACTTCTCTCGCCAGTTCTTGTTTCAATAACATGGATTACACTTTGCTGACGCTTCATTGCTCCAATTATTCTATGGCGGATTTTAGATGCTAAATCTTTCTCAATCCAAATATAACCTTTAGAATATGCTTCCAATCGTTGTAAAATTATCCCTCGTAAAGACCTCTGCATCAGTCTCCACGGTGTTGACCAATCGGAAATATTGCGGAGATGTTGATTGAAGCCACCTTTTCTTTTATCAAATCCATATTTCAAAATCCACGCTCGTGGGCATCGATTCATTAACGTTCTACGACTTAGCGACCAAATTTTTGGACGATTGATCCATTGTATCTTCTTTGCACTCATTAACTGCTTGGTATTTCCTTAATCAATGTCAATCCTTCGTATGGATCATTCTTGGAAAACCAATACTACAACGCAGGTATTTCGAGTTCAAACAATTACTTCTTCTTTGCAATGAGGGCAACGTAACTTTCCAGAGTAGCCGGTTGGAACTTTAAATCCACCTTCACAATAAGGGCATTCTAGGGTCACTTTAGAACCTGTGCTAGCGGTATTACCTGTGGCTGAATTATTGTTGGCGCCAAATATGTTTTCAATTGGTTGAGGCCATCCTCGTTTCATCTCATCAGAAGGTAGCATTAGAGGAAGAGAGGCGATCAGTATACACATACTAGAGCACATTATTGACCAAGAGATTGGAAACGCTCCATCCAAGCCCATCGAAAGTGGACTCCATTCATCGTGGTATAATATGGAAAGAGCGCCAGAAACTAATAGCACTCCAATTGTTAATATCGGCCCATTTCGGAATCCCATTGTTGTGATTGCGCCAGCAAAAATAAATGAAATTCCAATTACCCATGCTAGGGTTGATTCAAAGAAAAATACTTGCTCGTCCCACAAAAGTAAAAACATCGCCATTCCAATTCTAAAAATTCCATACAATATTGTGAAAATACCAAAAGTTACTGCAGCCGAATCGTTTCTCGAAGATGAAATCTGAATGATCTGTGGCTGCATTTGCTGCATTTGCTGCATTGGTTGAATCGAGATTTGCTGTGTTGCAGGTAAACTTCCTTCATCATTTTCCATCAATCGAATAATGACCTCTGCCTTTGTTCCACTAATTCTTATTCCTCGTTCTTTACAAAGGGTCTTGAGTTTCAAGACAGTCATCGAGTCATAGTTCATGATATTAGACTCCGACGAATGTATTTCAATATTTACCCGGTTTTTTTTAATCCATTCTAAATAAGCAAGTTTCTGGTTTGTTGAAAAACTTATGACGATACTTTGCAATGAACCAGTAACCTATGTCGCGAATCGGCAAGGGTATCAACCAAAACAGTGGAAACCAAACCGCATAGTACCATTTCATGTATAGGAGGAATCGTATTCCTGCAGCTGAACGAATGTATGATTTACCATTTCTAACTAAGTAAACTGAATCTGCATTTTGTTGTTTCTCCGGGAATGTGACAATCATTGCCTGTGCCGCTTCAGATAAAATTGGCCTGTAGCCGATATCTTTGCCACTAGCCAAACGCTTGTCGATAAAGTTTGCAAGTCGATGACATAATCCACAATCTCCATCAAGCAATAAGTAATCACGACCACTCATAATAGCACCTTCTCTATTGGCCATGTATGCACGTATACTCCCTCGGAAATGTGTGTATAGTCTGGTTTTAGTATGTCTATTCCCAAATCATAGATTTCTGTTAAAGAGTTCTTAAGAATTGTAGCCTCACCTTCTTGGAAGATCCAAGGCTCGTGTTGGGTGTAAGCCATATTGAGGGATCCTTTGTGGTTGGTATAAAGTGAATATCTCTCAAACAAAAACTCCTCGATAGAACCCTTTGAAGCCTGTGTTTTTTTACCGATTGCTCTACATTCGCCCTCTAGTTCTAAACCATCACTAGAGCGTTTGGATTTCCATGAATAGAGATCACCATCTACCGTTAGTCTACATTTAGCATATCGGTAAGGTAAGCCGTAAGTTCGAGGTGCATACCAGCATGTAATCCTACTCTGGGCATCAAGAGTCAGGAATAAAATCCCTGCCTTACCATTTTTTGTTACATATGTACGAACGTTGAATTCAGGAAAAGTGGAGATTCCAGGAACTGATGGAAGAAGGCGAGGCCGAACTTTCTTCATAACAAAAGGGATTGTTCCAACGAAAGCCTTACCCTCGAAGAGATCAATTTCTAACCCCTCTGGTATATGAGGAAGCAATTTATCAATATCTACTTCCCAATGCATAAAGGTTAGATTACGCCATTCTTGAACCAGTGCATGTGGTCTGGTTGGCATAGGAAATGGTAGATGGTCATGGCGAATTACTCGGCCCATATCTAAACCTTCATAGTAGCCCAATATTGTAAGCATCAATAATTCCACTAGCTAGGGCCCACAATGAAACTGGAATTAGTGCCCACCCTAATGCTTCTGAAAATGGGCCAGAACCATATGCACCGAATGCTCGTGACAATGGTCCACCCCAAGATGCAACGAATCGAATAATTAGAGTTAGTATTCCTGCAGCTAAAATATGAACTAGTAGCATAAATGGTCCAAATACAAAGTTAATTCCTCCAATCATTGTAATCGCGGCAACACCTTGTGGGAGAAGTGCAGGATTAGCTAGCCAAATGAACCATCCCATCCAGAAACCAACTAGAAGGTCTCTTTCGACATCTTCTAGTTCTCTCCATTCTTGGAATCCTTTAGAATATAGGCTATGTAATCGCTTTGCAAAGAACCTAACCTCCCAAGGGGTTCCAGACATTGCAGCACGAACAGCAGCAGTAACAAACCACACTATAAGCGCTAAATCCACCCATGTTCTGAAATCGTTATCCCCTGGAATGAAGGCCATAACCAAAGGAGCCAGATTTACCATGAGGAAACCAAAGCCACCAGCGAGAGCTACACTTCCCCACAGTGAGCCCGGGATCAGTGGCTCTTCAGGAGCCTCATAGGACTTTCTCGGAAGTGCAACTAGCAACATTGCCAGCCCGGGTCCCCAAAACATACCAAGAGTTTCAAGAACCGATTGTTGACCACCAATGCCGATTTCATCTATTGCATCAATCATCTCTTCGGAACCAGCTGAACCTCTAGATGAATAAGTAATATGACCTGATTTGTCGATTATCACAATAGAATCAGAGACTCCCATCGGCATACGATTCGCAAACCTACTTTCTCCATCATCAATAAGAATGGGCCATGACGCATTGGTAATTTCAGCAATAGTTGCTAAATCATCCATGCGAACATTTTCTCCAGTAACAATTTGTACTGCTCCAATACGATCATCTCCAAGGCGGTCAACAACATTCGCAATTTGCTTTGATTGGTCAATTGCATTGGTAGATGCCGGCAAAGTTATTCCAATAATAACCGCTTCCCGTCCTTCTAGCAATTCATCCAGTGAAACAGATGAAGAAGAATTACCATGTTGATGAAGAATAAAAGATGGAGCACGCGTATCATCTGCGATTATCTGCTCACCGCCTAGATCTGGAATATCACTTGCCAGAGGTATCATCAGCAAAGCCATCACAACAAGAGCTCCCATCAACGGTAGAGGGAGAATTATTCCTTGTCGAATCAATACTACAAGATATGCGATGATAGATACAAAACCTGAAATTGATAGCCATAGGAATGCACTGGCAATGGGGTCATTTTCACCTTCAACATAGAATCTGACAATGCCTTCGTGGTCACATTTTTCATTCAGGTTTTGACTATCAATTGTCTTTAGACAAATTACTAGAACATTGTCACCAGCTGGAAGTTCATTAATTCCAGTAAATACCTTGGCAGGCCGCCCCATGTCGTCATTTCTCACGACATATTGACTAGTTGGAGTAAATCCTTCAGCGCGCTCATCATTATCAAATAATCTTTTTTCATCAGATGGCACCGGGCCATAAATATTCATTGAAGTAAAATCTTCATCTAAGTCATCAAAGCCCCATGGAAGCGTTGCAACAAATTGAATATGAGCAAGTTTAAGATCATCTACAGTAACTTCAACTTCAGGAGAAAATAAATCACCTTGGATTACAATACCACCGCTGAACTCATTAAAACTACCCCATTCGATTTGGATATTTGCAGGACAATTAGTTGAAACAGACATCGAGTAGGAAATCACATCACCCGGTCTTGCCGTAATGTTAGCCATCTGGACTTGAGTACTCAGATTGA
>Ga0315321_10001515_pt1 | contig 17922 bp, 13 predicted proteins | sample M180m21515metaG_FD_203464 | JGI IMG/M metagenome (GOLD analysis project Ga0315321, IMG submission 203464) | Ammonia-oxidizing marine archaeal communities from Monterey Bay, California, United States - M1 80m 21515 | ecosystem: Environmental > Aquatic > Marine > Intertidal zone | place: USA... | reverse complement strand
CGAAGAAACAGGAATTGACTCCCTCAGTCTGCGTCCAGGCGTGCTGTTTGGCCCCGGAAGGGATGCGGGCTTAACATCCACACCCACAACAGCATTGAAATCGGTTGCCCTGGACATTCCCTATGAAATCCCATTTCAAAACAGGCAAGATTACCTTTACGCCCCTGATGTAGGTGCAGCATTTGCGCATGCGACAACTGAACTCTTCTCGGGCTACGCCGAGTTTACTTTACCCAGTCATACGGTTGACACTTCTCACTTTGTTTCAGCAATCACTGAGGCAGCGGAAGCCATCGGTATTGAGTCACAGTGCAACATCACGGTTGGGAAACAAACCGTACCTTTCATTTGTGACCTCGCATACGACACTTTTCACAACGCGTTCCCGAACGTCCCGCACACCCCACTGAGCAACGCTGTGCAATCATCACTGCGCACATTCCTACAACAGTTGGACAAAGGGTGGCTCCGCACAGAGATGATTCATTAGTTTTCCCACTCCCCACTTCAACTCTCACCCAACGGCCCGCTCATGCTTAATCCGAATATCAAAGATGCTTTACAAATCACCCTCGATGACCACCGAATGTCGCGGGGCGAAAAGCGCGCCTTGGCAAAGGTCATCGAACAGCATGTAGACAGTGATCACGAACTTTCACACGCGAGAAGTGTGTTATTTGAACTTGCGCGGCAAGAACTCTCTGACCCACACGCGCTGAAAATCCTCGATTGGGTGGAGGAAGCAAGCAAAGTCCTTGCAGAAAGACCCGACCCAGATAAATCAAGCAAGGCAGAAGCGTTTTTCAGCCCCGTGGATAACTGCACAAGCAAAATCATCCGTCTGTTTCAGGAAACACGCAGAAAAGCAGATGTTTGTGTCTTCACCATCACAGACGACCGAATCAAAGATGCGATATTGGATGCGCACCAACGCGGCATTTTAGTCCGAATCATCTCCGACAATGACAAGTCGAATGACCTGGGTTCCGACATCTATCAATTGGAGCGGGCGGGCGTCCCCGTGCGATGTGATCGAACGGATTACCACATGCATCACAAATACGCGATTTTCGACGGCAAGTCACTGCTGACCGGCAGCTACAATTGGACTCGGTCAGCAGCAAGAAATAATGAGGAAAATTTCATCGTTACCGCGGACAGTTCATTGCTGCAGCGTTTTGAAAATTCATTCGCTGAACTGTGGGAACAGCTGAAATAGCTACCTTCACGAATCTCGCTTGTCGACCTGCAATCGAAACATGCCCCGCATGGATAAGCTTATCTGCCATACCGAGCTTCGAATTCGGTATCAATTTTAGGGGGAGGACCGCCAAAACAATGGTGCCAATTGGAGATTCATCTCCAAACGTGGTGCACCCATTGGATTTGGTGGCTAAAATTCTGGGGTGGCAATGCTCTTCTGCAAGCGGAGTTGAACGTCGCGTGACTGTCGGATTGGCGGCAAGGCAAACACGCCGCCCCTGACAATCATGCACCAAGGTCACAGTTGTCTTTGTAGAACGGATCCCCCATACACATACTGAATCCCAGCGACGAGTTCAGCCATGAAGTACACAGCATGTTTGCTAGCGATATTATTTTTGCCAACGGGCCTCCTGTCGGCTCAAACAAAACAGACATCTGTTGAGAAAGCGATGGAGATTTCATCCAGCACAGGGCGTCCCATTTTTGTCATGGCAGGCCAAGAGACCTGACCGCCTTGTGTAGCGCTGCTTGATCGCCTCCAGAATGACCGATCATTATCAGCCTTTGCGGGACAGTTTGTTCCGCTCAAAATCACGACCAACAATAACCCTGACTGGGCACAGTGGTCACGGAAATATCCGATGACCGGTAATGGGATTCCGCAACTGTATGTCGTTCGAGCTGACGGCGAACAGATCTACGGTGGCGCTGGTTCCCTTAGGGGAGACGACTTGCCCACTATGTTATTGGCAAGCCTGAAGCGATCGGGCCGCGCTTTCACCAGTCAGGAAGCAGAATTCCTGCAACGCACGGTGAAAGCCTCTGAACTCGCGCTGCAGTCGGGTGATCTATTGAAGACGGGGGTCGTATTTTCAGAGGTTGGGCAACTTGGGCCGCACGACAGTCTGGGTAGCTTTGCAAAACCCGCACTGAAGTCGAAAGTACTGTACGTCGAACTCAAAAAACAAATCGACGCCCGCGTCGCGACTGCAAAATCAGAACTGCTCGATTCAAACTCGGCAAAGCCACTTGATTCACTGCTCGCTGTCTATGAAACAGAAGCGGTTGCGAAACTGTTTCCAAGATGGAAAAGTGAGGCATCAAGCATCACTCGTGAAATCAAAAAGCAGGCTCAATATACGACTCAAGCTGAACAGGCAGAAGCCATTGTTCGGGCACGCGTAGTTGCCGCATCGCTGTCACCGCGAATCCGTAACCGGGCAGAAAGTCTATACACGAGTGTGATTCGACGATTTCCCGATACGGAAGCCGACGCACTTGCTAGAGCTGAACTCGCCACGGTTGCTCCCGACGCAAAAATCCTGAGCATGTCACCCGAGGAGATAAAGCCAAACACAACAAAAGCTGACGGGTTACGAATGTGGGCTACTCAGAAGGGTGACTTCAAGACGCGAGCGAAATACTTGCGTCAAAAAGCAGGAAAAGTCCAGTTGATGAAAGAAGACGGAGAGACAATTGTGGTCGACATTGCGATTCTGAGCAGTAACGATCAAAAGTATATTTTGGAACGCAGTGGAAAAAGCGAGTAACTCACGCACACCTTGTTCTGAAACAGGCACAGGTGTCAAAGCGAATCAAAGATTCTGCTTTCACCGCGTCCCCGCACCCGACCTACGAAACTAACAACGGCATGCATTCAGCAACGGATCCCGAAGAATCATCGAACGTTGCCGACCGGACTGAGCCGACTCAAGATGACTCGCAGTCACAGGGTCCGCTAGAAACATCTCGGGCCGCCCACCTGGCGGCCATCTGCTTTGCCATGGTTTTGCCAACACTGGCAACTCTGCTGTATTTTGTTTTCCTGTCCGGTAGCGATTTGATGAAAATCGTGTACTTCGGAAGCAAGGTACTCCAATTCTCTTTTCCACTTCTCTGGGTCATTGCGGTGCAACGGCACCGCATTCGTATTCCCCGCCCCACATGGAACAGTATTTCTGCTGGCATCCTGATGGGCATCGGTATCGTCGGCACCGGCATGCTGGCTTATTACGGATTCCTCAAAGACAGCACCTATCTTGAAAACGCTCCTGCACTGGTCACAGCGAAAGTAGCAGAGATGGGGTTAACCACCCCCACAATGTACATCCTCTTTGCTCTGTTTCTCGCAGTGCCACACTCACTACTGGAAGAATACTACTGGCGTTGGTTTGTCTTTGGTCAGACCAAGCGTATTACAGGAGCCAACGCAGCCATCATCATCTCCAGCTTGGGTTTCATGTCACATCATGTGATTGTCATTCACCAATTTCTGGACAATGGCTGGGGTGTTACTCTGTTCTTTTCGCTCTGTGTTGCAACCGGCGGGGTTCTTTGGGCATGGTTATACAACCGCTACAAGACACTTTACGGCCCATGGGTCAGCCACCTGTTGGTTGATCTGGGCATCATGTACATCGGCTACGACTTGGCCACCTTCGCCAACTGAGCATCCGTTCGCAGGAAGCATGCCAGCATCGGAAGACCTGCTCTGACATTTGCTAGAACTGACATTTGCTAGAACAGACGCTTGCCAGCAGAACTGTCCGGACTTCACTCGCTCGAAGGGTCAACCTTCTCTTGGGGGTCGATCCCAATACAAATCAGATGCTTGAGCGTTCTTGCGTACAGGTTACCTGCTGAATAGGAAAGACTGGAAAGCGTCCAGGTTTCGCCCAATGGACCGAGATCGGCAACCGCGACCAGTGCCTTTTCATCGAGACGCGGTGCCTGCCAACGCACAACGTACACCACCCCTAACATCGTCGGTATGTACAGATACTCACCCACGACAATTGGACTTGCCGCAGACACATGCCCCCAGCCGTCTCCAGCATTCCGGCGATCCTGCGTTACACGATGCCCGTTTGCATTTTTCATGTCATTTTGAACGGCATTGTCCCATGAAATCAAATCATTTTCGCCAGACGCACGTTTCACCTGCACAGGCACTTGCAAGTACTCAACTTTGCCACTGGGAACGTGCACGCGCCCCAGCAGATAATCATGGTGTGCCCGAAAATAGTGGTAATCCCCTACCAGCACATTTGTCTGGTAAGTCAACGGCTTGCGAACGCCTTTGAGCTTCGTTCCGTGCTGTGTCGCGTAGCGGCCCTCAACCTGCCTTGTCAAAGTTACGTCGTCACTCAGGGACACTCGCTTGATCGTCTCGCCTGTCTGTGTGTCAAGAGTCAGGTGCTGATCCTGCACAAACGCAACGACAAATTCACTGTTCCATACAGCATTCTGGTGAGCTGCATAACCTTTCACTGATCGTTCCCACAGCACACTGCCGTCACTGCCCTTGAGCATTGATAACCCAAACGGTTCTTCGGGAGGCTGATGCCCTCCACCACGCCCCGTGAGGATGCCGCTCGTTGCATCCGTAAAACGTCCACTCATCGACGTTGAGTGAACAGAGGTGCCTGCGGCAGAAATCCACTGCAGATCGCCCGTGGCCAAATCTCGCTTCTGAAGTCGATTCCAATACTTGACTCCACGGCCAAGCTTTTTAGCCCCACTCTTGGTGGTAACTTCCAAAGGTAAGTCATCAAGATTTACTCGACTGATGACGACGGAATCATTTAACAAAAACGGCTCATGCTGCCGTGCATGGTGTCGCCCGAATGGTGTCCATCGCTGCGACCACTGCAAATCGCCATCATGATCGAAACCCTGCACGCTTCCGCCAACATTGACGAAGACGACATGTTTCTGATTCGCTACCGGTGATGCAGCCGTATTATCACTGAACAAGCTGGATAAATCGGTCTCACGAACCCCGGGAATGGTCCTCCGCCACAATTCGTTTCCTGTCTTGGCATCAAAACACAGCCCCACAATATCTGAACCAAGTTCGGTGTCAGCCGTGACCGGCTCATGCGATGTAACGAACACTCGATCGCCGACGACAATGACACCGCCTTGCCCTGTGCTGGGAAGCGGCGCAACCCAGCGAATATTTTCATTCAACGCCAAGCTGAAGTCAGTGGCAGCCTCACCCGCGACAACAAAATTCCCATGTGGACCTGAAGCTTGGGGCCAGTCCGCTGCTGCCGGAAAACAGATCCAACATACACTTAATTGCAAGCACAACAAATACTTTAAACGCACCAAGACATTTCCCTTTCGAATGCAGTATTGACCAGACACGACGCAAAAATCCTCACAGCAGGCAAGCGGTAAACCCCGGCAGTGTTCTTACAGTGTTCCTCGAATCGATAAATCATCGACAACTGCCGATTTCCCAACAGAAAGACGCAAACGACTTTTCGTGGCATGCTCAATACCAGGTGATCGAAATTCACCAACATCAACTCCATCAATCTGGACACTCATCTGATCACCTTGAACCTTAACCAGCAGCGTGTGCCAAACGTCTGCATCCAACTTTACTGGAATGGTTTTGATCTTCTTTCCAATTGCATTTTTCTGCTGCTTGGTCAGTTTTCCGGCGAGTTTCAAGTTGCGGTTCTCAAGATTCATTGGGCCCGTTTTCAGATCAGTGATATCTACTTTGTTCAACCGTACCCTGGCGACACAAATGTGACCTGCATGGACGGTCTTCTCTTTCATGTCAGCCAAGTTGATCCCCAGATCGTCTCCTTTGCTGAGGCGAAATCTCATCTCAATCTGTGCATTCCGAAAGTCGACATCCTTCACCACAGAAACTCCGTGATCAGCGACGGGGTGTCTTGTAATCCACAGAGCACCGTCTTTTAAATCAACTTGCTTGTTTCCTTTGGCGCGTTTCTTACTGTTGGTCTCCCAACCATTCCCCAGCTGCTCCTTCGCATCGTCAGCTTCAACTCTCTCGAAATCGTCCTCGAACAGAAGAGGCAGCACTGGTGTTTTGCCAGATTCAACAGGTCCCTGGGCAGACGCGTACGATGCCCCATGGAAAACAACCACGAAACCAAGCAAGACCGAATAAACTTGAATCATCCAACTACATTCCTATGACTAACGTGTGCTGACAGTACCGGTTTTTAAAACCGCGCGACTCAGTGAAACCCAAACAAGTGAAACTAAAATCAAGAGCGTCTGCAAAAAACAAACCCAATCAAAGGGCAACGCCTGCCGATTCATGCAGCCTGATGAATCCGTCAGGATAGTTGATGTTCGAGGTGAGACGCGCCAACAAGCCTGAACAAAATGAGCCGAAGCCATCTGTGCGAATCAAACGAGGCCCATTGAGTCAGACCACAGGGCAGAAACGCCCCAGGACTGACCACGACGTGCATCACACCTGCATCACAAAGGATCAAAGGGTCCGTATCAGCAGCAGTGCGTTTACCATCCACAGCATAGCATCCTGCTCTGATTAAGTGTCGCACACATCAATCGACGACGAGGCGGTTGCGGGCGTCATCCTTTTAGGATGGTGTCGCTACAATCGCCCGTGAAGATGAAGCCATGCCTCAGGACAACTTTCGCTTCGGCTTTTCCAAAACCAGTTTCTGCAGACCGCCTATCGTCAACTAACCAAGACGATCGGTGGCGACGTGATACTGGGGATCTTCCGACAAATTCACCTCGACGAAATCGCCCGCTCGATCCAGCAGGCCCCTGCACTCATCACTGAGATGGGTGAGATGCAAACGTTTCCCGCAATCTTCGTACTTTTCAGCGAGTGCGTTGATCGCTTCCAGAGCTGACTGGTCATAAACACGCGTGTAGTAGAAATCGATCACTACGTCTTCGGGATCGCTGGCAGGCTCAAACAGGTCTCTGAACGAGGATACGGAGGCAAAGAAGAGTGGACCGTGCAGTTGGTAGATTTTACTTCCATGCTTGTTGATCTGAACATCGGCCCCAAGGTGCATCGCGTGCTTCCAAGCGAACACCAATGCTGAAACGATGACTCCCAAAATGACAGCGGTTGCCAGGTCATGCATCAGGACAGTGTATCCGGCAACCAGAACCATCACGCCCACATCACTCCGCGGCATGCGATGAAACATTTTCAACGAAGCCCATTCAAACGTGCCGATCACAACCATGAACATCACGCCGACGAGCGCTGCCATCGGAATCCGCTCAATCCAAGGTCCGAGAAAAAGGATGAACAACAACAGGCAAACCGCCGCAGTTACACCAGACAAACGCCCCCGTCCTCCGGAGTTGACATTGATTAGCGACTGACCAATCATCGCACATCCACCCATGCCGCCAAATAATCCGCAAACAATATTAGCTGTACCCTGACCAATGCATTCACGATTTCCGCGTCCTCGCGTTTCTGTGATCTCGTCAATCAAAGTCAATGTCATCAAAGATTCAATCAAGCCTACCCCAGCCAAGGTCAATGCAAATGGAAATACGATCCACAGCGTTCCAATGGTCATAGGAGGAACGACGTACTCGTAGAAGAATAACTGTGGCAGCCCGCCGCTAATCGAAGCAGTTTCGGGCGCGGCAGCCTCCGCTGCTTCGGGTTCACTACCAACACCGCCGACCGCCGCCGCCGCCGTTGATGTCCCGATTCCAGTCGCTGCCTTTTCATCGACAGGAATCCAATTAACAAGCGTGTAGGCAACATCTTCTGGGGAAACAGGTTGCTGCACGCTCATTACCTGCACGACTTCCTCAGCTTTACGCTGATCAGCAACCGATTTGGCATCTGCATTGGCTTTGAGCATGTCGCCGACGGTAGCAACAAAATTTTCTTTCCCGCCATCGGGACTCATTTTGGAATTCACGGCAATGGAAACAAAGGTCACCGTCAGGATGGCAACAAGAGACGGCGGAACCGCCCTAGTCACTTTAGGCAGAAGCCAAATGATCGCCATGGTCAAGACGACGAGTCCCAGCATCATCGCCAGCGGTGTACCGGTGATCATTTGCAGTTGTCCACTGACCTGATCGAACGACTGAAAACTGCCAAACTGTGCCAGGCAAATCACAATCGCAAGCCCGTTCACAAATCCCAACATCACTGGATGGGGGACCAACCGGATCAATTTCCCGAGTCGCAAGAAACCCACGACCAGCTGAATCATGCCGCACAGAATGACGGTAGGGAACAAGTACTCGACGCCGTGCATGGCCACGAGCCCAACGACAACAACGGCCATCGCGCCGGTTGCCCCGGAGATCATCCCAGGACGGCCTCCCAACAAAGCAGTGATCAAACCGATGAAGAAAGCCGAGTAGAGGCCGATGATCGGTGAAACTCCGGCCACAAACGCAAATGCGATCGCCTCAGGCACAAGCGCCAGAGCCACGGTGATACCGGAAAGAACGTCATCCTTGGCGGTCGTCGTCCGCGACCGAAAAAACTGAAGCATATTCTCAAGCGTAGAATGTGACGCTGATTTGGCGTCGCAGGTGCAGAAACCTCAAAACGGCCGTCCTCGACCGCAGGCAATCCTGCGGATACTAGTCGACCTTTTGTCCTCGTCAACGTCGGACCCCGCAAATCCCGCTCACAAACACGGGAAATCAAACGCCAGCCTTCCACAGGAAAGAGGACATTGGCCCCACTAAAAGGCAATCGCGGGGCCAGTTACCACAAAAGCGAAGAGAAACAGCTCCTTTCAGGCACTTTGGATTCATCCAAATTTTTCCAAAACAAACCCAAACCGATGGCCAACGCCTTCTAGCCAGTGCTCTGCACGCCGAGACGCCACGGCATCACCCCGCTAGGTGCATTTTCGCTGGCAGCCTCTGCCACCTCCAAAATGGTGATCACAGGATCGCCATCAAATACACCACCGGATCACCACCGACTGACTGATCATCCAGACCAGTCACCATTTCAGAAATAGCGACATCAATGGCGTCTTTCAGCTCACTGACTCAATCCCGATTCACATGCACACCTTTCAAAAACACAGCAAGTTTGAAGTCATCGGAAATCCCGCGTCACCCGAAATAAGGTATCCCGCATCCCTATCGCAAAGCATTACGCCATCAAATCGCCGTCAAAGTGCGTTTTCACCAGACGAACTAGAATACAATTCCATGGCACGCTGTCATGAACGCATGATCACCCCAACCGCCCATACCGATTAGGTTAGAAAGTGACTAACCTGAAACCTGCCGGCCCCAACTGCCTAGCTGCGAGAAAGACCCACCGATGAAAAACGACGTTCCAAACAAACGTAATCCCATGAGCTCTCGACGTGCTTTCTTGATGGGCACAACACTCGTCTTGACCAATCGCGTTCGCGTGAGCGGCTCGACTTTTGAGTCTGAAAGCACCACACGTTTTGGGATGATCACCGACCTCCATTATGCCGACAAAGCCCCATCGGGCACGCGTCATTATCGAGACACGCTGGCGAAACTGGAAAAAGCAAGCGACAGCATCCGCAAAGCTAAACCAGACTTCATGGTGGAACTTGGTGATCTGATCGATGCCGCAGACTCCGTTGACACAGAACTGCGTTATCTCAAAAGGATCAATCAGGAATTTTCCCAACTTGCAAAACAACGACATTATGTCCTTGGAAATCACTGCGTTGATACTCTGAAGAAGGAAGAATTTTTATCCGAAGTTCAACAGCAGAAGTCGTTCTATTCCTTCGACTCAGGAAACACACACTTCATCATTCTTGACTCATGCTTTCGTAGTGACGGAACACCCTACAGCAGGAAAAACTTCAAATGGACTGACGCAAATGTACCTCCACATGAACTGGAGTGGCTTCGCAGCGACCTGGCGAGCACCCCATTTCCAACCATTGTGCTCGCACACCAGCGACTCGACACCAAGGACAATCATGGTGTTAGAAACGCGGCGAATGTGCGAAAGGTATTGGAAAACAGCGGCAAGGTGCACGCCGTCTTCCAAGGGCATAGCCACCAGAACGATTACAAGGACTTGAATGGGATTCACTACTGCACCATGGTGGCCATGGTCGAGGGCAAGGGTGTTAAAAACAATGGGTTCTCTTTGGTCAAAGTCAAACCTGACGCAACCATTGCCGTAGAAGGATTTGTAAAGCAAAACAACTATGAATGGACTGGCAAAGCAAAATGAACTCAGGTGACACCTCACCAGAACCACGTGTTGCGAACCTGCTGGACCACCACGAACCGTCAACCGAAACTGCAGAACTGACAGACATTCTTGCACACGGCGAGAACATTCGTGTCGAACGCATTGTTTCCATGGGGCACACCAGCGAGGCTGGATTCTGGTACGACGATCCGAGTGCCGAATGGGTCACCGTTCTAAGCGGTGAAGCACGGATCCGTTTTTTAGTGGATGACAAAGTTATTCACCTACGATGCGGAGACCACATTACAATACAGCCGCACGAAAAACATCGAGTCGAATGGACCGCACCTGACGAGCAAACGGTATGGCTCGCCATTTATTTCTTACCCTTGTCCTTTAATAAACCATGACGCCTTCAGGATCGCTCGAATCCCATTTCAAGTACCAAACATTCCTCAACGACTACGAGTTCGTGGACGGGGTTGCGATGAATGCAGAAAATGGTGATCGTTTCAAGATACCCCCTGACGTGATCAAGAAATACATCACGAATGAACAGTTTGTAGAACTGCGACTAGACTCGCCCCGCTTTTCAGTACATGAAGATTCACCAGAGAAATGTTACTGTGAGAGTTGCGAGGGCGAAGCCAGCAAGCCAATCCTGCGGCATGAAAATCCAGCATCGCTCGTTAGCATCCCAACCCAAAACGTTCCCTCACGGGGCTGGGGTGAGGATTTTTGGGTTCGCATCACGGATCGCGATGGACAGTTCTTCATGGGCGTGGTGGACAACCCACTTTATGAAGCAAGGCTGCACGGAATCAAACAGGGTGATGAAGTTTTTTTTCACGCAAACCACATGCTGGCCATCCACGACATTCATCGGCAGGAACTCGTGCTATCAATGGAAGCTGATGACCTGAAAAAACTCGCGCAGTGGCTGGGCTCGCAACAGCACTGAAAACAGCCATGCATTGCGGCAAATCTGTTCGTCTTTTTCCCAACGACCCTCGATCACTCAGAACAACTCACTTTGGTGTCTTGTTTTTGATCTGATACTGCGGATTCTCCAGCATCGGGTCAGCGTTTACCGAGCTTCGCCAACGCTTTAGTTTTGCGAGCAGATTAGCTGTCCGTTCCGGATGTTGCTGAGCCACATTTTGAGACTCGCCAATATCAGTAGCAAGATTAAATAGTTGCAGATCCCCAGTCTCAAAGTTCTCGATCAGCTTCCAATCACCATCACGAATGACACCAGACGGAAAACTCTGAGGATGCTGGTTGTAATGGGGATAGTGCCAGTAAAGGGCATCTCGCTGAAACTCACCCTCAGCAGCCAAAAGCGGCATCAAACTCACCCCGTCCAGATGCTGAAATGGTTTAGGCTCGATGCCTGTCGCCTCAAGAATCGTCGGATAAAAATCGTTACTGATGACAGGCTCCCTGCAAATACTTCCCGATTCGATGTGGCCAGGCCATTGCATCAACACCGGAACGCGAATCCCGCCCTCATAATTTGATCCTTTATTTGCTCGCAGTGGCGAGTTGTCGGTCGCCTTGGCAAACCCACCATTATCACTGGTAAAAATCACGAGTGTATTCTTTTCCAGATTCAGTCGTTGAAGCGTCCGCATGACTCGCCCCACACTTTCATCAACGCTCTCGACCATCGCAGCGTAATGAGGTTCACCCTGCTGTTTCTCGGCAGGCATTTTTTCATATTTCCTCACCTTACCGGGCTTGCCTTGCAAAGGTGAATGCACTGCATAGTGTGACAGCATCAAGAAGAAAGGTGTATCCTTACAGGACACAATAAATTTCTCCGCCTCTTCAGACAAACGATCAACGAGATAATCGCCATCCTTCCCATCCAACGGTTTTTGTTTCTGTAATACCTTTCCCGTTGTCGGAATCCGCCACTTGCCTTCAAAAGGGTAGAAGTAACTGCCCGGGGCACCATAGTCCCGACCGGCAACATTCAGATCAAAACCTTGGTGTTCTGGGTAATAGTAAGTCTCAGTCCCTAGATGCCATTTTCCCATGAACGCAGTGCGATAGCCTGCCTCACGCATCGCTTCGGCGACAGTAACCTCTTCGAGTGGCAAGTTCGAGAGATACCGAGCCTCTCGCATCCGATTCTTTGTCGCATTCCAGCGTCCAGACGGTAACCACTGTGTCAGCAACAACCTCGCCGGATACTTACCACTTAGGATTGCCGCGCGAGTCGGCGAGCAAACATTGCACGCTGCATAACCATCAGTGAACCTGACGCCACCGCTAGCCAAAGCATCAATATTCGGTGTTCGATAGTAGGTGCTACCGTAACAACCCAAGTCATTCCACCCTAAGTCGTCAATCAAGATCAGCACCACATTGGTGCGTTGTTTTATCTCACCCTGGCTTGCAGAAAGTTTTTCATCTGCATTGGCACTAAAAGAAAGAGTGCACAATGCAGCGATAAGCGACAACAATAATGACCGAAACAACATGATAGACAGCCCAGCATAAAACACAAAAAAACCAACAACAACGATATGCTGCGAAACCTCCCAGACCAAAGCTTTTGAACTAAGTCTGAGCGAGAACAGCAGTGAGACCACGCCCCGAACATTCGACTCTGAACAGCTAAATGGTGTACAGCTATTCGGACCGCATTGTTAAACAAAGCCTCACAACAAAAATGACGCGTTCAAGCCATGTCGCAACGTCCCAGCAACCTTCACTGTTTCTCGGCCCAGACACTCCCTGCATATCGCTGCTTTAGCAAGTTCCCCGCGACCGCAGCGCGATCCTGATTCTTGGCCACTTGCCAGAGCTTACTGAGATGATAGAGCGCTTCAGCATGCGTGTCAGAGTCACCATAGAAGAGAATATCGACGTGCAAATACGCCATCAAAGCATCTTTGGGTTTATTTAAAAGTTGCAGACAATCGCCCAAAGCATTGTAGGCTCGTCCAAACAACTCCGTATCAGAAGCATCATTCTTGGCAATCAACTGCTCAAGCACTGCGATCCCCTCATCCACAGTGGCGGTCTCCGCAAGGCATCTGCCTCGGCCCACTTCAGCCAACCGCTTCAAACGCTCTACCTCTGGTGTATCCGCTTTTTGTGTCAGGATGCTCTCATATCTCTTCTGTGCCTCGGCAAAGAGTCTTTGTTTGACGCGAGCATCCGCTTCGGCCAACTGCGCAAGCATCCGGCCTACAGGCCAAGGTGCCTTACTGGAAATGCCACCGTAATACTTGACTGCATTCTCATAATCACCTTGCGAGACAGCAAGATCGCCCAGCAAGTCAGCAGCCTCGAAAAAATGGTTGCTACTAGCCGCTGTTCGCACAAACGCCAACATCGCCTCGGTCGCCTGCGTTTTACCCGCTCCTGAGTTAAGAGCTTGTCGCCCTTGGCAAAGAGCCAGGTAGAACTGCAAGTCCAACTTCACAACAGGACGACTGATCGAAGCTACATCAACTTTTTTCAAATCCTCCATTGCCAAATCGTACTTTCCTGCGACAGCACGGGCCCGCCCCTGCCGTAAAGCGGGTGGCTCATCCCCAAAATTGATAACACGGATATCATTCGTGCTCACTCCTTGTTTCTGAGTCCCCACATTCACCGTAACCTGTACAGGCGATACCTCACCTATCTTCCCTCGCACGCTAGCGCCACGTTTCACGTAAACCTGATCTTCTTCGGCGACCGCACAGGTGGAATTTGCCAGAAACGCGAAGCCAACGACAAACAGCAAACAGGTCTTCATACACTTAAACCGTTCAACAAATGGAAACATGGGATTCATTTTGAGGCACCACCCGCTCGTTTAATCTGTTCATGAAGTTCCTCGTATTTTGAACTCCACAATTCACCACCAAGTTTTGGATAAAGTTTTTCAGTCACAGCCAGCGTCTTCTCAGCTGCAGCCAACTGTTTCGTTCGTTCCGCACCGCTGAGAGTCATCGCACGAGCAGACTGACAAGCAGCAATTTCGTATCTTGCCTGATAGAAAATGTTGCGGAACTGTGCATGCGGCATCGTTGCGTTGGCAATCTTCCCCCAGCCCCAGACACCACCTTTCTCGCTGCTGCGTTGGCCCTTGATGGCGTCTGAGTACTTTGCAGAATCAACACTTCCCCAACGCTGTAGCACTTTCGCTGCTTCGACTTGCAGGTTCACTGCTGCGGGATTCACTCTGAGCAGTTGTTGCATATCAGCCATCGCCCCTTGGTAGTCCCGATTCTTGGCTTTCACCTCTGCCATTCTCGCACGCACTTGTGTTCGCAACGCTGCCTGCAAATTGACTTGGCCAAGCAGGTTTTGAAAAGCGTCGATCGACTTCTGGTAATAGAGAGCGGCACTCGCATCCAAAGCGATCCCGCCATCATCAAAACCGGCCCCCAAGCTGGCAAAGGTTTCAGCCACCCAGTTGAGCGTACCAGGATCAGATGCATCGGCACTCAAAGCAGCGAGGAATGATTCAAAGACACCTGACATTTGCTTTCGCGATTGCGGAGGGGCCTTTGCGATGTTGGACTCCATGGTTCGCGCCAGCGTCACGTAAATTGCCAGCATGCGCTGTTTGCCGACATCATCAGCACCCACGGCCTCGCGTAACTTGGCCATCATATCCTGAGCCTTCGCCATCATGCCCACAGGATCAGTGCCCAAGGATGAAACGTACGCCTGGAGCGCTGTTCGCAACGATTCCTGCACAAAAATCGGATTCTGTGCTGCCTTGTCCTCACGATCAATCAAGGTCAACGGCCCAAACGTTTCATCCTCGAGAATTTCGATCACCTTGCCGGCATTCCCCTCAGCGTTTTCAGTCGATGCTGCAACGGATTGATCACTTGCCATCAATGCCTGAGTCAGTGACAGCACTGCGGTCGCCACGGATGCATCAACCCCTGTATCTTTGGGAAGATGTTCGTAACCGGAAAGCAACAAAGCCAAAGCATCTGGGTAGCCATCTTTGCCATCAGCCTGGGACGTTGCCCCCGCAGTGGCAACACTTGGCTTGGCATTGAGTTGCTGGTCACTCAACTGAGCCGCCCACAAAGCCTGGCCCGTCACCAACTCAGCCATCGCTCGTTCACGGGACGCCTCAGGCAAACTTTGCGAAAACTCAGACGCCAATTTCAAAGCATTCGCGTTCACCATGATCGGCACGACAGTCGACAACGATTCAATCGCTTCGGGCGTATCTTGCCACTGATCTGCGATCCACCTTGTTGCTTTCGCAACGTTGTCAATTTCAAAAGCGTTAGATTCATCACCTGCCGCTTCCAGCAATTTCAAATAGCAGGCGAGTGAAATTTTCGCACACTGTTTAGCGCCAGCGCTCTGGGAAAATCTTCTGGCAACAAAATCCCCCATAACCGCTGCATCGTGATATTGCCCTCGTGTGAAATACAGATAACAGACGAAATACCGCACCAGGTTCAATTCACTAGGTGCAGTATCAACATCCGCCAAACGCATCGCCAACCGGTAGGATGTCAGTGCGTTATTCTGCGCTAATTCAAGCGTCGATTTAGCTTTGTCTAATTGCTGCCGAACAGCTTCACGCTGTTCTGGCTTGGATCGCAGCAACAGGGCTTCCAGATTTGCAACTTCTTGGGCCGCAGGACCGATTTCGTCAAGAGATTTCTTTCCCTCCTTTTGAGCCTCTGCAAATGTTTCGGGAGATGCATCTGGATCACCCAATGCACGACCGCCCAGCGCAAGCACCAACTCCACCGCTTCCTCCTGTAGATCTCCTTCCTCGGCGGCTACAAACCTCGCGTTTTTCAGTGCGTCTTCATACGAATTCCGAATGGTCGCGACGTCCCGTGACTCCCGTTTTTCATACTCTTCGGCTTGCATCTGCAAGGCAACCGCCAAGCTCAGCCTGATTGCCAACATGTCAGGAGACCGCTGAGTACTTCTTGGTGCAGCTTCAACCCAACCCGACGCTTGCTTGATTGCTTCTACATACTTGCGTTGCTGTGGGTCCAACCATGAGTCCATCGCCAAACGCAATGTTTTCGTTTTCAAGTTCCAAAACGATTCGGGGGTACTGGGTTGATCGAGCAATTCACCGTAATGCCCTAATGCATCTTTTGTTCGTCCAAGTCGATGATTGCAGCGTCCCTGATACATTCTGGCGTAAAGCCCTGCCAACCGACTGCGATATTTTTTGTAAATTGCGTCATACAGCCCGGCAGCTTCAACAAGGTATTCAGTCCACGCTTTTGACCCGGCAGGTACCGTATCAGCAGCTTCCTCGCGAATCGCGGCGGCTAACAATTCGGTTTGCAGGTTATCTGCACGCAGTTGTTTTCTCCGTTCTGCCAGTTTTGCTTCTTCGCGATCACGCATATTAAGGACCTTGGGGATAAGATCCAATTCTTTACTGACCGCTGCTTCCAACACACCGCACTCTTTGAACGCTTGGTCGTAAAGCTGCCTTGCTTCGGCTTTCAACGCCAGTGGATCGCCCGACTTCGCCTCCCCGACCTTGATGCGTGCACGCTCTACAATCAAATTGCCGAGTTGGCTCCTCGCCGCATAAAGCTTGGGGTGCTTGCTTTTGGTGGTGATAAATTCGCGAAGTAGCGTTTGTGCCTCGTCAAGCATCTTATAACGCTCCTCGAGCTCGCCCGAAGATCGTGACGCAATCACCAAAGTTAGCGCCGTCTCATACCCCAGAATGTCACGCATGCCTGCCGGCAACAATCGACTTGTTTCGAGGCCCTTGAGATAATCGAGTGCCGTATCATGGTAGCCACGATTACGAAGGCCATCCAAAAATTCCAGCGCGGGTTCCTCGGCAAGGACGGGTGCGCATACAACCGGCGCACAAAGGACACTGAAAAAAAAGCCTACAGAAAGAAGAACCAAAAATGGTCTCACCCAGACGCCTTGCCTGCAACACTTGCGTAAAAAAATGGAACGCCGAACCGCAGAAACATTAGCTACCGCGCCCCGCTCAAGACCTTCACCTTGCTGCTGCTCAAGCACTTCATCAACACAATTCAATTTCAATGGGCTCCTCATCACGATTCAATGCTCCATTCCGCTTGCCTCAAAACAGCCTTGGGAGACTGCTTCATCCGTTCGTACCAAACCGTCAGCAACCTTCCGCCCGAAAGTTCTACGGTGCTGGGATAGCCTAAATCTCCCCCAACGCCATCAGATGCAATACTTAATGGTTCACTCCATGATTCCCCAGAATCTTGACTCAGCCTAGCTTGAATACCAAACGGTTTTCGCCGATGTCCGTAACTCATCAGGAGACGACCATCACTCAAACGCAGCAGATGTGACGGCAATCCCCACACACCGATTGAGTGCGGGATCGTCCATGTTTTTCCACCGTCTTTTGACTCGCACTGCAATGTTTCTCGATTGTCCGCAGTATTGTGGTTTCGAATTTGGACAATGATTGTGCCGTCACCCACTTCTACCGCGTGCAACTCGTGATAATTTTTCGCGTCATCACCTGGACGTGTCGGAATTTCAGCAAGCCATGTCCAACTTTGACCGTCATCAACCGATTGACAGACGCCCACCGTCCGAGATGGATCCCACAACTTGACGCCTGCATAAAGCTGCCTTCCGTCTGATAACTGAATTGGCCCGTGCGGACTATTCACAATACTGGGGTAACGCTCGGACCAAGTAATACCACCATCAGTCGAGCGTATCATCCACTGGCCCAGTTCGTCCTGCCTCTGCTTCTCGTTCAAACGCTCATGCACTGCCAGCCAGTTTTGCAATCGATCTTTGGGCCA
>Ga0315321_10001513_pt1 | contig 17926 bp, 10 predicted proteins | sample M180m21515metaG_FD_203464 | JGI IMG/M metagenome (GOLD analysis project Ga0315321, IMG submission 203464) | Ammonia-oxidizing marine archaeal communities from Monterey Bay, California, United States - M1 80m 21515 | ecosystem: Environmental > Aquatic > Marine > Intertidal zone | place: USA... | reverse complement strand
TCTTAAAATCGACTCTATATCTTTGATCAAACAGGCAAAGGTCTGATCGTCGAGGATCAAGGAGACGATGCTGAAACCATTCACGAGATTGAACTAGGTGAAGGCGTGCTTGGATCGCCTGCCATCGCGGACGGGCGTTTGATCATCCGGGCCGCGAATACCCTGTATTGCTTTGAGTGATCTCATCACCAGCTTTTCGCAATACGATGCCCGCATGACTTTCTACATGCCCATTTTCTTTCAGAAGGTCGACCGGGTAGCAAAATCACTCACCGCCCATTGGTTCGAGCAGTCGATGGCAACGCACCGAAACCATCCTGCAGCCCTATCCTGCAGCCCATCCAAAAATCGCAGGGTGACTTGCCCTGACCACGCTTGATGAACTGCAACCACTGGATTAAGCCAGCGGTGTTGCACGCAGGCTATCCAGCCCAGCCAACGGTTCCCAAAGTGGCGCGTCCGCTCGTACTGACCCGAGCGGGCCTTCAGACAAATGCTGTCTAAAATGCCATGTTGCATGGCCCCACATTTTGGGATCCACATTTTGGCCCGGTTCGCTTCACGCAGGAGTCACTTCATCCTGCGGTTGCCCCTGGGGACGCAAGACAGGGAACCGCCACTGAGCAAAAGCAAATGATCCAAACAACACAGCCGAGAAGAACAGATCACCCATCAACGTGTTTTGGAAGAATGGAAGCGCAAGAGTGTAGCAGGAAACGAAGCCAGACCATGTTGCTGGATAGGACATGAACCAACAAGCACCATTGGTCACAACGAAGAAGAAGAACGCGCCAGCGATCGACATGCCTGCAACACGCAATGGCTGTAGACGTGATTGCATGCGACTGCCCAGCCAAACGTTGAACAGGAAACAACCATAGACAATTGGCATTAAAGAATGCATACCCAGCCACAAATCACTCAACAGCATTGCAGTCAGCGGAACCAAAGCAGCACGCAACCGTGACCCCAATGTTGCCCCAGCAAACAGTGCCATGGCACCAATCGGCGAAAAGTTGGGCGGGTAAGGCAAGAACCTAGCCACGGCACCAACAAGGATCAGCCCAAGAATCAAAAGCATTCCTGGCAATTTGAACTTCACCTTTGAAGGTTCAGGCCAGACTGATTTCAATACCTTCGTGGTTCTGTTTCCCAACATGTGCGTTCCTCGTGATTCACTTAATTGAATTAAAAAAAAGTCCAAGTCAAAACATTCATAATGTGATGAAAATCTCTACAGGCTTTCCAACACTATCCACTCAAATTGCCATCGCGTTCATTCACACCATCTACCCTGAAACGAACATCAGAACTGCACACCGATTTGTCGACCGTGGTGTCCGCCAGCTTCCTCTGAACGGCTCGCTTTACGATCAAGCCACGCTCTGTGTCGCTGACTCGCATCCAGCTGGAAATCTCTGCCTTGGTGCGGAAGCACCCCGTGCACAGTTCCGAATCGTTCGACAACACACACACGCCTGAACACGGAGAAGCAACAGGATTGCTAGCCGGCTTACGGCTCACGTGTTGATTACCTGTGGCTTGAATCGTCGGTTTTCGTTCAGGCAACCGCAACTGACTAGAATCGACCTGCTGAACTGAATCCAGCTGTCGTATCGGGTCGGTGGTGGGAGCAACCCACGGTTCACGGGGACTGTGCATCGAGAACATTCCGTTGTAGCAACGGAATGACGGCATCAGTCCTTACGAAGCTCCAAAGAACGGAGCGTAGGAGTGACGTACCGACTGCCCGAAGCCGAGGCAAGTAATGGCATACATTTCTCAGGCAGGTCTTCTGGCTCTCGGCTCGAGCGAAACTTGGCTCCTTCCCACGTGAGTCACGTAGTGGCTAGCCAGATTTCTCGCCGAATACAGCAGCGGTCCTGCGCCGGATTCACACCGGCTTCCCTTTTCATCTCCAACCCGTTGGAGACACCTGAGAGGCGGAGTATAGGGATCAAATCCCCGAGTTGCCATACAAGCTGGGAAAAAGTGGCAAAAAAACGTCCACAGCTTCACCGCAGAAGTCCCAAAAGGGCGCAACAGACCCGTCTCGCCAGCAACGTGCACACAGCCACAGTAACCCGGCCGCAGTAACCCGGCCGCAGTAACCCGGCCGCAGTAACCCGGCCGCAGTAACCCGGCCGCAGTAACCCGGCCGCAGTAACCCGGCCGCAGTAACCCGGCCACAGTAACCCGGCCACAGTAACCCGGCCGCAGTAACCCCCCATGCAGCAGTTCAACCGTAGCGGCGAAATGCCTCGACCGACTTCAGTTTTTCCGCCTTGATCCTTCCTCCGGACAACTTTTCCCCATCTGGATCTACATAGACTCGCCCAGAACGTTTGATCTTGGGATCAACATTCAACACATGAATATTGAAAATGAATCCTGGACCACTGGTCGCCTTGAACCAATGCACATTGTCCTTGTGGTCAGACACGGTCGAGTAGTCCCCCCGGCCGAATCGTTGGTCAATGGTCGGTTTGATAATCATATGATCATCTGTCTCATCAAGTCGATCATAATGCTTGCCCTCGAAATCACCCTGAAGGATCAGGAAAGAAGTTGCCATGTTGTTGTGACCATGAGGCACCACAGACCTTCCCTTCTGCAGGGCAAACATCTGGTGTCCAAAAACAAGATCCGTGGGAAGTCCCTCCACTTTGGGAAAAGTCGCTCGAAACGACTTTTCACCCCGTTCTCGAAACTCGACCGTCTGGATCAGCTTCTCAAAATCAACAAACGACAGAAATTCAGCGACGTTAACCTGAGAGAATAGCTGCTCGACTTGCTTCTGCCATGCAAGCTGTTTGAGCTTTGCTCCCTTCAATTCAACGCTCATCTGGTTCACATCGGCCAACCACTTGGCTGCAATCGGCTTGACATTGTCTGCCAGCGCTCCAGATGACAGCACTGTTTCCAGCATGGAATAAGTGAGCAGCGACCCGAGCACCTGCTTTCCAAAACCACGGCGGTCGTCAGCTTTTTGTTCCTGCATGGTGATCTCGATTTCAGACGGCTGGAGAAAGGAAACAGATAATGGAAACCTGCGTACATCGCGTTCGCTGTCCATATTATAAATGAAAACGAGATGCAGTTCACCAATACCAAAAAAGCCTGCCGATGCTATTTATTTCACGCAATGCCGCTCCCTCCCAGAGATGAGCAAATTCTCGATCAACAGCGTAATGTGACCATAAACCACAGCATTCGGATGTGGCTAGAAAATCCGTCTCGACATGGCCACCTCCATGAGCACCTAGTTGTGTTTTGCAGCACTGAATTGAAGCAAGCTGTCCCCATGTGAAAAGAGTGCAAAATCCGCAGGACGCAAGCTCATGCGAAGCGGGTTGCAGCAAAAAGGCAGGAAGCGTGGTCGAGCACGCAGACCGCCGTGAATTGAAGGGCAGGTTACGCTAGAATAGGAGGGACGGCTCAACGGTGCGACGCACGCATACCTTCGGGATGCGGACATGCAGCCTGAAAGCCGCAAAGACTCACCTCGTTCCCACCATGCCAAGTGCCGTCATGCGTTCTTCCTTCGCCTTGTTTTTCATCATCGCGATCATCGGCTCGGCAAGTGCTGCCGAGGTCATCAATTTCAATCGCGACATCAAACCGATTCTGTCAGACAAGTGCTATGCATGCCACGGTCCTGACGAAGGGCAACGTCAGGGTGGCAGCGGCGACGGTCTTCGATTTGATATTGAAGCCATAGCAAAATCTGACCTTGGCGGGTATTCACCGATTGTCCCTGGCAAGATCGAGGACAGCGAACTTGTGCAACGCATCCTGTCGGATGATCCCGACGAAGTGATGCCGCCCCCCGAGCACAACAAAAATCTTACATCAACAGAAATACAGCGACTGCAGGATTGGATTTCTCAGGGTGCACAGTGGTCAGGACACTGGGCATATGAACCGCTGAGCAGTTCCGTGGAACGCACTGGTAACTGGATTGATAAGCTGGTGCAGGCAAAACTCGCTTCCGACGGGATGACTGCCTCAGCGAAAGCAAGAGACCATATTCTAGGGCGTCGCGTGTTCTTCGATGTTGTCGGTCTGCCGCCTTCTCAGGAAGAACTCGACACGTTTCTCAATGACACCTCGCAAGAGGCATGGTCGCATCAGGTTGATCGACTGCTGGCATCGTCTCATTACGGAGAACGGATGGCCATTTACTGGCTCGACTTGGTGCGGTACGCCGACACCGTCGGCTACCACGGTGATCAGGATGTCAGTGTCTCTCCTTACCGCGACTACGTCATTGACGCATTCAATTCCAACATGCCGTTCGACCAGTTCACGCGAGAGCAATTGGCTGGAGACCTGCTCGCTAACCCCACACAATCCCAGCTGATCGCCTCGGGCTACAACAAACTGGGAATGATGTCCGCCGAGGGTGGTGCTCAACCCAAGGAGTATCTGACCAAGTATGCATCGGATCGAGTCCGCACCGCCTCAACCGTCTGGCTTGGCTCAACGTTGGGCTGTGCGGAATGCCACAACCACAAATTTGATCCATTCACGCAGAAAGACTTTTATCAGTTTGCCTCATTCTTTGCTGACATCAAAGAACGCGGACTTTACGCAGGGGCCAATCGGGACGGAGCGTGGGGGCCCACAGTCAAAGTTGCCGATGAAGAACTGGCCGGACTGCTCGAAGCAATCGACAGACGCATGACTGAACTGCAAGACACCTACGAATCCACCGATGTCAGTCAACCGTTTGAACAGTGGGTCACTGACCAGGAGACGTCGAACGCAAACTGGAAGCCAATCGCCCCCTCAGCCCTGGCGGCATTGCATGAAACCAAACTGGCTGTCCAAGAAGATCACTCAGTACTTGCATCCGGCCCGGGTCACGAAACAAATACCTACAGCGTGACGTTGAAAGATCAGACCGACAAATTAACCGGCATTCGGATTGAGGCCCTGCCTCATGACTCGCTGCCCAAAAAGGGTCCCGGCCGCGCGGGAAATGGAAATTTTGTGATCAGCGAGGTCAAAGTGCACACGGTCGACGCCGAGGGTAAACGGACCCCGCTCAAACTTGTGAACGCGAAAGCATCTTTCGAACAGGCAGATGGCAACAGCAATCCTTACAAAGGCTGGAAGGCCATCGCAGCAATCGATGGTGATAGTAAAGGTGCAACGTGGGGTTGGGCTGTCATGCCACAAGCCGGAAAATCCAATTCGTGGATCGCTGAACTTGAAACTCCCCTGCAACCAGAATCCCCCACCACACTCGTCGTCGAGATCGACCAGAACCACACCAACGTGGGACACACGCTGGGCTGCTTTCGACTATCTGTCACCAACGGCAAGGTCGCGTTGGATCCCAAACTGGAACTTCCAGCCGAAATTCAAGCGATTCTCGCAATCGATGCTGATCAACGTAGCGATGAGCAGTTGGCGAAACTACTTGCCCATTACCGTACAATCAGCCCACAACTTGCCGATATCCGCACCAAGATTGAAACCACCAAAAAAGAGCGAACCACCACAGAAAACGCTCATACCCGTAGCACCTTGATCACACAAACCGTCGCACCACGTGAAATGCGTGTACTGCCACGCGGTAACTGGATGGACATGAGCGGAGAAATCGTCACTCCTAATGTGCCCCATTTTCTTCCTTCGATAGACGCCAAGGAGGAACGCATCAATCGCTTGGACCTTGCGAACTGGCTGACCGCGAAAAACAACCCGCTCACGGCGAGGGTGTTTGTCAATCGTCTCTGGAAACTGTTCTTCGGAACAGGCCTCAGCAAAGTCCTTGACGACATTGGGTCACAGGGCGAGTATCCTTCACACCCCGAACTGCTCGATGCGCTTGCACAAGAGTTCATCGATAGCGGCTGGAACATCAAGCATATGGTTCGCCTGATCGTCACGTCGCAGACCTATCAACAGTCTTCGTTGCCACGTGCAGAGTTGGCCGATACAGATCCCTTCAACCGACGGCTTGCCAAGCAGTCACGCTACCGTTTGGACGCAGAATTGATCCGAGATAACGCACTTGCCGTGAGCGGTCTACTGGTAGATGAAATCGGGGGGCGAAGCGTGAAACCGTATCAACCCGCAGGTCTGTTGAGACACTTGAATTTCCCCCGACGTACCTACAAGCAGGACACTGGCAATGAACAGTATCGCCGTGGTGTGTATACCCACTGGCAGCGACAGTTCCTGCATCCTGCGATGAAGTCATTTGACGCACCTGCACGCGAAGAATGCACGGCTGAGCGTCCGCGATCCAACACACCGCTGGCGGCCTTGGTCCTGCTCAATGATCCTTCCTATGTTGAAGCTGCCAGAGTATTTGCAGAGCAACTGTTGAGCAGTGACCTGAAAACCGACGAAGCACGAATCACCCAAGCGATATGGCAGGCATTGAGCCGCGAGCCGAATGAGCAGGAAATCAAAATCCTGATATCACTGACACAACAGCAGCGAAGCCATTACCAAGCTCACCCCGAGGCAGCAAAAGAATTGATCGCTGTGGGATTGGCTCCTGTGAATGATTCACTTGACCCCGTTGAAACAGCCGCATTGCTGTCGGCGACACGGGCCATCATGAACATGCACGAATTTATCACACGTAACTGACTCACCATTCACTTTTCAGCCACTGCTGGATTCATTGAAATGAAAAATTCTCTCGCCAGTCACCTTTGTCGGCGCACCTTTCTCCGCCAGGGCTCTTATGGAATCGGTGCCGCGGCATTGGCGGCAATGCTGGATCCCAACCAGGCTTCCAGTACTGAGGCAGACATTGAGGTCCCTGAGTGGAACGGGATTTATCCTGTCAAAAAAGGGGCAGCACGCATCAAACGGGTGATTCACTTGTGCATGGCCGGGGGGCCATCCCATCTGGAAACGCTTGATCCCAAACCCGAGTTGGGAAAGATGGATGGAAAGCCGATGCCCAAGTCTTACACCGAAGGCAAGCAAATCGCGCAACTGCAGGGTCAGGCAAACAATTTGAAATGCCTGGGACCACAACACGAGTTCAAACGTTTTGGCAAATCGGGTCTCGAGATCAGTTCCATCCTGCCTGAAATCGGATCCATTGCTGACGACATCTGCGTTATCCGTTCGATGCAAACGGATCAGATCAATCACGATCCAGCGCACACGCTGATGAACACGGGCACTTCGATCCCCGGACGTCCTTCCATGGGCTCATGGTTGCTATACGGTCTGGGAAGTGAATGTGATAACCTGCCGGGCTACGTGGTTTTGACCTCGGTGGGCGGTGGCCAGTCGCAGCCAATCGCAGCCCGCCAGTGGCATAGTGGCTTCTTGCCAAGTCGTTTTCAGGGAGTCGAGTTCCGGTCCCAGGGTGACCCTGTCCTGTATGTGAACAGTCCCAAAGGTGTCGACCTGAAAAGCCAACGCGAAGTAATTCGTGCCGTTCAATCGCTCAATGACGTCGGCAATGCGACGTATCAGGATCCCGAAATTGCAACGCGAATTGCACAGTATGAACTCGCGTTCAAAATGCAGACATCAACTCCGGAATTGATGGACCTGTCCAATGAGCCGCAGCACATCCTTGACCTTTATGGCACCAAGGGTGGAGATGGCTCATTCGCGTCCAACTGCCTGCTGGCGAGACGACTTGCTGAGCGTGGAGTTCGCTTCATCCAACTTTACCATCGTGGCTGGGATCACCACGGTGGCATCAAAGGTGGTGCTCAGACGACCGCCAAATTCGTTGACAAAGGAACCGCTGCTCTGGTCAAGGATCTGAAGCAACGGGGAATGCTCGACGAAACTTTGATCATCTGGGGCGGAGAATTTGGACGTACACCCATGGCCCAAGGCTCGGGGCGTGACCATCACATCATGGGCTTCTCCTGCTGGATGGCCGGTGGCGGAATCAAGCCTGGTTTTTCATGGGGAGCAACAGATGAGCTCGGCTACAGTGCCGTGGAAAACAAAGTCCACGTGAACGACTTGCACGCAACCATGCTGCATATGTTCGGAATCGACCACAAACGCTTAACCTATCGATTCCAAGGACGAGACTTCCGACTCACCGATGTTCACGGGAACGTCGTCAAAGAGATCCTGACCTGACACCGCGACCCGATAGAATTGGAAACGGCCGAAGCATTCGACAAAGCTGTGACTTTCAACTGAAAGCCGCAGTCGTCACGGCAGAATCATCGGGACGGATTGATCCAAGGTCAGCGACTTACGTTGTCCAGAGCCGACGTCAGCTTCGTTTCCCAAATCTTGCGTCGCATCCTTGGCGAACGCCCGCATTTTGGCCATTACCTGCGGATGACTCGATGAAACATCAAACCGCTCTTTCAGATCCGTTTCGAGATCAATCAGCTTTCCTGCTCGCCCCTTGCTCTTGAATGTCGCATCGTTCCATCGTGGGAAGGTGCTGGCCAACGGCAGATGCCATTTCCAATTCCCCCAACGAATCGCCTGCAACTGCCGGCGTCGGTAGTAATAAAAGACTTCATGCGGGGACCGCACTCCTGACTCACCTCGCAATAGACTGGAAATGTCCCGTCCATCAATTTCATGGGTAGGCAGTTTTCCTTTCGCAAAGCTTGCCAAAGTTGGCAGCAGATCCATCGTTGTCGCCAGCTCTGAACAAACCGTGCCAGCGGGGATGATCCCCGGCAACCGGACCACCATCGGAACTCTCATCCCACCCTCCATCGTAGACCCTTTGCTACCAGCCAGCGGCGCGTTGGAGCCTCCGTTTCTTCCGTTCGAACCGTTATCAGACGTGAAGATCACCATCGTATTATCCTTGAGACCGAGTCGTTTCAGACACTCAAGGATCTCACCAGTCGACCAGTCAATTTCTTCGACAGAGTCACCGTAACGACCATTCCGGCTCTTGCCCAGAAACCGTTCCGATGCGTGCAGTGGCAAGTGCGGAAAGGTGTGCGGCAAGTAAAGAAAGAAAGGTTCTCGCTGATGATCCTCAATGAATTCGACTGCCTCACGAGTGTATTGCTGTGTGAGTTGCGACTGATCTGCCGGCGCTTCAATGACAGTCACCTGCTCCACCAAGGGCAAAGGAGGGTCACCGCGTCCAGCTTGCTGCATGTCGTTTGAATAGGGGATTCCAAAGTACTTGTCGAAACCATGAGCAACCGGCAAATGCTGAACCTGATCTCCCAAATGCCACTTGCCAATGCATGCTGTGGCATACCCGGCAGCTTTCATCATTTCAGGCAAAGTCGTTTCTTCGGGACTCAACCCTCGCCGGCTTCTGGGAATCAAGACCCAGTGCCCAGTCGCATCTTCATGCAAACCCACACGCCGTGGATAACAGCCAGTCATCAAGCTTGCGCGAGATGGTGTGCAGACAGGACTCGATGAATAGAAGTCGGTATAACGCTGGCCCTCGGCAGCCAATCGATCAATGTTGGGCGTCCGATTGACGGTGGAACCATAACACCCGAGGTCGCCATATCCCAAATCATCACAGAAAATCAAAACGACATTGCAGGGCGAGTCAGCGTTAAGGACCTTTGCGCAGACGGTTACTTCAAATGCCACACTCAACAGCAAGAGAGCCAACGGGAGAAACTTCAATCGGTCCATGGTTCTATCCAAATCTATGGCGGGCACGAAGTGTGACACACATCATATCATTGTGTGACAGCCGCCCCCGAGGGCACAAGCTCTCAAGCGTGAATACTGACTCTCCAAAACTGGTTTGCCCCACACAAGTCCCACCCGGACCCACAATGTGTGTGCAAAAAAAAGCCCGTGTGACAAAACTGTCACACGGGCATCTGGTCATTCATTGAGGAGGCGAGGAGCGTTAGAGATCAGCCAGCCCGTTTGTAATCCGACTTGTCTTTCTGGACCTTGTCATATTTCTTGCCTTTGTCCTCGCGTTTTTCCTTGCCGTATCCAGACTTGCCACTTTTGTCACCTGATCCATACTTTTGCATGTAGATCTGCTTTGCCTCGGTTCCAGTCATGCCTTCACGGCTCTTGAGGATCTGTTGGTATCTCTCAATTGCGACCCGCCTCGCTTCCGATTTCCCGGGGTCTGCTCCACCACCACTCATCCTGGCGTCCGCAGCGCCCTCGGCCGCCCGTGCCTGACTCTGAGGTGCGGACTGGGAAACCGCAGAAGTTGTCGCTGTGTCAGGACTCTTTACGGCAGAAGCCTCCGCACTCTCATTTTCGGGGTCCATCATATCATCGACTGGCGTCACGATCAGTTCCCAACTGTGCAACATGCCCCAACGTTCGCTGCGAGACCCACGCACAACAAGCTGCCAAACACCTTTGACACTCTTACCGTTGAAACTTGACAAACTTGGTTGTTTCTTCAAAGCCGCTTCAGGGATAAAACTTCCCTGGAAGGGCGGACGTGCTTTCGTGATCGGTGTTTGTGACTGATCATCGAAGACCGTTCCATCAAAGTGGTCATCATGTCCGCCCACTTCAGTGAAAAGCTCGATTCGTTGCCCGTCTGGTCCTGTTAAGTAAGCATCCAGATAGGACGTATGCGAGTGCGTGATCGAAATACGCACATTCAAATCGCCGATAACAAAATCTTCGAGCACTTCAATTTCGGAAATGACGGTTTTCTTTGGCGCTAAGGCTTCAGCATCGTTGTTGGAATAATTGCCCCCCACGAGAGCTTTGGCACTCAACACTTCACTTGCCGTCAGCAAGCCATCACCATTGGCGTCATACGAGGCGAATTCAGCAATCTTCTCTGCCGTCCACTCGGTTGTGAATTCGACCATCGCGATCTGCTCATCACGATTTTCATCGAGTTCGAAAAACCATCCGGGGAGCCCCTCACCAAGATCGCCAATTTCTTCTTGCAACTGCATCAGGTACGTATGAAGTTCTTCTCGCGAGAGCTCTCCATCTCGATCGATATCAATTTTCCCCGGCGGAAATCCGAGACTCACCGTCTCGTCTTTTTCCAACCGACCATTTCGATTTTTATCAAAACGTCCGAGCACGGTAGACGTCAAATAATATTCACGGCCTCGACGCCACCACTGACTGTTGTCCTGTCGTTTCGCTTCTTGTCGGGTCACCGGCTTGATGCCATTGCCAACCCTCCCAGCTTTACGGACCAATTCATCGGATGCCCCGGAAAGCAAACGGCGTCGGGCGTAGCGTTGTGCCAATTCGAGGCGACTCAGACGGTCGTCCTTGTTGAGATCCTCTTCAAATGGCTGGCGATGTGTCCAAACAGCTCTTTCGGATTCAGCATGGTCGATGTACCCGTCACGATTGCGATCCGAACGTTTCAGAGTACGGTCCGCTTCATCCAAATCGGCTTGTATGTAGGGAAACTTGACGGCAGGCAAGCCAAACTCCGGCACAAGCTCAGTCTCAGGGTCCGGAACAAACGACTTCACCGTCGCCTCTGACTCCGGCGAAACGTAAGCACCTGACACGCCATTCTGGAGCGCGAAATAGACCCTCGCTGCTTCCTGCCAACGCTCGATGTCATAAGCACGGCCCAACGACATTCGACGAGATTTCGCGAGCCTTTCCAAGTAGGGCCGAGCCAGCGGTGTTATTTCTTCGGGATCAATCTCACCGTTCTGGTTGCGATCAAGCTTCTCCAGCGATTCCCGCAAACCGGACTGGGCGACAAGAGCCCCCGACATGGCGATCGTTAAAGCACCAAATGCCGCAGTCGCAAGGATCAAAAAACAGTTCTTTCGTCCAACCATTCGTCCAACCATGGGAATGCTCTCCAATTACCTTTAACGTCCAGTGGGTTTTGTCGACCGGGACGACGATGATGACGATGTGCTGCGACTGCTGCTGGAAGACGGACGACGACTTGATGACCCCTCTTCGCCCAGCATCACTTGCTGAAGTAATGTTTCGTAAACCAAACCGTTCGCAGGTGCCACCACTTCGATCGTCTGTTCACCCCGAAAATCGATCACTTTGACCAACCTTTCCACTTCTTCAAAGAGTTGGTCTGGAGCGGTCACGACCAATGAATTGCTTGGTTCGTGAACCGCAATCGTCATTTTGGGTTCAAGGTTTCGGGCCGGCGTTGATTTTTGAGGAGCAGCCCCCTTCTTGGACTTGCTATCCGCTTCGCGAGGGTCAGGCTTCTGCGGAGCACGTGGCTGTCCGGGTTGTTGCCCTGGCTGCCCAGTTTGTCCCGTCGTTGATGCGACCACTCTTCCTGCGAACGCCTCACGAATCACAGACGCCATTTCGGCTGCCTTGATGTTCGCTAATTCGATCACGTGCGATTGACCATAGGTCTTGACATCCGCCAAGCCATTACTGCGATCGATAATTTTGAGATAGGCTTCAACCTGTTCGACCTCAGAAGCTGAGCCCTGCACAATCAAACGATTCAAGCGAGTGTCCGCAACGACACTCATGGAAGTGCCCGCCGTCAGCGTCATCACGCCGTCGCGAGTCGTCAAAAAGCTTCCCAGCATGGAGCCAGAAGAGGACAAGAAACCGTTTACCAACGAGCCGGCCTGTCCCTCCATGGCTGCCTCACCACCATCGAGCAAGTCAGCGAGGAAACGCAAGGCATCATCAGCTTTTGTGTATTGAAGATAAAAGACCACGGGGGGCGAGGGCATCGAATCCAATGGCCCGGTAATAGCCCGCAAATGCTCTTCGAAACGATCCAAGGCAGCGGGATCTTCTGACTGCAACATCAAACCACGAGGTGTCATTTGCAACCGGATGGCAGAAGACTCATTCTGTGCCGCTGTCAGCATCTGCGAGTTGGTTGCATTCAACCTCGCATCAACCTTGCCCGGGGCAGGCGTCTCAGGCTGATCAGCGTTGCCAGAGGGTTGTTCCAGGTTGTCTGTGTTTGGTTCGGCGGCGGATTCTGCTCGCTCCTTTTTCGCCCTCTGTTCATTCGGATCGTTGACAATCCTTTCAAGGTTGGCAGCACCTGCATTCCCAAGGGAGCGATACCGAATCACCTCGTTATTGCCCCGCCAAAACTTGACGGCCGCATCGAGCAACTCGTCTGCGTTCTCACCCTTCAACGGCAAGAATCGCAATCGATCCCCACTCTCGAGACCTTGCACAGAGTCCAGTCCCTCAACGATTTTCTTGATCTGTTCCAAATCTGCTTTTTTGGCACGTACAAATAACCGCATGCTACCCGGGTCTGCGTCAATTTTTGGCGCGTCCGGGTCGATCGTTTCAGGATCATCCAACAAGTCTGGCAGATCCAGCATTTCGTCCAGCAAACTGATCACAAAGTACGGGTCAACCGTCTTCAGTGGGATCACAGCAAACTCGGCTTCGCTCGCCTGCAATTGCGAGACAGTGCCCTGAATTTCTTTTTGGATCGCTTCGGGAGCGAAGGCGACAATCGTGTTAGCCTCCTCATCCATCGACAGTCTGATTGTATTGGTGCGTCCTGCCAGCAAGGTTTGCAAAACGTTGTAGACGGTGTCCACATTCCCACCGGTCACCGGGTGTGAGCGAAGCACGGACTCGCCTTCCTCGCTTTTTTCTTTTTGCTCAGGTTGATCCACTGCCTTGACCAACCCTTCAAGCAATTTCACTTTGTCTTCCATTCCGGTCACAAAGATATTTTTGCCCAGAACGTCCGCAGAAATACTGACATCGATTCCAATCATCTCACCCGTTGCGAGGCCGAGATGTGGACGGGCAACAAGAAGAACATCCTCGGCCGAAACATGCTTGAGGGCAAAGCTTTCAACGACCGTACCATTCGCCATCTCGTCAGGCGTGAAGGCAGACAGGATCGATTGGACACTGCGGAGTTTGGATGCGGTGTCCGTGATGATCAGTTGTTTCGTCTTCCCGAGCACTTCAGGATTCGTCATCAGATTCATGACTGAAAGTTCCTGAACCGCCTCCTCTGGATCGATATCACCGAGAGGAAAAATACATTTCAGTACTTCGTGCCGATTACGATCCTTCAATTCATCGGTCGTGACCAACTCGGCCATCGCATCCAATTGCTGCATGCTTCGCTGATCGCCAAGGTTAATCACGGAAAGCAATTGCCCGCTACGTACCAACGTGAAGCCTTCAGGCAACAAAAACAGGTTGATTCGATCGATGGCCTCAGCATGTGTAAAAACTCGCGGATCGGAATAAGTGAAACTCCCGGTAGGCAATTCAGATACCTGCAACGCTAAACCGCCTTCGTCAGCCAACCATCGAATTACATCACGCCACGCGACACCGTCAAAGGAGAATCGGACACGGTCATTAGGGACCCTCGTCTCAACGCTTTGATCGCCATCTGGGGCCACGTTTGACACATTCTCATCGGCCATCGCTTTGCCAAGCAGGTCAGCAAGAGCTTTGCCGGCATCTTCCTCTGGTGCAGTGGTTCCAGAACCTGCCTCAGCCGTCACGTCCGTTGCTGCTTCGGAGCCTGACGGGGCGGCCGCCTGTGTTGGCGCTGCTGGCGGACTTTCCTGTCCCACAGCCACTGGAATTGCTACCCCAGTTGCGAACGCGATGACTGCGAAAACTGGAAACGTTGGAATGTGGGAATGCCAAAAATTAGTCATGCAAATTTGCTGAGTGTGAGATGATTTGCGAGTACGTCTGGCGACAGTTGATCAGGGCCGATGCCTTGTCCAAAACTCTCTTCTATCATGGGTTCGCTCGCTGTTCACCAATCGCCGACGACGATGACGATGACTGATGGACACACCTTGCCGAGTGATACCTCTGGTTGGTGGGTGAGCAATGCCTGTCGGGCGGGAATCGACTGCGGCCCATCAGGCTCCGATCGATTGAACACGGCACCATTGAAGCGTAGTGGATAGCCCTCACTAGTCAAGGTTTCTTTCTGTATCCAAGCCTAGCAAAACGTGCGTTTCTCGGGGTTTTAGCAGCGAATACACCAACTGACTTGGTCTGCTCCGATAAAGACCCTACAGGTCAACTGTTACGCATTGGTGCAATCAGCCCTAAAAAGCGACTAATCCAACCAGTCATCCCAATCAAAACCTGCCTCACAGCCCGAGAGAGGCTCCCCACCGGCTCCCGGCAAACAGCGAAAAAATATGGCGACGAAAAGAACCAAAATGCGTTTTTACTGCACAAACGGACACACCTTCGCAGTGGCTTTGAAGGTGCAATTTGCAGACGGCATGGCAGCGTTCAAGGATAACCAGCACAGCAATGAGATGGCAAAACGGCCAACGCTGCCGACCGCCGAAAGAGCCGCCCACGCAAAAAGCGAGGGCCTTTAAACAGCCTGCCCAGCACAAAAACTCGATAGGCCAGAAGCCCCCAACGCTCAAACCGAGGCGGCGACCAAGTTGAACTGATAACAAGCCGCAGAAAATGCTTGCGTGGCGCAACCCACCGGCGCCAATGCAGTCTGAGAATGCATCCTTGTCAGAATACATCCCCGCGTCAGCCGTGCCACTCGCCGCGTTATCGTTCACCACGACCAGGACCATCGGGCCCACCACGACCAGGACCATCGGGCCCACCACGACCAGGACCATCGGGCCCACCACGACGATGCCCATCGGGTCCACCACGACGATGCCCATCAGGTCCACCGGGACCGTCACCTTCGCCAGCACCACGACGGGGCCCATCAGGTCCACCGCGGTGTTCACGCTGTGAATGCTGCCCTTCGTTCATCCGTTGTGATTGGCTGCCGCTGCGCCTTTGTCCCTCGTGCTGCATTTGTCCACGCATCCAAGGTGGACCGTTGCGGCTATCTGCTGATCGTCCCGCACTCATCATCCAAGGAGGCCCCCCACGCAGACCTGACGGACGGCCATCACCACGTCCACGCTGCTGCATCGCTCGCATCAAAGGTGCGTGCCCTTTCAACTGAGGAGGCCCAGGCATCTTACGGTGAGCCATGTCTGGTCTCTGAACTCGGCTCCTATTTTGCTTTCCTGCTGATCTTTCATGCTGATCACGGCCGGAAAACTCACGGCCATTCGCACCACCGGAACGATGTTTCATGTGCGACCTTGAGCGTTGCGACATCCGCCCGTCATGAGATCTGCCACGACCCGATCGCCCTTTGACGCTTTGCATGGCTCGATCAACATGTGTGCGTCCATCACGCATTGAATGCCCACGATGATGGCCTCTTGATGTTCCACGTTTGTCAGCGTTTCGACCACGGGATCGCTGATCCACCTTGCCACGGGATCGCTGATCCACCTTGCCACGGGATCGCTGATCCACCTTGCCACGGGATCGCTGAGGTCCATGCGCACGGCCATGACTGCGTGATTCTGAATGCCCACGGTCACGATGCGACGCGTGCGCGCCGCGCGATTCTTGCGTCCTTGATCCTCGCTCCCTGTTCCCAGCCATAATCGCTTGACGGGGCCCTCTTTCGTGCATCCCAACCGGTGAGCGCGATGTTCGCTTCCCCGCACTCATCCGACCAGCCCATGGCGTCCCTCCTCCGGGACGTCCACCAAACGCGGGACCTTGGGCAGAAACCGTCTCACACACCGGCAACCCAAGGCAGGCTGCCATTGCCATAACTAGCACGCGATTTAACATGATTCCTATTCCATTACTTTGTAGTTCAAGAGCGTGATGAAGTGCCGATGCGCCGCCCCAGCCGAAGGTTTTTACAATCATTTGGCAGGCGATCGATGTAGGTGCATTCCGAAGCATGTATTTCACCTTTCAATGCCATAGAAACAAAAACCCCGCCTCAACAGCGAGGTTCCGCTGCATCCAAAACAAACAGGAACAATCCACATCTTGCTCAGCGAACCCAATCAGCTACTCACCCGCTTACCGTCAACGCTGCAAACAACGAGACCGTTCACCCACGCGAACGGACCTACCCAAATCACTGAAAAGGCAATGAGGACTCTGGTATAACAGCGACTGCTTTCCCACATCTAGCCTCACACATCAACCAAGTCCTTTCATGAAAAAGCTCATTGCAACAGTGTTCGCTCTCTTTTGCGTGACACCGCTACTTCCAGCCTCTGGGCAAGCCGAAAATCCAAAGACAATTCACGTCCTTATCTGGGATGAACGCCAACCCAAACAAGCTGTTGCTTACAAAGATTTCCTGGGTAACGAAATCGCCAAACGACTCACGGAACAAACCTCGGATTTCGAAGTCCGCTCAGTTGCTCTGGATGATGCTGACCAGGGTCTGACTGCCGGCAATCTGGAATGGGCCGATGTGATCATCTGGTGGGGACACGTTCGCCAGAGCGAGGTTCCCGAAGCGAAAGCACGTCTGATCGTGGATTACATACGAGAAGGAAAGTTGGACCTCATTGCGTTGCACTCGGCTCACTGGGCTCGCCCTTTCATCGAGGCAATGAACTGGCGTAGCATCGAGGACGCGAAGCAGCACTTCCAACAGAACGGCTGGAAAGGTGAATTCCTGATTGAATCCGTCAAGCCACCCCGTGAACGCACTGTCCCCATCCACGGCAGCGAACTGACGCCATCCTACTTCGGTTACAAGAAAAACCAGAAGCAGTTTCAGGCAATCGTCCACCTGCCTTGGTGCTGCTTCCCCGACTACCGACCTGACGGAGCCCCAGGGCTGCTCACCGTACAATCACCCAACCACCCGATCAGCAAAGGCTTGCCCCGAACTTTTCAGATTCCCAAAACAGAGATGTACAATGAACCGTTCCATGTCCCACAACCGGATGCAGTCATCTTTGAAGAGACGTGGACCAAAGGCGAACGTTTCCGCAGTGGAATGATCTGGGACATTGGCAAAGGCAAAGTATTCTATTTCCGCCCCGGGCACGAAACGTACCCGGTGTACAAACAACCCGAGATGATTCAGGTGCTGCAAAACGCCTGCCGTTGGCTGGGCAAGTGAAATCTTTTCCATGGCCCCACGATCGCCTTCACGATACCGCACCCACGAATTGCCTCAACATGGATTCATTAAACCGCTTCGCCCTACCAAACATGCTCGTGGCCATACCCTTGATTCTCGGCT
>Ga0315321_10001508_pt1 | contig 17937 bp, 7 predicted proteins | sample M180m21515metaG_FD_203464 | JGI IMG/M metagenome (GOLD analysis project Ga0315321, IMG submission 203464) | Ammonia-oxidizing marine archaeal communities from Monterey Bay, California, United States - M1 80m 21515 | ecosystem: Environmental > Aquatic > Marine > Intertidal zone | place: USA... | reverse complement strand
TCAGAACCGTTTCGAAAGCGCGGTCAGTTTCTGAGGTGTGCGAGCTGGCTTCTGCTCACTGGTTCACTTGATCGGCTTCGCTCTCAAGTGTCTTTCTGAGGAAGTCACTCTGGGTAGCTCGACATAGGTCCATTAATTCATGGGTGTCTCGGAACAGGGCCAACCATTGCAAATCCTCTGCTCCGGCTTCACTTTCGATTTTTTCTGCTGCTTCTGCGATCCCCTCGATATTGCTGCTGCGTGCAATTGCTCCGAGGTCAGAGGCCAACGATTTCAGTTCTGCAATGTCCTGCTCGGTAACGGCCTTGGCAAGGCGTTCGACCTGGTACCCAATCTGGATTGCTGTCTGCTTTCGAATCGAAAGCGCGCCACCGGCAAAGACCGGCACGCTGGAATTGATGGTCTTTTCAAACAGTACAACTAGTTCAGGATCGAACTGCGTACCGGCACACCGTTTCAACTCTTTGATTGCATCTTCGTGAGAGCGACCCTTTCTATAGATCCGATCCGAGACCATCGCATCGTAGCTATCAGCGATCGATAGTAGACGTGCACCGAGCGGGATGTCTTGTCCCTTTGGCAGGTGACTACCGCCTTTGGAGCCATCGTAAAAGGCATGGTGGTTAAAGATGATTTGGGACAAAGCTGGGCAATCAAAAGCACTTGTGATGATTTCTACACCAATGCGATCGTGGCGACCCATCAGTTCCCATTCGTCTCCTGTCAAAGAGCTTGGCTTAAGCAGGATTTCGTCAGGAACTCCAATTTTTCCAATGTCATGTAGCAAGGCTGCGATTTCAAGCACGTAAACTTCGGCTGGTTCCAAAATTTCACAACCGATTCTTGTGCAGATGTCTGCGACGCGACGGCTGTGTTCAGCAGTGTTTGCATCTCGGTATGAAAGTGCACTTACGAGAGCGGTCACAGCTGGATATGGAATATCAATCCGTTCTTCAGGTTCGGCCTCAACTTCTACTTCGTCCGTTTCTTCAGCGAATCCAAAGTTATAGCAAACGATTCGATTGCGCCCTTCGCGTTTGGCAACGTACAGGGCCTTGTCTGCCTGATGGATTAAATCCTGTGTGTCCACCGGGGTGAATCGCAATTCAGAGACACCGATGCTGACGGTCAGTCGGAGTTCTGCTGGGTCCAGTAATCGGATTTCGGAGATTGCAGTGCGAGTTTTTTCAGCAAGTGCGATAGCTTCTTCGAGTCCAAATTGTGGCAGGACTGCGCAAAACTCCTCTCCACCGTAGCGACACACTCGGCCTCTACCTTTGAAAATTTCACGGATTTTCTGCGCGACACGTCTTAGAACTTCGTCACCACTGTTGTGTCCATAAGTATCGTTGACCAACTTGAAATGATCGATGTCAATCATGGCACATGAGAGTTTTGTTCCCAACGCCTGTGATTCACTCCAAAGACTTTCAAACGCTTCGAAGAAGGAACGTCGATTCAGGCAACCTGTGAGTGCATCTTGCGTCGCTAGAATTTCCAGTTCACGATTCTTGCGGCGAACTTCGTCTCGATTGTTTCGCAACAGGCCAAGCATGCGTTCGAGCTCGGCTCGGTGCTCTTCGAGATGAGTTACATCACGAAATGTTGCCAGTGCACCTCTTTGGCCACGTTTCTTGCCCAGTGGAGCGGCGTTGGCAGAAAAAATGCGCTGGGGGCCATTGCCCAGTTGGTAGCGGAGGATTCTCTCCGTTTGCACGACTGATTCATTGATGGCCATACTCCAAGGGAAGTTACCATCGACGATGTCAGCTTCAACCCATGACAAGTCGGAAGCTTCAACTCCCTCTAGATCGTCTTGCTGCTTACCCACGATCTTTGCGAAGGCGCTGTTCGCCAGGACGATTCGACCAGCATCGTCCAGCACCAGTAGTCCCTCAGTGAGTGTGTCGAGAGCTTGCCGTACGCGATCAGGCACCACTTGGGTGTTATTGAATATTTTCAATACTCGCATCATGAATGCGGTGTAGGCCACCAGTCCCGCAAGGCTGAAAAATACCAGCAGACGAAATACGGGCAGGTTGCGTGCTTGTGACCAAAGGTTCATCGTCTGTTGACGAAAGGTCAATTCAACCGTTCCCCAAGGCTGGCGATTCAATGAAATGGGGACTTCGATGACATCGATGTCCGCATCCTTCATGTCTTGTGATGCCCAGAGTTGGTCATGAATCTTCGTTTCCGCACGTAATCCGCCAAGATCGGTGCGTACGCCTATCGAAAGTAAGTCCGGGTCGCGATTGACCAGCGTTTGCAGAGTGGTCTGTAGGTCAATCCACTGCTGCTTGCGGACATGTGAGGAAGCATTGATCGCTACCGCCTCGCTCAGCGCATTGCGCGAACGCATCACTTCTTGGGTATGGTCAGGGATTACCCCAAGCCACTGAGCTCCAAGAATGAGACTGGCACCCACGCAGACCATCGCGAAGGCGAGCTTCAATGAGACGAATAACATCTTGCCCACGGTGGACAATCCTGCCATTTTGGCGAATGCACTGGCAACCCCACGATAGGGTGGCTTCACAGCAAGAGTTGCTCACGGCAAAGTCCTGTGCAGAACAATTCTGAATGCCAGGTTTCACGAGTTGGTACATCGTGGTGCCTGCGCCGGCTGTACCGAATATTCCAACCTCAGTATTTCCGATTGCTGTGATTGGGCTGCTCGCTCAACCCAACATCTCTTCCATCTGGTCCTCGTCATAATCGATGGAGCCGCGATAAGCGTTAAGGATGGCGGTGGGATCAACCATCCGCCATCGAGGAGCACTGGAGGTCAGTACCGTGATCACTGTGCTGCCTCGAAGAATCCAAAGCAGGTACCCCACCGAGATAATGCCTGCTGCAGATCCGGCAGAGCCGACTACATAAAGGATGGGAGGAGTTTCGGTTGTTTCGCGTAGCGTATCCCAGTCCTGCCAAAGCACTGCCTGCTGGAGATCGACTTCGAGCAGTTCGCGGTACATCGTGGCTTCCCAGCGTGAGTTTCTTGCCGGTGATTCGTCTGCAGCCTTGGTGTTCATGCTGACTGGGTAATCCGTCGACAGTTCCATGCGGGGGTGATCTTCGAGCATTGGGTCAAAATGGTCGGTGCGTTCTGCTTGGGGTAGGTGGTGGACGGCAGCCTTTTTCGAAAACGCTTGTGGCTCATCTCGATTTGAATCTACCGCTAATTCGACACCAATTAACGGGTTACCATCACCTGAAAGCAGTGGCTCCGTCGACACCTTTTGATTTCTATTGTCGCTGCCTGGTTCGGGTGGCGCTGGGACTAGCACCTCAATTTGTACCAGCACAGGATCGCTCAGTAGACTGCCGTCTGTGGCTTGGTAGCGGAATGTGTCGATCCCCACAAAACCAATGTCTGCGTTGTAGTTGAATGACCCATCGCTGTTCAGCAAAAGTTGTCCGTTAGATGGGCCCTCGACAAGCACAGCCGACAACTGATCGCCATCAACATCGGTGTCATTTGCAAGTACGCCTGGGGATCCACCGTCAGTACTTTTGAACTTGCCAAAGAAGTCGGACGTCGCGGTGGGGGGTTCGTTGATATCTTGCACTTGAATCACGAATGATTGTGTGCTCTCCGAACCGTCGTTGCTGGTCGATCGGACGGTAATGGTGTGGGATGATTCCGTTTCGAAATCAAGGTCTCCGATTGCTGTCACCTGTCCGGTGTTACTGTCGATTGTGAATCTTCCGCCAGCATTGTCGTCCAGTGCATAAGTCACGAGGGCAGTAGAGTCGGCATCTTCAGCACTGACGCTCAGGCCCACCGGGACGCCATTACCTGAATTTTCATCGACGGCATTGGGAAGTGGATCTGTATCAATGCCAAGCTCTACATCAAACTCATCAATGTCATTGATGTTGATCTCGAAACTGGCTGTTGTGAAAGAACCATCCTCGCTGGTGCTGCGAATCACTATCGTCGATGACGCTCCCAGTGACTCACGGTCGATGGTGTCTGCAACCGATACAGCACCGGTCGATGTGTCAATCGAAAATCTGCCGCCCAAATCATTGTCAAGCGAATAGGCAATCGTGTTTTGTGTGACATCAGCGTCAGACGCACTCGCGGTGATGCCCACAAGGGTTCCAACTGGCACGTTTTCATCTATCAGATTGGAGTCGGAATTGACATCAACCGTGTTGGTCGTGTTGAATTCGTTCACATCGTTGATGGCAATTTCAAACAGTTGGGTTTGTTGACTGCCATCGCTCGAGATGGCACGCACCACGATAGAATGAGCGGCTGCGTTTTCTCGATCAAGCAGTGACCCGTTGTCTACCGTGACGGATCCTGTGCTTGGGTCAATGCTGAAACGTCCATCCGCAGTGTCATTCAAAGAATAGGTAACGGTGTTGTTTTCAGCATCGGCATCGACCGCGGAGGCGATGATTCCAATGGAAGTCCCCGTTGTCGAGTTTTCATCGACTGCATTGGTTGTGGGCTGTGAATCATTGATGGGGCCGAGGTCGAACTCATCAATGTCTGTAATTGCAATGGCGAATGTCTGGTCTGTGAATGATCCATCCAGTGAGGTTGCTCGCACGGTTATTTGCCTAAGGACGCCGTCAGCCTCGCGGTCAATGCTGCTCGCGGCAAAGACACTGCCACTGCTTTGATCGATGCTGAATCGACCACCGTCATCATCGATCAGTGAGTAACTGATAATGTTGGCCGTTGCATCAGGGTCATTTGCATCAGCAGTGATGCCAACCAAAGTTCCGAACAGTGAATTCTCTGCGATGGTGTTAGTGCTCAGATTGATATCTGTCACTGCTCCTACATCAAACTCATCAACATCCGCGACCAGGACCTCGTAGGTTTGAGTTGACTGAGTTCCATCAGAGCTTGTAGCGATCACTGCGAGATTGTGGCTGGCTGCTGTCTCGCGGTCCAATAAGTTGCCGTCAGCGACGGTCACTAAGCCGGTGGTTGAGTCGATCTGGAATCTTCCACCAGCATTGTCTTGTAGTGCGTAGCTTACCGTTGCAGTTGCATCGGCATCATTTGCCAGTGCGGTGATTCCTGTCAGAGTGCCAGTGGTAGCACTTTCTGACACCTCATTGTTGCCTGGGTCAGTATCGGTCAATGATCCTAAGGCAAATTCATTTTCGTCAGTCAGTTGAATGGTGAAGGTTGCCGAAGATTGACTGCCGTCGGAGCTGGTGCCCCGCAGCGTTACGTCGTGGCTTGCGGCAGTTTCCCGGTCTAGCAAAGTGCCGTCAGCAACAGTGACGATTCCTGATATTGAATCAATCTGGAATCTCCCACCTGCATTGTCCAGTATTTCGTAGGTGACTGTGGCAGAGGGGTCAGGGTCGATCGCTTGGGCAGTGAGGCCTGTGCCTGTACCTGAGCTGGCGTTTTCCTGAACCAGATTATCCTCTGGGGCAATATCCGTGATGTTGCCGATATCGTTGTCGTTGACGTCCGTCAGGACCACTGTGAAAGTCTGTAGCGATTGACTGCCGTCTGAACTCTCTGCTGCGACGGTCAAGTCGTGGCTTGACGCTGTTTCGCGATCCAGCAGGCTGCCATTACTCACAGAGACTACGCCCGTATTCGGATCGATCTGGAATCGTCCCCCCGCATTGTCCTGCAGGGAATAACTGACTGTTGCCGTACTGTCAGCATCGTTTGCGAATGCCGTGATTCCCACGGGGGTGCCGGTAATGGAGTTCTCTGTGACCTGTTCGCTGGCTGTGTTGTTATCAGAGATAGGTGTGATTGTGTATTCATTGACGTCGTCGACGGTAATGTTTAGCAATTGAACATCTGAGCCACCAACGCCATCGGCAACTTGAACGATGACTTCGTAGATCGAATCGTTGTTGGCGTCGTTTGGTGTTTCACTGTTGGGGGCCGTCGTTAAGGTGAGCTGACCGCTCGTCGGGTTAAGATCGAAACGTATGGCATCATTGCCGCCTACGATTGTGTAGACCAGTGACTGGCCAGCGTCAGAGTCAGTGGCAGTAATTGTTGTTACCGCTGATCCAGACGGAGGGGGGCCAGCGTTGGTATCCCATTCGTCGACGTTGATCGATGCCAAGTTGCCACCACCATCTGAGGTGATGACTGGACTGGCGTTTGTCAGAACTGTTGCATGAATCGGTAGGGCAGCGGCACTCCATGTGTCGGCACTGCTAAATGTCCATGTGCTTGTGGCTGAAACACCTCCGTTCTGCCGTGCGGCTCCAAAGTTCAGTCCGTCACTGTTGAGATCCCACAACTCGAGTTGGTTGGCCCCCGGTACCAGCTCATAGTTGCCGTGGTATTCGATGCCAATGGTGCTGAAAACCATGTCGTCATTGGACGAGTTTGTCGTCAAACTAGCCGAGTTGCTTGAATTGCCCGCTGTGACCAGATTGCCAAGTGGGTCCAATTGATCAACAGAAGAAAGGCTCAGAACGCCAGCGATTGCGCCGTCGGTCGCAGGGTTGGTGAGATTCACGACAAGATCGTGTGTTCCCAATGCAGGTGCAAGAAGCGACCACATTTCAAGTCTCACCTCATTTGTCGAATTAACTGAGTACACACTCGCTCCGAGGAAAGAAAGTGCCGTGTTATCGTAGGACAGGTTGTTCACGACGGCATCGCCCTGATTTGCCAATGCAACGGTGACTAGCATCAGGCGATCTTCGCCAGTGGTTTCATGGCTCAGTGTGACGCTGGATCCGCTGAACTCCATTGTCTGTTGCCCTGCAATCGAAACAGCCGCGTCATCAACAGTAACATTCAAAACTTGCGTGTCAGTGCGTCCTCCTGCATCACTGGCCGTGACCTCGACTGTATAAACGTTGTCCAAGCCAATGTCGGTGGGAGCTTCAAAGTCGGGAGCCGTGTTGAATTCAAGCAGCCCTGACAGTGGGTTGATAGTGAAGCTGGCGGCGTCTGCTCCACCCGTGATTGAATAGGTGATGGCCTCGGTTGGCAAATCAGCGTCAGTTGCAACCACGCTGCTTACCGTGGTGTTTGTCTCAGCGACCGATATTGAAGTTGTGTTGCCACCACCCCCTGAAATAATCACAGGATCATGTTCATTGACGGGCAAGATCGAAATGTTGAATGTTGCGGAGTTTGTTGTGGTCCCGTCAGTTGCTGCTATTTCGATTGCACGTGTTGCTCCATCGACTTCACGATCCAACGTCATCGCCGTCGTTACAATTCCAGTAGCGGAGTCGATTGCGAATCGCCCTCCATCGTCATCGGCAAGTGAGTATGTGACCAAGTCACCCGTCGCGGCAGCCGTCAGTCCAACCGTTCGCCCTGGGGGTTCGTTTTCGTTGATTTCATTTGGGGTGGTGTTGATGTCAGTGACATTGCCTGGCGGAATGTCTGTCACTTGCACTGTGACGGCTAGGCTGTCTGACGCAGAATTGACGTCTTCGACAACAATGGTGACTTCGTAGTGATTGTCTGTGTCCGCATCGCCCGGAGAGTCAAAGTCGGGTTGCGAAATGAATGCGAGTTCACCTGTGGATGAGTCAATCGTGAAACTTGCAGCGTCAGTGCCACCATTGATGCTGAAAGTGAGGGGCTGTTCGCTATCTGTGCGAGCATTGATTTGTGTGATCGCTGTCGTTCCCTCAGTGATTTGAAAGGTGGCGGTCGGGCCTGCAGCAGCCCATGTCGCACCATTCAAATTCGGGTTGCTTGATCCGCCCCCGGGATTCATGAAGGCTTCACCTGGATTGTTTGTGCTAATCCTGCCTTCAAGCGGTGCAAGCCCATTCAATGTTTCGGAAGTGTGGTTGAAGTGGAATAGATCACTTCTCGTGAATCCGTCACCGTTTGGCAAGGTGATGTTTGAACCAACGGATAACGCAAGTAGTCCCGAGGCATGTGTGGTGATCGCATTGACATCACCCGTGTATATGCCAGCAAAGTCAAATAGGATGCTTGCGGAGTTGGCGACCGGGTCGTACAGCACGATGTCGGCATCATCGATTGCAAGTCTATTTCCTGAACCATCATCCATGCCGGCAGTTCCTTCAACGCTCAGAAGAATCTTGCCGTCGCTGAGAAGGTGGAAAGCGTCAATGTTCTCTGCGGCGGGAACGGGGGATGCATTGTTGGACAAGAAAATGCTTGTCGTGTTGCCGAATGCATCTGTGCCGTTCGCAGTCAAGCCTCCTTTCAGGAACAAACTCACATCACCTGTGGTCGGGTTGTACTCGAAAATGTCGCCGTTACCTAAAGCCAGTGTGCCGCCGACAACGGTGTCAGAGCCGACAGAGATCAAGAGATTGCCGTCGGGTTTTTGTGAAACGGCATCGATCAAAGCGTTGTTGTTGAATGTTGGACTTGGAAAGTTCGTTGAGGATTCGCCGTCCCATTTGGCGAGCAGTTGGTTGTCAAAGGGCGTTGTTCCTGAGGGGAGCGTAGGGAGTTCGTAGCTCGGGTTTGCGGTGAGCAGTATTCCATCAGTGATCACGGGGCCTGAGGTTTCGCTGTAACGCTGCAGTAGGATGCTGTCATCACCCGTGGACGTTTCCAGTGATTGCCAGACCACTACGCTGTCACCGCTGGTGCCCGTTGCTATCGCGGCTTGGACGTGGTCCGCGTTTGATGTGTTGACTTGAGTGGTGCTCAGTTGGGTTCCATTTGAATCAAAAACTGATTTGTAGATGTCATCCGATGCGCCGTTTTCATCGCCGTCATACGCAATCACGAATCCACCGGTGTTGGTTGCGATGGTTGGTGAAGTATAGGGCCCCAGCAGGGGATTCGTGTCGGCTGTCTCTGAGCCGACACTGTTGGCCTCGGCGTCGAACATTTGGTGGTAAATGGTTCCTGATCCATCCCAAGTCACCACAAACGTACCGTCAGTACTGATTGCGATGTCGGCATTGGATTGGACGCCAGTTGTTGTCGCGTTGACTCGGATCTCGTCTTCCTGCAGGACTGCAAACGCATCAAATCGTTGTAGGTAAATTCCGTGGGAATCACTCTGCCCCGGCTGGTTTCCATTACCTTCCCAGGTGATTACAAAACTACCATCGGATTGCATGGCGACTGCGGGCGCGAATTGGTTTTGGTCGGTGGTGGTATTGGCTCGGGTTTCACTCCCTTGGGCTGTTCCACTTGCATTAAAACGCTGTAAATAGATTTCTACGTCCGTGTTTGATCCTGTGTTGTCACTTGCCCACGTGATGACAAAGTCACCTGCTGTATTCATGGCAATGTCTGCGTCCGATTCAACCTGGTCGTTCGAGTTGACCTTGGTCTCGCCGCCTTGGGGTAGTCCCTGTGAATCATAATGCTGCAGGAAAATTCCATCGCTGTCCGACTGTCCGGATTGACTTCCGTTGCCATCCCAGATGACCACGAACCCCCCATCGGGTTTGATGGCAACTGATGGTGCGTTTTGGTCGCCAGCGAGTGTCGTGTTGACTCGAGTGGTGCTTCCCTGTTCAGTGCCGTCAGCGTTGTAAGTCTGGAAATAGATATCGTTTCCATTTCCACCATTATCGTCGGACTCCCAAACGACAACGAAGTCGCCGGAACTGGAGATTGCAATGTCAGGTTTACTTTCAGTGCCGGCGCTGTCCGCGACGGTAGTTTCGGAACCCGCGGGGCTATCAAGCAGCGACATCCAGCTGGCCTGTGTGGGGTCACTGACCGCGACTTCGGTTTCAACTTGACCTACCTCAAATTCAAGATCCCAATCGCCTCCAAGCTTGTGATGTCCGGTTGGGTCATCGCTGGCGGCGACGTCGCATGCACATAGTGTCGCGATTGATTCCAGCAGTTCCCGCCCATCATCGCTGGCGGCGAGGTCACAGCCATAGATCAACATGTCGGCATCTGAATCGAGAGCATTCCCCCAGTTAGCAATCTGCCCAGCGTAGGCTTCGCTCGTCTCAGCAGTCAGTTGTGTGTCGCCAAGCTGAATGCCGCCACTGTTCCCGTGGCTGAGGATGTGGATGGCACTTATGCCTGACAACGGTTCCAGTGCGGCGGAGATCTGGTCGAATCCGTTTTCTTCATTGCTGAGTTCAAATACCAGACGCTGCGATTCAGAGGTGGTAGCATCTCTTAAATCAGAAATCAGTTGATCTGCGTCTGCGACGCCTGAATCAACGAATATGACCTCCAGGGGCAAACTCGATTGTGAATCCACTTCATCGGCGGAAGCGATCTCCCGAGCCTCGTCTGAGTTCGCTACTTGAGAGGTGGGCGTTGGTTGGGTTTCAGGCTCTATGTCTGCGAGCAGAGCAGTTGCAATCGCGTCAGCATCCGGAGCCTCTGCAGTTTCGATGTGATCGCCGCTGAGCAGAATGCGGCTCTCCAGCGGATAGAAATCGAACGTTCGTCGTTTCGCAGAGTTCACCATGGTAGGTTTGGTCTTGAGCTTAGCCCCAACTAATTGAAATAGCACTGTACACCACCTGAAGGGTAGGTCATGCACGACACGAACCTGAAATGAATTCAGGTTTTTCTTCGCCAAACCCGTGAGTCACGCTTGTTTCCAAGGTGGTTTCAATCGTTGTTACCTGGGAATTGTCTGTTGCGTGGAACCAGCTATGGGCGGTCGTGCGGTGATTCGCAATCGATTGCGAAAGGCTGCCAATGACTACGCCGCAAAACCGGATTGCTTGGCGCAATCGCACCAGCACCTGTGTGTTGTGCGGTGAGATGTCCCGAGGCCAGTTGGTCCGAGTATTGCATTCTGAGTTCTCACACCTGACTTGCCGCGACTGGTAGTGAATGAACGGGATCGAATTGGCTCTCCACGACTGCATGAATTTCGTGAGCTTGTAGGGCCGGTCGCGTCTCGTCTGCCAGCAGGAATCCGCGTCTCAATAAACGCCGCAAGACATCGAGATAGACCGGTGTGATTTCGGCAACCGAGCGTTGGTTAGTTGACGCGAGTCTGGCAAGTAGGTCACCGTAACTGGTTTTCCCATCACACTGAGGAAGCAGATGGGCAGTCAATGAATCGACCTCACCGTGATAGGGAATCCCTTCTCTTCGACGAAGGCTTGCGGATTCAATGACCCACGCGCCCGACGCCTGTTTTAGATTTTGATCAAGGCAGACAGATGGATGAAGCTTGAAGCAGGTTTTCAGTAGCTTCTGGTCACTGGCTTGCAACCACTCCGAGGAATCGAAAAGTTGTTGAACGTCATCACCAACTTCGGACGTGAAGTCTTGGGGTGCGTCGTCGGCTCTGAACCAATTGGCACGCGTGCTTACTTTCCGCATGGTGATCATCCCACTACTGATGGCTTCAATCCCCTGCTCGGCGTACCAGTTCATCCAACGCTGATAGATGCCCGCAAACGCAGCATCATGCTTCCACTCACGATTCCAGTGTTGGGCGTATTCGGAAACGTCTGTTGTTTTCCATCGCATGACCCATGCGTCACAACCTGATGCTTCACACCATGAGGAAAGACGTTGTTGCCATGGTTGCCCCTTGATCTGCGCCCAGTCAAACACCATTTGGAAACAGCCGTTTTCCTGCAGTAGTAATGGCGTGTTTTGAACCAGATTTCTGCAGAAATGGTCTGCGGTACAGCCATTGTCACGGTAAAAAGAGCGAAAACCAGGTTGGATCACTGAAGGTGGGTTCGATACCACGAAGTCAAATCTTTGCGAAGTGCTAACACGCTGCATGTCAGCTTGTTGGAAATCAACCTGATCGATCTGATTCAAGATCGCATTGAATCTGGCAATGCTGATGGCCCTTGGGTTGCAATCAATGCCGAGTACCGATTGACAGTGCTGGGCTGCCAGAAAACTCTGGAGTCCGCAACCTGATCCCAGGTCGAGACAGGACTTGCTCGGCTTTCGGATTGTTGCTTTGGCTAGTTGCAGGGAGGTTTCATTTAAACCCATCACGAAGTCGGCGGCTTCAGATGATTCGGCTTCGCTTTGCAGCAAGTGTGGCAGCGATTTTTCGCCTCGGACATATGGTTGGTGATCGCACACCAACAGCATCTGCGCATAGGGGAAAATGTGAACAAGTGGCAATACCGTACCCTGCTCAATGCGTATCAGGCCCATCCTAACCCAGTAGTACAAGTCTGTTTCTTTTACAATTCCCCGGATCTGATCAACATCGATCGGTTGGTGAAGCAGAAACAGTCTCAAAATCGTTTCAAGTGGTGAATGGCTCAAAGCAGTGGTGAGGTGATTCGCACCCAACTGGCTTTCGCCGCTGCCCTGAACCAGAATGTCTGCGATTCCTGAAGGACTGTAATTGAACTCAGTCAGCAGGCTGCGGAATCGTATTGCATCCGTGGTTGTGAATTGCAGGGGGCCTGATACTTTCTTCATCGTCTCAACTGTTTCCCGTACCCTGGATTCCGTGCGACAGTTTGAGTGTGTGTGGCTTGCGAGACGATGACGGGCCGCGGTATTCCACGAGGAAATCGCCGATCAGTGAAACTGTAAGAACTGTCTATCGCACCACGTAAGGGATGGAGAAGACTGTCTCCCCGTCGGAGCCCTGACTGACATCGAAGGCGCTGATTGACTGTACCTCGACAGTCGAAATCGCCGTGCCAAATACATGAGCGAAGAAGAGGTTGCACTCGCACTTCACAGTAGCCTGCACAGCATTTTTTTTCGAGAAGTTGCCACCAGACTTGTACTTGCTGTTGTTTGGGTTCCACCGCCCGATGCTCAGGTCCGAATACTTCAATGCATTCGTGCCAACATCATTTGCTTGGGAGAACTCACGCATGCGGTTGGCAATCTCAGACCATTTCCAAGTGCCACCCGGTTTGCGCTGCATCCGCAGTTGCAGTGCCCCCGCAAGGGTCGCTGCATCGGCAGCGTTCTGTGCATCGCTCTTGACGGCAGTGATGTGGCCCAAGTCGATCATCAGGACGCAGATGCCAACAAGGGCCAGAATCAGCACAGGGATCAAGGCGATGATCGCGCCAGACCGCCGACGCTTCGCCGACCTTCGTCGTTGTCGCTCCGTTGATTCTGGATTCTCTTGCATGGTCATGGTTCCTTGAGTGCCCTGAAATACAGGGGGCATCACTTCTTACCCTTGCCCTTCTTGCTCTTGCCCTTGCTCTTGCTCTTGCCCTTGCCCTTGCCCTTGCCGTCTTTTCCGTCCTTGCCGCCCTTGCCGTCTTTTCCGCCCTTTCCATCTTTCCCGCCCTTGCCGTCTTTCCCATCCTTGTCGTTTGATTTGTTCTTCTTGTTCTTCTTGCCACCAGGCCCAGGTGGCTCGTCGCCTTCGGATTCCGCTGGCATCACGCACACACCCGTCAGTGTCTTGTCTGTCATGAAGCTGGGGGCGAACCAAGAGACGTCGGTGTAAGGAACACTAACGTTCACAGAAACGGTTTCAAACGGGCCGAGTTCGGTAGGAGGATCGGGCGAGACTGTCACTGTGTAGCCGGTGAGGTCAGCCATATCCATTGCAGACTTGACGATGTCGGTGACATCGGCCTTGTCGCTGTATTCGGCGACTGCAACACGGCAACCGGCTCGAGCTGCCTCTTCCAAAACGTGTTTCACCATCACGGCTCGCCCAATCTCCACGCTGCCAAGCAGAAAAACGAGCAGAACGGGAATGATGACTGCCATCTCGACCATGGCGCCGCCACGGCGTTGAAGGCGTTTGCGTAAAGAAACAATCATTTAGCGATTCCGAGTTAGCTGAGCGTTATTTTGGTTAGTTATTCCCCGAACTATGCACCTATGAGAAAGCTATGTCAGTTATTGCCTGCCTCGGACATTAATCAGACTTAATCTGTCGGTTTCCCGAAAGCAAATTGGATTGTAGGGGTTGCAATGATCGTGATGATATTACTGGTAGAGCAGCCGGTCAGTGCTCATGCGATGATGTCGTGCACCGTGTGGCCCAAACCATTGGTTGCAGTCTGTTTGCGACCGCCAAACTGGTAAGTGAGGTTTTCCTCGTTGATCCCCATCAGATGCAGAACGGTGGCGTGCAAGTCAGGCATGCTGACCGCGCCGTTGATTGGCAGGTAACCAAATTCATCCGTTTCACCGTGTCGGTAGCCACGCTTCACGCCGCCGCCTGCCATCCACATCGTGAATCCGTAAGGATTGTGATCACGCCCATCTTTGTCCTGTGAAACTGGGGCTCTTCCAAACTCTCCTCCCCAAATCACCAAAGTTGAGTCGAGTAGGCCTCGTTGCTTGAGGTCTGTCAAAAGCCCTGCGATTGGTTGATCGGTTTCATAGCAGTTGTTTTTGTGGCCGCCGGCAAGGTCTCCGTGTTGATCCCAATTGTTTTCGTATCCACCATGATAGATTTGGATAAATGGAACTTCTCTTTCCACCATTCTTCGTGCCAGCAGACATTGTGCCCCGAAGTATTTGCAGTCAGGATCATTCAAACCATACAAGTCATGAGTGGCTGCTGTTTCATTGGACAAATCGGCCAGTTCTGGGACAGACGACTGCATTTTGTAAGCCATCTCAAATGATTTGGTGCGGGCGTCCCACTGTGTCTTGTCTGGATAGTGGTTGGCCGAACGTCGATTGAGCCAGTTTAGCAGTTGGAGTTGTGACTCCTGGGTCGAAGTGCTCAACCCTTGAGGGCGATCCAAGTGCAGGATGGGATGCTTTCCAGAGCGAAATAATGTTCCCTGGAATTCTCCGGGCAGGAAGCCTGAACTCCATAAATTAGCGCCGCCTTCGGGTGCCGCACGGCGGTCGTACATCACAACGTATTCAGGAAGTTCACGGCTTTCATTAGCCAGCCCGTAAGTGGCCCACGAACCAAGGTTAGGTGATCCAACTTGCTGTCGACCTGTGTTCACGACGTAGCAGGCCGGCACATGGTTTTGCTCATTCGAGACACAGGCATTTAAGAAAGTGAGGTCATCAACATGCTTGGCCACGTGTGGGAAAACGCTTGAGACATGGTGGCCGGTTTCGCCATGCTGCTTGAATTCGAATGGCGATTTCATGATGTTTCCTGGGTATGGAAACAGCGTTTGAAGCTTCCCCGGGAACGGTTTACCGTCCAACTTTGTGAGAAGTGGTTTCGGGTCAAACAGGTCGATGCCTGAGGGGCCACCATTCATGAACAGCCAGATGACGGATTTCGCTTTCTGGGTCGGTTGGTGAACCACAGGCGAGCTAACCGCGTTGTTGTCACGGAGCAGGGAAGACAGGGCAAGCATCCCCATCCCACCCCCGGCGCGTGACAATAATTCTCGGCGTGTGAACATGGTGGTCGGATTATTCAAAGTGGGGAAATGGAGGAGAGGCGGATCAATTGAAGTACCAGAATTCGTTACTCATCAGCAGGACTTGAGCGAAGTCACCGAGTTCGTTGCCCTGCTCGAGGAATTGTTGGACTCGTTCAGCTTCCTGTGGATCAGCGTTACGCCCCAAGAGACGTAGGAACAATTGATCGATTGCGTTCTCAAGGTCATATTTGCTGTCAGCAAAAGCACGTTCAGCAACGTGTTGTGCCTGCATTCGCGAGACGCTATCGTTCCAAAGTGCGAGTGATTGCGTGGGCACGGTTGTGTCCTGTCGCTGCGGGCACGAAATGAGACCGCCTGGGGAATCAAATAGCTGAAGAAACGGAAGTGGGTTGGTCCGTTTCTTCAAGATATACACACTCCGGCGATAAATTTCAGGGCGGTCAACCACTAAAGTTGGCCATGTTTCGTCTGGATCATCCTCGTGCCGATTCAGAATGGCGGCTCGTGGTATGGGAGGATGGAAAGCAGGACCGTACATACGGTCGTTATAGAGGCCGCTCAATTGCAGCAATGTGTCGCGAAACATCTCAGCAGTCATGCGTTGTGGCCACCATCGATGAAATAAATCGCGTGCAACATTTTGTTCACCTTGCGACTTTTGCCGGAAGGTGGTGCTGCACAGAATCAAGCGATGTATGTGCCGAATATTCCATCCACTATCGACCAGTTCACATGCCAACCATTCCAACAGTGCAGGATGGCTTGGTGTCGATCCTTCCCGGCCGAAGTTGCTGGGAGTGTCGACAAGGCCTAGGCCGAAGTAGTGCATCCAGACCCGATTGACAGCGACCCGAGCTGTCAACGGCCCTGCGCCTGCTTGCAGGTCGGTGATCCAATGAGCAAGCGCGGACCGTGGTTTCGGGTTACTGTTGTTTGGGTCCCAACTTTGCCAAGCCTCGTGAAGTTCGGCATTTGAGGCAATCGCAAAGGCGGCAGGGAATCGTGGCCCGACTTGATCTCCCGGCTGAAATAGGGAGCCTCCCCACAGCACAGGAATCGTCTCGGCGTCACTGCCAGTGATGACAAGACCGCGTAGGGGAGCGGGGGGAAGTTGTTCCGACGCAGTTTCGATTTTTTCGGTCAGTCGTTCGTATCGCTCGCGATCACGTTCGGCCGGTTCGGAATCTTCGTCGATGTAGGAGTCATCAACCATCAGGCAACGATCACACATGGAAAGCAGCCGGATTTGCTCCTTGTTCTCAGGATCAAGCGGCAATCGCAGGATCGCCTTTTCCTCATCCGTCAGCTCCAGATCCTCGATGTTTTCATCCCGAGCGCCATCCAAAAGAATTTCATGAACTTCCTCCTTCCAAATATCAACATCCCGGAATGGCTCACCAGCAATTTTGTCGAGGTAGTGATTCTTCCGCTTTGTGTTGCGGAATATTGAGACCAGTGAATAGTACTCGTCGATGGCAATGTCATCGTAGGGGTGGTCGTGACAACGGGCGCAGCCGACGCTGACTCCAATCATCGCGCTGCCTACAGTCGAGACGATGTCATCTAGCTCATCAAACCGTTCTGATTCCTGCGGCATGAACGTGTTGTAGGGTGCGGCTGTCAAGAATCCAGTCGCGGCAACGGCCATTGGGTTGTCGTATTGCAGTTCATCACCAGCAATCTGCCAACGCACGAATTCATCCCAAGGTAGATTGTGGTTCAATGCCCAAATCACAAAGTCGCGATAGACATAAGCTTGGGGACGTATTTCGTCTTCTTCGTAACCGTTGCTGTCAGCATATCTAGCGAGATCAAGCCAGTATTGCGCCCAGTGCTCACCGAATCGCGTGCTTGCCAACAGGTGATCGACCATTTCATCTGCCTCCTCAGCAGTGATCACTTGGCGACTACTCAAGTCTGGTTCTTCCGGTAGCATGCCTGTCACTGAGAGATACAGACGCCGGGTCAAAGGCTGGTTACCAGCGATCGGCCCAAGCGATTTGTTTACCGTCTGCAGCTTTGCCTCGATGAAATGATCGATTGGGTTGCGTGCATTGGGGTTATCGCAAGGTGGGACGTTCATCCGCTGAAGAGATTGGTAGGCCCAGTGGCCATCAAGACGCTGGGGAATGTCCGCGTGAAATGATGGACGTGAAGCGACGAGCCTATCGCTTTTCAGCATCTTTTGTGTCGTCTCATCGATCAGACTGGACCAGCGTTCTGTTTCAGCCAGTACCTCCCGATCACGCTCGGCGATCTCCTCGAGACGCTCCAAATAGGGGCGTTGAGCGACGGCTTCACGCTTTGATTCCACCACCGCTGCCAAGGTGGACTGGAACTCATTTGCCCGCAGACTCATGACAAAGTGACTGATAACAAGTCCAGTCGAAATCACTCCTGCAACAATGATCGAACGTCGGATCGTTTTAAATGAGGGGAGGGGCATCGCCGAGGCAAATCGTGACGGGAACGGAATTGGGCTACCTTGCCCACAGTTCCTTAGCTCACGGTCATGCAAAGTCAAAGTTTAACTAGTGAGTAAGAGTGAATTGTTGCGGAAGTTGAAGCAGCTAAAGAGCTTTTGCTAGTTGCGATGATCGGCATACCCTCAGCGGGCTAGTTCCTAAGCGGGCTGTTGGGTGGGGTAGCAGAGGCGACTGTTTGAACCGTGTTTTTCAGCGTTTCCCTGCGTTTCCCTGCGTTTCCCTGCGTTTCCCTGCGTTTCCCTGCGTTTCCCTGCGTTTCCCTGCGTTTACCTGC
>Ga0315321_10001507_pt1 | contig 17943 bp, 14 predicted proteins | sample M180m21515metaG_FD_203464 | JGI IMG/M metagenome (GOLD analysis project Ga0315321, IMG submission 203464) | Ammonia-oxidizing marine archaeal communities from Monterey Bay, California, United States - M1 80m 21515 | ecosystem: Environmental > Aquatic > Marine > Intertidal zone | place: USA... | reverse complement strand
ACCCCCCCGCCAATCGCGACCCCCGCAAGTTCGATGATCCCCACACCTTCGACATCCAGCGCAAGTTCAAGAAGAACCAACTGGCGTTCGGATATGGTCGCCACTTCTGCTTGGGTGCCCGACTCGCGCGCGCCGAGGTGCGGGTGGTGATTGAGGAGACGCTGCGGCGGATGCCCGACTACCAGCTCGATGGCGACCCGACCTGGGCGGTCTCGAGCTTCATCCAGGGCATCACCAAGATGCCCCTGAAGTTCACTCCCGGCCAGCGGGAGAATGGATGACGTTCGCGCCAGACTTGCTCAAGGGCAAGGTTGCCTACGTCGCAGGCGGCACCCGGGGCATGAACCTCGCCATCGCCAAGCGGTATGCCGAGCACGGCGCGAACATCTGTGTCGTGTCGCGCAACGCGGAGCGGTGTGCTGCGGCGGAGGCGGAGCTGTCTGCGCTTGGGGTGAAGGCGCTCGGTATTTCGTGCGATGTGCGCGACTACGACGCCGTCTCCGCCAGCATGGCCCGGGCGGCGGAAGAGCTGGGCGGTGGTCTGGACATCGTGGTCGCGGGTCAGGCCGGCAACTTCTACGCGCCGGTCACGGGCATGTCGTCCAACGGCTTCAAGACCATCATCGACATCGATCTCGTGGGTACCTTCCACGTCTTCAAGGCGTGCTGGGACCATCTGCGTCGGCCGGGCGCCTCGCTCATCGCCATCACTGCACCCGAGGCGGTACGTCCGCTGCACTTCCAGGCGCATGTGTGTGCGGCGAAGGCAGGTGTGAACATGCTGCTGCGGGTGCTGGCGCTGGAGTGGGGTCCGGAAGGGGTGCGGGTCAACGGCATCTCGCCGGGTCCGATCGAAGGTTCCTGGGGCATGTCCAATGTGGCGTCCCCCAACCCCCAGATCGTCGAGATGATTCGGCGGGCCGTGCCCCTGAAGCGGTGGGGCAAAGAGTCGGACGTGGCCGACACGGCGCTGTTTCTGGCGTCCGATGCGGCGAGCTACATCAGTGGCTCCATCATGGAGACCGACGGTGGGGTCACCATCGCCAGTCCGGAGTCCTCGCGCTTCAACAGCGTGGAAGACCTGGAGCGCGACCCCCGGGTACGGCATCGGGCATCAAAGAAGTCCTGACCCTCCCCCCGTCTGGGTGGGGCCAGCGGCCGCTCATCTCCGCAGCAAGTCCGCGCACTTTTCTCCGATGAGAATGCAGGGTGCATTGGTGTTTCCGCCGGTGATGGACGGCATGATGCTCGCGTCGGCCACCCGCAGTCCTTCAATCCCCCGCACCCTGAGCTGCGGATCGACGACTGCGCGCTCGTCGACGCCCATCCGACAGGTGCCGACCGGATGGAAGACGGTGCCGGCGCGCTTGGGAATCTCGGTCCGCAAGAGCTGTGGGTCAAGGAAGGAAGGGCCTGGCTCGATCTCGGAGCCGACCTCGGACTTCATCTCCGTCGCGCCCATGATCTCGCGGGTGATGAGCGCAGCGCGCACCAAGAGCTCGAGGTCGGCGGGGTCGGAGAGGTATCGGGGGTCGATGTTGGGCGCGACACTGGGGTCGTTGGACTGCAGGGTGATGCGGCCGCGGGACTTCGGGTAGATGAGGGTGGGCTGCACGGTGAGACAGGGCCGCTGGTCGACTGTGGGACGCCCCTCTTCGTCGGGGTTGGGTGGGTAGGCCCAGGGCATCGAGTGGAGCTGGATGTCGGGGATGGGTGCCGAGGGATCGGACTTCAAGAAAGCGAACATCTCGAACACGCTGCGTGCCATCCAAGTGCCGCCGACAGTGACCTCTTTCAGCAGGCTGCTGAAGAAGTGCCATGGCGTGCCTTTGTGGCCGCCACGCGGAGCCGTCCACGTCATTGGGAACAGGAGATGGTCGTGGAGGTTGTGGCCCACCGGGAGGTCGGCCTTGACGTCGATGCCGAGTGCTCGAAGCTCTTCGGCGGGACCGATGCCCGACAGCATCATGATCTGAGGCGAGCCGATGGTGCCCGCCGACAGCACCACTTCCTGCTCGGCGTAGGCGACCTTGTCTTGGCCGTCGTGGCGGTACACCACTCCCTTGCACCGGCCGCCTTCGATGAGCAGACGCTGCACGTGGGCGCCGGAGTGGACCACCAGGTTGTCGCGGTCGCGGGCGGGATCGATGTAGGCCTTCGACGATGAAAAGCGCACGCCGTCGCGGGCATTGACCTGCACCACGCCCACGCCTTCTTGGCGCGGGCCATTGTAGTCATCGAGCTTGGGGACGCCGCAGGTGGCCGACACCGCTTCTTGAAAGGCCAGCGAGGCTGGCGAGAGGTTCTTGCTGTGGTTGACGGCGACTGGTCCGCCGGTGCCCCGCAGCTCAGAGGCACCGCCTTCGTAGTCTTCGAGCCGCTTGAACAGGGGCAGCAGATCGTCGAATGCCCAGCCCTCGCAGCCCTCGGCCGCCCAGCTGTCGTAGTTGGCCCGATTGCCGCGCACGAAGACCATGCCGTTGATGCTCGACGACCCACCCATCACCTTGCCGCGGGTGGTCTTCACCTTGCGGTCGAGGGCGGTGGCCTGGGGCACGGTCTTGTAGCCCCAGTCGAACTTCTGCCGAATCTCGGGGACCGTGTGTATGAGCGCAATCATGCCGGGCTTGCGGATGAGGAAGCTGTTGTCTTTGCCGCCCGCTTCAAGGAGAAGGACCCTGCGACCGGCCTCTGCGCTCAGACGTCCTGCGACCACACAGCCAGATGAGCCAGCTCCGACGACGATGGTGTCGAAATGGGACATGGGACCTCTCCGAAGTAGAACATGTTCTCGCAGGACTCTGTATACCGCATGGGGACGAACCGTAGGCTCAAGCGGTCCAGGTGCCCCACAGCCACGCGAACCCCACTGTGGAGATGAGGGCGGCGAGCCCGGCAGTCAGGCGCATGAGGTGGCGCTGGGCAGTCTCGGTGGCCAGCAACGCGACCGTGACGGTCGACACGAGCACCTGGGTGAGGTCCACGCCGGCGTTGAAGCCGCCGAGCGCGAGCAAGCGCTGTCCCAGCGGGAGGCCCATCTGGGCGAGCCCACCTCCGAAGCCGAGACCGTGCACCAGTCCGCATGCGGCGGCCCACCGCCACGATGGCGGCGACGCGCCTTGCCAAGTGCGCAGTCCCAAAAACACCAGGGTGAGAGCGATGGCGGCTTCAGACCACTGCGCGGGTGGGGCCGCGAGCTCAAGTCCCACGAGGCCAACCGTGATGGCATGGCCCAGGCCAAAGGCGGTCACGGTCTTTAGGGTGGCCCGGCGTGGGCAGCGTTGGCGAGCGGCGGCGAGTCCGAGGCCGATCAGCAGCAGCAGGTGGTCGAGACCGGCGGCGGCGTGGCGGGTGCCGGCCCAGGCGTAGTCGCACAGGATCTGTGTCGGGGTGCGGACATCGGGTGGTGAGATGGAGCGGGATGTGTCTTCGAGGACAACGACCTGGTGGGTAGTCTGTCCCGCCTCGTCGACCCAGATGAGCACCGAAGGACCGGCTTGTCGGGCGGACAGCCGGAGGTTGAGCGCAGTGCTCTGGGGGCACTCCAGCCGCCACTGACGTCGCTTTCGGTCGGCCTGGGGCGGCGCGTCGAATTCTGTGGACCTGCAGTCGGAGTGCAGCCCGCCTGGCCCGGCTTGGTCTAGAGCGGTGTCCCAGACGACGGACCACTCGCCAGCATCGGGCGCTGCTTCGACACGGATGGACTGCGGCGCCCCAGAGTGAGCCAGTGCAACGCTGCCTGCGAGCAGCCACGCCAAGCTCACTGCTCCTCCAGCTCGGCCCACCGTCTGCGCAGCTCCAGGGCGCGCCAGTGGGCCGCGACCATCGCCCGTGAGTCAGGGCCGTCGAGGTTGGGTGCGACTCGGCGTTCTCGGCCCAACCGCGCATCGCTGAGGTCCACCTTGCGACGCTGGAGGTCGGCTTCACTCAGCCAGATCTGGCGACCGTCGTCGTAGGTCAGCTGCCACTCGCTTCGCTCGGGTGCCACGCTGGGGAAGGCGACTATGTGGGCCAGCAGGTCGTCGGTCGACGGATCTGGAATGCCGTCCAGCAAGATGTCTTCGAGGCGTCGGTGAAGTCGCTTGCGGGCGGAAGGAGAGCGGGTGGTGAGGCCCAGGCGTCTCGCCTCGGATGCCAGCTGGGCGTCGGTGCCCGAGAGACCGCCAAAGCGAAGGTCGCGGGCGAGCAGGCGGTCGAGGGTGGGGTCTCCGCGGTGCAGCCCCAGACCCATCGCTGCATCGATCCAGGGGTCGCTGGAGGCACTGTGATCAAGACGCTGCGTGCCAGGGAGTTGTCGCTGGATCATCGCGATGAGCAGGCCCACCGTGGCGGTGCCAGCGAGGAAGGCCAGGCTGGACCGCGACCTCATGGAGCCCCGCCCGCATACACCCAGGTGGGCGACGACCAGGCCCGCTCTTGCACCAAGGGCTGGTGGTCCTCCGCGCAGCAGGCCGCCCAGTTGCGGTCGACCTTGCCTGCGCAGTCCACCCCTGCAGCCACACAGAGCCGCTGACTCCAGCGACAGGTCGGGACCTCCAGCACCCGGGCATAGTAGGCGGCCGCAGCGACGGGGGAGGGGTCGGTCCACAGCCCACACAGTCTGCGCGCGCCCGCGGTCGACGGCACACAGGCCTGTGGGTCGATGTCGAGACCGGTGCCTGCGTCGCCCGCGATGTCGACCACCTCCGAGCGCAGCCCGCGGTCGGTCCACTGGGCTCGCACCACCTGAATGCGTTGCAGCGGAGGTCCGGTGGGGTCGGCATGGGCTTCGACGAACAGCGTGGGCGCTGCTGCACTGAGGTCCAGGCGTCCACCCATTGGCACGCCGGTCTCGTGGAGCTTCAGGCTGGCGACTGGGGTGGGCTTGTCGCATGCTCGGTCGGACCAGGTGCCGGCCTCAGCGGCAAAGGTGCGCACTGGGATTCGGGGTCCAGAGGTGGCGAACACCTCACGCCGCTCGAATGCCGAGAACAGTGCCGCACGCGTATTTTCCTCGGCCCAGGCGCCCACCAATCCACCCGGATTGAACTCCACATCGTCGGGCAGTCCGCTCTGTGCGTCTTCGGCGGGTGTGCCGGCCCCGCCATGGCCCGGAAAGCCGGCTTCATCTGCTGCACCAGGGGCGCCCAGGTGGGTGTCGGTGCTGCCGATGAAGCCGAGGCGAAATGGATTGGCGCCGGTCTCGGCCTCGATGGCAAGTCCCCGAGCGATGGTGTGGCGTGCCCAGCCCGCGCTGGCTTCGGGAGGTCCGCCGCCTGGAAGGAACTTGTCGGGAAAGCTCGCGTAGGGGAGGGGCTCAAAGCCACACTGCTCGTCGGCGCTGCCCGGCCAGCACTCCGACTGTCCCTTGTGTTGCATGATCTCGACAAGCGGCTCGGTGAGTGCGCGCTGCATCGCCGACTCTGCATCGGGAAACATCGGCTGGCCGTCTTCGCGCAGCTCGGCGAACATGTGGCCCTTCGCCAGGTTTCCGTTGTGGGGGATCGAGATGAACCGACACTCCGGCTGTTCGGAGTCTGGTCCGCAGGCTGCGCGCAGGGCCTCGTGGAGGTCTTCGGCGGCGGGTGCGGCGTAGAAGTCGATGGGCTGTTTCGGCACCGCTTCATTGGCGAAGATGATGTTGCGGTGGATGTTGCCACCGTCCTTGGCACCGGTCCATTCGTAGGCCGGAAAGGTCGTGAAGCGGCACGCGCCATCGTCTTCGTTGAACAGTGCGGCGGCGCGCTGTACCTCTTCCCAGGGTGCGGTACGGGCACCGATGCAGTCCACGCGGTCCTTGCCACACAACGCCAGCTCGTTTCCAAAGCTGGCTTGGGCGTTCATCCAAAAGAACGCCACCCGGGGAAGCGACCGGTAAATCTCGCATCCCAGTCTGGAAAAGGGGTCGTGGATGGGGTCCGAGCACACCGCCACTTCGCCCATCAGCTCGGCGTGGTCGGTGACCGCACCAAAGTCGAGGGGCCGGGTGAGCTGGAGGCTGCGGAGGCCGCGTCCCTGGTCGTCGAAGGGTTGGATCTCCAGACGCGCCCCGCGTGCGAAGGCGTAGGCGTCGGCGGGACGGGTGCGGGTGCCTTGGGTGGACGCATCCAGTGACAGCGCCGTGTGGACATGAAGGTCGCCAAAGAACGCTTGACGCTCGGGCAGATGATGGGCGCACGCCGGCTCCGCAGGGGGCGGGGCGGTCGCCAGAGCCGTCAGCGGCAACACGGGAAGTAGGAACCAGGACCAGCGGGGCATGTCCGCCTCGTACCCAATCGCGAGCGGCATGACGAGGCGCGGTCCCGAAGCCCTGCCTTTCGTCTACAGTGGCTGGGACTTCGGAGTTCCCATGCGTACCCCCTTGCTCCTGTCCCTGTTGGTGGTGTTCGCCTGTCGCTCAGCGCCCAAGGTGGATGTCGAAGAGGACGGCATCTCCACTGGCGACTCCGCGGAGCCCTTGGATGGCGATGGCGACGGCTACGGGCCGGAAGAGGACTGTGACGATGCGGATCCCGGTGTGTACCCGGGTGCTCCGGAGGCGTGTGACGAGCTCGACAACGACTGCGATGGTGTGGTCGATGAAGACGTGTTGACCGTCTACTTCGCGGACCGTGATGGCGATGGCGCGGGCGACCCCACCGCGAGTGTGGAGGCCTGTGAGCCGCCTGCCGAAATGGTGGATAGCGCGGACGACTGCGATGACCTCGACCCGGACTCTCACCCAGGTGCCTCCGAGCGATGCGATGGCGCGGACAACGACTGCGACGGTGTGATCGACGAAGACGTGTTGTTGGTGTGGCATGCCGACACCGACGACGATGGCTTCGGCGACCCCGAGCGCTCGGTCGAGGACTGCGACCCGCCGGACGGCTATGTCGACGATGCAACGGACTGCGACGACCTCGACCCCGACTCTCATCCCGGCGCGATGGAGTGGTGCGACGGGGCGGACAATGACTGCAATGCGCGGGTCGACGACAACGCACGCGATGCCGCTACCTTCTTCGAGGACGCGGACTCCGATGGCTATGGCACCCCCACCTCGGTGACCGAAGCCTGCGCTCCGCCGAGCGGCTTTGTGGTCGATGACACGGACTGCGACGACACTCGCGCGGAGGCCTTTCCGGGCGCCGATGAGCTGTGCAACGACCTCGACGACGACTGCGACGACGACATTGACGACAACGCCATCGACGCCACCACCTGGTATGTCGACGTCGACGGCGATGGCTACGGCTCGGACACCTTCACCGCCGTGACCTGCGACATGCCCTCGGGCTTTCAGGTCGACGCCACCGACTGTGATGATGGCGATGCGACGGTGCATCCCGGCGCCACCGAGGTGTGCGACAGCGTGGACAATGACTGCGATTCCACAGTCGACGAAGACGATGCCTCCGATGCCAGCACCTGGTTTGCCGACACCGACTCGGATGGGTTTGGCGATGCTGCGTCCACCACCACAGCTTGCGACGAACCCTCGGGCTACGGCGCCGACTCGACAGACTGCGACGACACCGACTCCACCGTGTTCCCAGGCTCCACGTCCACCGAGACCCCCGGCGATGGCATCGACCAGGACTGCGACGGCAACGACGTCTGCACCGACCTCAACTGCGACGGTCTCGCCGACCTCTTCGTGGGCAACTACTACTCGGGAACCAGCTACTCCGCTGACCAGCTGCTGTTCTACAACACCGGCTCCGGCTACGCGGCCACCGAAGACGCCGCGGTTGCGGGCGCGGGCACCTGGAGCACCGTGGTCGAAGATGTCGACGAAGACGGATATCAGGACCTCTTGGTGGTCAATTACTACTCGGGTAGCTCGTACTACACCAACAGCTACTTGTATTGGGGCTCGGCCACCGGCTACTCCACGACGAGTCGCGAAGATCTCGTGACCTACGGCGCGATCGTGGCGGACATCGGCGACTTTGACGGCGACGGCGACAAGGACATTGCGTTCGGCCAATACTACCCGGGCACATATTCGGGCTATTCCTACGTGTACTACGGCAGCGGGCGCGGCTTCTCATCGGGCGATATGTCGTCGCTGCCGACCTCTGGGGCCTATAGTGTGATTGCCGAAGACCTCGATGCTGACGGTTATGACGACCTCGTCTATTGCAACTACTACAATGGCGCGTCGACGTCCATCGACTCCTATGTGTTCTACGGCAGTGCGTCCGGTCTGTCGTCGTCCAGCTTCACGAGCCTTGAGACCGAGGGCTGTCGAGATGCGTTTGCGGAAGACTTAGATGGAGACGGCTACACCGACCTTGTGTTTGCCAACTACTACGAAAGTGGTGTCGGCTACACGACCGACAGCTACGTCTACTATGGATCAGCGTCGGGCTATTCGGAGCTGAATCGCGATGAGCTGCCCACTCAGGGCGCCTTGGGGGTCGACTCTGGCGACTTTGATGGCGACGGAGTCACCGACCTCGCCTTTGCCGGCTACTACGACGACAGTGCGAGCTACTGGGCCGACTCCTACGTGTACTTTGGCAGCACCACCGGCTTTTCCACTGCCAAGTCCGACACGATTACCAGCGTAGGCGCTCGCTCGTTGACCGCAGCGGACCTCAACAGCGATGGATACGACGACCTCGTCATTCCCAGCTACCTTGGGTCGAGCTACTACACCAGCTCCTACATCCACTACGGCTCGGCATCCGGCTTCACCGGCACCCCGACCTCACTCGACACGGTGGGCGCCAGTCATGCCGCGGTGGGGGACGTCGACGGCGATGGCCACCCGGACATTGTGTTCAACAACTACTACTCTGGCAGCTGGTCGACCCTCGTGGACACCTACATCTACTGGGGCAGCACCGGCGCGTACTCCGAGAGTGACCGCACCGACCTAGAGACGCAGGGCTCCTGGGCTCCCGTGCAGCTCGTGGGCGACACCAGATGGTAGGCGAGGTCGATGGCATCGGGTGACAAGGCTGCTGCGTGTAGCCGATGCCCGTGGAGGTTCTATGTCCGGTCGAGCACCGCTGAATCAAGCCTTGTCGTCCCTCAAGATTGCATTGGAAGCCGCGCCGGGTCTGCGCTCGGTGGCCTTCTTCGGTAGTGCGCGAGAGAAGCGTGTCTGGGCCCACTCTGACATCGATATCTTGGCCATAGTGGATAGGGACGGCAAGCACATGAAGAGTCGGATGTTGCTGTGGGAGGGCTGGGAAGTGGAGCTCCAGGCCTTGTCTCCTGTCAGCTTTGCCGAGACGGCGTGTGTGAATCGGGGCTCGGCATTTGCGCGCGCGCTGAGAAGCGCCGACGTGTGGTTCGACCGGGGAGGTGAGCTGACCGCCGCCTGCCGTCTGCTGTCTGGGATGGACCTCAATGCGCGGGATCTCGCCGTCTTCCGGTCCACTGCCCGACTGGTGGAGTCGCTTCATGATGCCGAGCGTCACCTGCACTTTGGACGACACCGGAAGGGGAGGCTCGCGCTTGCGGGTGCCCTGGAGCACGCCCACGCCTTGCGGGTCGCAGAAGCGGGAGCGCTGCCTCTGAGGGAGCCGTGGGCCCACCCGAGTCCAGAGCGTGACCAATTGGACGCGCTGCTGGCGGGCGCGGACCCTGCCCCGACTCTGCACGCTGCATGGGCGACGGTGCGGGACGGGCTTGGCCGGCGGTGTGCGGTCTTGCTCCAGCAGGTCCATCGACATGCGCCGCTCGCGGTGGGTGTGGCCGAGGCACTGCCACTGTTCATCGGAATCCCGCTCTCCGACCGCCTGATGACGGAGCTGGTCGACGCGGGCTTTGTCCGACGCACCTTCGCGACGGAGGAGCTGACGGGCCTGCCCGCTCTGCGCTTCGAGCGCACCAAGAAGGGCAGGCCCGACGTGTTTCCAGCGGGTGACCCGAGTCTACACCTCGACCGAGAGGCCATCGAGCAGGCCCTCGCCGAGCGGGCGGTCCCTCCCCGAGACCACGGTCGTGTGGCCCTGTTGGTGCGTCGTATCCTTGGGGGAGCGCGTGAGCTTCCAAGCCGTGTCTTGCTGTGCCGGGAGGATGGTGTGGTGGGCGATGACTGGCAGCGGCGCCGCAAGCACAAGCCTCTGGAGCAGGTGGCCGTGATGGAGCGAGCGGTCGCGGAGATCCTCGCGAATGGTCAGCCTATCGAAATCCTCGGCGACAATCTGTTTGTTGAACTCGACCTGTCGGATGCCAACCTTCCGGCAGGCTCAAGGCTTCGCGTGGGCACCGCCATCGTAGAAGTCAGCACCGAGACCCACGACGGATGCAGCAAGCTGGCCAAGCGAGTCGGCCAGGCGGCCTTTAGGGCGCTCGCCGACAAGGCCACCCGCGCTCAGAACCGACGGGGTCTGTACTGGAAGGTGGTGGAGAACGGTGAGGTGTCGGTCGGCGATGCCATTGTGGTGCTGGAGCGGCCTGTCCATCCCTAGCATCCCCAGCATCCCCAGCATCCCCAGCATCCCCAGCATCCCCAGCATCCCCGCGGGCCAGTGGGTAGTCCTGTCAGACCAGGGAGAACGCCGTGGTGCTTCATGTGTTGTTTGTGTGCTCGCGAAACCAGTGGCGAAGTCCCACCGCCGAGCGGGTGTTTCGACGCACGCCTGGGCTTCGCGTGCGGTCGGCGGGAACCTCACCCAAGGCGCGTCGCACCGTCGGGACCCAAGATCTCAAGTGGGCCGACGTCGTCTGTGTGATGGAAAGCAAGCACAGAGCGCGTCTGCAGGCGTCGTTTGGGCGACTGGTGCGTGGGCTTCCCATCGAGGTGTTGGGCATTCCCGATGACTACCCCTTCATGGACCCCGCCCTGGTGGAGTTGTTGGAGGATGTGGTTCCCGCCGTGCTGGCGCCTCACCTCGACGACTGAAGCGCGCGAAGCGGGTGCATCTGCGCCGACCACTCGTCGAGTATGGTGCGTGCTGCGATGCTCTCGCCAATGGTGGTGAGCGTATCCGACGCGGGGGTGCCGAGGTCGAGGCGCACGCCCACGGACGGTCCCGCCCGAAAGGTGGGGGCATCGGGTTGTGCGAGGGCCTCGCTGGGGGTGAGCACAGCCTCGGCGCAGACGTCTCTTCCCTCAAAGAGGGTGCGCCAGTGGTCCAGCGGGTGGGCGGAGACGGCTGCGGCCAGCTGGTCTGCGACCTCGTCGCCTCTTGGGCCGGTCGCGAACACGTGCTCGGCCAGCTCGGGATGTCCGACGCCCGCGCAGAAGGCCGCAAAGAAGTGGGGCTCGAGTGCGCCGAGCGAGAGGTGGCGGCCATCGGCGGTCTCATAGCAGCGGTAGCAGGGTGCACCGCCGGTGAGAAAGCCGTTTCCGCGGGTCTCTTCATGTCCTGCTGCGGCACTCGCAAAGCCGATGATCCCCAGCGCCATCACGCTCCGAGACAGCGAGATGTCGAGGTGGCGGCCCTTTCCGGTCTGGCCGCGCTCCATCAGCGCTGCGAGCACAGCGATCACGCCGGGCAGGGAGCCACCAGCCACGTCTGCGAGCTGCACGCCGGGCACTTGCGGAGGAGACCCCGTGGGCCCGAACATGCCGAGAATACCCGCGCGCGCGATGTAGTTGAGATCGTGACCCGCGCGCTTTCGGGCTGGGCCCGTCTGTCCGAAGCCGGACAGCGAGCATGCGATGAGACGGGGATTGAGCTGCTCCAGCGTAGCGGCGTCGAGGCCCATTTCGGCGAGCACGCCCGGTCGGAAGCTCTCCACCAGAACATCGGCACACGAAACCATCTCGTGAAGTGTGGCGCGCCCTTCTGGGGTGCGACTGTCGATGGTGACCCGCCGCTTTCCGGCATTGAGCGCGGCGTAGGCTGCGCCGAGACCGCCCGCCACATCGACCATCGGGGGGACAAAGCGCAGAGCATCGCCGCGTGGAGACTCCACCTTCACCACGTCGGCGCCTAGATCTCGGAGCACCGAGGTGAGCAGCGGACCTGGCAAATACCGAGACAGGTCGAGCACACGGACCCCTGTGAGTGGCGTCATTGGCGCAGCACGCGATGTCTTGGATGAATTGTCTTGAGTGTTCATGGCCGGTTCCCTGGTCGGTGCCCGGCGTCGGGCGGTGTGCTGGCGCGCCAAAGTGAAACATGTTCTACTTTGCGCCGCCAGTCCCCCGGGCCCGCTCGGAGGACGTCCCATCGCCTTCTGTGCAGGAGCCCCGATGCCCGAGGCCTACATCTACGACGCCGTGCGCACTCCCCGCGGCAAGTCCAAGAAGGGGTCGCTTGTCGGCACCCGCCCTGTCCAGCTCGCGGCCACCGCCCTGCGCGCCCTGCGAGACCGCAACCAGCTCGACACAAGCGCAGTCGATGACGTCATCCTCGGCTGCGTGGAGCCCGTGAAGGAGCAGGGCGGCAACATCGCCCGCATCGCGGCCCTCGTGGCCGAGTACGACCAGTCGGTGCCAGGCGTGCAGATCAACCGCTTCTGTGCCTCGGGACTCGTGGCCACCAACTTCGCGGCAGCCCAGGTGATGAGCGGTCAGGCAGACTTCTCGGTGGGCGGCGGGGTCGAGAGCATGACTCGGGTGCCGATGGGCAGCAGCCGCGGACCGTGGGCCACCGATCCCCAGGTCGCGAGCCAGACCCGCTTCGTGCCCCAGGGCATCAGCGCCGACCTCATGGCCACGCTCTACGGCTACTCACGGGACGACCTCGATGAGCTCGCTGCCCGCTCCCAGGACCGCGCGGCGAGGGCCCAGGCCAACGGCTGGTTCGACAAGTCGCTGGTGCCAGTGCTCGACGCAAACGGCGTGCCTGTTCTCACAAAGGACGAGTACCTGCGGCCCGGCACCACCGCTGCCTCGCTCGGCAAGCTGCGCCCGGCCTTCACCATGCTGGGCGAACAGTACGGCTTCGATGCCATCGCGCTGCAGCGCTATCCGCAGCTAGAGCGCATCGACCACGTGCATCACGCCGGCAACTCGTCGGGCATCGTCGACGGTGCGGCGGCCATCCTGGTGGGCAGCAAGGAAGCCGGGGAGCGGGCAGGCCTCAAGCCGCGCGCCCGCATCCGCAGCTTCGCGGACATTGGTTCCGAGCCCACCATCATGCTCACAGGCCCAGCCGCTGCCGCCAAGAAGGCCCTCAAGCGGGCGGGAATGTCGCCAGCTGACATCGACCTCTGGGAGATCAATGAGGCCTTTGCAGCTGTGGTGCTGCGCTTCGCCGAGGTGCTGGAGCTGGACCACGACATCGTCAACGTCAACGGCGGGGCCATCGCGCTCGGCCACCCCCTCGGCGCCACCGGGGCCATGATCCTCGGCACCCTCCTCGACGAGCTGGAGCGCCGCGATCTCAGGGTCGGCTGCGCAGCCCTCTGCATCGGTGCCGGCATGGGCACCGCCACCATCATCGAACGGATCGACGCATGAGCATCTTCTCTTACGTCCGCGAAGAGGGCGACGGAATCGCTGTCCTCACGATGGACATGCCGGGCCGTTCCCAGAATGTCTGGAACCAGTCTTCCATCGACGCCTTGTCTGCGGCTATCGGCCAGCTTGAGGCCGACGAAGGAGCGACGGGCGCCATCATCACCTCGGCGAAGAAGGACTTTGTCGCGGGTGCTGATCTGGAGAGCATTCAGGCCATGGTCACCGGCCCGAAAGACCCCATTGCCCTCACCGAGAGCAGCGGCGCACTCGGGGTCTTGCTGCGTCGTCTCGAAACGTGCGGCACGCCGGTTGTGGCGGCCCTCAACGGCACGGCACTCGGCGGTGGCTACGAGCTGGCACTCGCGTGTCACCACCGCGTGCTGGTTGGCGATGCGCGCGTGAAGGTCGGACTTCCCGAGGCCACCCTTGGCTTGCTTCCCGGCGCCGGCGGCACCCAGCGACTTCCCCGTCTCATCGGCGTGAAGGCGAGCATGGGACTGCTGCTGGAAGGCAAGCAGCTGCGTCCCGACAAGGCCCTGAAGCTTGGACTTGTCGACGAGCTGGCGACCGATCGCGACGACATGATGGCCAAGGCCCGCGCCTGGCTGGCGACCGGTGTAGATGCCACGCGTCCCTGGGACAAGCGTGGCTTCGAGGTGCCCGGCGGCGGCACAGAGAGCAAGGACATCATCAACATGTTCATGGTCGGTACGGCCATGTTCAACGCCAAGACCCAGGGCAACTACCCCGCGGGTCGCGCGATTCTGTCGTGTCTGTTCGAAGGCCTGCGGGTGCCGATGGACGCCGCACTCGACATCGAAAAGCGGTACTTCGTCTCGCTGCTGGTCGACCCGACCGCAGCCGCGATGGTCCGCACTCTGTTCCTCGAGATGCAGAAAGCCAATAAGCTGGCCGCGCGTCCCGCAGGCATCGAGCGGCGGTCCCCGAAGAAGCTCGGAGTGGTGGGGGCAGGCCTGATGGGCGCCGGCATCGCCTACACATCGGCAAAGCGTGGAATCGACGTGGTGGTGATCGATCTCGACGAAGAGCGTGCGGCCGCAGCCACGGCCTATGCCACGCGGGTCGAGGACAAGGCCATCTCCCGGCGTCGCAGCACCGAGGACAAGAAAGCCAAGATTCTGTCCCACATCACCACCACCGCCGACTACGCGCTGCTCGACGGCTGCGACCTCGTGGTGGAGGCTGTCTTCGAAAACCGCGGGGTCAAGGCCAAGGTCACGCAGGCCACCGAAGCGGTCACGGGGACGGGCTGCGTAGTGGGATCCAACACATCGACTCTACCCATCACTGGGCTGGCCGAGGCGTCGTCTCGTCCGGAGCGCTTCATCGGACTGCACTTCTTCTCGCCAGTGGAGCGGATGCCACTTGTGGAGGTCATTCGCGGCAAGCAGACGAGCGACGAGACCTTGGCCTGGGCGCTCGACTTCATCCAAGCCATCGGCAAGACCCCCGTGGTTGTCAATGACCGGCGGGGCTTCTACACAAGCCGGGTGTTCGGCACCTATGTAACCGAAGGCATGGTAATGCTCGCCGACGGCACCCTGCCCGCGCTCATCGAGAATGCGGGGCGCAAGACCGGCATGCCGATGCCGCCGCTGTCGCTCGCCGACGAAGTGGGCCTCGGCCTGATGGCACAGGTGGGCCGGCAGACCCGCGCAGACCTGGGCGATGCCGCGCCTCACAACCCCAGCACCCCCATTCTCGACAAGCTTGTGTTCGAGCTGGACCGCTCCGGAAAGCGCTCTGGGCGTGGCTTCTACGACTACGCCAAAGACGCCAAGGGCAAGCCCACCAAGCGCCTGTGGTCGGGTCTCACCGAGCACTGGGCGCCCGTGGACAGCCAACCTACGGTCGATGAGCTGGTGGAGCGGCTGCTGTACTGCCAGTGTGTGGAGGCGGCGCGCGCGATGGGTGAGGGCGTCATCACGGATGCTGGACAGGCCGATGTGGGCGCCATTCTCGGCTGGGGCTTCGCGCCGTGGACCGGGGGCCCCTTTTCCTACATGGACCGCATCGGCATCGAAGCGTTTGTCGAGCGAGCCGACGCCATGGCCGACGCCCTCGGGGAGCGCTTCCGTCCCCCTGCGATTCTTCGCGACATGGCGTCGGAAGGCCGCTCGTTCTTTTCCTGACGTGCACTCTCGTCCAACTTGGAACCAGGAGGCCCCATGGCCACCGTCGTGACCGGAGCTGGAGGCCATGTTGGCGCCTGCATGCTGCGAGAGATGCTGTCCAGAGGACGGCAGGTGCGTGCGTTGGACCTCGACCACGGGCCGGGTGTCGAAGGTCTGGAGGTGGAGCAACGCAGCGGGGACATCCGCGACGCCGACTTCCTGCGTAGCGCTATCGATTCTGGGGACACCGTCTTCCATCTGGCCTCGGTCATCTCGACCACGGGCGACAAGGGTGGGCTAGTGCCGTCGGTCAACGTCGATGGCGCGCGCAATGTGGCCACCGTGTGCGCAGAACGCGGAGCGAAGCGTCTCATCCACTTCAGCTCCATCCATGCCTACGACATCGACACGCATGGCAGTCCGGTCAATGAGACCACTCGGGGAGCCACGGCCAACTCAAGGTCAGCCTACAACTGCAGCAAGTGGCGCGGGCAGCAGGCGGTGCTTGAGGTGGGCAAGACCACCGATCTCGACGTGGTGGTCGTCAATCCGTGTGGAGTGGTAGGTCCCTACGACTACAAGGCGAGTCGCATGGGCAAGTTCTTCCGGATGTTCGCCCGGGGCAAGGTGATGAAGCCTGGTCCGGGGGGCTTCAACTGGGTGGACGTGCGCGATGTCGTGGCCGGCGCTCTGCTTGCGGAAGAGAAGGGACGTCCGGGCGAAGCGTACATCCTGTCCGGACACTGGAACACCAACCTCGCGCTTGCGGAGATTGCCTGCGAGCAGCGCAAGCTTACGCCTCCCAAGGACACCATCTCGTGGTGGTTCGTCGACCTGCTGGCCGCGATGAACCCCGTGCTGCGGGCACTGGGCCAGAAGCCTCCGGTGACTCGCGAGGCCCTGGATGCGCTGCGCTCCAACCCAGAGATGTCCCACGCCAAGGCCACTGAGGAGCTGGGCTACGCCCCACGCTCGGTCGAAGACACCGTGAAGGGCATCTACGAGTGGCTCGAAGCCGAGGACATCATTGCAAAGGAGCGCGCGCGGCGAAAGGCCGCGAAGGGCTGAGCTCGGTCGACGTTGGAAGGCCGATTCTGCGCGCTACACGCCCCATTTGTGGCCGATACGGTCGCAGAGGGCGGGAACGGCTTGGGTGGCGTCTCCGTCGAGGAAGGTGCCCCGAAGCGTACGCTCTGCGTTGCGTCGAAAGGGGTTTGACTCTGGGTTGATGTCGACGACAACCGCCCCTCTTTCGTTGGCTATCTGGATGGCATAGCTTGGCAAGCTGGTGGCGCCGCTGGTGCCGATGGTGACGAACAAGCCGCTATCCGCGACTGCGTGAAGCGCAGACTGTGATCGATACAGCGTCTCGTCGTAGTACTCGTCGAACCACAGGATGTGGGGACGGGCCATGTTGCCGCACTTAGGACACACCAGTAGTGCCTGGCTGACTTCGTCGATTGGTTGGCCGGCTTCGGGCAACACGATGGACTCGGGGATGGGGAAGCGATCCATGGTGCAGTGACGCGCGCACCGCATGAGGCGCCCTGAGCCGTGGACCTCGAAGATGCGGTCCTGTCGGTTGCCGGCGCGGGTGTGGAGCCCGTCGACGTTCTGAGTAACGAGGTGGAAACGCTCGCCCAGCCTTGCTTCGAGGTTGGCCAAGGCGAAGTGCGCTGTGTTGGGCTTGGCCTGGTCGCAGGTGGCCTTGCGGTAGAGATACCAAGCCCACACATCCCAGGGGTCGGAGCGGAAGTGAGCGCGGGTGGCCAGCTCCTGGGCCCGGTAGACGGTGGAGCCGACGGTCCAGAAGCCACCTTTGCCGCGGAAAGTGGGGATGCCGCTGGGCGCAGAGATGCCGGCGCCGGTGAGGAAGGTGACGGGCTTACCGGCGGCTTGGTCGAGCAGAGCTTCGAGGGACATGGGGGGCTCCGGGGCGATGTCGTCTGGCCAATACTACCCGACTACCCGCCATGCTTTGTCTGCGCACTACCAGTCCACCTCCTGCCCCAGCCCTAGCAGAGTCCGCTCGGTCACGAGGTCCCCATCGATGGTGAGGTACTCGGTCACCACCTCGATGCCCTGGTCGTCAATGCGCACGATTCGGCCATGGTGGGGAGTCACAGTGTCGCCCACCCGCAGCACTTGTGGCGTGCATTCCTGTCCCGAGGAGGGGACCACGCCGAGTGCAACGGCTTCCTCGCCGTCTTCCACAATCGCGGTCACGTGGAACGGACAGGTCGCAGTGACCGCTGGGTCGAATGGAGTGGTGGCGAGCGCCAGAGTCTGGAAGGGGTCGCGCTGGAGTTGGCCCAATGGAAGGGCGGTAAGCAACACAAGGGCAGGTGACATGGGACCTCCGGGGGCGGTTCGACCATCTCATGAGTGGGTCAGGTGGCCCGGTCATGTTTGGTCAAGGGAGGTCTCCATTGGTCACGGGGACTGGAGGGCCCGCAGTTGATGCGGGAACTC
>Ga0315321_10001506_pt1 | contig 17948 bp, 15 predicted proteins | sample M180m21515metaG_FD_203464 | JGI IMG/M metagenome (GOLD analysis project Ga0315321, IMG submission 203464) | Ammonia-oxidizing marine archaeal communities from Monterey Bay, California, United States - M1 80m 21515 | ecosystem: Environmental > Aquatic > Marine > Intertidal zone | place: USA... | reverse complement strand
ATTACAAGAACGGGGAAAGGAGCATTACTTGATTTCTGCTTTGGCTCCAGCTGCTTCCAATTTCTTGGAGATTTCATCCGCTTCGTCCTTTGACACTCCCTCCTTCACCGGTTTAGGGGCGCCTTCGACGAGATCTTTGGCTTCCTTCAGTCCGAGCCCCGTAATCCCGCGCACTTCCTTGATAACGGCAATCTTGTTGCCACCGAACTCAGAAAGGATTACGTCGAATTCCGTTTTTTCCTCGCCTCCTGCAGCATCCTCATCTCCTCCGCCTCCCGCAGGTGCGGCTACGGCTACGGCAGCCGGTGCGGCTGCACTTACTCCCCATTTCTCTTCGAGTTCTTTTACGAGATCTGCGATTTCTATGACGGATTGGCCGCTTAGCCAATCAACTACTTGGTCTTTTGTTATGTCTGACATGTTATAATTACCTCCTTGCCTGAATATGATTAGTTCCTATCGGAGTTTAAGGGCCTTGCCCCTAATTTCTTCTAGGTTGGTGGTTGTTGGTTGTTGGTTTTCGGGGGTTTAGAGCCCTCAAAATTTGTATTTGAATAGTTTGTTAGGATTGGTCCGCATCCGCTTTCGCCCTGAGGACGGTTACCATACCGCGCGATGGGGCGCTCAGTACGCCAACCAGTTGGCTTGGGGAGGTGGTGAAGAGCGATAGCAATTGGGCTCGCAGGCTTTCAAGACCTGGCAGTTTAGCAAGCTTCTTTACTTCATCAGCGTCAAGAACTCTATCACCTAGGGTCCCTCCCTTCACGGGAACTTTTTTAGTATCCTTGAAGTACAGTCCCAAGGCCTTGGCTACCGCCGATGCATCTTCACCACCCACGACAATTGCAGTATGTCCTGTAAGGTGTTCAGAAATATCGGGCAAGTTCTGCTCTTTTGCGGCAAGGCGCAGCGATGAATTTTTTACAACGTGAAACTCGGCGCCGCGCTCGGCTAATTTTTTTCTTAGTTCCGTAGTCTCTTCCGCATTGATACCTTGGTAATCAGCCAAGAAAACATATTCCGAGCGAGAGAGATAGTCCGTCGCTTCCTTTACCAAGTATGCTTTTTCTGGTCTCATATCGTGCTTGTTATTAGTTTACAGAAGTCGAATTGATACGAACACTCGGGCTCATGGTGCTGCTCAAGTGAACGGTCTTTATAAATCTTCCCTTGAAGCCTTCCGGTCGAGACGAGACAACGGCCTCCAATGCGACTTGGGCGTTTTCTTCTAGTTGTTCCTGTGAAAAGGATCTCTTTCCGATCACCACCGCGAGGGCTCCTGTTTTATCCATCTTAAACTCCACTCGACCTGCTTTCACTGCCTGAATGGCTTCCTCTACATTGTCCGTAACCGTTCCGGCTTTCGGCGTAGGCATAAGTCCTCGCGGACCTAACACCCGAGCAACGCTTCGAACGGATTTCATTGCCTCGGTTGTTGACAGCGCTACGTCAAATTCCATCCAGCCATCTTTAATTTTGGCAATCAAGTCATCCAAGCCAGCAATGTCAGCACCTGCGGAAAGGGCTTCTTCAGTCTTCTCGGTAAAAACAAGAACCTTGATTTCCTTTCCACTCCCGTGGGGCAGGTTTACCGTTCCTCTGACACCTTGAGAGCTTTGCTTGGGATCAACTCCCAAGGAAAAAGAAAGTTCAACGGTCTCGTCAAATTTCGCCTTTTCAAAACCATCAAGCCTGCCAAGGGCATCTGGCATGCTTAAGCTGTCGTCAACGGAAAGGTCTTTAATGGAATTTGTATATCTCTTGCTACGCGCGATCATTGGATGTGAAATGTTAACTAGTTCGGAACTTAGGCGACTTCGATTCCCATGCTTCGGGCCGTTCCTTCGATGATTCTGCACGCGGCATCTTCGTCGTCCGCATTTAGATCATTTTGCTTGGTCTTAACAATTTCCTTAATCTGATCCCTGGTAACCGTACCGACTTTGTCTCGGTTTGGAACACCTGAACCCTTGGCAAGTCCGGCTGCTTTCTTCAGAAGAACCGCGGCGGGTGGAGATTTAAGGATGAAACTAAAGGAGCGGTCTGAATAGACAGTAATTACCACAGGCAATATCAGCCCGGACTGGTCTTTGGTCTTCGCATTGAACTCCTTGCAGAACCCCATGATGTTAACCCCTTGAGCACCCAAGGCTGGGCCAACGGGGGGTGCGGGGTTTGCCGCACCGGCTGGCAATTGAAGTTTGATTTGTCCTACTGCTTTTTTTGACATGGTAAAATTACTCTTCGTCCGCTTTTTCGACTTGCCAGAATTCCAGCTCTACCGGTGTGAATCTTCCAAAAATGGAAACCGAAACCTTGAGGGTTCCTTTCTCCGCATCAATTTCTTCGATCTCTCCTGTAAGGTTAAGGAATGGTCCATCGAGAATTTTCACAATCTCTCCCGTGGAGAACCTTACCTTTGGCACTTCCTTGCCCTTGGCATCATCGACTTGCCTGAGAATTCTTCCAATCTCATCCTCTTTCAAGGGTGTGGGGTTTTCTCGGCCAATAAAGTTAATTACGCCATCCGTGTCTTTGATCTTGTACCAAGGATCCTGCATCAATTTCCCTTGGTTGTCGAAAAGCTTCATTTCAACAAATACGTACCCTGGATAAAACTTTCGGTCTCTTTGACGCTTCTTTCCATTTTTTACCTCGGAAACAGTCTCGATCGGAACCAAAACCTTGTTCAGGCATTGAGCAAAATCTTCGTTCTCCTCCTTGTACTTGGCCAAGTATCGCTCTACTTTGCTCTCATGGTTCGAAAGGCACTGCAGAGCATACCATTTAAGTCCGGTGGCAGTTGAAGTGCTCATAGAACTCTGTCTTAGCCCTCTCGAAGGACTTGGGTAAAGTACTCCACCCAGTTCGAAAGAGAAAAATCACTGACGGAAATGAAAAAGCCCAAAACCGCAACGCCAATCACCACCACCACCGTGGAACCTCTCAATTCTTGAAAGTCCGGCCAACTTGCCTTGGATAGCTCCAGCATCGTCTCCTTATAAAAGGTCCGTACTTTGGTAAATGGATTCACGTTGTGTTAGATAAATTAAGTGGCGGGAGAAGAGGGACTCGAACCCCCAGCCTACGGTTTTGGAGACCGGTGCTCTACCAGTTGAGCTATTCTCCCAACGATAAGTCGGTATTGAATGATAAAGCGAGGGTCTCTGGCTTAAAGGATATCGGTGATATTTCCTGCACCGATAGTCTTTCCGCCTTCTCTGATTGCAAAACGCTGACCGGATTCCATCGCAATCGACTTCTGAAGTTCGATGGTTACCGAAAGATTGTCTCCTGGCATAACCATTTCAACATCTTCGGGCAACTCGACTATTCCGGTGACATCCGCTGTGCCAAAGAAGAATTGAGGGCGGTATCCCTTGAAGAACGGGGTGTGACGTCCGCCTTCCTCCTTGTTCAAAACATAAATCTGAGCCGTGGCTCTAGTGTGTGGCTTGATACTTCCGGGGGCAGCTATAACATGCCCTCTTTGAATATCGTCCTTCTCCACTCCGCGAAGAAGAATCCCCACGTTGTCACCAGCTTGTCCTTGATCAAGATCCTTGCGGAACATTTCAACCCCGGTACAGGTAGTGGTCTGCGATTCGCCAAGTCCAACTATTTCGATTTCCTCGCCAACCTTGACAACTCCGCGTTCGATACGCCCAGTTGCAACGGTACCACGACCTGTGATCGTGAACACGTCCTCTACTGACATAAGGAGGGGTTTGTCGATGTCTCGGACTGGTTCGGCAATTTCGGAATCAATTACGTCCATCAGCTTTTGGATCGAACCCAATCCCAATTCTCCCTCGTCATCCTCCAGAGCTTTAGTAGCAGATCCGCGAATGATTTGGGCATTATCTCCATCAAATTCGTATTTGGTGAGCAAATCCCTAATTTCCATATCTACCAGTTCGAGCAATTCTTCGTCATCACCCGACATCAAGTCGCACTTGTTAAGAAACACGACAAGATTAGGAACGTCGACCTGACGAGCCAAAAGAATGTGCTCTCTCGTTTGAGGCATAGGCCCGGTGGTTGCATCAACTACAAGTATTGCACCATCCATTTGCGCCGCGCCGGTAATCATGTTTTTAACAAAATCGGCGTGACCGGGGCAATCGACGTGAGCATAGTGGCGATTAGCTGTTTCGTACTCAACGTGAGATACCGCAATGGTAACAATCTTGGAGGCGTCTCGAACGGTACCTCCCTTGGCGATATCTGCGTAGGTCTTGACCTCAGCAAGACCATGTCTTGCCTGTGCATGAAGAATTGCCGTCGTTAGAGTTGTTTTACCATGATCCACGTGACCGATGGTACCTACGTTTACATGAGGTTTTGTGCGCTGGAACTTTTCTGTGGCCATTGATTTGACTAGGTTTGAATTTTATATGGAGCCCACGAGCGGATTTGAACCGCCGACCTCGTCCTTACCAAGGACGCGCTCTACCGACTGAGCTACATGGGCGGAGGCATGGGGTTAATTTTGCGAAAAGCGTCTGAGAGTAAATTATGTTCAGGGTATGTCAAGCAAAACGAATACAAATTCCACCTGCCTTGCGAATGCATAGGTTGGTGAACGACATTATTTCCTTGAATATTTTCTCGAACGGTTAGATAATCTTTCTTTTGCGGGCGTAGCTCAGTTGGTAGAGCACCACCTTGCCAAGGTGGATGTCGAGGGTTCGAATCCCTTCGCCCGCTCCACTTATCTTTTTGGGGGGAAGAGTTCCGAAATCTCACCCTCAAGCCCTGGCGCGCAAACCACCAAGTCCACGTTCGGTTCGTCGCCAAAATCAATTATTTTGCATCCTGCTCCGGTAACGATCGGGAGAAGGGGCAGAATATCACATGGTTTCAATTGGATATCGAACATTGCATCGGCCTTGCCGGCGCACAACAAATAGTAGCCGAAGCAGTCCCCCCATGTCCGAAATGTGCCTCCCTTTGTTTTAAGTTCGTTCCAAGGAACCGAGTGCGGGGAGTCTTCGATGCGACGCTCATCACTTGTCAACAAAAGGCTTTCTTCCCAAGATTCAAATTTCTTGGCACTGGCAACCTTGTCATTGATGATGCAACGCTGGCCATCGCCCGATGCCATTTGATCAAGAATTGGCAGTCGCAAGGAACCATAGGTTGGTTTGCCATCTTTAAGCAAGCCAACGAGAGTCCCGAAGAGCGGAGCTCCATGAAAGTAGCTCGTGGTTCCGTCGATGGGGTCAACCACCCACATGTAATGAGCGCCTACCTGATGATCCTTGAACTCTTCCCCCACAATACCATGTTCAGGATATTTATCCTCGATCCTGGATCGAATGTGTCGTTCAACCTTTAGATCGGTTTCGGTTACGATCGTTCCATCTAATTTCGTGTTAGCAACAAGATTCTCTTTTGCTGCTAAAATGATCTCCGCAGCCTCCATCGTTATGGTGCTTGTAAAACTATAGAATTCGTCAAATGATAAATCCATAATTAATTGCCATGAGAGAGGTTATTATTGACTTTGAGGGGTGTTTGCAAGGCGGTATAAGGGAAATCGGAATTATTGAGACTGATGACCTCGAAATTACCAATGCTCAGGATATCACGATCAATGAAAAGGGGGAGGTAGCAAATGCCTTATTAAAGGTATTTGAGGAAAAGCCCAAATATATTGTAGCTCACAACGCTCAAATCGAAAAAAACCTCATTAAAGGCTATCTCCCCTATCCTAAGTTTGAAAAAGGAAGAGGGCAGTATACACGTTGGGGTCCCTGGTTAGATACACTGACCGCCTACCGAACGCTTTATCCTTCCATTAAAGATTATACTTTGGAACACCTTACCTCCACTTTTATAGATGCCAAACAATTAGATGAACTCGTTGGGAGCCTGTGCCACGAAGACAAAAGCAAGCCTCACTTCGCACTCTACGATGCCATCTGCACTTTTATGCTAGTAAAGAGAATCGCCAAGCTGGTGGATTTGTCCAGTTTCGTCGAATAGGGTCTTATTCCTGTTCCGGTTTCTCCGAGGAATCACTTTCCTCTTCTGTCTCGACCGAGGAATCACCGTCTTCTTCCCGTGCCTCAATGGGATCATCTACAGCTTCTGTTTCGACCGAGGAATCAGCCTCAGGCTCCGTCTCGACCGAGTCATCGGCCATGTCTTCAGATTCTGCAGCGGGTTCACCTGATTCCGATGAGCTGGCATCGTCCGCGTCTAGATTTTCCTCATCCAGTTCCACTACTTCTGAAATACCGATCAGTTTATCTCCGTCAGATAAATTAACCAATTTGACTCCTTTGGACCCACGATTGGTTTCCCTAATATTTAATACTGGGCATCGCACGGCTTGTCCTTTTGCGGTTATCATTAAAACCTCGCTCTCTTGACTGACGCTAAGGGCGCCAACGATAGCATCTGTATTCATTGCCGTCACTCCTTGACCACCTCTCTTTCGGGGCGTGACTTCTTCCTCCTGATCAGAACCGGAAACTTTTCCCCCGTTTGGCAGAAACGCACTGAATCTTGTTCTTATGCCAAGTCCGTTCCTGCCTGCGATCAAAAGTAGCTTGGAGTCATCGACGACAAGAAAGTTATCTACCTGATCTTTGGGCTTGAGCCTGATCCCCCGAACACCTCGTGTGACACGTCCCTGATCCCTAAGTTGATCGCAACTAAATCTTAGCCCTTTGCCATGTCGGGTCAAAATCAACAAATGATCTTCGACAGTAGCGCGGTTTGCCTGGAGCACCCTGTCACCCTCATCTACGTTTATTCCAATTATTCCACCTTTCCTGTGATTTTTATATGCACTTATTTTAGTTTTCTTTACCACTCCTTTTCTTGTACAAAGGACCAAGGATTCATCGGACTCAAAGGTATCGATCGAGACCAGTGCAGCTACTTTTTCGCCTTTCTGCATTTCAAGAAGGTTGACTATGTTTCGTCCTTTAGACGTTCTGCTGCCCTCTGGTATCTCGTAAGTCTTTTCGACGTAAACCCTACCATTTTCCATAAAAAACATAAGGGTGTCATGCGCATTGCAGGTTGTTAGTATCTGAACTGGGTCCTCTTCCTTTTGGCCACTACCAATGACGCCCTTTCCGCCTCTATTTTGCACACGAAATTCCTCCACTCCCGTACGTTTAATAAAGCCGGTTTTCGTAATGGTAACCACACAACCGTCATTAGGAATGAGATCCTCCATTCTTACATCGCCCTCAACATCACTAATCTCGGTCCTACGATCATCGGCATAAGTCCCTTTGAGGGTTTGTAATTCCTCCTTAATTAAAGCGAGTAATATATGTTCATTATCAATGATGTTCCTCAAGCCTGCAATAAGGTTCATTAATTCTTGGTATTCGGCATCTATCTTTTCTCGCTCCATACCTGTTAATTGATACAGTCTTAAATCGAGAATTGCATTGGTCTGACGTTCGCTAAGCGAATATTTGGCCATAAGCTTTTCCTTTGCTTCGGTCCGATTGGAAGATGCCCGTATAATCTTAACGAAGTCGTCCAGATTATCTAGTGCTATTTTATAGCCCTCTAGTATGTGAGCCCGATCCTCAGCCTTTCGAAGCCTGAATTGAGTTCGTCGAAGTATAACTTCTCTTCTATGTTCAATATAACATTCAAGAGCTTCTTTAATATTTAATTGCCGAGGCCTCAATTTATCAAGTGCCAACAAAATTACGCCAAAACTGCTTTCCATGGCAGTTAATTTGTAAAGCTTGTTCATGGTGACTCTTTCGATTTCACCCATTTTCAACTCAACCACAATCCTCGTTGTTTCAGTTGATTCATCGCGAAGGTCACTAACTCCATCAAGGATTTTATCCTTAACTAAATCTGCGATCCTAGTTACCAAAGTTGCCCTGTTTACATTGTACGGTATCTGGGTGATAATAATCTGCTGCTTTCCACTAGGCAGATCCTCGGTTTCCATTGAACCTCGCATACGGACGATTCCTCGACCCGTTCTCATATAAGACAGAATACCCGAACGTCCGGCTATGCTTCCACCTGATGGAAAGTCAGGTCCAGGCAAAATTTCCATTATTTCGTCTATGGTAGAATTCGGGCTATCGATCAGAAGGCAGATTGCATCAATGAGTTCGCCCAAGTTATGAGGGGGGATATTGGTTGCCATTCCGACAGCAATTCCAGTTGAACCGTTCATAAGCAGACCGGGCAGGGAGGCAGGCAAGACAGTCGGCTCAGTAGAACTTTCCTTATAATTAGGCGCGAAGTTTACTGTGTCCTCGTCAATATCCTTGAGCATTTCCTCGGAGATTTTGGTAAGACGACATTCCGTGTACCGGTAAGCTGCTGCAGAATCTCCATCTACAGATCCAAAATTTCCCTGGCCGTCAACCAACGGATATCTCATTACCCATGGTTGAGCCATGCGAACGAGTGTATCGTAAACTGAGCCATCTCCATGAGGGTGGTAATTTTTCAAAACTTCACCTACGACACCGGCGCACTTGTCATAAGCTCGGTTATGAAGCAATCCCTCCCTCATCATTGCATACAGTACTCTGCGCTGTACGGGTTTAAAACCATCACGCACGTCAGGTAATGCACGGCTTACGATCACAGACATAGAATAGTCTATGTATGCAGATTGCATTATCTCACTGATGTTTCCGGTTAGAAGTGATTTGTTTGAGTCCATCTTATTTTTTAAATTTTAAGCGTCTAGAAAAGAAACGTTCAAGGCATTGTCTTCGATGAAGGCGCGCCTGGGGGGAACCTCTTCTCCCATGAGCATGGTAAACATATTGTCGGCAGCTATTGCATCTGAAATTTCTACCTGTATCAGGCTTCTGGTTTCCGGGTCCATCGTCGTTTCGAACAATTGTTTTGGGTTCATTTCGCCCAGACCCTTGTACCTTTGAATTTGGAGGCCTTTGCGGCCTAGTTGACGGATATGTTCAAGGAAATGGGTTAATCCGCTTACCTTAACGGGAACCTCTTCGGAGGAATCGTTTTGCTTTGGTACAAACTGATATTCAGAAGAATCCTCACTGGGCACGAAAAATTCATAACCTACTCCAAATTCGTTACATTTTAGAAGAAGTTTTTCAATCTCGTGAGATTCATATATTTCGTACAGGGAAATTCTTTGCGTTACCGTTGTCTCTCCGGATTCTATTTCCTTTGAAATATTATTGGATGCTTCGTCTTCTGAAATGCCCTGTGATTTAATAAATCCCGCTTTGGCATCCAAATCTACAAGAAACCTTAATTCTTCTTCGTTACCTGTTCGGATTCTGGCCAAAAAGCGTGGCAGTAACTTAGTTGATTCGTCATACTGAGATAACAGCCGCGAAAGTGTACAGCCGTATCTATGTATGCCTTTTCCCACCGATTCAATTTTTAGGAATAAATCCGTTAAATCCATGAGGTTCTCTTTTGAGAATTCATGACTGTCTGAAGTTCTTACGAACTGAATATCGTCACACCCAAGTGAAATAAGAATTCGACTCATTTCCGCATCATCCTGAATGTATTGCTCGGTTTTTCTCCGCTTGATCTTATAAAGTGGCGGTCGAGCAACGTAAATATACCCATTTTCGATCAAACCTCTCATTTGGCGGAATATAAATGTAAGTAACAGGGTACGAATATGGGCACCATCAACATCCGCATCCGTCATAATGATGATCTTGTGATAGCGTGCTTTGTTTGCATCAAAAGCTCCTTCGCCTTCATGGTCTCCTATTCCGGTTCCGACTGCTGTAATCAGGTTTCTTATCTCGGCGTTGTTCAAAACCTTATCCAGCCGAGCTTTCTCAACGTTAAGAAGCTTTCCCCTCAAGGGAAGGATTGCCTGAGTAAGCCTGTCTCGCCCTTGTTTTGCAGAACCCCCGGCTGAGTCTCCCTCGACAATGTAAAGTTCGCTTTTGGCCGGGTCTTTTTCCGCGCAATCGGCAAGCTTTCCCGGTAGACCCCCTCCAGACAATGCCCCCTTGCGAACAGTCTCCCTTGCCTTACGCGCAGCTTCTCTGGCGCGTGACGCATGAATTACTTTGATGATGATAGACTTAGCATCATCGGGATTCATTTCGAAGTAGTGCTTCATTTTTTCGCCTACAATCTTTTGAACAATTCCATCTACCTCTCTATTTGATAATTTTGTTTTGGTTTGTCCTTCAAATCTTGGTTCTGGTACCTTTACTGAAATAACCGCCGTAAGACCCTCCCTTGCATCGTCCCCCGTCAATGAAGGCTCCTTTTCCTTTAGAAGGTCGTTTTGCCTGGCATAATTGTTGATAACACGGGTCAATGCCGTTCGAAATCCCGATAGATGAGTGCCCCCCTCAACATTGTGGATGGAGTTTGCATAAGAATAAATTTGGTCACTGAACGAATCGTTATAAATAAGGGCAACATCAAGAATGATAGTGCCGTCACCTGACTCAGCTGGTGCCTCGCCGCTAAAGGTAATTGGTTTGTCCGTTATACAGTTTTTGTTTTGGTTAAGGTAAAGAACGTATTCACTTATGCCTTCTTCAAAAAGAAATTTTTCGTTACGGTTGGTATGGTCGTCCTCGAGCAAAATTTTAACGCCAGGATTTAGAAAGGCCAATTCTCTCAAGCGTTTTGCCAGGACATCAAAATTAAACTCTCTGCTTTCTTGGAATATTTGTTCATCGGGCATAAAAGATATTTTCGTACCCGTTGACTGACATGATCCTACAACTTTTATTTCTTGGGTAGTTTTTCCTCGTGAAAATTCCATCCGATGAATACTTCCCTCTCGGCGCACTTCCGCAATAAACCATTCCGAGACTGCATTTACGCATTTGGCTCCCACGCCGTGCAACCCCCCCGAAACCTGATAGGCTCCTTTTCCGAATTTTCCGCCTGCATGTAGATTAGTCAATACAAGTTCCAGTGCGGGCATGTTGTGCTTAGGATGCATGTCCACGGGAATCCCCCTCCCGTTATCTTGGACCGAACACGAGCCATCTGTATAAAGGTGCACTGTTATTTCTGAACAATATCCGGCGAGGGACTCATCTATCGAATTATCAACGATCTCAAAAACGCAGTGGTGCAAGCCCCTTTCATTGGTGTCTCCAATGTACATATCCGGTCTCTTGCGGACGCCCTCGAGGCCTTCAAGTTTTTGAATTTTGGAAGAATCGTATTTTTCCTCCGGTTTATTATCGGTATCTTTTTCCTCAGACATTTGAAATGTATATATTTAACTAGTTACACCCAACAAGCCATAAGGCCAGCTAATGCAGTGGCTGCTTTTTGTTCGGGTTTGTGAAAGATTTCGTTCAGCATTTTGACTGTATGTCATCCTACTGAATCAGACTTATTCTCGTCAAGATAGGACTTAGGAATTAATGCACTTTTTCGTGTAGATACCCAAAGTCCGACGGACTCTGATGAGTACTAGTAGTGATTTTATATATCTTTTAATTGCAGATGCTTACAGATATTTGTTTTCTCTTTTGCGGCGAATGCAATACAAAATAATCCTTTGTTTTCGACCGTTTGAACAACAGCTATTTTTCTCTTTCTGGAGTTTTTTTTTTAATTATTCTCCGAAAAATGAGTTTTTGCCCTCGTAGGGGTATTTTCCGAGCGGCGGTACTCTCTCAAAAATTTCCCTTGATCCATAAATTTTATTAATCTCAAATCATGCTAAGGAGCTAGATCCCAAATCCATGACACCAGCAAGATCGTCCCGACAAAGTAGATTAAATTAAAGAAAATCCCTATTTTCATAAAATCCCTAAACCGGTATCCACCGACCGTGTAAACAAAGGTATTGGTTTGATATCCGATGGGGGTTACAAAGCTTGCGGAGGCAGCAATACAAGCTGTAAGAACATATGCTCTGGCATTCTCCAGATCCATATTCAATTGATTGGCTAGCTCCAGTGCAATTGGAGCCATGATAACAATCGTTGCGTTGTTCGAGAGAACTTCCGTCAGGATTGAGGTTATCAAGTACAAAACTATCAACACGGCAATCGCGTGCCAGGCCGGTTGAATGAATTCCATTCCCAACTGTCCCACCAGTGTGGCTATCATGCCGGAAACCCCTGTTGATTCCATCGTCACACCAAGGGCAAGCATTCCGTATATCAGAATCAAGATGTTCCACTCTACGGATTGATAGGCTTCGCTCGGCTTTACGCAACCCGTTAATAGCAAGATAGAAACACCAACGATAGACACAACTGAGATAGGCAAAATTCCCAAGGTCGCAACGACAATAATGCCTAGAAGGACAGACAGCACTATCGGCGACTTTTTTTTCATATTGTTCATGGGGAGCGGAGGCTCGTCCAGCAAGATTACTTGCTCTGATTTTCTCAGTCTCTCAATTGATTCCTCCGTGCCCAAAAGAAGGAGCGTATCACCTGGCTGCAAACGTATTCCGTCTATCTGAGTGCTGAGGTTTTTCCCTCTTCTGTGAAGAGCTAGTATGGTTATGTTAAAGCGCGCCCTAAAGCTTGCGTCAGAAAGACTTTGGGAGATAAGCGAGGAGGACGGTCCAACGACCCCTTCCACCATAACTCCCGTCTTTGAGGAGACCTGCTCTATCCCCAACCGGTTTTCGTTAAGGAGGCCAACGCCCTCCAGTTCCCTTGTCTCGATAATTCCCTGAGGACGACAGGAAAGAACAAGCCTGTCCCCTTCCTGCAAAACAAGTTCGGATATGGAAGGTGCGCCGGCTTGTCCCTTTCGGACGACGTCGAGGAGGCGAACTCCTGAAAGGGAGCCGATCTCCGAATCCTGTATTTTCTTCCCGATCAGGGGCGAGCCTTCCAAAACAAAGGCTTCGGTTAGAAATTCCTTTCTGTCAATGTCTGAAATAATATTACTGAGAGCCTCCCTGTCCGGAAGCAACTTTCTCCCAAAAAGCACCAGTAACCCCAGGGAAATGGCCAACAAAGGGAGCGCTATGGCAGAAAGTTCGAACATTTCCATTGGAGGCATCTCTGGATAAACGGTCGATTCGCTCATTATGCCGCTAGCTAAAATATTCGTACTTGTGCCAACCAACGTGCAACACCCTCCGAAGATAGAAGCGTAGGAAACAGGGATGAGCAACTTCGAGGAGGAGACCCCCAAGGTTCTCGACAAACTCATCACCACAGGCAAAAGAACGACGACTACGGGCGTGTTATTGATAAAGGCTGATACGAAAGCAACCAATGCCAGTAACACTAATGTAAATTTCGTGTACCCATATTTGCAGAATTTGCTTAGTGTTTCAGACGCTTGCTCTATCAACCTGCACCGATTCAGCGCCGCGCTAATGATAAACATCGCCGCAATAGTAAGGGGTGCCTCGTTGGCCAAAACGGATAGCACCTTGTTCAGACTAGGCCATTGGTCACTAAATTCCAGCCCGGAGATGGCAAGGATTATCCCAAACAATGCTAGTGCGGTAACGTCCACGCTCACTTTTTCGAGCACAAACGACGCGAGCGTTGCAACCAACAACCCCAAGACAAGCATTGATTCCCACTCCATTGTCTTAAGTGACTATTTTATGGCAACCCAATGCGTTTATCGGTAAAATTAACTCAAGCTCCATCCCCTCTGATAATTCTAATTAACCGGCAAATTGTCCATAACAACTTTAACGCACCTCACCATGAGCTATGAATTTCTAAACCGACCGAGACGATTACGCGATCATCCGGTCTTGAATTCAATGACAACGGAAACCCATCTTTCCAAAAGCGATTTGGTCTTGCCGGTATTCGTAACCGAAAGCGATGAGAATCCTGTCCCTATTCCCTCGATGCCGGAAATTTTTCGATGGCCAGTAAATCTTTTGACAGAAAAGATCGTCGAGTGGAAGAGTTTGGGCATCCGCGCCTTCGCCTTATTTCCTCATATTGACGAATCAAAAAAAGATGCAAAGGGCAGTGAGATACTAAACCCCAAATCTCTCGTCTATCAAGCGGTCAGGCAAGTGAAGGATGCTCTCGATGACATTGCTCTTATTGCTGATTTGGCTCTCGATCCCTATACATTGCATGGGCAGGACGGTATTTTGTCTGAGGATGCTCGCGTTGACAATGATCCTACCGTAGAGGTTTTGGCTGAAGCGGCTGTCCTGGCCGCTCAAGCGGGCTACGATTTAGTCGCTCCCTCGGACATGATGGACGGTCGGGTGCAAAAGATTAGGGAAAGGCTCGAGGCAGAAGGTTTTATCCACACCGGCATCATTTCCTACTCTGCCAAATTCTCATCGTCTTATTATGGTCCCTTCAGGGATGCGGTCGGATCCAAAACCGATTCGCCCGTGGACAAGTCCGGCTATCAGTTATGCCCCGCAAACTTTAGGGAAGCGTGTAGGGAGCTCGCTCTTGATGCAAGCGAAGGCGCAGACATCCTAATGGTAAAACCCGCGGAACCATACCTGGACGTCATTAGCCATGCCAGGGACACTTTCGATTTACCCATAGCCGCCTATCAAGTCTCTGGTGAATACTCAAGGCTTTGGGCTGCCCATATGCAAGGGTGGCTAGACCTCGACAAATGCGCCTTAGAGTCCCTCGTTTCCATTAAAAGGGCAGGGGCGGACCTCATATTCACATACTTTGCTGAAAGAATTTCCAAGTTAATTTAACTTTCTTCGTCGGGCGCTCCACCCTCATATGGAGTCGTTTCTTCCTTTTCTTCCTCCTCCCATTTCAAGTCTTCGTCTGGCAGAAGTTTCTCCTCCTTGTCGGATACCTCGATTAGGTTCGTATCCAAATCCGAATAATCCTCTGTTGCATTATTTGACTTTTCTGGGTCTTCCTCCAAATCGGCATCAATGGCAAATCCCTCCGGAACGAATTCGAGAATGGCAAGAAGCTCATCGCTAAAATGACTTCTTTGACCTGCCAAGAAGTCATTGTTTTGCTTTTCCGCCAAGACTTCCTCCATCTCCTCTTGCGTATAAGGTTCGGCAAACTCTATCAATTCGTTGAGCATGGATACCCGTATCTGCGTGGCGTGATTGAGAAAATCCGCATAAGGCCCCTTTTCTTCATTCAACACGTCCGGGAGGGCAAAAAGCATGTCCTCGGCTTTGAGAAGCGAATCTCGCACTCTCGACAATTTAACCAAACCGCCCTTCACCTCCTGGCCAATGGCGAAGGTAAAAAATGCTTCGTCAACCATTTGGGACTCCAGCCCAAATTCTGTCATTGAGTCGAGCAGTTCGCTAATGTGAAGAAATTGTTTGGGGTCAATAATACCCAAGTCGTCCACATCCCAGTTCTCCTGATCGCTAATGGAATCCACCCACCAGTTTTCATTTTCTCCGAGACGAACGATGCACCAATCCAGACTAGGTCCTGTTTTTTTCATTGGTTTGCCTTAAGAAGTGTTTTTTTTGTATGTCAACAACCTTGTTTGAAATTTCCTTAAAATTTGTTTTTCTTCTTTGAGTTATCTGATTTCCTTACCAACAACAATCACTCTTTTTCGTGTCCCTCTTTTACCACAAATTTCTTCGCCCCCTCCTTTTCAAACTTGATCCGGAGCAAGCCCATGACGTTGCCTGCAATCTATTGAGTGTCGCCGAACGCTTTAGGATATCGAAACTCCTTGCAAGATCATTTTTCCGAACCGAGACCGCTCCGACCGAATTAATGGGGCTAACTTTCCCCAACTGCGTTGGGCAGGCAGCCGGCTTGGATAAGGACGGTCGCTTCCCTGGAATGTCTTCCTCCTTAGGGTTTGGGCATGTAGAGGTTGGTACCGTAACTCCCAAAGGCCAACCAGGTAACCCTAGTCCGAGGCTTTTTAGGTACCCCAAGTTTAATGCATTGGTCAACCGCATGGGTTTCAACAACTCTGGATCGAAGGCGCTTGCCGCGCAAATCTCTCGATTTTACCCAAAGGGGAACAGACGCTCTCCTTTGGGAATAAATATTGGCAAATCTAAAGACACGCCTCTTGACCTCGCCCTTGACGATTACTTGAGCGCTTTCTCTGACGTCGCTGAACAAGCTGACTATATTGCCATTAACATAAGTTCTCCAAATACGCCCGACCTGCGTGAGCTACATCAAGAAAAACACCTCAATCCCTTGCTCTCGAGTATCCGTTCTCATAATTTGGACTGGAGCCGAAAATTCGGCTGTAGTCCCATCCCTTGTCTTTTGAAAATATCGCCTGACGAAGATTACAGGTCTTTGGAAAGAATCGTGTCTCTCGCCCTTGACTGTTCATTTGATGGAATCATTGCAACAAACACCTCGGTTTATAGGAACGAAGCCGCTCAGGGTGTCCAGTTCGAGAAAGGCGGTCTAAGTGGCATGCCCATCGAGGAAAACTCTACAGATTCCATCCGCTTTGTCTCCAAACTAACCAATCACAAGTTTCCGATTATCGGTGCAGGAGGAATATTCGACAGGGATTCCGCCTTGCGCAAACTGGATGCTGGTGCATCCCTTCTGCAAATATACACTGCTTTTGTATATGATGGTCCCAACTTTCCTTCGAAATTAGCAAATTCTCTTGCATACAGGAAAAGGCAGTGGTCATAATTATCCTTTCATGACTTTTGCATATTTTAGGATTAACCAAAGAACCTTCGTAAAAGAAATTTATAGATGAAGAGATTCATGCTCGCCTTTCTTTCCGTTCTTTCGGTTTCACTGCTCTTGGGGTTTGTCATTCTTTTTGAAGGCAATATGGACAACTTTTCCATTTGGTGGAAAGAAAAGACGAGAAACAGTGAAAGCCTTCCCGGCAGCCCATACAATGAGCGGAGGGTTGATTCGGATGAGGTCCATTTCGAAAAATCAAATAAAATTGAATTCATTGACAAACACTTGTTTTGGAAAGGTTCGGGAGCCATGGGCGTCCCGGAAGTAGGGGAGGACGGCACTTTAAGAAGGATTATTATTCAGAGCGGAGGTGCAGGATATTCCGAGCACGTGGTTGCCAAAGTCACAGGCGCAATGGCCAATGAATTCGAACTGGGTTCAGTCGTTGTGGAAAAAGGTGAAATTGTCAGTGTTCCTGTAATAAAGACCTCGAAATGGAACTTGGTTCCGCTGGCATTTTACAAAGAGGAGAAATTTCCTTTTAGCGGAACGATCGAAAAAAAGTTTCCGAACGGGCAAATAATAACAGAAGCCCAATTCCTGTCCGGCGTTTTGCATGGTCAGGTGAAAAAGTTCAACGAACAAGGCATCCCTATTTCCAAAAAGGATTACGTCAAGGGATTGAAGCATGGAACCCACATCTTTTTTTATCCTAAGCCCGTTGACCCGGAAAACTACAAGCCGCCCTCCGAAGTCGATTCTGAATCACTACCCACTTTGTGGCTCAAGCTGAGAAAAGAAGCCAAAGATAAATTTGGCCGAGAATATGGAGGTCAAAAAGCCAACGCTTGGGTGGTGGCGCAGTATACTTTGCCCAGAAATGGCGGGAAGTTCCAAGTAAGGCTGCTCGAACATTGGAAGAACAACCTTAGACACGGACTTTTTGAGGCTTATGATAAAGACTTCTACCAAACTTACGAATCTGAATACGAAGATGGTCGCAGAATCAAACACAAGAGCTTGGACAAAATCAAATGATGGTGCTCAAGGGGGGACTCGAACCCCCACGCCTTTCGGCACTAGATCCTTAATCTAGCGCGTCTACCAATTCCGCCACCTGAGCACAATGGATCACCTGTCTACAACAATGCTTGGAAAAATGCAAGCCGTTGAATCTGACTCCGGGTCAATGATACCCGTCCCCCATGGGAGCGGAGGGTAAGGATAGCGGGCAGTTTGAGCCCATTGATCTGTCATCGCTTGAAAGCCTTGACATAGAACCTGCTTGGGCCAAAAAATCCAGCCCGCCAAATTACGAGCAGAAAGGCTCAAGCCACAGACGTGAGGGGCGAAAGATCGGCAGAAACGAAAAAAAACCAGGACAAAGAAAGGGTGGTTCAAGGTACCCCCCCCGACAAA
>Ga0315321_10001505_pt1 | contig 17950 bp, 16 predicted proteins | sample M180m21515metaG_FD_203464 | JGI IMG/M metagenome (GOLD analysis project Ga0315321, IMG submission 203464) | Ammonia-oxidizing marine archaeal communities from Monterey Bay, California, United States - M1 80m 21515 | ecosystem: Environmental > Aquatic > Marine > Intertidal zone | place: USA... | reverse complement strand
TTGATCAACCATGGGGAGAGTCTGAATAACAATGTCCCCGTTCGGTCGGCGATCGACGTTTTCTCGATGAATTCGACGGATGTACATATCTGCCGTCTTTCGCGTTTTTCCTCTGGCTTCTGCAGAAGCCAGGGTTTCAACCGAGAGGCTGACGAACTCTCCATCCATTACCGAGAGCAAAAAGCTGTGCCCGTTCCAGTCCCACCTCGATACCTTTCGCTTGGCGGAACCTTGACCGAAATTCTGGCGGCGAGGTTTTCCTAAAATATTTTCGAAAAGCTCGGCCACTAGACCAGCGTCACGTTCCATCCATTTTTCCAATTGTCGCGGGTCCTTGGTTACCGTGCCGTCCTTAAAATGCTCTTCCGCGGCCCCTGCCGCTGCGAAACAATCACCCTTGTTGGCAAAGACAAGAGAAAGCCCGGTCACCTTGCTCGCATCCCCATAAAGCGCGGCGGAATAAGGGCGAGCACCCAAAAAAAGATAGTCCGACGGCGGGTACAGTCGATAACTGGTCTGGCTGGCGGTAACCGATTCGCGCGGCCAACGCAAACGGGTTCCTGCGGAAACCGGATCATCATCCCAGAGTGAACCATCAGCGAACAAGGGCTCCCCGATAATTTCATTTAAAGCTCTAAAGTCTTTCTGCGAGGGTTCGGAGGAGACAGTTTTTGGAGAAGGAACGCCTGCCCCCCGTCCAGTGGGAGATGCCGGTACAATTGGAGTAGTACGAGGCAAGGAAAGAAGCCGTTGTCGCTCACGCAAAAGATAGGCACGGGTGTTTAGATCAAACAGGCTCAAAGGGGACTTAAACCGGACTCCGTCCTCTCGTCGCAAAACAACGTGATCGGGTTCCACCTTCTCGACCACGGCTCGAATAGAAACGCCTTGCAAGCTTCTAAGAGTTACAAATTCTTCAGCATTCAACCGAGGCAGGCTCGTAAAGGGAAAAATGAGCAAGGAGAAAACAAAAAAGCGATTCAAGACAAGCATGGGCGCAACAAGCAAAGGGTAGAGGTCGATTTTAAATTATTGAGTTTTTTTGATTAAATTAGGTTTGCCTAAAAATTGCCATTATAATTTCAAAAAAAGATCGTAATCGACTTACGCTCGAACAGTGAGCCTTTTCATTCTTTATAGTAATTACACTCCCATCCCAGTAAATGCTCGACTTAAACCACCAATACTCGAACCCATACTCAAAAACAGGAAAGACCTAAAACATGAGAAAGAGGCAATCGCAAAATACCGTAAGAACATCTCTGCCATCCTGACCCAATAAAGCCTCCCCAACATACTCTTGACTAGAAAGGCAAAGTTGTGGGAGTAGAATGTTGAATAAAATGGATTGCAGACCTACGAAAAGTGCTTCTAAATCAAAACTATGAAAGACAAACGCTCGACACGTCCCTCTTTACTAACATGGGCCATAGTTGTCGCAGGCCTATCTATTACTGCCTGTTCGAACACGAAGATGAACCCCTTTGCCTCGGGGGAAGATCAAGTCAACGAGAACATCAAGAACCTAATGGGTTTGCAACCCGGCATGACCAAAGGACAAGTCTTCGAGCTAGCAGGCGTAGCCAATTACATTGAAGGGGAGACTTGGGGTAGCGTGTGGTTTTATAAGTACCGACCCGGAAGTGACGAAGGAACCCTTGCCGACCGAAACGTAGAAAAAAACTACATGCCGGTTGTTTTTGACTCTAGTGATCGCTTGATTGGATATGGCTACGAGTTTTATAAGAATACCATGGAGCAACTCGGTTCGGGACCATATTGATAACTCGAAATAAGATAGAAGTATTTCAAGTAAAACGGAATTGACGAGACGGGACGAGACCATAGTATAGATCGTTTTTCCCTATACAATCCTTCATGAAAACAACCTTGGCTAAAGTCGGAGCAGAAACTGACCGCAACTGGCGTATCGTAGATGCTTCTGAAAAAATACTTGGACGACTTGCCGTTCAGGTGGCTAATGCATTGCGAGGACGCGACAAACCGATCTTCACACCACACATTGATGCAGGAGACTATGTCATCGTTATCAACGCCGAAAAGGTTAAGCTTTCCGGGAATAAGGAAGAGCAGAAGCAGTATATGTTCTACAGCGGCTACATGGGTGGAGAGAAATATCGCAATGTAGCTGAATTCAGAGCAAAACGACCTGAATTCATAATCATGAATGCAGTCAAAGGAATGTTGCCCAAAAACAAACTATCTAGCCAGCTGTTGAAAAAACTTCGAATTTACGCTGGATCTGAGCATCCACACGAAGCCCAGTCTCCTCAACCCTTGAATATTTAGCAAACGCCACCTCGATCGATTAAATGAGCGCTAAGAAAAAAGAAGAAATAAATATCGCCACGGGTCGTCGCAAGACCAGCACGGCTAGAATCCGCCTCAACTCGGGGGAAGGTAACTTTATCGTCAACGGTAGAGAAGTAAACGAATACTTTCCTACTCCTCAGTTGCGCAAGACAGTGACTGGTCCTCTCAATGAAGTTGAAATGTCGGACAGCTTAGATGTAGTCGTAAACGTATGCGGTGGCGGTTGTTCTGGACAAGCTGGTGCGGTCCGACATGGCATTGCAAGAGCACTTGAGAAAATGGACCCTGAGTTAAGGAAGACTCTCAAGAAAGCTGGTCACCTTCGGCGAGATCCTCGCAAAAAAGAGCGAAAGAAACCAGGGCAACCCGGGGCACGTAAACGTTTCCAATTCTCCAAGCGCTAAACGCTTATTTAGAAACCAATTTCAACCCTCCGGACTTTCCGTCCGGAGGGTTTTTTTGTTTTTTTTTGATTTTGCCACCTTTGACTAACAAGTCATAAACTTAGCCTTTTAGAAATGAACGCCTGTATTGTAGGAGCATCCGGCTATTCCGGTCGAGAACTGTTAAGCCTTCTGGCTGACCATCCGAACATATGCCTTTCGGCTATCACCTCCAGAAGCTTGGAGGGAGTTTCGGTAGAAGTAGCTCTGCCCAAGATGCGAGGGAAGGCCAAAAGCCTTTCCTTTTCCTCACCTACCACCGACGAACTTGTCCGGAGAGATGATCTGGACATTTTCTTTTTGGCGCTTCCCCACGGCACAGCCGCCGAGTATGCAAGGCCATTGGTTGGGGGAGGCAAACGCGTGATAGACCTGAGCGCAGACTTTCGGCTTTCTTGTCCGAAACGTTACGAGGATTTCTATGGTGCCCCTCATCCTGCCCCGGAACTGTTGGAGAGTGCCATCTACGGACTGCCCGAACTCCACGAACTGTCTTGGGAGGCAAGCACGCTCATCGCTTCACCAGGTTGCTACCCCACTAGTATTCTAGTACCGTTGGCACCCTTGCTCGAAGCAGGATTAGTCGAACGTGAAGGGATTGTGATCAACAGCTCCAGCGGAGTTAGCGGTGCAGGTCGACAAGCTTCAGAAAAACTCTTATACTGCGAGAGAAACGAAAGCGCAGCAGCTTACGGCTTGCCGAAACATCGACACCTTTCTGAAATTGAGGAGCAACTCGGTATAGCCTGCGGCGAGGAAGTCGTAGTATCCTTCCATCCGCATCTTGTGCCAATGAATCGGGGAATAGCCACCACCATCTCCGTTCCTGCAAAGGGGAAACTAGACACCCAATTAATCGAGGATTGCTGGCAACAAAAGTTTGCCGATAGGCCTTTCACCCAAATCCTACCTAGTGGCGAGTTCCCCGACGTTGCCCACGTCAACGGTACAAACAGAATCGATTTCTCCGTGGTCGCAGACGGAAGGACGGGGCGCTACATTCTGACGTCCGCCGAAGACAACCTGCTCAAAGGCGCCGGAGGGCAAGCCGTACAGGCAATGAACATCTGCTCGGGCTTCGACGAAACCGCCGGGTTACCATGAAATTCTACGAGAATGTTGATGGGCTTACCGAAGCCTCTGGTTTTTTCTGCGGAGGCATACATTGCGATGTGCGAGGAAAGCGAGATGGGCGCATAGATCTCGGTATTGTTTACTCGAAAAGGCCCTGTTCCGGAGCCGGCGTATTCACCACGAACGATGTAAAAGCCGCTCCAGTGCTTCACGGGCAGGCTATACTTGCCGAAGGAAATAAATTTCATGCCATCGTAGTGAATAGCGGCAACGCCAACGCTTGCACAGGTCCACAAGGTGAAGCAGATACCAGAACAATGGCCTCGGAAGTCGCCCGGCAACTCAAGCTGGAACCCGAACAAGTTTTCGTCTGCTCCACCGGCCGAATAGGTGAGCCCTTGCCGATGAGTCGAATCACAGCCGGCATTCGCGATGCAGTCCAAGACATCGAAGACGAAGTCGACGGCGGAATGTGCTTTCAGCAGGCCATTCTTACTTCCGACACCACAACAAAGTCCTGTCTAGCAGAGTTCGAGACGCCCCACGGGACAGTCCGAGTGGCAGGAGTGGCAAAAGGAAGCGGCATGATCGAGCCGAACATGGCAACTATGCTCGCCTTCATCGTCACTGATGCCAGCCTACCCTCTCAACTCCTTCAAGACATTCTCAAGACAGCCACCGATAAAACATTCAACAGAATCACAATCGATGGCGACATGAGCACCAACGACACCGTCCTCACTCTCGCCAACGGTTTTTCCAACGTAGACATTTCGGAAAAAACTCCGGAAGTTTTGGAAAAACTTCAGACAGCAATTGAAAAAGTCTGCGCATGCCTCGCCCGCAAAATGATTGGAGACGGCGAAAAAGTCACTAAATTGATCGAGCTTAGTGTAACAGGAGCACCTAGCGACGATGCAGCGGAAAAAGTTGCCAGAAACATTGCAAACTCCCTCTTGGTCAAGACATCATGGTATGGTTCCGACCCTAACTGGGGAAGAATAGTGGATGCTGCTGGATATGCGAAGATCGGAGTCGATTTCTCTAAGATTGAGCTTTTCTATAATGAAGTCCCCGTTCTCGCTAAAGGCAAGGCTCTCACTCGGAACAAGGATAAGTGGAAAGAAGTAGTCGCCGAAAAGCAGTTTACGATTCATCTCGAGCTCAACCTGGGGCAAGGGACATGCAACTTACTGACTACCGATCTAAGCGAAGCTTACGTAGGCTTCAACAAGAGCGAATGAGCGATAGCACGGACATTGCTACCATTCAAGCCAAGGCCGCCGTACTGGTGGAAGCCCTCCCTTATGTACGACGTTTTCGAGGTTCAACTTTTGTCGTCAAGTACGGTGGTAGTTTCATGGACGCACCTGATCCTGAAACTCGTTCGCGCGTAGCTAGAGACATAGTTTTCTTCAATTCAGTGGGCATCCGAGTGGTCGTTGTACACGGAGGCGGCAAGGCCATTACGCGAACTATGAATGAGCGCGGTATTGAGTCGACTTTCATTGACGGATTGCGAGTTACAGATTCTCGAGCGATTGAAATTGTCGACGAGGTACTAAACATTGATGTAAACGGACAAGTTGCTGCCTTCGTAGAGGAGAACGATTGCGAAGCGGAACGACTTCCAGGCAAGGAAGTCCTGCAATGCGAAAAACTTGATTCCGATCCGGACCTCGGGTTTGTCGGTGAAATCACCGAAGTGCTCGTAAATTCGATAGACGAGGCTCTCGACAAAGGGAAGGTACCAATCATCTCTTCCACCGCAGCAGACTCATCGGGAGTCTGCCATAACGTAAACGCAGATATAGCCGCTGCGAAAATAGCGATTGGCTTACAAGCTCGGCGACTAGTTTACCTTTCCGACGTTCCGGGCTTGCTCCGTGACCCGGACAACCCCGACACCTTGATATCGAGCTTGCCCGTAGGCGATGTGGAAGCACTGAGAAAAGCTGGAATCATAGCAAAAGGAATGCTTCCAAAAGTGAACAGCGCGGTGGAGGCGCTGCAAGCAGGAGTGAGTAGGGTTCACTTGGTCGATGGTCGTTACCCGCACAGCCTACTTCTTGAGATCTTTACCGACACGGGCATCGGCACTGAAATCGCGCACTAAGGAAACACAGCTCGCGAACTGCATGGACCTTTCTAAATACAGCCGCTGTCTAATAGGTAATTATGGAGCTCCTCCCGTAGCATTCGATAGAGGAGAAGGTACGCGTATTTGGGACACGGAAGGCAATGAGTATCTTGATTTCTCTTCGGGAATCGCTGTAAATTGCCTAGGCCATTCGCATCCTAAGTGGGTGAGCGCCGTGCAGAAACAAGCGTCAAAGCTAGTCCATTGTACGAATCTTTTCGCAATTCCGGAACAAGCTCGTCTCGCGGAAAGATTAACGGCGAAAGCCGGCACCGGACGGATGCTGTTTTGCAATAGCGGGGCAGAAGCAAACGAAGCTCTCATTAAATTGGCTCGCCTGTACGGGCGTAGCAAAGCGGGAGGACAAGAAGGAAAGGTAGTCAAAATAGTAGCGACTGAAGGTGACTTCCACGGGAGAACATACGGGGCTATGTCTGCCACTTCAGGCTCAAAGGTTCGTAGTGGATTTGCTCCACTTGCCCCAGGTTTCGCTTTTGCAAAGTTCAACGAACTTGCAAGCTTCCAGGCATTATTGGACGAAGATACCGCCGCCGTGCTTATCGAACCGATCCAAGGAGAGGGAGGGATTCGCGAAACGAAAGACAATGTCCTTCGCGGAATAGGCCAACTCTGCCACGAGCGAGGCATTCTCCTCATGGTTGACGAGGTGCAATCAGGCATGGGGCGAACCGGGCGTTTCTTTTCCTACGAGAAAGCCGGCATAAAGCCTGATGCAATCTCCTTAGCCAAGGGGCTAGGCGGCGGCTTCCCCATCGGGGCAATATGGGTAAAGGAATCCCACGCCGATCTATTCCAACCAGGCTCGCACGGCACGACCTTTGGAGGCTCTCCCCTAGCCTGCGCAGCAGCGCATGCAGTCCTCGACGTGATCGAAGAAGAGGAACTGATTGAAAAAGTAGCCTTGCAAGGGGCATCGTTCAAGGCTGACTTGGAAACTCTTTCCGCTAAGTATCCCGACCTCGTTCAAGAAATCCGCGGTCGCGGCTACTTTCTGGCCATGTCTATGAAAGTGCCTTGTGGAGATTTCGTAACTGCTCTAAGAGAAGGGGGGCTCATCGTGGTCCCCGCAGGTGGTGATTCCGTGCGTATGCTGCCCCCCCTCAACGCGACTAAAGGAGACATTTCCGAAGCCCTCGGAATCATTGCCAAAACCCTATCCACATTTCCAACTGTTCCGAAACAATGAAACATTTCCTCAAAGAAAATGATTTCTCCAATGATGAAATCCTAGAAGTTTTTGACCGAGCTACTAACCTAAAGCAGAGTCGCAAGCAAGGATTGGCAAACGACTTAGCCGGTCAAACATGGGGCCTATTATTTTACAAGAACAGCACCCGCACTCGAGTTTCGTTTGAGGTTGGTATAAACGAGCTTGGCGGTAAAGCGGTTCTCCTCGACCAAAAAACCACACAGATCGGGCGCGGTGAAAGCATTCACGACACGGCCAAAGTACTTTCTCGATACTTGCATGGTTTGATCATTCGCACATTTGAACACGAAATCATCGAAGAGTTCGCCGACAACGCTGACATACCTGTGGTCAATGCACTTACAAATCTGTTGCACCCCTGTCAGATCTACGCCGACTGTTTTTCCATTGCGGAAAAGTTGGGTGGAAGCCGAGACCCGTTTGAATCGCTTGCAGGAAAAAAACTGGCCTTTTTAGGAGACACCTCCTGCAACATGGCCAATTCTTGGATTATGGCGGGAAAAATATTCGGCATGAAAGTTTCGCTTGCAGGACCCAAGGACTTCGCTCCAAAGCCAGATGTCGACCAACTCTTAAACAACGAAGGGATAGCCTGCAATTACCAGTTCACATCGGACCCCAACGAAGCAGTAAGGGATGCTGATATTGTCTACACCGACGTCTGGGTGAGCATGGGGTCCGAAGAAGAGGAAGGTTCTCGCATTGAAAGCATGACACCTTTCGCAGTGACGTCTAAACTTCTGTCTCAGGCCAAATCCGAGGCACTTTTCATGCACTGTATGCCGACTCACCCTGATATGGAAGTAAGCCAAGAAGTACTCGACTCTCCACAGGCAATTATTTTTGACCAAGCCGAGAACCGCCTTCATGTACAGAAAGCGATTCTGGCCAAACTAGCAAGCGACTCCGCTACCTAAACCAGAATACACAAAAGTTACTGAACTCTCGAAAATCATGAAAATAGTTCTCGCCTACTCAGGAGGTTTGGATACCTCCGTTCTCGTTCACTGGTTCGCAAAGGAACAGAATGCCGAGGTCATCACTTACTGCGCAGACGTGGGACAGGAGGAAGAGCTCGAGGGTTTGGAAGAGAAAGCTTTGGCTACAGGTGCCTCCGCACACCGAACAGTCGATCTGGTGGACGAGTTCGCTTCCGACTTCATTTTCCCCATGGTACGTGCAGAGGCCGTGTATGAAAGTCAGTATTTGCTTGGCACCTCAATCGCTCGCCCGCTAATCGCCAAAGCTCAAATCGATATCGCTCGAGAATTCGGAGCTGACACCGTGGCCCACGGTGCTACGGGGAAGGGAAACGATCAGTGTCGCTTCGAACTAGCATTCGCTGCTCTCGCTCCAGAGATCAAGATCATCGCTCCTTGGCGTGACGCCGAGTTCCGAGAACAATTTCCCGGTCGAACTGAAATGATCGAGTACTGCTCCAAGAACGCTATCGACGTAGAAGCCAGCGCATCCAAGCCATATTCCATGGATAGAAACCTTTGGCATATTTCATACGAAGCAGGAATACTCGAGGACCCTTGGTTCGACCCGACCACCCTTGAAAACAAAGGGATGTTCAAACTTAGCGTTGACCCTGCAGATGCTCCAGACGCCCCCGAATACCTAGAACTCGAATTCGAAAAAGGTGACTGCGTGGCCGTCAACGGGGAATCACTGAAACCTGCAGATCTCGTTAGAAGGCTTAACTATCTTGGTGGAAAGCATGGCATTGGGAGAATAGACCTTGTCGAGAACCGTTTCGTGGGAATGAAAAGCCGTGGCATCTATGAAACTCCTGGTGGCTCGATCCTCCTTCATGCCCATCGTCAACTTGAAACCCTAACCATGGATCGTGAACTCATGAACCTTCGAGACTCACTAGTTCCTCGATATGGACAAATGGTATACAATGGCTTTTGGTACGCCCCCGAACGCGAAGCCCTGCAAGCTCTCGTTGACAAGAGTCAAGAAACAGTTTCGGGCACCATACGTCTAAAGCTTTATAAGGGAAACTTGATGACTGTCGGGCGAAAATCTCCCCTCACGCTTTACGACGAAGACATCGCCTCCATGGAGAAGGCGGATAGCGACTACCGACCGGAAGATGCAGGTGGCTTTATTCGATTGAATGCCATTCGTTTGCGAGAACGTAATCGCAAGCAAGGGTATCGCGGGTCTTGAGAATTCTTTTTAGGCGCAATCCAATTTGCTGCAGTTTCGTCCTTACAGCAAACTGGTACTTTTACCTCCCCATCACTCCTGCTAGCATACATATAATCCGATGCGCATTCTTCTAATAGATAACTTTGATTCATTCACTTACAACCTCGTTCAGTACTTTGGCGAGCTCGGAGCAGAGCAAGAAATATTTCGTAACGATGCCATCACCCCCGAACAAGCTACTAAACGAGAAGCAGACGCGGTGGTCATCTCACCGGGTCCTTGCACCCCCGACCAATCCGGCCAAAGTCTAGCCATCATAGAGGCCTTTGTCGGAAAAAAGCCAATTCTCGGCGTTTGCCTAGGACACCAATGCCTAGGCCAGCATTTCGGAGGAAAAGTTATTCAGGCTGAGCGCCTAATGCACGGCAAAACATCTCCGGTACTTCATGCCGAAAAAGAAATATTTGCAAACCTACCAAACCCGTTCGAGGCTACTCGCTACCATTCCTTGATCCTCGACCCAGAATCCATGCCAAACTGCCTCGAAGTTACCGCTAAAACAGAAGAAGGCGAAATCATGGGTATCCGCCACAAAGAGCTACCCGTCTGGGGTGTACAATTCCATCCTGAATCACTCGCCACAGAAGAAGGTAAATTAATCTTGAAAAACTTCCTAGAACTCTGCTAAAACACCATCTTTGGTGGTGGTAATAATATTAATTTAATGCGGTGTCCAAAGTGTTCATCTGAGGACTCGAAAGTCCTTGATACCCGAGCGGGAAAAGGGGCTTCAATTCGTCGGCGGCGAGAGTGCTTGTCATGTGAGCGTCGCTTTTCAACTATCGAGGAAGTGTTGCGGGAAGACTTAGTGGTAGTGAAACGCGACGGAAGCAGGGAAAACTTTGATCGTCACAAAATGGCCAGAGGATTGCAACGAGCCACATCAAAACGCTCCATAGACGCAGAACAAATCAATGCATTGTTGTCGGAAACTCTTCGTCGGATCGAAAACGAATACGACAACGAAGTACCTAGCCGGGCTATAGCAGATGCCATCACTAGTCGTCTACGAAACATAGATGAAATCGCATGGTTGCGATTTTCCAGTTTTTACGAGGATTTCAGAGAACTTTCACGATTCGCGCGGGAAATCGTAAACTTGAAAGGTGGGGGGAGTGACTAAAAAGGGAAGTTCAAACAAGCAAAAAACCGACGACTACACACGCCTTACAAACTTGAATTCCCTTGTATCATTTCTAGGAGGGAATACCAGCTGCATTGAGTCGGAACAGTTAAACATAGCCCTGGCATTTCTACGGTCAAACAATCCCGACCCCGAAATGCCCTCACGATCTTTCGAACACTGCGTATCGCAAGTAGTTCGGTTTCATGACCCAAGTCAAATCCACTTTGATTTCGCTCACTGGGACGCTCGCCGTGGACAAGTAGATCCACTTTGGTTATATTCGACAGTCCTTGAGAAACTGTCTCAGCTCGGCGACCAACCGAGTATTATCCTGATTGTATCGGGCTTAAAAAACGCCTTTATTCATCCAGGTTGCCGATGGACTCGCCGTCGAGAAAAAACTTATAGAGAAGCCATCCAAATGATCGAATTCCTGGCTGTGCGCCAAGCTAATCCAGAGCAAAAACTATCCGTTCTTTTTATTTGAGCGGAACCAACAATCCAGTAAATGAACTTCAGGACAAGGTGTTGGGATAACTACCGAGACATTTCACGAAAGGACAAACCTTCTCTAGCTCGACGATTGCCTCAGATGCGGGTTCGTCGTCTCGATGACCAAGGAAATCGACGAAAAAATAGTAGTCCCAAGGCTTGAGCCGACTTGGTCGAGACTCAATCTTGCAAAGGTTAATGCCACGATCACCAAAAGTTCGGAGCCCTTGTTGAAGAGCGCCAACCTCATCCGTCAGAGAAAAGACCAAACTGGTTTTGTATTCAATGGCTTCTCTCCGGTCCAAGGAATTTCGACCCACAACGAGGAAACGAGTCAAATTATCCTTACGATCTTGAATACCCTCCGCCAGACAAGGCACATCATAGAGTCGACCTGCCAAAGCCCCTGCAATGGCAGCAGTTCCTAAAGCACCCTTAGCACTTCGGACAGCCTCGGCAGTACTGGTAGCATTTTCCAGACGGGCCGTGGGCAAATTGCGTCGAATCCATTCCCCGCACTGAGCGAGCGCCTGATCCTTGGAAGAAACCGTCTGAACCTCATCCAGAGAAGATGAGGAGAGCAGGCAATGCTCTATCTTGAGGTAAACTTGAGCGATGATAGTCAATTCGGTGTCCACCAAGAGGTCGAGTGAACGGTTTACCGAACCCTCGTTCGAATTCTCAACGGGAACAACGCCATAGTCGCATTGGGAAAGCTCCACCTCGCTAAAGACATCCGGAATATCCGCAAGGGGCTTGTAAGAAAGCGAAGAGCCAAAATTCTTGATCGCCGCTTGATGAGTAAACGTAGCTTCAGGACCAAGATAACCGATGCGCAACTCTTTCTGCAATGCAATCGATGAGGAAATCACTTCTCGATAAATCGTTCGCAAGGTTACGGATTCAAGCAATCCCCCTTGGTTCAGTTCCTCAAGCTTTTGGAAAACTTCTTCCTCGCGGGCAGGGTCGTAAGGATCCAAACCCTGTTCGTTCTTGATGCGACCGATAGCCACAGAAGAACGCACACGGTCATTGAGCAACCGGGTGACTTCACGGTCGATATCATCAATTTTAGATCGAAGCTGTTCCAGCTCTGAGGAATTCACTGAAAAACATGGTTGCGAGTGGGGCAAATGTGGATTGTTTAGAGCCCCTGTCAAAGCTGCCAATAATTCGCTTAACTAGATTTTACGCAACCATGAAAACTTCCTGCACCAGAAAGCACTCCTCAATAATTGTGGACGGTATCGATCGCGCTCCAAACAGGTCCATGTTACGAGCCGTTGGTTTTGAAGACGCTGATTTTGAAAAACCTCAAGTAGCAGTGTGCTCAGCCTGGAGTATGGTAACACCCTGCAATGCTCACCTTGACGAATTAGGTAAAAGGTCCGTTATAGGCGTAGACGAAGCTGGTGCCAAAGCAGTACCATTCGGCACAATAACTGTCTCCGACGGCATCAGTATGGGCACTCCTGGAATGAGATACTCGCTCGTATCCAGAGAGGTTATAGCGGACTCCATCGAAACCGTTGTTGGAGCCGAGGGGATGGACGGAGTAGTAACCATCGGGGGATGCGATAAAAATATGCCAGCCTGCATAATGGCCCTAAGCCGACTGAACAGACCAGGGATTTTTGTATACGGAGGCACTATCCTTCCTGGCATTCACAAGGAACAGAACTTAGATATCGTTTCCGTATTCGAGGCCGTCGGAGCCCACTCGGGCGGGAAGCTAAGCGAAAAGGAATTGAAGGAAATAGAAACTAAGGCGATTCCCGGAGCCGGTTCCTGCGGAGGTATGTACACGGCAAATACGATGTCATCCGCAATTGAGGCTCTCGGAATGAGCCTACCCGACAGTTCGGCCCAGCTTGCCATATCCGAAGACAAACGACGGGATGCAGAAGCAGCAGGTGCCGCTGTCGTTAATCTAATAGAAAAAAACATTTGCCCGCGAGACATCATGACTCGCCAAGCATTCGAAAATGCAATCACAGTAGTTATCTGCCTTGGCGGTTCAACGAACGCGGTTCTACATTTGCTTGCCATGGCCCATTCGGCAGACATCCCTCTCGAACTAGACGACTTTACAGAAATCGGCAAAAGAGTACCTTTACTTTGCGACCTTAAACCAAGCGGCAAATACAATATGTCTCACTTTGTAAGGATTGGCGGATTGCGACCTTTGCTAAAAGCACTGCTCGATGAGGGCCTGCTTCATGGCGACTGCTTGACCGTAACAGGCAAAACGGTATGTGAAAACATCTCGGACGCGAAACCCTATGCCCCCTACCCTGACGGACAAGACCTCGTCCGCCCATTCGACAATCCCATCAAGTCCGACAGCCATCTTCGCATCTTATACGGCAATCTCGCAAAGGAAGGAGCCGTGGCTAAAATCACCGGCAAGGAAGGACTAATGTTCTCGGGAAAAGCAATCGTCTTCGAATCGGAAGAAGCCTGTCTCAAAGGAATTCTAGATGGCGAGGTAGAAGCAGGTCATGTCTTGGTCATCCGCAATGAGGGTCCGGTAGGAGGTCCTGGCATGCGCGAGATGCTCTCACCGACAGGAGCCATTATGGGCAAAGGTCTTGGTGATCAGGTCGCACTTATCACAGATGGTCGATTTTCAGGTGGAAGCCATGGATTTGTCGTTGGTCACGTCACCCCGGAAGCTGCGGTAGGAGGTCTCATCGGAGTGGTTAGGAACGGTGACCCGATCACCATCGACGCCGAGAAAAATGAAATCAACTTAGATATTTCCGAAGATGAGCTACAAGATAGGCTCAAAACATGGACGCTTCCCGAGGCCAAAGAAAAACGGGGTGTTCTCGCCAAGTATGCAAAACTCGTAAGCTCTGCCTCATTAGGTGCAATAACAGACGCATTTTAAGCATAATATGAAAAAAGATTTATACCTTGGCTTCGAGGAGGCCGATTTTTGGGCTGACTTTTCCTTTGTCGATTTTTCTGACGGATACCTTGAGACCATGACGTCCCAAGTAACGCAGGCTCTCGCTTTCATGAATGAACTGGAGGGAGGCGCCATCGCGAATCCTGATGAAAACCGCATGGTCGGGCACTACTGGCTCAGGGATCCTGAACGAGCTCCGAGCGAAGAGATAACCAGTGCCATCCAAAAGACGATCGTAAAGGTCAAGGACCTTGCCAAGCAAGTCCACCGAGGAGAATTGCAAGCCCCCGCAGGCTCGTTCACCGACCTTCTCATCATTGGGATCGGCGGGTCGGCTCTTGGTCCCCAGTTCGTGGGGAGAGCATTGGGACATCCGGATCAAGACAGACTTGCAGTCCATTTCTTCGACAATACCGACCCCGACGGCATCGACCTTACCCTTGCGGAAATAGGCTCGAGATTATCAACTACACTTGCCCTCGTCATTTCCAAATCGGGTGGCACGCCCGAGACCCGAAACGGAATGCTGGAGGCGGAAAACGCTTTTTCGGCGAATGGGCTGGATTTCGCCAAGCAGGCAATTGCGATTACCGGAGAAGGCAGTAAGCTCCATCAACATGCCGCTGGGCATGGCTGGCTCGACTGCCTACCAATGTGGGACTGGGTAGGCGGCAGAACGAGTGAAACTGCTGCCGTAGGTCTGATGCCGGCCGCGCTCCAAGGTATCGACATCGATCAGTTCCTCCAAGGGGCAGGCCAAATGGACGAAATGACCCGAGAGAAAGATTTTAGAAAGAACCCCGCGGCCATGCTCGCTCTTTCCTGGCATTACCTGACTAACGGGAAAGGGTCCCGCGACATGGTCATTCTTCCCTACAAGGATCGTCTCGAGCTCTTTGCCAAGTACCTCCAGCAGCTCGTGATGGAATCTTTGGGTAAGGAAAAGGACCTGCAGGGAAACGTCGTGCACCAAGGCATTGCCGTATATGGCAACAAAGGATCGACGGATCAGCATGCATATGTCCAGCAATTACGTGAAGGGGTGCCGAATTTCTTCGCTACCTTTATCGAGGTACTCAGCCATAGGAATGGATCCGGACCAAGTGTGGATGAGGACGGGATGAGCTCTGGGGACTACCTGCATGGATTCATGCTAGGCACCCGCGACGCTCTCTACGAAAAAGATCGTAAATCAATCACCCTCACCATTAGGGAAGTCAACGCGACCTCCATCGGCGCTCTGATAGCATTGTTTGAACGCGCAGTGGGGCTCTATGCTTCTCTAGTCGGCATAAATGCCTACCATCAACCGGGAGTGGAAGCGGGCAAAAAGGCGGCCGCATCAGTTCTCGAGGTACGAAAGGCGATTCGCGATTACCTACTTGGTAAAAAGGGCGAAGCTATGACCACCGAACAAGTCGCCAAGGAAACCGGGCTTTCGAACAAGGAAGACTGGGTATTCAAGATCCTTGAAAACCTCGCCGTCAATCAACCGGAAAGCTTTGACCGACAAAGCGAAGGAAATCCGCTGAACGACAAGTTCCGCGCACTTTAGTCCAAAACGTTCGCTGGCTTCTTAGGTGGAGCGGGCTTGCCCGTTGAAGGCTTGGGTGGGGGTCGTGATGCTATGAGCTCTGCCCGACCGAGATCGAACACGGTCCACAAGCCGAGCGTGCAATCGGTATCCAACCCCCTGCTCACAGGCTTCCATCCAGCAGGAAAGTTTCGTTTGCTTGCTAGTTCCCGGGCGGAAAGATAGGCAGCGAAGCTGTCCTCAAAAACTTCAAACTGAAGGTAATGGCTCTTAGGTGAAATACCTTTCAAGGCAGCGAGGTATTTCGAGGTGGGCTTGACCAAAGCCGCCTCATCCTCTCCAGCGGGACTCTTCTTCCGGAGATCGAAGATGATCCTCTTGCTGCCATCGATACGAGGAATCGCCTGAAAGAAAGGATCCTCTGGCTTGGCCTTGGCAAAATGAGCAAGGATCTTTTTACCGTCATACTCCTTAGCCTTATTGGGGGAGGTTCCCGCTTTCTTAATTTCCTGAGTAACCCGATTTATCAGGCGCGAATCGTCCAACGGATAAATCTTTCCTCCCCGGCAAAGAAAACGGAAAGGCTTTGCCTTGGGGGGCGCGGGCTTGGGGTCAGGCAAATTCACCTCCTTGCTGAGGCTCTCAGAACTAGGCTTGGGAGCCTTGCTCAAGAGTCCCTTGACCTTTTTCACCTTAACTTCAACCGTTTTCGTTTCTTTTTCTAGCTTGGCTTTCTCCTCTCGCAAATTTTGCAATTTTGGGGGCGGGGGAGGCATAGCTTTCTTTTCAGTCGCCAACTTCTTCTCCAGTAGTGAAATTTCCTTTATCAACTGCGCTTGCTCCTTGTTTTTCGAAGCAAGCTTATCCTGTAGGGCCTTTTTTTCATCAAGCAAAGCTTGTCTTTGCTCCTCAAAGTGTTTCGAGTACTTTTCCATTAGCTCCTTTGAGTCATTCTCCTTCTCCTGTTCGACGATGCGCTTGACTGCGGAATCAGCACCTAATTGAACGACGATCAATAAAATAATGAGGATTCCAACGACTGTGGTTATGGTATCTAGTAGCGAGTCTAGGCTTCCGCCCTCGTCTTTCTTTCTCTTTTTCATGACCCGCGAAAAAGAGAAAGGTCGATTTCACCCTCCCCATCGAGAGGAAGTTTGCCGTACCTGCAATTAAATTCGGAGCAAACCTGTGCGGCTTTCGTCAACGACGAAAACCCTTTGCTACGGATAAGAAAGATTACATAACGGGCTTCGGGAAAGCCGAGATTGGGATTGATCGCTTTGGCCGCGGCGTATTTCACAATTACGTTTCTGGAACCCGGAGCCAGATCAAGCATGGTAAGCTTGTATTCCTTTCCTTCTCTACTCTTGAGCGTTAGATTGCTGCCGTCTCTCTTGATGAAACGGGCTTCGATCCTGGACCCTTTGGAACTAAGCCAAGTCCGGTAAGGCGCATCCCGGACAACTTTTTGAATGAGTGCCTTGAGCTTGGAATGTCCTGAGATTTGCCCAGTCGGCACTTCGTAGTGCTTTCCATCATCCCCATAGACCCGGATTCCCTTTTCTCTGCACTCTATAAAGGTGGGTTCCAAATCCCCTCCTGCCCCGGACCCGCTCTGCTTGACCACCATGGTTGCGAATTTCTCGGGATCTTTCATCAGTTCCCACTCTTCTTCCGCTTCGTCCAAGTCTTTCACCAATTTGGCCAGCTCTTCCTTCACTTTGACAACCTGCCCTTGAATGACCTGACTTTCCTTTTTTACGGACTTCCTCTTCTCAGCTTCCTTGCTGACCGCCGCAATTTCCTGTACCAACTGTTCTTTAAGCTTGGGATCAATTGGCTTTTTCGGGTTTGCCTTAATCGATTTTATCTCTTGGCGCAGTTTCTCGAGCTCCTTCTTTTGCTCGGCAACCTTCTTTTGAAACTCCTCGTCATCCTCCAAAGCAGTCTCGATCTTCTCGTTCACCGCCTCGGGATCAATCTGGGCAATTACGATTGCCGTAATCATCAAGGTAAGAATTCCGATTACACAAGCTAGTATGCTTAGAAACGGGAACAGAGAAACCTGCAGATCGTTCTTTTTCTTCTTCTTCATTGAATCGAGGAGTCGGAATCAGGAAAACTGGAACTGGCTAGGTATTTTGCTCTTCAATCGAAGTGTTCTGCATTATGTGAGCAAATTGCGCGGCTATTTGCGTCATTTGCTGGGCAACACCACTCTGTGATTCCTGTAATTGGAACAGGTAAGCCTGAAGGTTTTCTATGCGACCGATGGTATCGCCGGATTGCCCTGAATCCGAAATGGAAGAAACAGGATGTGGTTCACGCAAGCGCTTCAAAAAGTACTCGTTGCAATACTCATCGACCTTATTAAGTAAATCCTCCTCATTTTTTTGCATTATGCTGGTAGGGAACATAACAAAAAGACTGAAAACCAAG